>ENA-OUNH01000513-OUNH01000513.1-human-gut-metagenome-genome-assembly--contig:-NODE-513-length-10887-cov-3.007714_pt1 | contig 10887 bp, 9 predicted proteins | sample MGYA00242806_ERZ504814 | MGnify/ENA primary metagenome ERZ504814 (study PRJEB26092, sample SAMD00036389) | human gut metagenome | host: Homo sapiens | study: EMG produced TPA metagenomics assembly of...
AGATCGTATTCTTGATACCCCGGGTATCCACAAAGGCAAAAACAAGCTTGGTGAGTACATGGTGCAGGTTGCAGAGAGAACTTTGAAGAAGTGGATGCTATCATGTGGCTTGGTAGAGCCATCACTTTTGTGGGCGCAGGAGAGCGTCATATTGCGGAGCAGCTTCAGAAGGTAGGTGTTCCGGTAATTCTGATCATCAACAAGATCGATACTGTGAAAAAAGAGGAACTTCTTCCAGCCATTGATACTTACCGCAAGATCTGTGATTTTGCAGAGATCATCCCATGTTCTGCACTTCGCGGAAACAATACACAGGATATCATTCCGAGTATTTTTTAAATATCTTCCTTATGGACCGATGTTTTATGATGAAGATACAGTTACAGATCAGCCACAGCGTCAGATCGCAGCAGAGATCATCCGTGAGAAAGCACTTCATGCACTGGATGAGGAGATTCCTCATGGAATCGCAGTTGCCATTGACCGGATGAAAAAACGGCCGGGCAGAAGTAATATCATTGATATTGATGCAACGATCATCTGCGAGAGAAATTCCCACAAGGGAATCATTATCGGCAAACAGGGTTCTATGCTGAAGAAGATCGGAAGCAATGCCCGCTATGAGCTGGAGCGTATGCTGGAAGCAAAGGTAAACCTAAAGCTCTGGGTCAAGGTGACTAAGAACTGGAGAGACAGTGATTTCCTGATCAAGAACTTTGGATATGATAAGAAAGAAATCTGAAAATGAGTGATCTGATTACCGTACAGGGAGTGGTACTTTCTGCCATGCCGGTAGGGGATTATGACAAGCGGATCGTCCTTCTCACAAGAGAGAGGGGGAAGATCTCCGCTTTTGCCAAGGGAGCGAGACGGCAGAACAGTCCGTTCATGGCAGCAGCTAACCCGTTTGTATTTGGAAACTTTACTCTTTATGAGGGAAGGACAAGCTATAATCTGAACCAGGTCAGCGTGCAGCATCATTTTGTGGAGCTGGCTACCCGGCAGCCGGGGGTTTACTATGGATATTATTTTCTGGAGCTGGCAGATTATTTTGGCAAAGAGGGAACGGATGAGAAGGAGATGATGAATCTTCTCTATGTGACCATCAAAGCCATTTTGAATCCTCATATAGAAGACCGGCTGGTGCGCTGTATCTATGAACTGCGGACTATGGTGATCCAGGGCGTGATGCCGCAGCTGTTCCAGTGTGCGGGCTGCGGGAGAGAGCTTACGGAGGAAGAAACCGGAGAACTTTTTTTCTCCCAGGACGAGCATGGGATCCTGTGTGCGGACTGCAGCAGGATGGCCATGGACAGGAAACGGATCTCAGCGGCTGCCCTGTATGCCATGCGCTACATAGCCGTGTCCCCCCTGGCAAAGCTGTATACGTTTACAGTACGGGATGATGTGCTGCGGGAACTGGAACGCCACATTTACCGGTATACGGAGCTGAATACAGACAAGCGGTTTAAAAGTCTGGAGATCCTGGAATTGATGAGATAGATCACTGCCGGCTGCGGAATAACCGTAACGATTTATTTTTCAAAAGCAGGACAGGATGCAATGCATATGGAAATATCCTTGAAAAATCATGAGGATACTAGTATAATAAGACCAAAAAATGTAAAAAAGCAGCTTTTTCCGGAGCTTTCCGGATCGCATTTGGCGGTACAGCTGCAAGTCAAGAGGAGAGAAATCATGGAAAAGACAATGGAAAAGATCGTAGCTCTTGCAAAAGCCAGAGGATTTGTATACCCGGGTTCCGAGATCTACGGCGGCCTGGCAAACACATGGGATTACGGAAATCTCGGTGTAGAGCTTAAAAATAACGTAAAACGTGCATGGTGGCAGAAATTCATTCAGGAGTCTCCGTACAATGTAGGTGTTGACTGCGCGATCCTTATGAACCCGCAGACATGGATCGCTTCCGGACATCTTGGAGGATTTTCTGATCCTCTTATGGACTGTAAAGAGTGCCACGAGCGTTTCCGTGCAGATAAGCTCATTGAGGACTTTTGTGCAGAGCATGACATTGCCATTGAGGGAAGTGTGGATGCATGGTCCCAGGAGAAGATGATGGATTTCATCAAAGAACACGAGGTAGGCTGCCCGAGCTGTGGTAAACACAACTTCACAGATATCCGTCAGTTCAACCTGATGTTCAAGACATTCCAGGGTGTTACCGAAGATGCCAAGAATACTGTATATTTAAGACCGGAGACTGCACAGGGTATTTTCGTAAACTTCAAGAACGTACAGAGAACATCTCGTAAAAAGATCCCGTTTGGTATCGGCCAGATCGGTAAATCCTTCCGTAACGAGATCACACCGGGTAACTTCACATTCCGTACCCGTGAGTTCGAGCAGATGGAGCTTGAGTTCTTCTGCGAGCCGGATACAGATCTTGAGTGGTTTGCATACTGGAAGAAGTTCTGCCTTGACTGGCTGAGTGCTCTCGGACTTAAGGATGATGAGGTTCGTTACCGTGACCATGATAAGGAAGAGCTGAGCTTCTACAGCAAGGCTACCACAGATGTGGAATTCCTTTTCCCATTCGGATGGGGTGAGCTGTGGGGAATCGCTGACAGAACAGATTATGACCTGACACAGCATCAGAATGTATCCGGCCAGGATCTCACATACTTTGATGATGAGAAGAAACAGAAATATATCCCATACGTTATCGAGCCATCACTTGGAGCAGACCGTATGGTACTTGCTTTCCTCTGCAGCGCTTACGATGAGGAAGTTCTGGATGAAGAGAAGAACGATGTCCGTACAGTCCTTCATTTCCATCCGGTACTTGCACCGGTTAAGATCGGTGTGCTTCCGCTTTCCAAGAAGCTTAACGAGGGTGCTGAGAAGATCTACCAGCAGCTTTCCAAGAAGTACAACTGTGAGTACGATGACCGTGGAAATATCGGTAAACGTTACCGCAGACAGGATGAGATCGGTACTCCGTTCTGTATCACTTATGACTTCGAGTCTGAGAATGACGGTGCAGTTACAGTCCGTGACCGTGACACTATGGAGCAGGTACGTGTGAAGATCGATGAGCTTGATGCATACTTTGCTGATAAATTTACATTTTAAGTAAATACATTTTTATAAAAACCTCCGGCTATTTTCTGGCCGGAGGCTTTTTTTCAATAAGTCTGTTTTTCATCCGCCAGTTTCTTGGCGACATTCCGTATACATTTTTGAAAGCCCGGGAAAAATGCAGCTGATTGGGATATCCGACTGCATTTCCGATATCTGCGATAGACAGGGCTGTGATCTTAAGAAGTTCTGCAGCTTTGGTCATGCGATAGCTGATCAGGAATTCCTGGGGAGAACGTCCGATGGTGTCGTGGAAGATCTTACCGAAGTAGCTTCGGTTCAGGCCGCAGCAGGCTGCGATATCCTCAATGGAAATATCATTCTGGAAATTCTGTTCAATAAAAGAGAGCGCCTCCTTGATATAAAAATCACGGATACTTCCATCCTGTTTCATGCGGACAGTTTCAGTAGAGCGCATAAAGTAATCCAGAAAAAGCCAGGTATGTCCGATAAGATGAAAGGGTGATTCCTGGGAATTATGGCTGATATAAAGCATTTCCTCCATCATTTTCTGGCGGAGATCTGCAGAGTGGCTGTGATAGACCGGATGGTCCGGACTTAAACCTGCAGTTTCCACGATCTCTTTTGCCCGGAGCCCGTCAAATTCCACCCAGGTGTACTCCCATGGAAAGTCGGTATCTGCAATGTAGGTGTTGATCTGACTGGGAAAAAGCATGAAACCCTGGCCGCTTTTTACCTGATAGGTGATGGTCTCTCCTGCGGAATTGTCTGCCATCAGAGTTCCTGTACCGGAGATCACATAATGAAAAATATAATGGTTTCGTGCGGCCGGGCCGAATGAATGTGCCGGAGCGCAGTGCTCCCAGCCGTATTGGTATAGTCCGATATCAACAAAGTTTTCATTTGGAAAAACGGAGAAGAGAAGGTCATTCATATTTTTTATCCTTTAGGCGTATGATTTTGTCTGGTTTCAGTAACATTATATATTAAAACAGCAGGGAACTTCAACATATGTATAAAAATGCAATTACAAAAACAGCCTGTAAAATATACTAAAAAGAGAAGGATAATCGATAAAACTTTGTGAGAAAATTAAGTTTCTCGAGAAACTTGTTGATTTTCGATAAATTCGGAATATACTAATTTTAGATAAAAGTAGTGATATAGGCGTAAAATATATCAAAATGCTAGATGACTTTAATGAAGACAGAGAAAAATTGCATTTTGGTATAAAACAAGAAAACACTGCTATTTATGCAAGCATAAAGCTATGTTAAAATAGCTTTCAGAAAAAGAAACCTGAGAATAAGTATTGGAGAACCCGAAATAACCATTTCAGCTAAAACGGGTGATATCCGACTTATCAAATAAAGGGAAAAGGAAGGAGCATAACAAGATGCGCAACAGAAGTAAATGGATCCTCTGTATGGGACTTGCCTTTACCATGGCAGCTTCCGTTACATTGAGCGGATGCAGCACAGGTAAAAAGGCAGCGGAAAGACAGAGATTGAACTTGTGCAGTATAAACCGGAAGCGGTTAAGGCATTTGAAAAACTGGAAGAAAAATTCAATGCCACTCATGATGATATCCATCTTACCATCGAATCACCAAACGATGCTATGACTGTATTGAAGACAAGATTTATCCGTGAGGATAATCCGGATATCATCGGAATCGGAGGCGATGTAAACTTTTCCAATTTTATTGATTCTGATATGCTGATGGATATTTCCGATTATCAGGGACTGGATTCGATCAAAGATGCATATAAAGAGATTGATAAAGCACTGGAATTTGTTCCGGAAGACGGAGTTTACGCTGTTCCTTATGTGGCAAATGCTGCCGGAATCCTTTACAACCGTGAACTTTTCAAGGAGCATGGCTGGCAGATCCCGACTACATGGGATGAATTTATGAGCCTTTGCCAGGAAATCCAGGATGCAGGTATCCAGCCACTTTATTTCGGATTTAAAGATACCTGGACCTGCCTTGCACCGTGGAATTCTATTGCAGTAGATCTTGCACCATCTGATGTATGCCGTCAGGTAAATCAGGGAAACACTACTTTCGAAAAAGAATATAAGGAAGTAGCAGACCGTATGCTGGAGCTTATCCAGTATGGACCGGAGGATCCCTTTGCCTATGATTACAATGGAGCCTGCACCGCTTTTGCAAAAGGGGAGGCTGCCATGTATCCCATCGGAAGCTATGCGATCCCGCAGATCCAGAGTGTAAATCCGGATATGGATATTGATTCTTTTGTAACACCGGCAAGCAATGATCCGTCAGAAAACAAACTGAATTCCGGAGTTGACCTTCAGTTCTGTGTGATGGATGACTGTGAGAATAAGGAAGCTGCATATGAAGTGCTGGATTTCCTTCTTGAGGATGAGAATATACAGACATATCTGGATGACCAGAAGGCAGTTCCCTGTAAAGAGGGTGATTTCACACTTCCTTCTACGCTGGATGGTATGAAGGAATACATAGAAGAGGGAAGGATGGCCGACTACCAGGATCATTATTATCCTACAGAGATGGCTGTGGATGCACAGATCCAGACCTTCCTGATGAAAAAGGATAAAGATGCATTCCTGAAAAAATTTGATACAGACTGGACAAGATATAACCGTGACATTATCCGTAAAGTACAGGACTATGAGGAGAAGAACGGGGAAGGAGAGAACTGATCATGGGAAAAAAATCTATGAGTGGAAGAAAGCTGACCTTTCTTCTGATCACCATTCCGATCGTGGCATTATTTTTCTGCTTTAACACACTGCCTCTGATCAAGGGTGTGATCTACAGCTTTACAAACTTTAAAGGCTATGGAAGCTATGACTGGGTAGGACTTCGAAACTATAAGGATCTTTTTACAGACAGCCGTGTTGGCGGTTCCTATCTGTTTACCTTTAAGCTGGCCATCGTGGCAACTATCGTAACGAATGTACTCAGCCTGATCCTGGCACTTGGACTGAACAGCAAGATCCGTTTCAAGAGTGCACTGCGTGGAGCTTATTTTATTCCGAATGTACTTGGTGCACTGGTCGTAGGATATATTTTCAATTATTTCTTTACATATATCCTGCCTGCATTCGGAAAGATGATCGGAAATAAAGCATTATCTTCCAGCATGCTTTCCAGTACGAGCCTTGCATGGGTAGCCATCGTGATCGTTTGTGCATGGCAGTCCATCGCAATGAATACCATTATCTATATTTCGGGCCTCCAGACAGTGCCGGAGGATGTATACGAGGCAGGAGCTATTGACGGTGCTACCGGATTCAGTAAGTTCCGTTACCTGACATTCCCGCTGATCGTTCCGTTTTCAGTATCAACATGGTTCTCTGTGTGAAAAACTTTCTGATGGTATTTGATCAGATCATGGCTTTGACAAAGGGTGGTCCTGCACAGAGTACAGAATCCATTTCCTATCTGATCTATAACAATGGTATGAGTGGCGGTCAGTTTGGATTCCAGAGCGCTAATGCGGTTATATTCTTTATTGTGATCGTGATCATTTCTGCAGCGCAGTTGACTATCACAGGGAAAAAGGAGGAGCAGCTGTAATGAAAACGAAAGTAAGAGAAAAAGCGAACTGGCCGGTTACGATTCTTCTGATCCTCGGCCTTATCACAGTGGTATTTCCGCTTTATATGACAATTGTGATCGCATTCAAGCAGCCGACAGAGATGACCAACAGTGTAGCCGGGATACTGTCTCTGCCACAGAAATTCAGTCTTGCCAATTTCAGGGAAGCTATGGAGGTAACAGACTTCTGGCATTCTCTTGGAAACAGTGTGATGATTACTGTGATAACAGTGGTTCTTGCTATTGTAATTCATTCACTTTTAGGTTATGCTATAGCCAGAAACAAGAGAAGTAAATTTTATAAATTTATCTATCTTTATGTAGTAAGCGGTATGTTTGTTCCGTTTGCTATCCTGATGATGCCGCTTGTAAAGCAGACTGCTGAGATGGGGCTTGATAACAGAGCCGGTGTGATCATTCTTTATACGGTATTTTATATGCCAATGAACGTGCTTCTTTACTCCGGATATCTGACAAACATTCCAATGGCCCTTGAGGAGGCTGCCTGTGTGGATGGGGCCAGTACCTGGAAAACATACTGGAAGATCATTTTCCCGATCATGAAGCCGATGCATGCCACAGTGGCAGTTCTGACAGCACTTGGAACCTGGAATGATGTTATGACTCCACTGGTTATCATGTCCGGATCTACGGGTGGAACCACATTGCCCCTGGCACAGCTGAATTTCCAGACTCAGTTCGGAACAAACTATAACCTTGCGTTTGCCTCTTATCTGCTGGCACTGCTTCCGATCCTTCTGTTTTATCTGATCTGCCAGAAGCACATTTTAAATGGTGTTGTAAACGGTGCCGTAAAATAAAAACACAAGAAAAAGGAGGATTCACATATGGGAATCATCTACTGCGAGAAAGACAGAACATTTACATTACAGACAAAAGAGACCACATATCAGATGCAGGTGGATCAGTACGGATTTCTTCTTCATCTCTACTATGGCAAAAAGGCAGAGGGATGCATGGATTATCTTCTGACCTATTACGACAGAGGCTTTTCCGGAAATCCTTATGATGCGGGAACAGACAGAACCTATTCCATGGACTCTCTTCCACAGGAACTTTCCTGCTATGGAAACGGAGATTTCCGCAGTGCATCCCTGATGCTGGAAAACGGTGACGGAAGCATGAGCTGTGATATGCGTTACAGGAGTTATACCATCCGTGACGGCAAATACAGCCTTCCGGGTCTTCCGGCTGTTTATGCAGACAATGATGAGGCACAGACTCTTGAGATCGTACTGGAGGATCCTGTTACCGGCGTGGAAGCCATGCTTCTTTACGGTGTGCTTCCGGAGCTGGATATCATTACAAGAAGCGTCTATATCCGCAATCAGAGCAGTGAGAAGATTTATGTGAACAAGGTGATGTCCGCAGAGCTTGATTTTCTTTACGGAGATTATGACCTGCTTACTTTTTACGGAAGACATGCCATGGAGCGAAATCTGCAGAGAGTACCGGTGGCTCATGGAAGTCAGATGATCGGCAGTGTCCGTGGCACATCCAGCCATCAGTATAATCCGATGATGATCCTGGCAGAGAAGGACACAACAGAGGATAATGGAGGCTGCTATGCTATGTCCTTTGTATATAGTGGAAATTTCCAGGGTGAGGTTCTTAAAGATCAGTACAATCAGACAAGAATGCTCCTTGGTGTACAGGAGGAGTGCTTCCGGTATCCGCTGGAAGCCGGGGAGACCTTCTATGCACCTGAGGTGATCTTAAGCTACACAGATCAGGGAATGAACCGTCTTTCTCAGAATCTGCACAGCTGCATCCGTCATCATATCTGCCGTGGTAAATATAAGACAGAGGTCCGTCCGGTGCTGGTAAACAGCTGGGAGGCAGCATATTTTGATTTTACAGGGGAGACTTTATATAATTTGGCAAAAGAGGCAAAGAGTCTTGGTATTGATATGCTGGTTCTGGATGATGGCTGGTTTGGAAAACGTGATGATGACAACAGTGGTCTTGGGGACTGGTATGTCAACGAAGCCAAGCTTGGAGAGACTCTCGGCGGACTTGTAAAGAGAGTCAATGACCTTGGTGTGAAATTCGGTATCTGGATCGAGCCGGAGATGATCTCCGAGGACAGTGATCTTTACCGTGAGCATCCGGACTGGGCACTCACAATTCCGGGAAGAAAACCCGTAAGATCCAGAAATCAGCTGGTACTTGATTTCTCCAGAAAAGAAGTTGTAGACGGAATTTTCGGACAGATCAGCGCAGTATTGGATAATGCCAACATTGAGTACGTTAAATGGGACATGAACCGAAGCCTGATGGATGTATTTTCCGTAATGACCAAGGATCAGGGACGTGTAATGTATGATTATGTCCTGGGATTGTACGATTTTCTGGACCGTATGGTGAATCGCTATCCGGATCTTCTGATCGAGGGCTGCAGTGGCGGCGGCGGAAGATTTGACGCAGGTATGCTGTATTACACACCGCAGATCTGGTGCAGCGACAACTCCGATGCTATTGACAGGCTTCGGATCCAGTATGGCACTTCCTTCGGATATCCGGTATCGGCCATGGGAGCACATGTATCTGCAGTGCCGAACCATCAGACAGGAAGGATCACTCCGTTACATACCAGAGGCGTGGTTGCTATGTCCGGAACCTTTGGCTATGAGCTGGATCTTCTGAAGCTTACTGAGGAAGAAAAAGACGAGGTTCGAAGCCAGATCAGGGAATTCCGCAAATATGCACCACTGATCCAGAATGGACGGTATTATCGTCTGACAGATCCGTTTAAGAGCGAGATCTGTGCGTGGGAGATCGTTGGAAATTCTCAGGAAGAAGTTCTTCTCAATGTTGTCATGGAAGAGATCCATGGAAACATGACTGTGAATTATGTGCAGCTTCGTGGCCTTGAGGAAACTGCAATGTACAAAGAACAGTCTACAGGAAAAGTCTATTCCGGTGCTGCACTGATGCATGGCGGAATGCCGCTTCCTGCAGAGTTTGGGGAGTACAGAGCTTATCAGTATCATTTTGTGAGAGAATAAGAGCGTATTGAGACAGTAAGATAAATAAAAGGATCCGTCATACAGACAGCTGAAAAAGCCGATGTATGGCGGATCTTTTTTATCATAGCTCAGTGTACGGTGATCTGATAGCTCTTGATAAATTCCTCATCCGGTTTCAGCACATTGATATTTGCTTTTTTCGGAAAGAGGCTTTTTCAAAACCACAGTCATCACAGCGTCCCATCCACGGCTCCAGGCATACGAAGGGAGCACCGGGTACGGACCAGATACCGAAATTCGGGAAGCCCTCACTGGTAAGTGTCAGATATGGAGTTCCGTCCGGGAAGAGGATACCGGCCTTTTGGATCTGGCCGTTATCAAAAACAAGAGCGTCTTTATCAAACATGTGAGGAGCAATGGAACAGGTTCCGTTTTCAAGGGAAAGTGTATGTGGCTCGTCAGCAAGGACTGTTCCTACAGACGTATCGATAAGGAGATAGGTAAGAGTGTCCAGGCCTTCAAAAGCAAGACGGTAATCACTCTGGGATTCGCCTTCACGTACCGGAACACGGAATGCCGGATGGCCGCCGATGGTAAAATACATAGTTTCAGAATCATTATTAACTACTTCCCAGCATACTTCCAGGTCGTGCTTCTTCAGAGTGTAGGTGATCTTCAGAGCGAAAGCAAACGGATAAACCTTCAGGGTTTCTTCAGAGGACTTAAGGACAAAGGAAAGGGAAGTATCGGTGATATCCGTGCAGATAAAATCGCTGTCTCTTGCAAAGCCGTGCTGGCTGGAAGGATATTCCTTTCCGTTCAGACGCCAGATATCTTTGTAGTTACGTCCCACGTTGGGAAAAAGTACAGGCGCATGGCGTTTCCAGTAAGCCGGATCTGCCTGCCAGAGGATCTCCCTGTCATTAGTCTTGTCATAGATGCCGGTGAGTTCAGCACCGTGATCGGAAACGGAAATCTTAAGAAAGCTATTTTCAATCGTTCGTGTCATGATAAACCTCCTGTATGACAGCATTCGGGTAATATTACCTCGGAATTGCTGCATGTTTTTTTTCTTTATTTTTAGTCACATTTTTCAGATGATAACGAGAAAAATACAATCTGTGAAAAATATAACTGGAAAATCTGTCATATTTTCACAAGAGAAATTGCTGTTTTTTTGGAAGAATAACCTTGACTAATGAAGGATAAATCTATAAAATAATTATGTGCGTAGAAAACATACAT
>ENA-OUNH01000514-OUNH01000514.1-human-gut-metagenome-genome-assembly--contig:-NODE-514-length-10885-cov-4.823108_pt1 | contig 10885 bp, 17 predicted proteins | sample MGYA00242806_ERZ504814 | MGnify/ENA primary metagenome ERZ504814 (study PRJEB26092, sample SAMD00036389) | human gut metagenome | host: Homo sapiens | study: EMG produced TPA metagenomics assembly of...
TCGTTTCCATATCCTTCTAACAGGTTAATAACACCCCATACTGCAAGTCCGGCTCCAATCGCCACCACAAGTGTCTGCAAAATATTGATTGCCTGATTAAAAAACGCCATATTCGTTGTCTCCTTTCAAATCTCTGTATTTCTCTGTTTTCTATCTTTAAGAAGTCTTTTCCGGCTCTGCCCTTACGGGTGGCCTTTCATGATCTCTCAAATCCATCACCTCCCAAAAGGGCAAAGAAAAAAGAGCTATGTGTCCGAATCTTTCACATGCTCTGCTTCCTTGTTTTCTGTATTTAATTCTCCTGCCAGACTCTCTTCCGAAAACTCATACAGGTCAAATTCCTGTGTCCTCGTCAGTTTCACTTCCATCCGATGCCGCATATACGCTTCCACATCAAACTCATTTTCTATCGTAGTCTGACAGCTCCTTATACCGTTTGTGTTTGGTAATATCGAACTTGTCACTGAAAAATGGTCTTACACCTCGAAGCTGCAAGATACATTTGCTGCCATCCATGACCGCAAGTTCGTCCCGGCTCATCAATTCCTTTCCTGTTTTTTGATAGTTCATCCCGTAAGAACGGCTCTGTCCACGGGTGTCCGAAGTGTTATATAAATCAATCGTTTCTTTCCCAGCGTCTCGGAAATCTCCTTTAAGGTCGAACTTTCCTTACCGCCAAGGATAACATCGTGTCGCAGTTGCCTAAGATTGTTTCAGCTGCATCTTTGTAGATTGTCTTTAACTGGGACTGCGACTGGAGGATAATGGATGCAGAGATTTCCCTGCTACGAATGGTGGCAATCAGCTTGTCAAACTTTGGAATCTGACCGATATTTGCGAACTCGTCACAGAGGATTCTGACATGATATGGCAATCTTCCATGATGTACATCGTCCGCTCTGTCACATAACAGGTTGAATAACTGGCTGTACATCATCGCCACAACAAAGTTAAAGGTATCATCCGTATCAGAAATGATAATAAACAGTGCTGTCCTCTGGTCACCTACCATATCCAGTTCCATCTCATCATAGCTCATGATCTCACGAAGCTCTGCAATGTCAAACGGTGCAAGCCTTGCACCACAGGAAATCAAAATACTCTTTGCTGTTTTTCCAGAGACAAATTGTCAAGGACTTTTTAATCAAATTCACAAAAAAGGTGCCAGAAGCACCGTATGGCTCCTGACACCTCGTTTGATAGATTACATTTTTCCGTTCAACAGGTCTTTGCAGAGATACGCATAGTCTGGCAGCTGGTTGATATATGGCCCCCAGCGCCGCTTGATTTCGGCCAATTCCAGCGAATCGGCTTCCTCCAGTGCATGATCGTTGCCCGTCATATACAAAACATCCATAGCAACATCATCCAAACACTTGCAGCAGAGATCGGCGGCAGATTCTATCCTGATACCGGTATCCACATAGACTGGATTTACGCCAATCGTCAGCCAAACATAGCCCACCTTGTCCGACCAGAGCAGTTCAAAATCAGGGCTTTGCCGCAGATGTTCCGCAAAGACCTCCTTTACTCGCTCAATTTCATGTTTCTCTTTTTCTGTGTAAAGCATTTTCGTGTCCTCCTTGACAAAAATTTTGGTGCGTACCATCATCAGTTTAGCACAAGGCGGCTTCGTTTATCAGTCTGTCACATCTGCTGAATTTCATTTTTGAGCATACGCTTGATTTTATCGCTCATGGTTTCTGTGCTGGTATTGCTGAAATGGACATGAACCTTGTAGGTTGTCTTGCCGATTTTCTTTACCATCGCTGGCGTGTTTTCCGGCGCTCTGGACGCAGTAGCGGCGTCTGCCACCTGCATAGTACGGGGTTCTCTGTTCATGGCGCTCCTTTCTCCGAACGGGTCTGTGCCGCCCGGTAAAAAATCAGTCTTGCTTACTGTTTACAATGTCTTTTGCTGTCTGTCGGGTAGCACCGGCATTTTCTTCCCGGAAATTCTTCCCGTCAAAAAGAATCGGCGCACACCGTTCCAGAATACGGTCATAGATACGGGCGTGGGCCAGATCAGGCGGGTTTTTCAGCTCGGACAGTTTCAAGTTTGTTGTGATAATCATGGGCCTGCGGCTGCGGTAGCGGCTGTCGATGACGAAAAACATCTGCTCCATAGCATATTCGGTACTGCGCTCTACTCCCAGATCGTCAATGATAAGCAGGTCATACTCGTCAAAGCTGGCAATAAACTCCGACCTGTCCTCAGAGAACATCCCGGTCAGGCGGTTCAGAATGGTGGGGAAGTTTGTCATCAGCACCGGCACATCCTGGTCAAGCAAAGCGTTGGCAATACATCCGGCGAAGAAAGACTTGCCGGTTCCCACATCTCCAAACAGCAAAAGCCCGATATTGCTCTTATATGCCTCCTTCCAGTTCTCCACATAGGCGCGGGCCTTGTCCATCAATGAGTTTTCGCCGTTGTCGTTGGCAAAGGTGTAGTCATAGAGATAGCGGTCTTGCAAGCCCTGTGCCTTTCGGCGTTTGATACGCTCCATGCGGCGCTGCCGTTCTTCAGCAGCCTTGCGCTGCTCCTCAGCCTCCCGCTGGCACTGGCAGATGCAGCGCGGCATAAAGTAGCCGGATTTCCCAAAGCATGGCACAACGGTCTGCCTCTGGCCGCCGCACTTCTTACAGTGAATGAGGCCGTCTGCCGGGTCTATGTACTCGTCCCCGGCCAGTTCCACACCGGCGGCTGCCTTGTCGATCAGCGCCCGGATTTCTGCGGTAATCTCAATCATACGGTTTCATCCTCCTTTACGCTGTAATCCCGGTTGCGTGAGGGTGTGCCAGCTTTTTTAGCGTCCTCACCGGCCCAGCGCCGGATGGTCGCTGCATGGCTCTGATACCGCTTGCCGGTAGAAGCCATGTACTCGGACAGCTTTTCGATGTACTGGCCCCATACAGTGGGAAAGCTGGCCTGTAAGTCTGCCAGTTCCCCGTCCGTCAGGAAAACATTCTGGTAACGGCCATAGGCGTGGGCGCTCTCACTCTCTCTATTCTCTATACTCTTATCTCTAATATCTAATATCTAATCTCTTATCTCTAATCTCTGGTGGACAAATGTCCCCCTGGCTATATGGTGGACAAATGTCCGCCCCGCCGGATGGGAGCAGTTTTTGACGCTTCAATCGCATACGCTCTTTCTTTTTCCGTTCCCCCTCGGTAGAGGATTGGCCGATCAGTAGTTCAATGTTGCTCATATACAGTGCGCCGTTCTGTAACGGCTCCACAAGCCCCAGCTTCATAAAAATCTGCAAGGCCCGTTCTACGGTGCCGACTTGCTGACGGGTAATGGTGGCAATCATCTGCGCGGTGTAGGGGATATTTTCATCAAGCTGCAACTTCCCGCCGTTTTTCAGCGATTTCAGGTACAGTTTCAAGAGGATGTTGGAATAGAGGATACCGTCCTGCATACTTTCCAGCAGCACAATGGCGTCCTCGTCAAAGTAATTCTCTTTCAGCTTGAGGTAGTAGTATTTTCGGTTGTCTGACATGGTTCCTCCTTTGGGTGGATTTGGGGTGTTTGTACGCATTTAGAACGCCGTTTCCGGGGGAAAAGGATAAATGTATCGCGTACCCTTTGACACCCACGAAAAAAGCCTTGATTTATGCGGGTTTGAAAGGCTCTAAAGCGTGACATCTCTGCCTTTGTTTCCGCTTTCTCTCGGCGGCGCGGATTTTCTTCATGCGCCCGGCGCAGTCGGGGCAGTATTTCCCCCGGTTGGATTTGGGGACAAAGGCCGCTCCGCAGACGGCACACCGTTTCCGGCTCCCCCGGTATAAGAGGGCTGCGGACAGCTCCCCGTCAAGGGGCAGGACAGCCACACGGAACCAGCGGCACATGAGGGAAAGGGAAATGCTCTGGACGCACACGCAAGGCTCCCCGTCGTCTAACAGCAGGCAGTTCCCCTCGTCGTAGTTACAGCACTCATGTACCAGCCGCCGCGCCCGCCGGTGCTGGCGGTAGTCCATGCGGGGCAGGTTATCGCTCATGGCTCTGCTCCTTTCTGCGGTGCGGCTCGTCCCGGCGCAAAATCTGGTTGATATTCCGCTTGACGGTCTGCAACTCCTTGAACCGCTGCTTCTGTTCGTGATAGGTGTTATACAGGCCGTCTTTCTCGGAGATAAGCTGCTCGATCTCGGCCTGCAACGCTTTCCGGGCGGGCAGCTTGGTAATGCCATGCGCCTTGAAATACCGGGCGGCTGCGTCGGCTATGATAAAATCGCTCTCATGGGCCTGCCGGTATGCGGCGCGGGCTTTCTCGGATTTCTGCGCTTTCAACCCGTCGCGGGCGGGCTTGGTCTGGGCGTAGGCCAACACCTGCCGCTGCAACTCCTTTTTCCCTTGCAGCTTGGTTTCCAGTGCTTTCAGTTCGCCGCTGGTCTGGCGCATTTCCGCATAGGCGGTATCAACGGCGGCTTCTAACTGCTCCGGGGAAGTAAAGCCGTACTGCTGGTAGACGGACAGCGTTTTGGCGGCCTGCTTCAGATTGTGTATCTTCGCCCAGCGTTCATAGCCCCGGCCTTTGCCCTCGGCCATTTTCTGCTCAATGTCCACAAGCCGCTGCACTCCGTCCTGTTTGGGGGCGGTTTGAGGGGCTTTTGCGGGCTGTATGCCGCGTTTCTCCTGCCAGGGGTATTCAGGTATGGCTGCGGCCTTTTCTATGGCTCTGGCGGCATTCTGCTCCAAAACGGCAAGGACGGCGGTGCGGTCAAAATCGTCGCCCAGCTTCCGGGCGGTGATGGGCTTTGTCCTGTCCGGCGTGAGATAGGACAGCCGCCCCCGGCTCTCCTTGACGGTCACACCCTCCCGCAGCAGCAGAGAGGAAAACTCGTCAAAGCTGGCGGCGGTGGCAAGGGCTTTCCGTATGGTCTGCCGCAGCTTTTCCTTGTTCGTTTCAAACTTGGTCTGCCGGGGCGTGATACCATCGGCAATCATGGGGGCGTTCTGCTTGTCCAGCGCGGCTTGTCCCTTTTTCTGCGCCCAATACTCCCGGTCGGTGATGCGGTTCTTGCTGCCGTTCAAGAGGTCGATTTGGTAAAGCCCCTCCCGGTGGCACATCTCCATGACTTCGGATTTGAAGTAGCGCAGGGCAGCGTCGGTACATCGGTGCTTGCAGCCGGCTTTCGTGTCGGCTGGCCTGTCCATGTAGGGCAGGAACGGCACTTCCTCAATCCGCAGGCTGTTTATGACGATATGCACATGAATGTTGCCGCTGTGGTTATGCCCGTCCGGGTGGGTGCAGACAAGGGCTTGGTGGCCGGGGAAATGTTCTTTACAGAATTGCTCCCCCAACGCCTGCGCCCGGTCTACGGTCAGGCCGTTGTCCGGCCCGTCCCGCGGGTCAAAGCTGATGATGTAGTGGTGGCTTTTCACATCTTCCCGCCGCTGGTTTTTCTCATAGCGGAGATTGGCCCGCATACACGCAACGGCAAAATCCTCCCCGCCGCAGTTCAGCGTAGACAGCCGGTAGTCCTCGCGGGGGATAAGCCTGCCGGTTTCATCAAGGACGGGCTTCATGGTAAATTCGTCATGCTCAAAGAGCAGGTATTGTTCGGCGGCTCCGTAGTCGGCGTTTTTAGAGTTGATATGTTTGAGTGTTGCCAACCGCGTCACCTACTTTCTTTAAGACTTCGTACTTGAGGGCGGCAAGGTCGGCTATGGCGGCGCGTACCTCGCCGGACAACGCATGATAGGGCGCGCCGTACTCGTTCAGATACCGGGCAATCTGGTTGAGGTTGCCGCCGATCCTGCCGTACTCGGCTGCGAGCTTCCCGACAGCGGAGAGCAGTTCGTCATTGACCGACGACACATGGAGTACGGGGCGTATGGTGGTACGCCGGATCGCCTGCCGGAGAAATTCCGACTGGCTGATACCATAGGGCGCAAGCCGCGCTGTGAAGTCGGCGTATTCATCTTCGGTCAGCCGGGTTTTCACAACGCGGCTGCGGTGGGGTGTGTTGTATTTTTTTCGCATGGTCGTGACCTCCTTTCTTGCCGCATGAGCGCGGCGGGGATAAGCGGCGCAAGCCGCATAGCAGGGTTTGGGGAAGGCACTCCCCAACAAGTTTCCCGCGAGGGGCAAAACCGCAGAATTGCGGATTTTGGCACCGTGGTAGAAACTTGCTCTTAGTAAGCCGCAGACTGCCTCTGTCCGGGCTTTTCCGTACATAGAGCGAACGGGGCGGGGCTTTCAGCCCGCTGTGCGCGGTCTTTTTCCCTTTCGCCAAAGATACATTTGAAAGGCCGCCAGCTACCCGCTGAACGGGGATTTTTCAAATTTTCTTTTGCCTTAGTAATCCGGGAAACAGGATTTTGGCAACCGGCGGGGCAGAGAAATTTTCCTTTCACTCCCTACAACACCGCGTTTTGAAATTTGCCAAACGGGGCAGGCAGCTTTTTCTGGCTTCACCTACCTACTACGGGTGGCTTTGCGATTTTGCCAAACGGACAACAAAAAAAGCAGCAAATCTTTTTCAGACTTACTGCTTTCGCTGGCCGCCGGTGACGGCTGGTATTCAGTTTAGTAAAAGGCTATCAGGCAAATGATGTTGAAAGTGATTTTGCGGTGTCTTAAAGCAGTTCCAACGCTCTTTTATACAGTGGGTCTAATTCACACCCGCAACTTCCACATTCCTCATCAGCCTGCTTAATTGCTGATATTAAAGATTCTTTATCAGATTTTCCGTCTAACCATTGTTGCGCGGGAATAGCTATTAAATCCCAACCGGATGCAACAAATTTTTGCATAATAGTTTTTAATTCTTCCATAGTGCGGCTCCTTTCAAGATAGCAACTGACAAATTTGCGGTTACTCTGATTTTACCATATCTACAGTGCAAGGTCTATGCTTATCGGTCAAATCTGAACTTGAATAGCGCGGCAATTAGCTGTTGTTTCACATATTCCTCAACCTCGGCGTTGACCTGCCCGCGTACTTTGGAAAAGTAGCGGATATATCCGGCGTAGTGGGAAAGAACGGCGTTTACCGCGTCCGGGTCGCCCTCATGCGCTTTGACGATTGTTTCATAGGGGAGAAGTTTACTCATAGTCTTTCCCCTCCATGAGCCGCCGCAACCGTTTCAAAGCAAGCTGGATATGCCGCCCCGCTGTGCTGCGTGTCCGTCCGATATGTACGCCGATCACTCGCTGCGGCTGGCGCAGGAAGTAGTAACGGAAAATTTTTTCCTGTGTCTGCTCCGGCAAACGGGCAAGGGCGGCGGCAAGTTCCGCATGGTACAGAACGGCGGTCTGGCCGCAGGCCGTAAAAAGATATTCTTCAAGCTGCTCCGGCTCGGCAAGCTGGACAAACTTCTCATTCATCAGGTAGTCAAGGGAAACTTCCCGTTCCCACCTCCGGCGCAGCTTCAAAATTATATCTATGGCTGCGTGACGAATGACAATCTTGCAAAAGGCATTGAATGTGTACTGGATATGCACTTTGTAGGCTTCATCTTCGGTCATGGAAATTCCCCCTCTCTGAATAATAGTGCGGGGCGGCAGCACTCCTTGCTGTCGCCCCTTGATTGCCTACCAGCAAAGACGGGCGGGACTGTCAACGGCGGCGCGTATGCGCCGTTCATCTTGACCGTTGACTGGCTCGGCTGGCTTTGCTATTTCATTATCTCTTTCAATTATTGTCAAAGGAAATATAGATAGTTAAACTATCTGGTATGTAACTGATACTCAACCACTTATCTTCGTTTGATAAAAGTGTCCCAATCGAAACATAGTTTCCCTCTTCGATTTCCTCCGATACATTCTCAATTACGGAAAAACCTTCTTGGTTCAAAACCTCCATGTACTCGCTATAGTCGTCGTCGCTAATGCCGGTAAGGTTGACACTGCAATTTTCATGTTCTGTATCAAGTGTTGCCCATGCAACCGTACCGGGCGGAATAGGAAGCCCCTCTGTGTATTCATTAACAGGCCAGATACCCTTGTCAAGAGTGGTAATACTGTTAGATTGTATATTGCTCTCATTACCTGTGGGTGTAGACGAAATAGTTTGATTAGAACACGCGGCCAAAGAAATTATGAATATGATTGCCAATACAGAAATATACTTCTTCATAAGTTATCTCCTATTTTTGTGTATAGTTCGGATAATCAATAAAACAGCAATTACCGCTGCGGCAAACCCAACTGCCAAAATGATTTGTAAAACATCAAAGCCCAATGCACTCTCAATCTGGATATTTGTTGTTGCGTCTGCCTGTCCGATTGCGCCCTCTGGTGCTTTTCCTAATCGTGTGACAGCATATATCGAAAAGGCAACAACCGCAACAATAAGCGCAACAAGCGCAGAAATGATACCTTTCCTTTTTTTGATGAGGCGTTATCAATACCAAACTGCTCTGCGGTGCTGTCTGCAAATTCTTTTGGTGTTCCTAAACGCTGGATAACCTGCTGTTCCGTTTCTCCATGCTCCAAAGCAGACGCGAAAACTTCATTCAAATCACGCACAACCTCTTTTTTTCGCTTTATGTGGTAAGGATAGTTCCTTTTCAACTTGTTTAATATATTGTTCTTTCATTTCGATACCCTCGCTTGTTGATAACTTTCTATGAAGCCGTTTACGCAGTTCTCATAGCTTGACCAAAATAAGATTAGTTCATCAAGTATATTCCTGCCTTTATCAGTTAGAGAGTAATACTTTTTTGAACCGCCATTTGCCACAGCCGGAGCCAATCGACATTTAATTAGTTCTGCTTCCTGCAAACGATACAGAATAGGATAAATGGTTCCCTCTTTTGCATATCCCAAAACAGACGCACTGTTATTCAATTCGGATATAATTTCGTATCCATAAGTTTCTTTGCGTCCGATTAGGCATAAGAGTATCATTTCCAGAGAGCCTTTTTTGAATTGTTGGACATATCTGTTATTCATACTGTCGCCTCTCTTCAGCTTTGCTATTTAGTTTTACTAAGTAGCGACTATATTATATCTCTTTTGGGGTATCAAAGTCAATAGGCTTCACGGAAAAGTTACAAAATGTTGTACTTTCTGCATAGGGTAATAACGGAATAGCGGGGTACTGGCGGTCTATGTTTTGTTTTAGTATCTTACTTCTTTATCGTACATGAGCATTGGCGCCGGGGTTGTCGTTGCCGTAACCCTCCAGCAGGTTGATCGCTCCCCAGATGCCGAGGCCGGCACCCAGTGCGATAACGAGGGTCTGAAGAACGGTTACTGCGCTATTGAAAAATGCCATAAATGTGTACCTCCTTGTACAATGCGCCCTTACGGGCTGATGAATAGTGAATATCCCCCTGCATGTGCACCTGCAAATGGGCAAACATATAGCCAGATTTCCAATCCCAATCAGAAACCTGGCTATGTAAAGAGGCGGCAGCTCGCCGCCTCTTCTTATTCTGTTGCCAGCAGCGCACCCATGACATCTTCGCCGTCAGAGCAACCTTACTTGGCATGATCTGCGTCAACCACTTCGTACTTATCACCGGGCTTGAGCTTCAGCCGATGATCGAGAAACGCCTCGATGCTGAACGTGTTTTTCTATCAGCACCGGCAGTGAGCTTGTAGTTCGGATGCTGGGTCAGATCGTATTTATCTGACTTGAACGGTCTGACACCGCGCAGCTGCAAAATGCACTTTCCGCCATCCAGCACAGCCAGTTCATCCACCGAAGCCAGGTCATGCCCAACCTTTTGGTAATTGGTGCCGTAAGATGGGCTATTGCCTCTGGTATCGGAAGTGTTGTACAGATCAATCGTTCTTTTCCCAGTGCCTGATTCAGCTCTTTTAGCGTAGTCGGCTCCGAACCGCCAAGGAAAATACGAGAATCCATATTGCCGATGATGGTATCGGCATTGTCCTTGTAGATTGCCTTCAACTGGCTCTGTGCCTGAAGCACCAGACACGCCGAGATTTCTCTTGATCGGATGGTGGCTACCAGCTTTTCCAGATTCGGAATCTGACCAATGTTCGCACACTCATCAATCAGGCAGCGCACATGCACCGGCAGTCTGCCGCCGTAAACATCATCCGCTTTTTCGCACAGCAGGTTAAACAGCTGTGTGTAGATCATGGAAATCAGGAAATTAAAAGTCGGGTCTGTATCGCTCATAATGAGGAACAGAGCCGTTTTCTTATCTCCCACCGTATCCAGCGACAGCTCATCGTACATAGTGATATCACGGACTTCCTCAATATCAAGGGAGCAAGACGTGCGCCGCAGCTCACCAGAATCGACTTTAAGGTCTTGCCCGCCGCCAGCTTGAACTTGGCATATTGGCGGACAGCAAAGTGGTTCGGTTTTTTCTTTTTTCAGAGCTTCAAACATCTGATCCACTGGATTCTGAAAGGTTTTCATCATCCTCGCGTACTTCCATCGCATTCAGGAATTCAATCAGCGTTGCAAAGTTCTGCTCTTCCAGCGGTGCCTCATAGTGGATATAACCAATCAAAGCACAATACAGCAAGGTCTCTGCCTTCGTCCAGAATTCGTCACCGGCCTTGCCGTCCCCTTTGGTGTTGGCAATGAGGGTTGTGGTCAGCTTCAAAATATCCTTTTCGCTGTGAATATACGCGAAGGGATTATAATGCATCGACTTTCTGAAATTGATAGTATTGAAAATCCGGATACTGTATCCGTTCTTCAAAAGGGCTTGGCCGCAGTCGATTACGATATCGCCTTTCGGGTCAGTGACCACATAGGAACTGTGGCATTGTAAAAGATTGGGGTTTAAAGCCAAAAACCGGGTCTTGCCGCTGCCGGAGCCGCCCACCACCAGCACGTTTTGTTTCGGGCATTTGCCGGATTCTTCGGGCGGTTGCCCATCATCAGCCGCTCCGTCCGGGTCAGAATCACATTGTTTGCAAACACTGGATCTTCAAACGGTTCGATGTC
>ENA-OUNH01000515-OUNH01000515.1-human-gut-metagenome-genome-assembly--contig:-NODE-515-length-10858-cov-2.069984_pt1 | contig 10858 bp, 15 predicted proteins | sample MGYA00242806_ERZ504814 | MGnify/ENA primary metagenome ERZ504814 (study PRJEB26092, sample SAMD00036389) | human gut metagenome | host: Homo sapiens | study: EMG produced TPA metagenomics assembly of...
TGGGCAGCTCGTCTATGATAATGGAGGACTTGAGCCTGCCCTTCTTGTTCACGAGCTTGACGATGCGCGAGTTGTACAGCCCCAATGCCGCCCCGTAGATGTTCTGGCGTCGGGATTGTTGCCCTACGCTAAAGGATTTTCGGCTCGTCGGGGTTGTTTATGTCGAGCGTGAACTCGCTGTCGGACATGACCCAGTAGAGCTGCGGGGAAATCATGCGCGAGAGCGGTAATCTTCGCCGAGGCTATCTGCCCGGCGTAGCTGTTCCATCGCTCCGCCCTGCCATGCGTCCATGAACGGGGAAAGGTAGTTTTCCAGTTCGGGGTAGCTGCGCAAAATGGTGAATACATCGGCGTATTTCTTGTTCAACAGTTCTATGGCATGGGGGAACGTGCAATACTTACCGCCTTGATAGATACGGAGATACCAAATTATAGCCGCCAAAAGGATAATCGGACTTTCCACGAAGAAATCGCCCTGCTTGCTTATCCAACTTCGATTGAGGTTAAGCATTATCGTGTAGCTTGCTTCGTAGGCATCCGCAATGTCCGACATGAAGCTGGCATTTATCGGGTTGCATCGGTGGCTCTTGCGTGGGTCGTCAAAATTGATAACGTAAAATTTCGGCTTAACCTTGTAGCCGTCCAAGTGGTTAAGTAAATGATTGTAAGCGATTTCCGAAAGGTCAGGAAACTTATAATCATACAGGTAGAGCGCAAAACCTTTCTCGATTTGCTGTTTTATGTAATTATTTACTACTGCGTATGACTTCCCGCTGCCCGGCGTTCCTAACACGATGCTCGCACGAAAAACGTTTACAACGTTAATATAGCCATTGTTCCACTTCTTCTTATAGTAGAACCGGGTAGGCAGATTTACCGAATACTCGTTCTCGATAAGCCTTGTTTCCTGCTGGAAACTTTCGTTCTCGGTATTAAAGACATCATCCATGAGGTTGTTTTTCAACAACCGGGACATCCACGTACCCGCCATGAGCATACAGATATAGCCCGCCGACAGCGTGGCGATATAAAACACGGCATCCGCCGTATGTGGCAGCGGAAGTTCCAGCAGCCACCAGTTCAGGAAAAACAACACGACACCCGCCGCAAGGCTGCAATGTATCTTCGTCCACGTTATCTTTTCCTCTTTCACTCCCTTAGTACCGATGCACGACAGGGCGAGGAACACCACCGAAAAAAGTTTTGTCCAAAGAACGGACGAGAACAGCCCGGTGGTACGCTGGAAGTTCCACAGTATCTTGTCTATCACCTCAAATGTCACTCCCCATTCTTTCAGGGTGGAGTAACAGAACCAGTACACGTTTATTCCCACGAATAGAATACTGATAGCCCGCATAAAGTCCATGACCCGTGCAAGCCCCTCTCAAATCATCTTCCTGTTGCATGATTGTAATGTTTTTTAAGTTAGTCGATGCGCCTTGTGCGCTTCTTTTTTCTTCTTTTCTCTTTTTGGCGGGCGGTGTCCTGCGGCTCGTCACCGCCTGATGCACCGCCGCCAAGCAATCCACCGAAAGCACCCAGCACCGAAGCCACACCCGGAACGATATCGGATTTCGGCGTGAAGCCCGGCTGTTCCTGATGCGTGGGCTGGTCTTGCTGTGGTGCTGACAATTCGGACTGGTGCATCTTTCCGGTTTCGCCCGAAAAACGTTCGTTGAACACGTTCGCCGAATACTCCTTACCCAAGCGTGAACCGTTCAGCACCACCCGGCTGTCGTGGTCGATGAACGTAACGCCATAGATGCGCCCGTTGTCGTTCTGACGGAATACCACATCAATGCCCTGCTTCTTTAGCTGTCGTTCCAGTTCCTTGCGGCTGTGGGCGGTCTGCATGGCAGTGGCTACAATCTTCCGGGTGCGCTCTTTCAGTTTCCCGTTCTTAATTGCTTCGCCCGATTTCTCCATTCTGCGCTGCACCGCTTCATAACCTACCGACTTGCCGATGCGGGAAGCCTTTACCGGGTTGCCCACCTTTTCGCCCTTGTCGTTCATGGCGGAATAGACAATGCCCTGATAGGGCTTGCCGTTCACTTCACCCTTGACATCCTCGGCGCAGACGTTGTAAACGGCAAGCAAAGCCTTGTATTCCCCGAACGATTGGAAGCGGTAGCCGTAGCAAGCCGCTTTCACGGTGTTGCCGATTTGGTGCTTCACGTCCCCGGTGGCATAATCCACCTTTTTAAGTTCCGGACGTTCGGCACGTTCCTTTCGCTCTGCCGGGTGCAGGTTGTATTTCTTTTCCAGTTCACGGGTGATTTGCTTGCTGCGCCGATGCTCGAACCTGTCATTCAGCGGTCTGCCGTTCTCGTCCACCCGCAACCCCACGATGTGGATATGGTGGCGGTCGATGTCGGTATGCTTGTACACCAAATAAGGCTGGTCGCCATAGCCCAATTCCGCATATACTCCCGTGCGATGTCGGAAAGCTGCTGGTCGGTCAGCACGTCTTCCGGGTGCGGGTTTATGGAAATATGAAGTATCGGCTTCTTGGTGGATAGCTGGACGGGCATCTGCATTTCAAAGCTGCGCATACACTCGCCGATAGAGAAATTCCCGTCCTCGCTCAACAGCATTTTGTTGGAAAAAAGCACCTTTGCTTCCTCGCTGTCCACCTTGTTTTGGTTGTACGCCAGTGCGCCGAACATATTGCCGCCAGTGCTTATTTTGGCAACCATAGTTCCTTGCACTCGTTTGTCAGGTCGATAACCTGACGGTTTAACATAGATAATTCAGTGGTCGCCTTTTCCAGTTTATAGAGAAAAGCCAGTGCCTTTTTTCTCCGAAAAATTGCTATGCAACGCCTTTACAACTTGGTTATAATTGACCGCCACGGCTCTGAACTGGGCGTAAAATTCGGTCAGCCGGGCGCAATACTCGACCGCCGACTTATCCACTTTCACCACCCGGAACGGCTCGCCGAATAGTCGGGCAGCGATGAACCGGGACTTGCTCGTGACGCCCGACTGCTCCCACTGCGAGAGGAAACGGGCGTTCTCCCGGTCGTTCAGGTAAAGGACATGGCGATGCTTCGCCGGGTCTGCGAGGGCGGGGCGACCGCCCTTGTTGGTTCTTCTTGTTTCCATGCTTCTTTGGATTAAAAAATTACGACTTCGGAGTGATTTTTACCCCCGCAAGGGGCAAGGCGTTTTCAGGCACGGAAAACGGTTTTGTATGCTACAAAACACACCTTGCTATTTTCTGACGAAAATCGAAATCCGTCACGGACGGATTGGGGTTAGCGTGGAACGGTAAGCCCAGCCATTCACCAGCCCTGTTTTACACCTGCGCCCCCTGCGGTTCGTTACTCCGCTGCAAAGTAACGGTGATTTATAATGCTGTAAAATAGGTGGTTGGTGGACAAAACGGGCAGCGCAGGACAAATCGGGACAAGGTTTTCAGGGGACGTTTTTTCTCCCTTTTTTTGCATCGGATTTCAAGATTGAAAGCAAGATTGAAAGAAATATTCCAATCAGGAAAGAATGATTGAAAGCAGGATTTCAATAAAACATGATTGCAGGATTTCAATATTTCAAGAAAGAATGAAAGCAGGAAAACAAGATTGAAATAAAACAGTCTTTCAATATTTCAAGATTGCAATATGGAAAGAATGATTGAAAGCAATAAACAAATCTATCAACCAATAATGAACGGAAGCAATATGGAAAACGAGAAAACACCCCTTTATGTCGCCTTTTCCACACAAAAGGGCGGGGTCGGCAAAACCACCTTTACCGTGCTGGCGGCGAGTTACCTATACTACCTCAAAGGCTACAATGTGGCGGTGGTCGATTGCGACTACCCCCAGCACTCCATTGCCGGGATGCGCAAGCGGGATGCCGAGCAGGTCGGGGCGGATGAAGATTACAAGCGCATGGCGTATGAACAGTTCACCCGGCTGGGGAAGAAAGCCTACCCGGTACTGTGCAGTTCGCCCGAAAAGGCGATTGCAACGGCTGACGGATATATAGCCGCCGGACACGTGCCGGATATAGTGTTTTTCGACCTGCCCGGCACGGTGAACAGCGAGGGCGTGATAAACTCCCTTGCGGGCATGGACTACATTTTCACCCCCATTTCAGCCGACAAGGTGGTGCTGGAAAGCAGCCTGTCGTTCGCAATGGCTATCCAAAAGCTATTAGTGAAGAATGAAGCCTGCCGACTTGCAGGGCTGTACCTCTTTTGGAACATGGTGGACGGTAGGGAGAAAACAGACCTTTACACCGCCTACGACAAGACCATTAAGGAACTGGAACTGCCGCTGATGAAAACCTTTATCCCCGATACCAAACGCTACAAAAAGGAACTGGTGGCGGATAAAAAGGCGGTGTTCCGCTCCACGCTCTTTCCCGCCAGCCGCCCGTTGGTAAGGGGAAGCAACTTGGAAGAACTGATAACCGAAATAGTGTACTACATCAAATTAAAATGATATGGCAAAGCAAAGCGGCGGGATGCCGAAGATAGACGAGGATTTTATGCGGGAACTTATCTCGCAGGGTGTACCCGCCAAGCGGGAGAGCCAGCCGGATGATGAACCGCAGCCCGGCAGCGAAACGGAAACCGCCCACGAGGGACGGCAGGCTGAAACAGTGCAAGTAGAGAAACCGACACCCCGCAAGCGCAAGGGCGGTTCGGGCGACTACCGGGAAACCTACTTTCAGAAAGTGGAACTGGCAGACCGACAGCCCTTGTACGTGAGCCGAACCACGCATGAGAAGCTGATGCGTATCGTGACGGTGATAGGCGGGCGAAAGGTGACGGTAAGCAGCTACGTGGAAAACATTCTGCTGCGCCACTTCGAGCAGTACCAAGACGAGATAAACACCCTGTACGAAAGCCACTTCCAAAAGCCTGTCTGACTATGGTAATCTATTGCATACTTACCGGGCTTTTGGTGTACTACATCGCCCTGTGGCTGTGGTATCGCTACACGGACAGCCGGACATCACCGGGCAAAACGGATGATGCGCCGCTTCCACGAAACGGGGTTTCAGGCTACACGCTGATAGGTGAAAGCCGATACAAGAGCGGACAATTTCAGACAGCGCAGGACAAATCGGGACACCTCCCGCAAGCGGCTGAAAATGATACTATTTTTGCGCCGCAGGCTGACGGACTGCCGGAAGAAACGCCCGGTTACGAGAATGACGAACCCGACTACGAGGACGAGGAAATAGCCGGGTACATGGACGGTGACGATGATACCGGGCGGGCTACGGGCGTGAGCTTTGACGAACTGGGCGAAGCGGTACGCACGGCGAACGCCGACAACCCCACCGAAACGGAACAGCGGCAAGCCGCCGGGACACTGGCAAGGATTGAGGGGACGAACCTCTACGATGCGGTGGTGGAGAACATCAACGGCGGGCTGGCAAAGGTGGCGGAACTGCTGGGACGCAACGAAGCGGAACTGGCTGCGGCTGCTGTCCCTGCCGAAGCTGGCAATAAAAGCAAGGAACACGAAGCGTTCGACATGAACGATTTCCTATAATATAATAATGTATAAGCCTGACAGCATGAAACAGCGTGATTACGGTTGATTGGCAACCTGAAAACCAAACAGACAAACGGGACTATCCCCGACCACTAAAATTTCAAATTATTCACCAGCCGGGAAAGGCGGACTATCCACCCGCCGCCCGGCATTAAAAACAAATCACAATGAGAAAGAAAATCTTCTTGTCGGCGGCTATACTTGCCGCCGTGGTAAGTGCCTACGCACAAGGAAACGGGCAGGCGGGCATCACCGAAGCCACGAACCTAATCACCGGGTATTTCGACCCCGGAACAAAACTGGTGTACGCAATCGGGGCGGTCTGCGGCTTGATTGGCGGGGTAAAAGTATATAACAAGTTTTCAAGCGGCGACCCCGACACCTCAAAGACCGCCGCCAGTTGGTTCGGGGCGTGCATCTTCCTGATTGTAGCCGCCACTATCCTGCGCTCGTTCTTCCTCTAAACCTGCGGCTATGTCTGACGAGTTGTTGAGGGCTAAGCCCGAAAAATATCAGGTAAACAGGGGTATCGGGAAGCCCGTGGAGTTCAAGGGGCTGAAAAGCCAGTACCTCTTTATCTTTTGCGGCGGCTTGCTCGCCGTCTTCGTGGTGTTCATCGTCCTGTTCATGGCGGGCGTGAACCAGTGGCTATGTATCGGTTTCATCGTGTCGGCTTCGCTGCTGCTCGTGTGGCAGACGTTCCGGCTCAACGCCAAGTACGGCACGCACGGGCTGATGAAAGCCGCCGCACGCAAACGGCATCCACGCTTCATTATCAGCCGAAAGGCGATACCCCGATTATTCACCTACAAAAAAGAAAGGAAGAAAGACCATGAGAAATATGTTAAAGGCTACCACGCTGGAAAGGAAATTCCCCCTTTTGGCGGTGGAGAACGGCTGCATCATTTCAAAGGATGCGGACATAACGGTGGCTTTCAGGGTGGAACTGCCCGAACTGTTCACCGTCACCAGTGCCGAGTACGAAGCCATACATTCGGCATGGTACAAGGCAATCAAGGTGCTGCCCGACTACTCCATAGTACACAAGCAGGACTTCTTCATCAAGGAGAACTACCAGCCCGACACGGAAAGGGACGAGCTTAGTTTTTAAGCCGCTCCTTTGAACGGCACTTCAATGAACGCCCGTTCCTGAACCATTACTGCTACCTGTTCCTGACAAAGACGACAAGGGAGAGAAGCCGCCGACAGAGCGACTTCTCCACCCTATGCCGGGGCAGGATTGTACCGCAGGAGATAGCCGACAAGGAAGCGGCGGCAAAGTTCATCGAAGCGGTCGGGCAGTTTGAAAGGATTATGAACGACAGCGGGTTTGTCACCCTTACCCGGCTGGCGGCATCGGAAATCACCGGGCAGGACGGAAAGGCGGGCATCATCGAGAAATACTTCTCGCTATCGCAGACAGATACCACCTGCCTGAAAGACATCGGGCTGTACCCGGAAGAAATGCGTGTCGGGGACGACATACTGTGCCTGCACACGCTTTCGGACGTGGAAGATTTGCCCGGAAAGGTCGGGACGGACACACGGTTTGAGAAGCTGTCCACTGACCGGAGCGACTGCCGACTGTCATTCGCCTCCCCGGTGGCGTGCTGTTGTCGTGCAACCACGTCTATAACCAGTTCATCTTCATAGACGACCACGCCGAAAACCTGAAGAACTTCGAGCAGACCGCCCGGAACATGCAATCGCTCTCCCGTTATTCCCGTGCCAACCAAGTGAACAAGGAATGGATAGACGAGTACCTGAACGAAGCGCACAGCAAGGGGCTTGTATCGGTGCGCTGCCACTGCAACGTCATGGCATGGAGTGACGACCGGGAAGAACTCAAACGCATACGCAACGATGTGGGAAGCCAGCTTGCGCTAATGGAGTGCAAGCCACGCCACAACACGGTCGATACGCCCACGCTCTTTTGGGCGGGCATACCCGGAAACGAAGCGGACTTCCCCGCAGAGGAAAGTTTCTACACGTTCTTGGGGCAGGCTCTCTGCCTGTTCGTGGAAGAAACGAACTACAAGAGTTCGCTTTCGCCGTTCGGCATCAAAATGGTGGACAGGGTGAGCGGTCGCCCGCTGCATATCGACATATCGGATTTGCCCATGAAGAAAGGCATCACGACCAACCGCAACAAGTTCATACTTGGGCCGAGCGGGTCGGGTAAGTCTTTCTTTACCAACCACATGGTGCGTCAGTATTACGAGCAGGGGGCGCACGTGCTGCTGGTAGATACGGGTAACAGTTACTTGGGGCTGTCCCAGCTTATCCACAACCGGCACGCACGGCGAGGACGGGGATTTATTTCACCTACACCAACGAGAACCCGATAGCGTTCAACCCGTTCTATGTCGAGGACGGGGTATTCGACATAGAGAAGAAAGAGAGCATCAAGACCCTTATACTCACCCTGTGGAAGCGGGATGATGAAGCCCCGAAGCGGTCGGAAGAAGTGGCGTTGTCAAACGCCGTGAGTGCCTATATCGAACTGACAGGCAAAGACCGTTCGGTAACGCCCTGCTTCAACACGTTCTACGAGTTTGTCCGGGATGATTACCGCCGACAGCTTGAACAGAAGAACGTCAGGGAAAAGGATTTTGACATAAACAATTTCCTGAACGTGCTTGAACCGTACTATCGTGGCGGTGAGTACGACTACCTGCTGAACTCCGACAAGGAACTGGATTTGTTGCACAAACGCTTCATTGTCTTTGAGTTGGACAACATCAAAGACCACAAGATTTTATTCCCGGTAACGACTATCATCATCATGGAAGCCTTTATAAACAAGATGCGCAAGTTAAAGGATAGGAGTTAATACTAATCGAGGAAGCGTGGAAAGCGATTGCATCGGCGAACATGGCGGACTATATCCGCTACCTCTACAAACCGTCCGAAATATTTCGGGGAAGCGATTGTAGTCACGCAAGAGATTGAGGATATTATTTCTTCCCCTATCGTGAAAGAGAGTATCATCAATAACTCGGACTGCAAAATCCTGTTAGACCAAAGAAAATATCTCAACAAGTTTGACAGCATACAGAACCTCTTGGGACTGACCGACAAGGAGCGTTCGCAGATATTGTCTATCAACATGGCGAACCACCCCGGACGGAAGTACAAGGAAGTTTTCTTCTCGCTGGGCGGCACGCAGTCGGCGGTGTACGCCACAGAAGTTTCATTGGAAGAATATTACACCTTCACGACAGAGGAAAGCGAGAAAATGGAACTGTTCGCACTTGCCGACAAGCTGGGCGGCAACCTTGAACTGGCTATCAAGAGGCTTGCAGAAAGCAAACGTAATCCCCAATCATCAACAACTTAAAAATCAGGAACATGAAAAGAACAATTCTCCTTATGGCGGTATGCCTTTGCTTCATCGGCAACGCATCCGCACAGTGGGTGGTGTCAGACCCCGGCAATTTGGCACAGGGCATCATCAACACCACCAAGCAGATAGTGCAGACTTCCACCACAGCCAAAAACACGCTGGACGGCTTCATGGAAGCGCAGAAGATTTTCCAGCAGGGAAAAGTCTATTACGATGCGCTCAAAGCGGTACACGATGTTGTCAAGGGCGGCATCAAGGTGAAGAAGTCCATTGAACTGGTGGCGGAAATATCCGAAATCTACGTGCGAAACTACCAGAACATGCTGGCTGACCCGAACTACACGCCGGATGAACTCACCGCCATTTCAGCCGGGTATGCCAAGCTGCTCTCCGAAAGTGCGGACGTGTTGCAGGACTTGAAGAATGTAGTGAACGTGACGGGTATGTCGCTGACGGATGCCGAAAGGCTGGCGGTAATCAACAACGCCTACAAAAGCCTGCTCAACTACCGCAACCTCGTGAACTACTACACCCGAAAGAACATATCCGTGTCCTACCTGCGGGCAAAGAAGAAGAACGACACAGACCGGGTGCTGGCTCTTTACGGCTCGGCGGATGAACGCTACTGGTAACATATAAATCGGTATGCCTATGTTATTAGCAGCGGTGGATTTTGACAACCTGCACCAAGTGTTGCGGGTGCTGTACGATGAAATGATGCCCTTGTGCAGCAACATGACGGGGGTAGCCAAAGGAATAGCCGGGCTGGGTGCGCTGTTCTATGTAGCCGCCAAAGTGTGGCAGTCGCTCGCACGTGCCGAACCCATAGACGTGTACCCGCTCCTGCGTCCCTTTGCGCTGGGGCTGTGCATCATGTTCTTTCCCACGTTCGTGCTGGGGACTATCAACACGGTATTGTCGCCAGTGGTGAAAGGGTGCAACCAACTTATGGAAACGCAGACTTTCGACATGAACGAATACCGGGCACAGAAAGACCGACTGGAATATGAAGCCCTGATGCGTAGCCCCGAAACGGCTTACCTCGCTTCGGACGAGGAATTTGACAGGCAACTGGAAGAACTGGGCTGGTCGCCCTCCGATATGGTAACTATGACGGGTATGTATATGGACAGGGCGGCGTACAATATAAAGAAGTCCGTCCGGGACTGGTTCAGGGAACTGCTGGAAATGCTCTTTCAGGCGGCGGGGCTGATTATAGACACGCTGCGCACGTTCTTCCTAATCGTGTTAAGCATACTGGGTCCGCTGGCGTTTGCGATTTCCGTCTATGACGGTTTCCAAAGCACGCTGACCCAGTGGATTTCACGCTATATATCCATTTACCTGTGGCTACCCGTGTCGGACTTGTTCAGCAGCGTGCTGGCACGCATACAAACCCTGATGCTACAAAAAGACATCGAGCAGCTTTCAGACCCGAATTTCATTCCTGACGGGAGCAGCACCGTGTATGTAATCTTTATGATTATCGGCATCGTGGGCTACTTCACCATTCCAACGGTGGCAAGCTGGATAGTGTCGGCTGGCGGTACGTCTGCCTATAACCGCAACGTGGCACGGGCTGGGTCAATCGCCGGGGCGGCGGTCGGTGCGGCAAGCGGGAAAGTAACCGGGAAACTACTCAAATAACCAACATCAATATTTAGTATATGGAATTTAAGTCATTAACGAACATCGAAACGAGTTTCCGGCAAATCAGGCTCTTTGCGCTGGTATTCATCTGCCTGTGCGCACTGGTGACGGGCTTTGCCGTGTGGAACTCGTACAGCTTCGCCGAAAAGCAGCGGCAGAAGATATACGTCCTCGACAACGGCAAAAGCCTGATGCTGGCACTCTCGCAGGACATGGCGCAGAACAGACCCGTGGAAGCCAAGTCGCACGTGCGGCGTTTCCACGAACTTTTCTTACGTTATCCCCGACAAAGGGCTATCGAAAGCAACATCAAACGCTACGCTGTTCCTTGCCGACAAGACCGCTTTCAA
>ENA-OUNH01000517-OUNH01000517.1-human-gut-metagenome-genome-assembly--contig:-NODE-517-length-10844-cov-4.866194_pt1 | contig 10844 bp, 8 predicted proteins | sample MGYA00242806_ERZ504814 | MGnify/ENA primary metagenome ERZ504814 (study PRJEB26092, sample SAMD00036389) | human gut metagenome | host: Homo sapiens | study: EMG produced TPA metagenomics assembly of...
ATGCTGGGCGGCCTGATGTATCCTGTGCAGCTGTTCGGCGCTTCGTTTGAGATCTGCCAGCAGGGCTTTGCGCTGCTGGCGCTCGTCCCCATCTGGCTGTATCGCGGGCGGCAGGGATACCACAGCCGGTGGTTCCAATATTTCTGCTATGCGTTTTACCCCGTACACATGCTGGTGCTTGCACTGGCTCTGCAGTTCCTGAACCGCTGACACCCAATAAGCAACAAAAACACCCCTCTCAGCATGAACCGCATCCCGTCAAGCGTACAATGAAATAAAATAAGATTTTGCTGCCAAGAGCACTGCTCTTGGCAGATTTTTTGCGCAGCAAATGCCATCTGGTACTTTTCCATTGGCGTAACAACCCCAAGATTGCGCTGTAAAGCACTATACAGAAAAAGGGCTTCCGCCAGCAGATGCGGAAGCCCTTTTTAAGAAGGAGAATAGTGAATATCAGTTTTTCATTTCGGCGCGAATCTTATCGTTGGCCTCCTCGACCTTCATGCGGGAGAGGATAAAGGTAATGATGGCGTCCAGCACAAAGGGAATCACGAGGTACATGAGTTTCAGCATATTGATGCAGGAATCCGGCTGCACGGCCAGCGCCTTATCATAATTGCTGAACGCCAGCAGCCAGCCGGTGATGGCGGTGCCGAGACCGCCGCCCAGCTTGACACCGAGCGAGGTGCAGGAGTACATTGTGCCGTCCACGCGCTTGTGCTTCGTCAGCCAAGTGTACTCGGAGCAGGAGGCGATAACGGCGTTCATGTCGCCCTGCCACGGGCCCTGACCCAGTGCAGCGATGGCCGTGAAGAGCAGCATCATCTTTGACATCGCCGGTGCCAGTATAGCCGGCCACAGCAACGAGCGCACGGGCTGCGGTAGCAAGGGCATAGCTGCCGACATTCAGCTTGTACATACCGTGCATCTTGGCAACGAGGGTCGGGGTAAAGACCAGTGCGATGATCAAAGGAATGTTGATGGCCCAGGAGAACACGCCGAACAGGTTCTTGTCGCCAAGGATATGAGCAGTGTAGTAGGTACCCATACTGATCATGGCACCATGGGTGCGTGAGAACTGCAAAGAGGGCTTTGATAAGAACCTCGGCAAGAATCTGCCGCCTGTCATCACGAAGTCGAAAATTGTTCCGGCCGACAAGGATTGGGAGTTTATCGTCAAGATGACCCTGATCATCCGCGACATTCTGTACGGCAATCCGCGTTTGGACGAGATGGGCTGGCATGAAGAAGCGCTCGGTCGCAACGCCGTGGTCGGCGGCTTCCAGGGCCAGCGCCAGTGGACAGACTGGCTGCCGAACGCTGACTTCACCGAAGCCATCATGGCTTCCACCTTTGACTGGAACGGCCCGAAGGCCCCGACCCCGTTCGCTACCGAGAATGACACCTGCAACGGCATTGCCATGATGCTGGGCAGCCTTGTTTCCGGCTCTGCGCCGTGCTTCCATGACGTGCGCACCTACTGGAGCCCGGAAGCCTGCGAGCGTGTGACCGGGCAGAAGCCTGACGGCGTTGCCGCCAACGGCTTTATTCACCTCATCAATTCCGGCGCAACGGCCCTGGACGGTTCCGGTGCCTGCGTAGATGACAAGGGCAATCATGTGATGAAACCGTTCTGGGAGATAACCGATGCGGACATCAAGGCGTGCCTGAACGCCACCGATTGGTGTCGTGCGTACTATGAGTACTTCCGCGGCGGTGGATATTCCAGCCATTTCCGCTGCAAGGCAGAGATGCCTGTTACGATGCTGCGCTTCAACATTGTGGAGGGCATTGGACCCGTCCTGCAAATTGCCGAGGGTTGGACGGCTGATCTGCCCGACGAGATCCACAACACTATCGACAAACGCACCGACCCGACCTGGCCGACCACATGGTTCTGCCCGCGCCTGACCGGACAGGGAGCGTTCACCGATGTGTACAGCGTTATGGCAAACTGGGGTGCCAACCACGGCGTGACCGTTTACGGCCATGTGGGTGCTGACCTCATTACACTGGCCAGCATGCTGCGCATCCCTGTTACGATGCACAATGTCCCTGCCGAGAAGGTCTATCGCCCCCACGCATGGGCCAGCTTCGGCACGCAGGATCAGCAGGCTGCGGATTATGCTGCGTGCAAGCAGTACGGACCGCTGTATCGGTAAGTTACCTGTCGTAAATATTCTGCCGGAAAGATTTTGACATAGCCCTTAATACCAGTTAAGGAGAGGTTTCCTTGGAAGCCTCTCCTTGTTTTTTCATTTGGAGGTATACAACAAATTCAAAAGATAAAAAGTACCCTGAGACCTCTTTTCTCAAAGTGCGGTTATAATCCGTTGCCTATAACTTAATAGGCTTTTCCTCTATACGGAGAACCGCATTATGAGTTTGTCGAATGAATAACTCTGGCAATTCCACGCGAAAAACGAAATGGAATTACCGCTGCCATATGCGAATCCTGACGGTATATGCTCCACACAGGTGGACATATACTGAAGAATTTGCGTGTGTCAATTTTCAATTCGACAAGATTCTTTGTCGCTGTCGTTCACCACCAGTATTCCCATCGAAGAAAAAATGATAGGCGTACAGAAATGATAAAAAAGAACGATGGCATATCCAAAGATGATATATGCCAAAACCAATTTACTGCTTATGTGGTTTTGGCAGTAAAACGAAAGCGCCAATCCTGCATCGGTATAATCATACCTGTTTACCGGTATAATAAGGTTATTCCTTTACATAAATCGGCACGATACAATATTATCGGGGTGAACAATTATGCCGGTTGATGAATTGACTGCACTGGGGCAAAAAATGCGTCAAGCCCGTAAGAATGCAGGGCTGACTCAGCAAGAACTTTCAGACCAAAGTCATGTTTCTGTAAAGCAGATTGCCAATATTGAAAAGGGAAAGATGAATCCATCTTATTTGATTTTGCGAGCTTTAGCTAGGGTTTTACATATTTCTCTGGATACACTTATCAATCCTGACATTTCGTTAGACGATGAAAGGGCAACCCAAATGAAATTGCTCTATTCTAATTGCCCTTCCGAAATGAAAGAATCTCTGCTTCACCATACACAAGAAACAGCGAAAGAGCTCACTGAACTATCAAGAAAATTAGAGAGCTTCTGAGCAGTAGAGTGAATCTAAGGATTTATCTACTGCTTTTCTCTTTATATAGAAAATAAGATTCTCAGTCTCAAATATTTTCTATATAGTAAAGTAAGTCTCCGCATCCCTACGAACGCCATTAATATGAACTTCAAAATGTAAGTGGTTTCCTGTTGCCCGCCCTGTATGACCGACATAACCAATGACCTCACCCGCCTGCACCTGCTGACCGGTGGTGACGCAGATGGACGAGCAGTGGGCGTACAGTGTTTCCAGCCCGCCGCCGTGGTCGATTTGAATGTAGTAACCGTAGCTGCCGCCCCAACTGTCAAGACCGTTGGCAACGATGACGATGCCGTCTGCCGCAGCAAGAATCGGCGTACCCTCGGCACAGGCAATGTCGGTGCCGGTGTGGGAGCTTACCTCGCCGGTGATGGGGTCCACGCGGTGACCAAATTGAGAAGTAATCGTACCCGCCACCGGCAGCGGCCATTGCAGGGTGCCTGTCGGGACGCGGGTGCTGTCCGGGTTCATAAGTTTCCCCCCGCCCTGCTCAAAGCCGCCGAGCAATTCTCCCCACAGTTCCTCATACTGCGGGTCTTGTAAAAGTTGCAGATAGGTGTTCTGACGGGTGGTGAAATGATAATCTGCCGCCATCTCATCGGGTGTTTTGTGGGTCAGCTCAATAACAAGGACGGTTTCAGTTATCTCTGTGGTGGTCGGGTTTCCGTCCTCATCGGTGGTTTCTATTGTGGTAGTCTCCGGGTGGGTGGAACAATCCACCGCATTCATCGCCCACATAGTTTTCCGCAGTTTATCTACCTGCTCCTCTGTCAGTGCCGCAACGGGTGCGCCTTGTTCATTTCCTGAAACATACGAAGAAAAGACCGCCAAGGACATCTTGCCAACGAATGTAGTACACGTCATCGTTGGCTGTAATGTCTTGGCGGTCATGCTGTACGGTGTCGGAGATTTCTTCCAGCCTGTCGCGGTATTCTGCTGTCAGTGTTTCTACTGCCTGTTGCACGGTAATTGTGTCGGTGTTGGGCGCATTGGCGGCAAAAAAGATGCCATAGGCCGAGCCGGACACAAAGGCCACAAGGCTGATGACAATAATAATGCTGAGTGCCACGCTAATCCCTGCAGCAATGGCCGCGACAAGACTGTGCAGGCCGACAAGAAAATGCCGTATTGCCGAGCGCACCGCCACAGCCGTCTTGCGGGTGCTGCTGGTGGCTTTCTGGATAGCAAGCTGCACTTGACGGGTACGGGTCTGCATTTGTGCTTGGGTTGTTATGCTCCGCACAGTTTCAGTTGCGGCGGTTCGCAGTTGGCGCTGACCTTGGGTCATACCACGAATATCTCGTGGCGCGGTCTTGGCGGTGACGACTTTTTCTTTCGCCCGCTGGCGGGGCAAATCTGCCCCACGGCGCGGGTGCCGCTCTGCATCGGACAGCGTGCCGCACTCGACTTGTTTGAGGCTGACACCGCGCTCATTGGCGGTGTGGACGCGTGTGGTTTCGGTTTGTTCGGCGGAACGGCGTTCCCGGTATTTTTCTATCTGTTTGCGGGCAATCTTGCGCCCTTGCTGCACGGTGAAATCTGTGTTTTGCTTGATGACCGAATAGGATGTATCGGTTACCACCGAGCTGGTATCTTGCGCAGTTGTATAATCACCGTCTCCCTGCGTAGGAGTGCTTTCTCGCAGCATGGTTCGGCTTTTCTCCTTGGCCTCCGCCCACGCCTTTTTCAGCGCAGCTTTCGGGATTTCCCCGGTTGCATTGCTTCTCGGCATATGCGCGGTTGGCTTTTCTTTAATATCTTTCATGGCATCACCCCACGTCATAAATTATTCAAATTGAATTTCAAAATCGTTCAAACAGCTTTTAAATTCTACACACAAGTCGCCGCTATAATAAGTCTCGTAATCAAAACAAACGCGGGAAGCATCCCGCACACCACTGCGCCTTAGACCATGCCAGAGCAATCGCTCGGTCAAGGCCAGACAACAAATTGGGCTAAAGGGCCATTACATATAAAAAAGCAATGCTGTATCTTCCGATTCTGGACGATACAGCATTTTCTTTGCAATTATGAAAAGATGTTGCTATAATAGAATCATCTCTCTGAAACGCGAGGTTTCTCCCATGAATTTATATATCAGTGCCGCCGAGTATGACTACCACACCCTGCTGAAAGTGGCCGAGATGGCAGGGCTTGCGGGAATCATTGGTTTTCATGAGGCCGGGGACGGCTATCTGGTAACTTTCCCGGATGGTGAAAATGCTGAGGCTCTCATCAACGATTATAAAGGTCGGCTGCGCGATTTGGAAAACAACATTTGGATGCACTAATGTAGGCATACAAATCGAAATTATTCGGGAAATGTGATTAACAGCGATGCAAATCCTGATGTCGCAATAAACACTTATCGATCGTCTACTAATTCTATGCCCGAAGTCAACTTAAAAAATCTCATAGGTAATAAATTTGCTGATGTTGTGATAACAAGAAACGGAACATCTTATAGTGTCGGGCCTCGCGCCGGAATCGGCACACGTTACTTGCAAAGAACATCATCTATTTCAAATTCTGGTGGAGGCCAATATATGCGGTGGGGGACAACGCCGTCTCCGTTTTACGCATATGATGTTCCTTACAATGTTTTCACCTGACTTTATGGTTGAGAAATATGAAAAAAGCCGCAAGATTCTCAATTGAAATTCTGTCCCTGCTTCTTCTCATGAGCCACTTTTTGGCTGGTTGCTCGGAAGAATACGGTTATAATTCCGAGGTTGCCGCCACAGAGTCTGCAACGCCAGCGCCAACAATTATTGATGAGGACGCGACGGAAACTGTTCCGTCTTCCGGCGAAGAACTGCATATGCTTACCGCACAACAGGGAATTGCCATGACTGTGGGCGGTGAAACAGCAAACGGGTGTTATAGTTTAGATACTTACCCGGACGCATCCGCAGATATTATTTATTATGATTACTTAACGCAGGAATGCATCAGGTTATCTGCTGACGCAAATTTGGGGCATGATCCTGCAAGTACCGCCTACATCCCATCCTTTAAGGGTGGCGCAAGGTGCTTTGTTGTAGGGGACTATCTGTATGTTATAAAAAACGGACAGCCTTATACAGATGCCTCGGTCTCGGGTAATGACCCCACGGCCAGAATCTACAGCATGGCATTGGATGGTTCCGACAGAAAAATTCAGGAATACGGGTCGAATATGGTTTTCAATTGGTTTGGAGGCGTTGCAGGCAATGGAACGGATGCCCTTTTCACAATTGTGTCCATTGTCGACCCGCAAAAAGCGGAGGTGAAGTCCGCTTTAGTAAAATTCGGAAGAAATCTTTCGGGATATGAAATTTTATATGATTGGAACGATGACGTTGTTGCTAATCTGGTCGGAACTTGTGATGATTCTTTTATTGCTACCATAACGTCAAAATCTGACCCCACAAAAACAGAATGGATAAGTATATCGCAAGAAAGAGTGTTGAAAGACAACTTACTCGGCGATGAAAAGGAATCCAATATCACGAGCTACACGATTTATGATGGCATTATGTATTACACAAAAGAAAAATCTGCCGCCGTTTACCGCTATGATATTCTCCATGATGTTCATCTTGAAAGCCTCGAAACTGATGAGTATGAAGATTTTCTTCCCTCTCGTACAATGATAAGTTGTGAGGTTAGGGATTCACATTTAATTCTTTATTTAGCGAACGAAGCCCTGTACAAAGGTACTTATGCTTCTGTTGATTTAGATACAATGCAGATTGCCCCATTGAATCTTTATGCAAAAGAAAACGGAGAAGATGTCTTTGTGGGAATATTTGCAGAGGGCGAAAAAGATTTCCTTGTTCGTGTTGGAAAATTCACACGAAAAAGAAACGATTACGGGACGGATGGAACCCCTTTCACCTATGAGCAAAGTTTCGAGGATTATGTACTCATCAGAAAAGAAGATTATTGGAATAGCCGGCCTAACTATCTAAGATTCAAATATTATGAGTAATCATGTGGATACAAATTTGATTTTGAACGCATGGCCAAAAGCAAGGCGCTGAGCTTTAGCTGATTATGAATCTTACTTTGTGCGATTAGCGCAAAACCTATCTGCTGCCATACCGCTGCGGGCAGGGAAAAACACCCACAAATCTGTGCAGAGCAGAGTCACCCCCCCGCAACAACTCCGTAACAACCCGGTGCTACCATGCGGGCAAAGCTTCACCATCTTGCACAAAAGAAAGCGTACATCTGCCATGCAACTGGAACTGAACAATCTGCGCAAAACTTATCTGCTGCCCGCCCCGCTGCTGCACCGCCGCGGGCAGGGCAAACCGAAAATCAAACAGGCTCTGGCTGGGGTGTCGCTCACCCTCGGCCCGGGTCTGTATGGTCTTTTGGGACCGAACGGCGCGGGCAAAAGCACGCTGATCGGCATCATCACCGGCGGGCTGGCCGCCGATTCGGGCGAGGTGCTGTGGTGCGGCCGCCCGGCGCGGGGCATCGCGTTCCGCCGCGTGCTCGGCTATATGCCGCAGCAGCAGGGGCTATACGAAAGCTACACAGGCCGCCGCTTCCTCGCTTACATGGCAGCGCTGAAGGAAATCCCGTGCGCCGCCGTGCCCGGCGAGGTGGCGCGCGTGGCCGCGGCCGTCAACCTGACTGACGAGCTCGACAAGCGGCTTTCGGCGTACAGCGGCGGCATGAAGCAGCGCCTTTTGTTGGCCGCTGCCCTGTTGGGCGACCCCAAGCTGCTGATTTTGGACGAGCCGACCGCCGGCCTTGACCCCAAGGAGCGCGTGCGCCTGCGCGAGCTGCTGGCCGGCATGGCACAGGACCGCATCATTCTGGTGGCAACGCACGTTGTCTCGGATGTGGAAAGCGTGGCAACAAAAGTGATTTTGCTGCGTGCCGGGAAAATTGTGGATGCCGCCCCCGTGCCGGAGCTGATTGAAACCTACGCCCCGGGCGGTGGACTGGAGGACGTGTATCTGACCGTGTTCGGCGAGGAGGACGGCAAATGAGCCTGTTTTGGGCCGAGCTGCGCAAGGTGTGGGGCAACCGGCTGTTCCCGCTTTTACTGGCCGTGCTGGTCGCCGCCAACCTGCTGCTGCTCTGGATGGGCACCCGCCCCACCTCCGGCCAGCCGTCCGCTGCGACTTACCGCGCCGTCGGCGCGCAACTTGACGGCCTGACGATGGAAGAAAAGGGCGTGTACCTGCACGGGAAATATACCGAGATTGAAAGCCTTGTCAAGATCGGCGGCTTCTACCGCGATATGGCCTACGCCGGCAGCAGCTACCTGCAAGCCTACCGCGACGAGAACGCTGCGATGTTCGACGCCTACGAGCAGGAATACAAGGACAAAAGCTATACACTGTTCACCGACGACCTGAACACCGAGTACCGGCTGTTCAATCAGCTGCAAAACGAGTACGACACCGTGGCCGCCTACACCGATTTTCTGGACGGCGTGCAGACCAAGGCGACGCAGCTGGCGGGCATCTCGATCTTTCAGAACGACAAAACCGGCTACGACTTAAAGAACATCGAAGCCACGGCCAAGGTGTATGCGGGGCTGACTGCGACCGAGATCGACTATTACCCGCAAAAGGGCCTGTACACGGCAATCTCCTACGCCTTTACCGACCTGATTTTGCTGGCATCTATGCTCTTGCTGGCGCTGATCCTTGTGCGGCAGGAGCGCGACAGCGGACTGCTGAGCCTTGTGCGCAGCCTGCCGGGCGGGCGTCTGCAAACGGCGCTGGCTAAATTAGCGGCGTTCGGCGTCAGCCTGTTGGCTGTGTTGGCGCTTTTGTACGGCGTGAATCTCGCCTACTGCGGTGCGAGCTTCGGTTTGGGCCCGCTGACGCGCACGATTCAGAGCGTGCCGGCTCTGATGCGCTGCACGATGCAGATCACGGTGGGGGAGTATCTGGGGCGGTTTTTGCTGGCCAAGTGGGCCGGGGCGTTCGTGATGGGCCTTTGGGTCATGCTGGCGGCATTGGTGGCGCGCCGCGCCGCCGCGGGCTGGATCGGCGCGTTGGCGCTGCCGTTGGCGATGTACGGCGTGCGCGCGGCTATTCCGGCCACGAGCCATTTGAACGTAATCAAATACGCAAACCTCGTCAGCCTGCTGCAAACCAACGAGCTGCTCGGCAACTATCGCAACCTGTTCTGGTTTGGCACACCGATCGGGCTGCCGCTGGTCGAGTGGACGGCGGCGGTGTTCTACGGAGCGCTGTTCGCTGCGGCGTTCTGCACGGTATTCGCCCGCGCACAGCTGCTGCCCGCCGCCAAGCGCGGCCTTGTGTTGGGGCTGACGCGCAGGACGAAAGCAACCTCTGTTATAAAAGAAGAGGGCCGCAAACTGTTTGTGCTGAACGGCGCGGCAGTGTTCCTGGCAGCGTTCTTGGCGTTCGGCGTGTATCAGGGCGTGACGAGCGAGAGCTACATCGACGCCGACGAAATTTATTATGCCTACTACATGAAGCATATCTCCGGCCCGTGGACGGCAGAGAGCCGCGATTGGCTGACCGCGCAGGGCGAGGAGTTTGCCCCGATGCTGGCCGTGCAGCGGCGCGTGGCGCGCGGAGAGCTGAGCAACGAGGCAATGCTGGCCTACGGCGCACTGCAGCAGAAGTACAATATTTACCAGCAGGTCGTGCAAAACAATATCAACTACTACTTAAAGGAGCACCCCGGCGCGTGGCTGGTGTACGAGAGCGGCTACAAAAAGTTGTTCGGCTTCAGCGGTACCGCTGACGTGCAGGACACGCTGTGGGCCGGGCTACTGTGCGCACTGTGCTTCAGCGGCCTGTTTGCGATGGAGCGCAAGGGCGGCATGGATGAGATTCTGGCAGCCACGCCGTTGGGTCGGAAATATACCGCGAAAGCAAAGCTGCGGCAAAGCACGCTCGTTGCGGCAGGGATCACTCTCGGAACGGTTTTGCCGCATCTGTGGCAGATCCTGCGGGATTACGGTCTGCCCGCGCTGCTGGCTCCGGCGATGAGCATTTCCGAGCTGCAGGCTGTACCCAAGTTTATAACCCTGTCCGATTTGCTGATTTTCTGGTTTATCTGCCGCTTTGCCGCCTGCCTGTGTATGAGCCGAATCACCCTATGGCTGGGGCAGAAATTGGGGAACCTGCTGCCCGCACTGTTCATCAGCGCAGTTGCCTATTGCCTGCCTGCGCTGCTGAGCCTTTCCGGCATGAAAAACGGCATCGAGTGGCTGGGGTTTTATCCACTTTTCCACGCCGCTGCGCTTTGGCAGACCCAAGGCGGCAACACCCTGTGGGTGCCGATTTTTCTTGCCTGTGCAGCCTTTTTGCTGGCGTGGGCAATCGGGCAAGCGCTGATGGATGAGTATGATATGTTAGGTGTTCCGGATGAGGTACTATAAAAATCTTTCCATAGATGAAACCAACTGCACTATTGAAAAGGAAGGTCACCCGATTCACCTGACTGCTATGGAGTATCAGCTGTTTGTCACATTGCTCGACCATTCCGGGCGTGTCTGCTCCCGGAATCTTCTGCTGTCATCCGCTTGGCATATCACAACTCCGATTCAGACACGGACGGTCGATGTACATATCGCGAAATTACGGAAGAAGCTGGACTTGGGGCAAAATGAATTGAAAACCGTAACGAGGCAGGGGTATGCACTTTCTACGCAAGAAAGCTATAGAGCAAATCATTCA
>ENA-OUNH01000518-OUNH01000518.1-human-gut-metagenome-genome-assembly--contig:-NODE-518-length-10834-cov-3.171477_pt1 | contig 10834 bp, 9 predicted proteins | sample MGYA00242806_ERZ504814 | MGnify/ENA primary metagenome ERZ504814 (study PRJEB26092, sample SAMD00036389) | human gut metagenome | host: Homo sapiens | study: EMG produced TPA metagenomics assembly of...
GATCAATGTGCAGGTCAATGGAATAAGTCGGGCTTCTGTCTGCGCGGATCAGGTGATTACCGCCAATGGAAAGCACATAAAAAGGAAGTCCGATGGCAGTGATCCCCATGTAGTCAATGGCGTATGGCATAACGTCCGGTGTTCCGCCGAAGAGGTGAAGCAGCGGTTTCAGGAACAAAAGCACGATCACTGCGATCACAGTGCCGAAGATTGCAAGGGAAGAAAGTCCGGTTCCTGCGATGGAGCTGGCCTTTTTTCCCGGCCTGCACCCATTTCCAGGTTATAGTTGGACGCACTTCCGATTCCCAGGAGAAGAGCGGCTGCAGTGGAAATGATGGTTACCGGAAATGCAATGTTGGTGGCTGCATTTCCAAGCATTCCAACTCCCTGCCCGATAAAGATCTGGTCAACTATGTTGTAAAATGCACTGACCAGCATACTGATCACTGCAGGAATGGCGAATTTGGCGATCAGGCTGCCTACTGGTGCAGCTCCCAGAGGATTTTCATCCTGGGAGACAGTTGTTTGATTGTTCAATGTTTTTCCTTCTTTCTGAATAATGATTGATTATAGCATTTTTTGCGATTTGGTGAAAGCATAAAAATTGACCTTTTGTGTGGGATGGACTACAATGTGTTTATGAGGCTATGTTGTAAAAGAGAATATTTTGGAAGGAGTTTTTCTGAGATGGGTAAGATCAACAGTGTAAAAAAACTTACAGATAATAAATTCGTGAATCTTTACGGAGTGGATGCAACCAGTGTTCACAATACACCGGTTTCGTATTTTGTGGCTTCCAGAGCGAAGGATGTGGAAGATATGAAGCTTTCCACAGGGGAAAATAATCCGGATGGTGTGATTATTTACAGTGTTTATGGAGAGAAGCATGACAAGGTAGTTCTGATCCGCCAGTATCGTTATACTATCGGTGGGTATATTTATGAGTTTCCGGCAGGTCTGGTGGAACCAGGGGAAGATTTTCATGAGGGCGCAGCCAGAGAGCTTTACGAGGAGACAGGCCTGAAGCTTGAGCCGATCAAGGTTGCAGAAGCTTTTGAGAAGCCGTATTTCACAACCATCGGAATGACAGATGAATCCTGCGCAACCGTCTATGGCTACGCTAGTGGTGAGATTAGCGCAGCAGCCCAGGAAGACAGCGAAGAAATCGAAGTTATCATCGCCGACAGAGATGAAGTACGAAGAATCCTGAAGGAAGAAAGAGTGGCTATTATGTGTGCATATATGCTTATGCACTTTTTGAAAGATGAAGAGCCGTTTGATTTTCTGAAGGAGATCTGAGAAAAATTTCAGGGGAATCTGCCATGTGCAGATTCCCCTGTCTGTTAATTACAGTTCCACGATCATTCCTGTGTCTTTATTATATTTACAGTATTTACCATTCTCAGAGATGAAAGGCTGATAGGTATCTGTGCGGTTATCTTTGACATATACGATTCCTGTAGCGATCATTTCTACCAGTGAGAAACGTTTACTGAGGCTGGAGATCCAGCGGTAGGTCTTCTGGTTGCCATCATCTGCCATGATAAGGTTGTAGCCGCCCGGACAGGACTCCAAGGAGAAGTAGATCTTCTGCGCTCTGAAGGATACTGCAAATACCTGGCCTGTAATGTAATCAGAGAAATTATCCTCCACAAATTTACGGAAAGACTGAAGATCATAGGTAACACCTGTGGTTTCATCTGTGAGCTTATCTCCGCGTTCAATACGGGCTTTCAACAGTTTCAGAACTTCGATCGTCCAGTTGATAAAGGAAATGCTGCTGTAGCTCATGCTCTCCTGCAGCTGATCTATCAGCTTCTTAGAAAGGACATTGGATCTTGACGCTTCATTAAAAAGTTCTTCGTTCATAATATTCCCTCCAGAATTTTATTTCCATGTAGGATTTTTCGTACTTTTTTGTATCTTTTATTATAAATCTGGATTATATATAAAGCAATAAAAAACATATAAAATGACAATATTATTCACGAAAATAACACAAAATTAACAAATATGTTTGGAAATAGACAAACACTTTGTTTAGTTGTTTTAAGATTTTCATTTCAACGGAAATAAACCTCATCAAACTCCCCAACAACCTCGGAAACAGCCTCATAAAGTCCTGGATATGTTGTCTCGGGGCCGCCCATGGTCAGGCCGGGGATGATGTAGCGCGGGCCGGAAGCTTCCAGAAGCTCTTTCAGGCCTGCACGCACTTTCTCGCGAGTCCAGTCTGCTCGATCATAAATGCCATTGTCAAGACCGCCCATGATAGTAATCTGTCCGCCGTATTTCCTGATAAGCTCCGGAATGTTGTTAGTTCCAACAGCACCCTGGAAAACATCAATACCCATCTCGATCATCTCAGGAACAAGATCCGCAGCATAAGAATCTGAATGATGGATGATGACCTCAACACCATGAGCCTTCCAGTAACCGTAGATTTTCTTGTATGCAGGAAGAAGAAATTCATCGAACATTTCCCTGGAGATAAACAGACTTCTCTGGCTGCCCCAGTCATCATGGTGGAAAAGAGCATCCGGATGAACATACTTAATAGTCTCTTCTGCAAGAGTGATCTCCCAGTCAGTAAGATAATCAATCAGCTCATGCATAGCCTCCGGCTCATCATAGAAATTGATCATGGCATCTTCCATACCCATCAGATAATGGAGCTTCTCAAAAATACCGCAGAAGACTTTGGCAGTGACGAATTTCTCTTTCCGGTCAATATGGGAAACCTGTTCAATACAGTCCTTCCATGCTTCCGGTGGGAGAACAAGATTGGGAGCCTTCACATACTCACGCCAGTTGGCAACATCCTTGCAGACCTTATCATCACCCTCACAGCATGGGAAGGGTCCGGGAACACCAGCCGGGAATTTATTCTTCACACCCCAGCCATTCACCCATTCACCGCCGGGAATGATATTTCCGAAATAGATCGGAAACAGAGGGTCATTGATCCATTCCTGGTATTCATACTGTTTTACAAAACGATCCGGATGACCGCCCCTGATAGTTTCCATAAAGTTTTCACGAATTGTAAGCATAAGAAACGCCTCCTTTATTTATGTCCATATGTATACAAGGTTTCAAACATTGCTTCCAGGTTTTCACGTTTGGCATTATCAATACAGCCATTTGTGTCAAAAATATATCCACCGCCAGGTGCACAGATATCGATCAGCTTCTTTGTTTCATCAATAACCTGCTGTTTTGTGCCATGCTCCAGAATATAGATCGGAAGATTACCTGAAATTGCAGCAGTACCGCCGAGGATTTTTTTTGCACGCTCCATATCTGCAGTCTCAAAATGGTAGATGACCTTGCCTTTAGGTATATCAGCCAGCTGCTCCAGACGGGTATTGTAGCGGCCTTCTGTGTAAATATACGGAGTAACACCCATATCGATCAGGGCAAGCATTACATTTTTTGAGAGGTTTCCAGTAGATACGCTCATACTGTTCCGGACTCATGAAACCATCCATACCTTTATGAAGCGGGAAGAAAACACGTTTCACAGGAAGCGGGACACTGCGGAAATATTGCCAGGATTCAATCTGGATATCAGCCATCAGATCACAGGCCGCTTCCAGTTCATCCGGATATTCCAGCTGATCGGTAAGGGTAGCCAGAGTTCCACGGTAGTAATCACCGATGATATCAAAAGGAGCTTCACCTGCACCTGTAAACATAGGCGGGAATCCAAGGTCAGCAAGACGGTTGGAAACTGCGTTGGAAGCGTCAGCTGCTTTCGCATCCTCCTCACCGATCTTTGCAAGCAGAGAAAAAAGCCTCCTGTGCCTGTCTGGAATAAAGGGAAGCCAGCGGAGTGGTATTCAGCACAATAGACGGAACGAAGCGGATATCAGACAGTCCCTTTAGTGCAGGAAAAGCTCTCGGGATATACTTGCGGAGCATAAAGCCTGTAAAATCCTTCAGCAGTTCCGGATATTCGCTGTCATCCATATATTCATTCTCAATAACCTGATGGGTGGAAAAATCAGGAACACTGGTGCCGGGGCGTCCCGGCCAGTCGATCATGGTCGATCCGGCAAGCTCATTGGCCTTTCCGCTGGTGAAACCTGTATGTGTGGCTGCGTCCGGCTGGAATTCCTGATAGAATTTCACCAGAGCTTCCGATGCGGCAGGAAAATCATACATGGCAGCCTTATAAGAGGAGCCTTCCAGATTGTAGGGAAGAGCACCAAGCATCGGACACATCGGAATACGTTCCGGCTCTTTCAGAGCGGTGGCATCCTCTACCAGCTGGATACGTTTGGCAAATTTTTCGGCAGCAGAGGCATCCTTTTCGGCTGCACGGACATTGGTTGCAAACCATGAGGAACTTGCATCGAAATTTTTTCTATCTTCCATAACAATAAACACCTCTTTCTTGATTTTTTTGTATATTTCAACTATACTTTGATTATATCAGACAATTATTTTTCGTATATATCCAGGGGAAACACAGATACGAAGAAAAAAAGGAGGAAATTCGTCTGCACAGACGAAAATATAGAGTATGAAGCTGAGCATGGATATTATCGAGCAGTGGATACAAAAATATGATCCTGTATCCACCATTGTTTCCGATGAACTTACCATTGCAGGAATCCGGCTTTTTCCTATGAGAAGACACCGGATCCGGATTATCTTTATATTGGTCGCACCGGAGATTTTTTTCAGCGTTCGCAGGATAAAGAGGTTCTGCTGGTGCACAGGAAGGATGTTATCAGCCTTCGGACAGAAGAACTTGAGGATGTTTTTGATATGGTGATGGATGCTTTTGTTTATTATCAGAAATGGGAGCAGACCATGCTTGCGGCCTTTCAGCAGGAGAATCCGGAGCAGGTGATCATAGATGCGTGCAGGGATATTTTCGGGCCTGTATTTTTTACTGATACCAGTCTTCAGGTAACTGCGTTTTCCAGACAGTATCCTAAGGGCAGTGTCAACCGGAACTGGGATGATTTCTGGGATATCGGTACATTATCTGTAGATTCACTTGTGCAGATGCAGAAGGGAAAGTATATGGAAATGCTTCCTCAGAAATGGGACTGTGAGATTTTTTATGAAGAATATACAGACAGCTATCCATGGTCTATGATGATCAGTCAGGAGAACAGTGAACATCAGCTGACAGGTCAGCTGACGATCGTCAGTCAGGAAAAATTCCGAAAGTATCAGAAACATCTGGCACAGATTTTGAAGAAGGCTCTCTGCCTTGTGGCAGGCCATGATTCAGGGAAACAGCAGGGAACGGTGGTACAGAGCCTTTTTCGGGATTTTCTTCAGGGAAGACATCTGGATGAGAACGGTTTCCGGACATTTTATCAGATGCAGGGCTGGGAGCCGTCACAGCCAGGTGTTGTGGCAATCCTGGAAAAAGATGATGCAGGTGGCCGGAATTACGGATATCAGATGTGGGCCCTGTGCAGTTATTTTCCTGAGATCGTATTTTGTCAGGATGGGGAGAGCGGGAATGGGAATATTGTCTGTGGAGTTCCGGTAAAGCAACGGAGGTTTGAAGAATCCGGTAATCGATATGGCACAGAGTTCCCGGAACGTTTTTCAGATATGCTGAAAAGACTGGGCTTCCGAATGCACTGCAGTTATCCTTTTGCAGGAATCAGGAACATGAGTATTCAGTACAAGCAGGCCAGGAAAGCACTGGAAAAAGGAGTGAAGGATTACTATAACTGTGCACTGGAAGATATGACCGCCCTGTATCGGGATCCTCTTTTAAGAAGACTTGCCATCCATCCGGCACTTGACAGACTCAGAGAGTATGACAGCCTGAAATCCACGGATTTTTATCATATCCTGCGTGTATATCTTCAGTGCGAGCGTGACAGGGTTCTTACGGCGAAGAGGCTTTTTGTGCACAAAATACTCTTGTGTACCGCCTGAAAAGGATAGTGGAGATATTTGACCTTAATCTGGACAATGCTTATGAAAGAGAATATCTGACAGTATCATTTCTGGTAATGGAGAATTCCGGAAACTGACCGGGCGGAAAGTCATGAATGTTTAAAAAAACATCCAAAACAAAATAGACAAAATGGTTGAAAACAGTTCGGGTTACAGCTAAAATGGGAACATCAGAAAAAGAAGAAAATTATATAACGGAGCGAAAATTTCAATGAAACACGCAAAGAAAGGTTCAAACAAAAATCTGTCATATATCATGCGTTTCGGTATGATAGTGCTGACGATGATATTGATTGTGCTGTTTTTCAGTATTATGATCATGGTTGGACAGATCCAGGGAACTGCACGTATTGTCAATTATACAGGATTTGTGCGTGGCGGAACTCAGAGAATGGTAAAGCTGGAGAATGCAGGACAGCCGCAGGATAAGATGCGCGGTATCATTGCTTCTTATATAAACGGACTTCAAAACGGTAGTGATGAACTGAATTTTGTGCGTCTGGATGACAATGCATTCCAGAACAAGATGGTTGAACTGAATGAGTATTTCCAGAAACTGACACAGGAGATAGATCTTGTCCGTGAGAAGGGATATGAGAATACAGATATCATATCTATGAGCGAGAAGTTTTTCCATATCTGTGACGAGGCTACCGGCCTGGCAGAAGACTATTCCCAGAAAAAAGCCACCTCGCTGGATCGGCTGGAGAAGATCGTTATCGTGGATATCGTGGGACTGATCATCCTGATCGCAGGGGAACTGATCCGGGCTCTCCGTTTTGCAGCTCAGAACAGGATTCTTCAGAAGAAAGTCTATCTGGATGAAGCAACGGGACTTCCAAACAAGAATAAATGTGAAGAGATCCTGGATGGTACGGAAACATCAGATGCCGAAGGACAACAAAACATTGCGGTCTGCGTTTTTGACCTTAATAATCTCAGAACCATTAACAATAACCTGGGACATGAGAAAGGTGATGAGTACATCCGGTCTTTTGCCATCCTTCTTCGTGAAGCTGTCCCGAGAGAACATTTTGTGGGACGCGACGGAGGCGATGAGTTTATTGCCGTGCTGAAAGGCCTGGATGATCAGGGAATCCGGGATTGTCTGCAGGGGATCCGGAAGCATACAGATGAATATTCCAGAAGACATCCGGAGATGCCTATCAGCTATGCAGCCGGATACGCCAGTATGGTGGATTTTGAGGGAAGTACGCTGAGAGATCTTTTCCGCTATGCGGACAAAAATATGTACATTGACAAGAACCGGGCGAAGCTGCAGGAGGCAGCAGACCGGCAGAAGGTTGATCAGGAGATCCGTAACCGCCTGAAATTTCAGGGCTATGATTTTTCCGCATGCCTGTACTGCAATGCCAGACTGGATGAATACAGAACCCTCCGGGCGGGAGCAGATTTTATCCTTGCAGAGGACGGCAGCTATTCCGGCGCTGTAGAGCAGATCGTGGAGGAATTTTCTTCAGGGGAAACAAGAAGATCACTCAGGGAAAAGCTGCAGATATCTTATCTGGATGAGAATCTTACAGAGTCAGCCGGAAAGATCGAGATTCCGTATCAGTACCATAAACAGGATAAAGTACAATATGGAAAATGACCATACTTTTTATTAATGGCGCAGAGGATGGACGGCTCACCATTTTGCACTGGGATTTGAAGATTTCCAGAATTGTGAGGAGAAAGCAGTCAGTGAGAAGGTGAGGCTTACCCGATATTATGAGCAACTTCGTCAGTCTATTGTGGAGAATAGCAATTATGCGGACGCTCTCCTGGAAACTGCAGAGGCGGGTTACATGGTAAATCTCACTGAGGACAGGATGGAGCAGGTTTTTTATCAGAAAGGGATACTGAAATTTCTGGATGAGCTGGAGCTTCCGTGCTCCTATAATGAATACTGTGAAGAAAAACGCAGTCAGATTACCGATGAAACACTGGAGAATTACCGTATTGTGGATTCTGCGGAGAAACTTCTGGAACGTTTCGAGACAGGCGCAAAGCAGATTATAGTGGAATTTCGGAAGAAAAGCGAGGATGGAAGCTTTGTATGGCTGCAGAAGACTGTGCTCATGTCAAGGGATACGCTTTATGACAGTTGTACGGGCAGAGAACAGATCGTTGTACATGGCATTATACTGTTCAAGAACACATCGGCTTTTCATGAACAGGAACAGCAGGAGAATGAACGTCTGCAGGAGGCTTTTGAAAAAGCAGATTCTGCAAGTAAGGCGAAAACAGAATTCATGAACCGTATGAGCCATGATATCCGTACACCGATCAACGGTATTATGGGAATGCTGAATATCATACAGAAGAACAGGAATGATGCAGAAAAAATGGATGACAGTCTCCGAAAGCTGGAGCTTTCTGCCAGTCATCTTCTGGCACTTGTCAATGATGTGCTGGATATGAGCAAGCTGGAATCAGGCAACTGTAAGCTGAAACAGGAGCCGTTTGATCTGGAAACACTGGCTAATGAAGTGGCATTACTGATCGATGCACAGATGGTGGAAACAGGAATGATCCACCGCAGACGCAGAGGATATGTGAAACATACTGCGCTTGTGGGAGATGCTCTTCAGCTTCAGAGGATCATGCTGAATTTTCTGAGCAATTCTGTTAAGTATAATAAGCCGGGCGGTACAGTAGAAACTTATATCGAAGAGATCTCCAGTGACGGGATAAATGCTGTATATGAATTCAGGATTACAGACACCGGAATCGGTATGAGTGAAGAATTTGTAAAAAATAAGCTGTTCATGCCGTTTAATCAGGAAGAGAACGGTGCAAGGACACAGTATCGCGGAACCGGTCTTGGAATGTCTATTGTGAAGAAGCTTATTGAACAGATGCAGGGAACTATTGAAGTGGAGAGTACTCTTGGTGTCGGAACAACTTTTACATTCCGCCTTCCTTTCCTGATCGATAAAGAGAAAAACCAGATCATGAAAAAAGATATTCTTCCCGATGGAAAAGCACTTTCCGGGAAAAAGATTCTCCTGGTCGAGGATAACGAGATCAATATGGAGATTGCAGAATTTTATCTTACAGAGCATGGAGCAGCTGTTGAGAAAGCATGGAACGGAAGGAGCCGTAGGAAAAATTCCAGGCATCTGCCAAAGGTGAGTTCGCTGTGATCCTTATGGATGTGATGATGCCGGTGATGGATGGAATTCAGGCGGCAAAGACTATCCGTGCCATGAACCGTCCGGATGCGCAGAAGGTCATCATTCTGGCAATGACTGCCCAGACTGCACAGGAATGTGTGGATGAATGCAGCAGATCAGGTATGAACGGTCATATCGCAAAGCCTATGGAATCACGGCAGCTGGTGAAACAGATTCTGGAGAATATGTAGCTGAACAACAACAGAAAAATACTTTACAAATTCAAAGGGAAAGGCTATCATATCTTTTGTAAAACAGTTTATAAAAGAGGTTTGATATGGCATCAAAAACAGAGAAAAAAAATAATACAAGATCCAGGATCGTCAGCTATGTGATGAATAATGCGGACACTTCAAAGGTGGAGATTTCCAAAAATCTGAATATGAGTATGCCTACTGTGCTTTCCAATGTAAACGAGCTTATGGCAGGCGGAGTGCTTATGGAGACCGGAGAATATGCTTCTACAGGAGGCAGAAAAGCCAAGAGTATCGGGATCAATCCCGGTTACCGCTATGCAATGGGTATTCGTATCACTGCCAATCATGTAGGGATGACGCTGGTGAATATGCGGTCTGAGATCGAGAAGACAGAACGTGTGAGAATGAAATTTTCACAGGAGATATCCTACTGTGTGGAGCTTGCTTCTCTGGCAAAAAAATTTCTCGGGGATATGGATGAACCGGACAAACTGCTGGGAATCGGGATATCCATTCCGGGAATCATCAATCAGGAGCAGCATCTTGTTGTGAAGTCTCATGCTTTGCAGATCGAAAATTACAGCTTGAATTTTCTGGAACAGGCTTTTTCCTGCCCTGTCTGTTTTGAAAATGATGCCAATGCAGCTATGCTGGCAGAGGACATTAACCAGTATCAGGATGCCATATATCTTTCACTGAATAATACTCTGGGAGGAGCTTTCTGTATTGACAGGAAATTGTTTGCAGGACAGAACCGGAAAGCAGGAGAGTTCGGCCATATGATCCTGGTTCCGGGTGGACGGAAGTGCTACTGTGGCAAGAAAGGCTGTGCAGATGCCTACTGTGCTGCCAGTGCACTGACAGCTGGAAGGTATGAAACTCTGGAGCAGTTTATGGAGGCACTTTCCCACGGAAACAGTGAAGCAGAGAAGAAGTGGGCAGAATATCTGGATCATTTGGCTGTGCTGATCTCCAATCTCAGAATGGCTTATGATATGGATATCATCCTTGGTGGAGAAGTTGGTGGATATCTTGCCGATCATATGATTCCTCTCGGGGAAAAGGTTATGGAATACAACGGCTTTGACTGTGATATCCGATATCTGAAGAACTGTACTTACAGAAAGGAAGCGTCAGCAGTCGGTGCGGCGAAGCACTTTTTTTATGAACTGATCAGGAATATATAAGAATACAGAGTTATATGGATTTATGAGAATTGAGCTCGCATATCTGTCATGTATCAGAAATGGTCGTGTCGGATCTGAGAGCTTTTTCTATCGCTGTTTTACTGTATTGTTTGCTTGAACGCAGATAAGCATTCCCCCGCTTCAAGTGCGCGGAGCATTAAGCGGCGGGTGAGGGGGGATGCTTATGTCAGTGGGAGTTGAAAGCTTCCACTGACAGATCGCGAAGCGACTGCGTTCATGAGCAAGTAGCGAAGCGGATTGCGAATGTCCGCTTTACAATGTGCATAAAAATAAAAACGATAATTTGTACAATAAGTAGAAACACAGGAAACAC
>ENA-OUNH01000519-OUNH01000519.1-human-gut-metagenome-genome-assembly--contig:-NODE-519-length-10805-cov-2.707249_pt1 | contig 10805 bp, 10 predicted proteins | sample MGYA00242806_ERZ504814 | MGnify/ENA primary metagenome ERZ504814 (study PRJEB26092, sample SAMD00036389) | human gut metagenome | host: Homo sapiens | study: EMG produced TPA metagenomics assembly of...
CAGCATGACGGTTTCTGATTTTATTCCGAAAATGCCTTGGTCAACCAGAAAGTCATCATCAAATACGAAATTACCGCAGATGTTCCCGAATAAAAAAACTTATTAGCGAGTTTGGTAAGATTGGCAGCAACTTAAATCAGATTGCCCGGTATTTTAACCAGGGTGGAATTATCTCCACTGAAATGAAAAATGAAATCAGAAAGTCCCTTCGGGATATTTATGAAATGAAGTATGAAGTGATGAAAATGGCAGGTGATTTCCGTGGCAGTAATTAAACATATCGCAAGCAAAAACTCTGACTATGGAGAATCGGAACGGTATCTTATCTTCCAACACAACGAGTATACCCGAAAACCGATTCTTGATGAAGAAGGGCATATGATATTGAGAGAAGAATGTTATCTGGACGGTCTGAACTGTGATCCATTCACTTTTGCATCGGAATGTCAGGAACTGAACAGCTACTACCACAAGAACAAAAACTTCAATGAGATAAAATCCCATCACTATATCATCAGCTTCGACCCAAAAGACAGGGATGAATGTGGATTGACCGGTGAACGTGCCCAGCAACTCGGATTGACTTTTGCAAAGAAAAACTTTCCCGGTCATCAGGCTTTAGTCTGTACTCATACCGACGGTCATAACAAAAGTGGAAACATCCATGTGCATATCGTAATTAACAGTCTCCGTAAATATGATATACCACAAGAACCCTATATGGAATTTGACTGTGAAGCAAAAGCCGGTTATAAGCATCATCTAAGTGCTGCCTATCTTGCCCATCTAAAACAGGAAGTCATGGATATGTGCAAAAAAGAAGGGCTGCACCAAGTTAATCTGCTCACTCCTGCTGAAAGAAAAATCACCGAAAAAGAATACTGGGCACAACGCCGGGGACAAGAAAAATTAGATAAGCTAAATCAGAAAATGAAAGAAGATGGAATCACACCGAAAGAAACTCGTTACCAGACAGAGAAACAATTTCTCCGTGACGCTATTGATGATGCTGCAAGTATCGCCCGATCACCAGAAGAATTTTCAAAAATCCTTGATGAAAAATATCACATCATCTTCAAGATCAGTCGAAACCGGTACAGCTACCTTCACCCTGGCAGAAAAAAATATATCACTGGAAGAACTCTTGGGACCAGATACACAGAAGATTTTCTCTTGAAAAGCATTTGAGGAAAATACGAAATCCCATAGAGAACCGAAAAAAGGAATTCTGGAACAGCAGGCTCCAAATACTTCCACAGATTTACCAACTGTTCCTTTCTCCGATACTTCTGCTATACCAGCACCATTCATTTTCATAAAATCAGATCTCCGACTTGTCATAGATCTGCAAACCTGTATTAAAGCACAGCAGAGCGAAGCCTATGCTCAAAAAGTAAAGCTCACCAAATTGAAGCAGATGGCTCAGACTGTTGCCTACATACAGGAACATGGCTATGATTCTCTTGATGATTTCCATGCAACACTCAATCAGGCATCAGACCAGACCAGTGCTTCCAGAAAATCTTTAAAAGATACTGAACAGCAACTTAAAGATGTAAATGAGCAGATTCATTTTACCGGACAATATCTGGCATATAAAAATGTGTACGCCGATTATCGTAGGAGCCGCAATAAGGACAAATTTTATGACGAACACCGGACAGAACTTTCCCTATATAACACAGCCCTCCGAACACTCAAAGAAAAATCTAGCGGGCATAAATTGCCTTCCATGAAATCTCTCTATGCCGAAAAGGACCGGCTTGTTGAATTGAGGGATAGACAGCGTGAAGATTTTTCTAATCACCGGGATTATGAACGGGAACTTCGCACTGTGTCTGCGAATATTGATATGATTCTTGGGAAAAATCGTGAGCAGCAACTACAGGATAGAAAAGAGCCAAATTTATAGTTCATATTAAAAAGGGACAGATTACTTCTCTGTCCCTTATAATATATCTCTATTTTTCTAACTGCTCATACCAATCTTCTGGAAACCCTATATGTCTCAATGATATATCATTCTCATATTCTTCTACAATAGCTTTTAATTCTATCAAGACTTTGTTGAGCCATTCTTTTTTGTCTGGATATAATAATTTTAATACAAGTATTTGTGAAAACAATTTTCTGTTTGGTGATGTTTCTAATTCCCTTGGCATTTTGGGTAATGCGGGAAATGACCAATAATACAGCCTTGAATAATGTGCGCAGCGGTTTCTCAAATCCGTGATACAGCGTAACCAGCTTTTTAAACAGGCCACTGATGTACCATATAATTCTTTTGCTAAATATTTCTGGTCACCAGACTGTAAATCTGCATAAAAGTAAGACAGCATTCCCATTGAAAAAAATTCAACAATAACCCATATAGGAAAATTTCCACCATACTTTTCTTTATGATGCTGAACTACTGATGTACTTTTATTTTCCTCTATACATACATTTAACAGTTTCACGAACTTTTCATGATTGTGCCTATCATTGTAAATAACCCCATCCATATATCCTAAAGCCCCATGAACATGTCCACTGTAATAAGCTAATTGCGTTCTTAAGTATAATTCAACTTTTTCTATATAATTAAACAATACACCACGCAATCTACTGTCAAATTCATAGATTCTTTGAATTCTGTGAAAGTTTATATTTGAAAAATACGTCCCATCCTTTTTCCTAAACGGAAGGAAATAAGCAGATAATCTATAATAATTCGCCTGTTTTAAAAATCCGATACATTCTGTATCATTATCTATAATAAAACCCTTTTCTTTAATAATTTCAACTTGTTGAGCAAAGGTTTTCGGTTTTTTCATTACCTGTACAGTTGCTTCATTATTTTTCAACTTTTCATTTTTAGTTTCACTTGTATTCACCATTATTTCTCCAAAAATAAAATGTCTCCCCATGGGACACATCACTTGCGTGAGAGGTGCGGGGAGTCCTGTTAATATTATGATATGATATTTGAGAGAAAAAATCAACCATTTTTTTATTTATCATCAAAAATTCCGGCTAAAAATTTTTTTTACTTCTTCTTTCTTTCCATCTCTTCTTCCATTGCCTTCTGTTGCTGTGGCTGTCCTTTGCCTTGACTGGCTATCTTCTTCTGATGATTATGAAGTCGTTTCAGTACCGATCTCCGTGGAGCGTTCTTATCCTTTTTCTTTGGAGTGTTGTTCATCAGTCCGTCAATCATATTATAGTTGGCTTCTTCTGTCATCTCTGCACTGCGAAGGTATTCTCCATTATCCATAACCTTCTGCCAGTTTGCCAGCTCTGGTTTCTTCTTTTGTGTTTCTCCGGATTGTGTCTGTCCGGTCTGGGCTTGTGCCTGCATTTCCTGTTGTTTCTTCTGTTCCTGTGCCTGCTCTACCTGTTGCTGCATGAAGTTCTGAATGTTCCGTCTGACTTCTTCATCAAAACCATTGTAACAGTCATTCATAACTACGGCACCTTCTTCACTGAGAATCACATAGGCTGCTCTTGTCCCATACTCCTCATGTTCCATCAGAAACCATTTCTTTTCGTTCATCAGAATATAATCCTGTGCAAGCCATGTTCCTTTCTTTCCTTCGATTTCATATCCGGTCGTATCAATGGAAAGTCTGGTATCGGAAGAACTTTTGATTGTGAGAAATTCCGGAATGATGATAAAACCATCTTTATTTACATAGTAAGCTGTGGTTTTTCCATCATCGGTAATGACAATCACATCGCTGCAACCGATGGAATGACCTTTGAAGTTTTTCGGTCGCTGCTTCTGCAAGCGTGTTTTAATGTCAGCCGGAGTTTCCCCCGGCTGGATTCTTCCAATATACACCTGATGATAGTTTCTATCTGGACTGTTTTTCCTTCGCTTTTCAGTTTCTCGTAAGAACGGAAACGGACATCCCGGTACTCAGGGGTATCTTTTACCTGATATACTGCACACTGACTTGTACTCATTCTTCTTCCTCCTCTTTCAGTTTCATTTTATATTCTTCCAGATCCATAAGAAAAACTTCATAACCTTCATCACTCATACAGAACAGTTTTCTTATGGTATTGCAGACAAGCCCAAATCATATCTGCATCGCCTTTCAGAAAAGGAATGATATGGTCGATTGCCTCCATCGTGTCATTTCGGTTTCCTTTATCAAACATTGCCGTTACTAAACATTCATCTGCGTCAAAGTTCATTGCCAGATCCATCATAATTCCACCTCTCCCTTCTTATGTGCCTTGGATTTCTCCGTTGCCTTGTTTTGCTCCTGTGCTTTTGCCCTTGCCTGAAAATCTTTTAAAGACTGCAGCACAGATTTCTTCACTTCACCTTTTGCTCTGCTTACAAGTTCTACCTTTTGTGGCTGACTCTGACTTACAGATACCGGTTCCTGCTCTGACCTTCTGTCTGCCGCAACCGCAGAAGGTTTCTGTTCACTTCCTATTGCTGTTTCTGCCGCATGTTCCGTTTCCTGCACCCTTCCATAGCTTTTCATCCAGATACTTTCATGTCTGTGATTGCTTTCTGCACCAGAGGGCTTTCTTATAGTGTGGAATCATATCTATCAGATCACGCCGTATCCGGTCTGCACTCATCAACTCATATTCTCCGGAATAATCTTCATCACCATCTTGCAAATCAAATCCGATTCCTTTAATCCCATGCAGTCTCTCTGCTGGGATACTCTCATATATTTTAATGGCTTCTTCTAAAGTAAGGTTGTTATGGTACTCTCCCATGACCGGAAACTCCATGCACTCTGCGACATAAAAACTGATCGTGGCTTCTGGCTGTTCCTGCTCTGGCTGTTTGTCAAAGATAGAAAATCTCTCTGCGTCCTCCAGACGGGAAAGTAAAGAACGGGCAGTTATCACATCACTGTCTATATCAGACTCTTCCGATACTTCAACGAGCCAGTCCTTTAAACACCCTGTTTTCTTATTCAGAATGTCCTCTGTGATTTTCTCCACCTGTTCTTCCCTGTTCTCAACGGTATCCTTATATTCGTAAGTGTCATATTCATAGCTGAAATTATCTAAATCCACCGCCAGCTTTTTAATCTCCTGCTGATCAAGGTAAACATCTGCTTCCTTCATATATTCTGCCAGAGTGATTCTTTCTTCTGCGATAGGATTGATGTCCACCTTAATACCTGCCATTGCTATACCATGAGCATTTAATTCATTGAAGAAACTGTCTTCACGGATATTGCCACGATAAGAAAGCACTACATCAAGGTCAGAATCTTCCCGGTAAAGGTCTTGTCTGCTTCTGGAACCATACACTCTTGCAGCAAGCAGCTCTACCTCCTGTTCCATTCCCATATCTTCTAATACTGACTGTGCATGATACAGAACCCCTCTTTCAACTTCTGCCCTGCTCAGGCTATTTAATGCCAGTTCATTTCTTCCAATCTCAGAAGTCGCACGAAGTTCCCCTTCCTGCAATAAATCTTTAGAGTGCTGGATCGTCATTTCTTCAAATTCTTTATAATCCACTTTGACACATTCCATGTCATCCATTCTCTCACTTTTAAGAATTTCATAAGCGGCTTCCTGGATAAATGCGTCGGGATTATCATAATCACCACTCTGGATTTCATGCAGGTCAAAGTCATAAAAAATAAAAGAATATCCTTCTTCTGTTGCCTGTATGGTCAGATACCCTTTACTCCTGGTAAACTGCATTGCGATTCCCTCATAGGTTTGCAGTGCTTCTTCTCTGCGAAATCCTTCAAAAATACTTGCCGGGCAGTTCTTTTCTAATTGTATCCGCTGCATCTGTTCTTCCTGAACTTCTTCCACATCTGCCATCAGTTCTTCATAATCCACTACTTTTGCATCTTCCAGTGAGTACCCTTTATCTTCTAAAATATCACTGGCAGCTTCATCCACATAGATTGTCGGATTGTCATAGATTCCTCCATCATCCTCCTGATAATCTTCATTGTAAAATGTATAGTCATAGCCATCTTCTGCGGTCTGGATTGTAAAGTATTGTTTTCCGATCTGATATGCGATCTGTACCTCATTCCAGTCCAGCATGTTTTCCATTTTATTTACCGCTTCATATATTTCTGGATTCAGCCACCCTCCGATCTGTTCATACGCATGGGTCAGCCGATCTATCCCGTTTTCACATCGGATAAAATCCATGCTTTCCTGCATCGTTTCCGTATTCTGGATACCAAGCACTTTTTTCTGATGATTTGGCAGACGTAAATATTCCTGCATCGCTTCATCCAGTGATTCATACCGATTTACTTTTACTACACCCTCTGCATTTACATCTTCCATCACATAAAAATTATCAACGTAATGAATCTCTGGCATTTTCAACTTTATGCCTTCTGGCAGCTGCACCTCACTGACTGCATGGAAATTAAACCGGACATCCGTTCCAGATTCATTTTTTCCTGCCATTGTTTCTTCCCAGGTATCTTTCTGTACTGCCTGTATTTCTTCGATTGTAAGTAACTGTCCACTCCGCAGGGTTACAACAGAATCTTTCGGGAATTCCGTCAAGTCATAAAGTGTTGTTCCATTTTCCTGCAAATATTCTGATACAGCTTCTAACGCTCCTGCATCAAACCCATTCCATAAGTCCTCCGCTACAAGCTGTCCATTTTCTGCTACGATAATGCCTGCCACATCGGAGCCAAATTCATCATGTTCCATTAAGAAGAACTTCTCCCCCGCATATTCCTTTTCATCAACCGTATGCCATGTCCCGTTATGTCCTTCTGCTTCATATCCTCTTGTCTCTGTCGTGATTGTCACTTCGTTTTCTCCTATCGCCTGTTCTATCCTCTGCATCCGGATCTCAGCTCTTGCCATGTCGATAAACCCATCTAAAACTGCCGGGTGGCTTTCGATCACATAATCCAGGTTCAGATTTCTGCCCCGGCTGATATTTTCCGGGACTTCGATATGCTCCGCCCAGTCTTTGTTCTGTCTGGAAAATCTGCCGTCATAAGAAAGTTCACGGATGGTATTTGCCATAACAAACGTCATACGTTCTTCTCCGAAGCGTTCCACGACTTCTTTTGCCGCATCCTGCTTTAAGTGTAGCCCGTCAAAATTCTCCCGGATGGCTTCTTCGATGGCTTTCTTACAGTCCAGGTTTAACTTTCTGGAATCCAGATAAGCATCCACATCCCGTTCTCTCATTGCCTGTTCCAATGTTCCTTTATAAACTGGCGGATATGCCCTGACGGAATTATGTTCCAGCATGTTCATTCTCTGCTGGACAAACTCCGGAAGTTCCTGAAATCCAAAAGAATCTACATAATAGGCTGTAATCTCTGCACCCCTGTTTATCACGATCACATCACTTACCGATAAGGAATGACCACGGAAATCTTCCGGTCGGTCAATGTTAAAGCGTTCAAATATATTGTCTAACGTGATCGTTGGCATCCATGGTGCTGCATAAACCATCCGGTAATCCTTTCCATCAATGGTATAGCCCAGACTCTTTGCGGATTCTATTCCCATAAACTGATAAGTATGCTCATCTCCACTATCCATCTGATAAATGGCAAACCTTCTGCTTTCTCCATGCAGAAGAAGTGTCTCATCAATCTTTTCCGCACTGTCCTGTTCCAGTTTTTCCTGTCTGGCGGCAGTTGCTTCTCTTTCTTTATGTACTTCCCATTCTGCTTCCGTGATACCAAAAATACCGTCATGTCCCAGGATTGCATTTTCTGTTTCTGCAAGAATCTGTCCTGCCTGCTCTGGATTGTCTGGATTTCCATGTAAGAGAAAAACTTCCGCACCCTCACGATACAATTCTACTGCCCTGTTTTTTTCAAGAGGATACATGTGTTCCAGTCGGATTCCTGCTTCGTGCATTTCCATAAAACCAATCATGCCATCTGGGAAATTGTCAATCTGTGCCTGTGTTTCATTCATAAGGCTTCTCGTATATTCACTTCCCGGTCTGCGGATTGCAGTCATCATACGGTTCACCAGTCCAAGCACTTCGTCTTTGTCATCCATCTTATATGCAAAATTCACAATAAGATTTCTCTGGGAATCTGTGAAGTTTCCCGTATTGGCAGCTTCTGCCGTTTCAATCAGACGGTGAGCATACTGCATGGCTGTTTCTTCTGCAATCTCTGGTTCCTTGGCTGGGAAGTTTGCCCTTGCTGCCTGAATCACTTCATACACCAGCTTTGAACCAGCTTCATCGTAAGATTCCCTCATGTCCCATACCAGGTCATTCAGTCTTTCCACCTGTCCGGGGAAAGTTTCCGCATATTCATTTACAAATGCCTTTTCTTCTTCTGAAAAAATATTTCTTGGGAACTCTGCTTTTTGCACGATCATCTCTGCCTGCTCTTTCGGAGAAAGATCAGAAAAAGAAATAACTCCTGTGTCAGCATCATACTCCACATCATAAAAATCAATCGGATAGTTCTCTCCGTGCCCACTGCTGTCATACAGTGGTGTGACGGCAGCACCTTTTTCTTCCAGAAAACTTTCCAGAGGTTTCTCATTCTCCTCTATCTCACCACTTTCCAGAAGGCTGACGTATTCTTCCACATTCTGTTCTAACTGTTCCCTGCTCATATTTTCGATCAGATCATAAGTAAACTCGGAACCCATGCTGCCCGAAAGATGCAGAATCAAATCTTCCTTATGGAAGGTATCCCGGATTGGTCTTTCCATTTCCAACTCGTACATCTGTGCCTCGATATTCTCAATGATCTCTGCCGATGTTTTTCGGATGGTATCCATAGATGCTTTCAACGCCTTCATATCCCTGCTCTCGCACCAGCTGGCGATATAGGTAAACGAATATTCTGAAGTATCCAGACCAAAATGGTTGCAGACTATGTAAGCGATACTTTCTGCTTCCACTTCCTTTGTTGTCTGGTCTTTTAAGACGCCTTCCGCATCCATTACTTCCCGGTCATGCAGCAATGCGTGGCTCACTTCATGGACTCCGGTTTTCATCGTCTGGACATTACTCATATCTTCCTTTATCGCAATATATTTTTCTGTCTGGTGATAATAGCCTTTTGCTTCCCCTTCCACATTCATCATGCGGATCGGTACAGGAGAAATATTCTGCAATGCCTGCATGAACGTATCATAAAACTGTACACTTCCGGTAAGCTCCGGCACCTCCAGTTCTGCGATCGGTTCTCCCTCTGTCTGGCTGACATCAAACACTGTCGTTATGCGGAATCTCGGTATCACCATCTCCACAATCTCTGTTTCCGGCTGTCCATCATCCCCGATCACAGGCTCTTTTGTTACCGGGTCGATCTTTTCAATCTCCTGTTTCTCCCGGATCGGTGCTGGTGCAATGATCTGGATTCCTTTCTCTCCACGTTTTACATGGCGGTTAAACTTCTTCTGCCATGCCTGATACCCTGCCACCAGTGTTGCTTCCGGTTTCTGCATGGTGATCAGCAGCGTGTTATTAAAGCTGTAATTATGGAACTTTGACATGGTATTCAGATATTCGGTATATCGCTCCGATGTAAAGATTTCCTTTACTCCCTGCTCCAGCCGTTCCGATATTTCTTTTAACTGTTTTTCTATATTATTTGCCATAAACAAACCCTCCATTTTATGTCCCCGCCAGAGAAAACTCTGACGGGAAATCTTTTATAACTCCTGTTCGTGTTTTTTCTTTGCAGTTTTCTGTGTAACGGTCGGTTCCGCTGTATTCTGCTGTGCCTTCTCCTGCTTTAAGCGTTCCAGAATAGATGGCTTATGAATTCTGTCTGCTGTTTCCGGAAGTTCTTTTTCTTCTACGGCATCCCTGCTGTCTGTGTTACTTCCTTCTCTGCCAATATCCTCATCTGCCATAATCGTCTCATTGCCCTTTTCATCCATGTTCAGCAAGGCATTTAACTCGGATAACCGTTCTATCTTTTCATTCAGCTCTGCTTCTTTCGGAAATGGTTTCTTTACCTCTTCCTGTGCAGTAGCAAGCTGCTGTTGTACGGTTTCCAATTTCTGCTCACTTTCCGTCAGCTTCCTGTCGATAGAAGAAAGCGTGTTATGGATACGCTGCATATTTCCTACCGGGTCTTTTCCGATCTCCAGCTTATAAGAACATTTTCCTTTGATTGTCAGTTCAAACGCATTGGAGAACATATTATAGGAAGCAGATAACGTGAACCCATGATATTCCCCGACCTTTCCGCCGGTGCTGACGGTTTTTAACCCTGCACAAGCAGCGATCAACGCTTCACCTGCTTCTTTCTTATCTTCATAAAGGACATTCCCTACTGTCATGGCAAACGTGTCATTATCCTGTAAATCCACACTTTTTACTACCTGCGAATCCACCTGCATTCCGGCAATCCGCTCTTTCAATGCACTGATCTGTACCGGGAAATTCTTTGCAATATCGGATTCCAGACGGTAAATCTGACTGGTATGGTTTGCCTTTAGAAGTTTTAGCTTACTCACCTGCACATCCAGATCCATTTTTTCTTTAATGTACGGATTGCCTGTGGCAAGTGCCTTTATTTCCGCATAGGACAGTGCCGTATCATCCACATCTTCACAAGCCCTAACCGGGGATTTACTGGTCATGATCTGGCTGATGAACTTCTGCTTATTCTCCAAAATCTGCCACATATACGCATCAAAAGTGTTCTCCGTCACATACCGGAATATCTTTACTTTGTCATTCTGGTTTCCCTGTCTTAAGATACGTCCTTCCTGCTGTAGGCTAAGTACCCAGCGCCTTGCCATATTGCTATGGTAGGTTTCCAAATACTCGCCCCCGAACCGTACTTACAACTCTCACTGTATACGGCTCTCCATTTATAAACTCAATTTAACTGTCCACA
>ENA-OUNH01000521-OUNH01000521.1-human-gut-metagenome-genome-assembly--contig:-NODE-521-length-10786-cov-6.925790_pt1 | contig 10786 bp, 11 predicted proteins | sample MGYA00242806_ERZ504814 | MGnify/ENA primary metagenome ERZ504814 (study PRJEB26092, sample SAMD00036389) | human gut metagenome | host: Homo sapiens | study: EMG produced TPA metagenomics assembly of...
GGAGGTGCAGTATGAAGCAAAAAAGTTATTATCGTTTCTTTTGGCGGTTTGTTTACTGCCCAGGAACATTGGCTGAATAAAATGTCTGAAAAGGGCTATCGTTTGATTCGGGCGGAAAAAATGTTGTATGAATTTGAGGCGTGTAAACCGGATCAGGTAAAATACTGTGTAGAGTTTTATCGGGCAAAAATCGAAGGCCGACGCGTCCGATTATCATGAGTTTTTAGAGGGGATGGGTTACAAAGTATTTTATAAAAACATCAACCTGAACTACTCTGTTGGTAAAGTACGCCTACGGCCATGGGCTGAAAAAGGCGGACGCATAGCAACAAATGCCACCACCTTTAATCGGGAATTGTTGATTGTAGAAAAAGATAATGACGGTAAGCCATTTGAACTTCATACTTCTTATGAGGACAAGGAAAACTATTACAGAAATCTGCGTAATCCGTGGCTGCTGATACTGCTCATGTTCGCAATATTTGCGGTTGCAAAATGTTCGGTAGTTTTTGGTGTGCTTGCCCTGGTTTCTCTGATTCCTGTTCTCGTATATCAAACCCAGGTTATGCAGAACAAACGCGAAGGTAAGACAAAAGAATGGTGAGGTGTTTATATCATGAATGAACGAGAAAAAACAATCCGATTATGGTTTGATATGTGGCTCAATCAGCAGGATATGGGGATTGATGATATTTTTACAGAAGATGTGATCTATACAGAAAGCTGGAGTCCCCAGTATAACAACCGAAAAACAGTAAAGCATTGGTTTCAGGAATGGAATACCCGTGGCAAGGTGGTTATTTGGGAAATCAAGCAATTTTTTCATAAGGGAGATCAAACGATTGTAGAGTGGTATTTCAAAAATGAAATGAACAATGGAAGTATAGAGGAATTTGATGGAATCTCGCTGGTTGAATGGATAGAGGATAATAGAATAAAGTCGTTGAAAGAATTTGGGTGTAATCGCAATACCTATAATCCATACCAGGAAGGCGATACCCCTCAATTCAGAGCAGAAAAAGCGAATTGGTTTTGATTGAGTGCTTATGGAGGTAAAAATATGATGTATCGGACAGAATTAGTAGAAGGAATTACCGTGGAAAATGTAACTGAGAAAATCAATGCAAAAATAGAAGAAATGGAAAAGGAAAGCTATCGACTTGTTACGATGTCTTTTTGGGGAACCGAAAGAGCTGTACTGGTTTTCAAAAAAGGGTTAAAGGGTAGTTTGCTTTAACATATATACTTGACTTATTTGAATGTCAATGGGAGAATGAGCAACTGCATATCGTATTTTTTTCACGGAGGCTGATATGAAAGAAAAAATATTGATAATAGAAGATGATCCGTTAATAACGGAATGAATTGAAAACGCTGCTGCAAAGCAACAGCTATAAAACGGTGGCTCCGGAGGATTTTTCCGATGTGATCGATCAGATCAAAGCTGAGCAGCCACACTTGATTATACTGGACATCAAGCTACCGGGGACCAGTGGCTTTTCTCTCTGCACCGAGATTCGCACATTTTCCGAAGTGCCAATCATCTTTGTGACAAGCTGCAACACAGATATGGACGAGCTGAATAGCATTATGCTGGGCGGAGACGCTTTTATCACAAAGCCCTATAACACAGCGATCCTGCTTGCGAAAATCGCTTCTCTGCTGAAAAAAGCCTATCCCACACAGCAACGGGAACAGATCGTCTATGGAGATGCGGTGCTGCGTCTGGAATCCAGCAGTCTGGACTATCATGGACAGAGCGTAGAGCTTACCAAGAACGAATTGAAAATTCTCTATTACCTGTTCAAGAACGGAGGAAAAATCTGTTCTCGTGGAGATATGATTGAATATTTATGGGATAATCAGCTATATGTGGATGACAATGCTTTGAGCGTCAATATCAACCGCATCCGGGAGAAACTGGCGGGCATCGGCCTGACGGATTTTATCAAGACAAAGCACCGACAGGGGTACACGATATGAACAGCAGACGATATTGGAAAAACAGGCTTCCATTTCTGCTGACGAACCTTGTTTGTATGGCTGCACTTACTGTATTTTTACTGGTGTGCGGCAATTCGGTTTCCGCAGTAGTATTGATCCTGATTGTATGGGCATTGATTTTGCTGACGGGACTTATCCTCACTTACTGGAAACGGAAGCGGCAGATGAGAAAACTTCTGGATATGGCGAAACAGCTTTCCGAAAGATACCTTATTTCCGAAGTGATGGAACTGCCGGAACAGGCTGAGGATCAGGTTTACTATCAGCTTTTGAAGATGGCAGGAAAATCCATGTTGGAGCAGATCGGGGATGTCGAGCGGGAACGCCTGGAGTACAAGGAATACATTGAGCAATGGATTCACGAAATCAAAACGCCCATTACTGCCATGAAACTTCTATGTGAAAACCATCGGATGGACTGGACAAAAGAACTTCTGCTGGAACTGGAAAAGACCAACCGCTTTACCGACCAAGCTCTTTATTACGCCCGCAGTGAGCATACAGAGAAAGATTATTCTGTCCGGGAAATGGCACTGTCCCAAGTGGTGCATCAGGCGATTGCAGATAATAAATATCTGCTGCTCCAAAGTGGTATGCGTCTGGAAGTGGAGGAAATGCAGGACACGGTTTATTCAGATGAAAAGTGGGTGCGTTTTATCCTAAATCAACTGATCGCCAATGCGGTCAAGTATCGTATGGAACAGCCGGTTCTCCGCATTTCTACTCATAAACGGCAGGATCAGGTGGTTCTTGTCGTGGAGGATAATGGAATCGGGATTGCTGCGTCCGATCTGCCCCGTATCTTTGAAAAGGGATTTACCGGTCAGAATGGTCGTATGGTTCAGCAGTCCACGGGCATTGGTCTGTACCTATGCAAACGGCTTTGTGAAAAGCTGGGTATTGGCATTATGGCGGAGTCGTCGGAACATGGCACAGCCATTTCCCTTTCTTTTCATATTAACTGTCTGATTCATGAAGTGCAGAGCTGAGAACCGTTCTGCACTTCTTACATTTTTGTTAGAACTTTGTAAGAAAACTTGATACAAACGAAGCCGTTCTTATTCTACAATAGAGATCAGAGGTGATAACAATGAAAGAAATTTTGAAACTGGATCATATCCAAAAATATTACGGAAATGGCGGGAATGTTACAAAAGCAATTCAGGACATCAGCTTTTCCGTTCAGGAGGGGGAATTTGTAGGGATCATGGGAGCATCCGGTTCCGGCAAGACTACCCTGCTCAACTGTATTTCCACCATTGATACCGTCAGTGCGGGACATATCTATCTGGACGGAACCGATGTGACGGAAATCAATGAAAAACAGATTGCCCGGTTTCGTCGGGAGAATCTTGGATTTGTATTTCAGGATTTTAACCTGCTGGACACTCTGACAATCTCGGAAAACATTGCCTTGGCACTGACTATCAACAAGGTTCCTGCAGGTGAGATTGATGGGCGGGTGCGGGAAATGGCCGGAAAGCTGAATATCACGGATATTCTGGATAAATATCCCTATCAGGTGTCCGGCGGTCAAAAACAGCGGTGTGCCTGTGCCAGAGCTATTATCAACCAGCCAAAGTTGATCCTGGCGGACGAACCTACCGGCGCGTTAGATAGTCACTCGTCACAAGCCTTGCTCTCCACAATCCAGAGTATTAACGAAAGCCTTGACGCAACAATCCTGATGGTAACACACGACGCTTTTTCGGCAAGCTATGCCAATCGTATTCTCTTTTTAAGAGATGGTGCGATCTTCGCGGAAATTCTCAAAGGCAGTGATTCTCGTAGGGTTTTCTTTGAAAAAATCTTGGATGTCCTCACCATGATGGGAGGGGGTGTGAATGATGTACGCTAAATTAGCACTTGAAAATGTAAAGAAATCTACAAAAGACTATTTGATATATATTGTCACTCTGACGGCGTGTATATCTATGTTTTATGCTTTCCTTTCCATTTCCAGCAATTATTATGATCCGAATATAGGAGCAGAATTTAATTTAGATATATTAGGTGACGGAATTAAATATGCGATTCTATTGATTACTGTATTGCTGATGTTCCTTATGCAGTATGTAAACCACTTTATGATACAACGGCGGAAAAGAGAATTTGCAATTCAGAGTATTATTGGAATGGAGCAATCAACGATAGCTCGACTTTTCTTTGTAGAATCACTAATAATGGGAATTTTTTCGCTTATTGTGGGGATAGGATTAGGTGGTGTGTTTTCTCAATTCATTACTGCTATGCTGCTTCAAATGTATCATAAACCATTTGAATTTTCATTTATGCTTTTTCCAGATACAATCATTTTGACGATTCTATTTTTCTGCATATGTTTTGCGACAGTTGGTTTATCTCAAGTTCGCACGATACGAAAAACAAAGATAATTGATATGCTAAATGCAGATCGAAAAAATGATATATTGGGAACCCCCCACAAATGGATATACAAACTCTTTCCAGTAAATTTTGTCCTTTATCTGCTGATTACCTTTTATAATATTAGAACCCTGTCTTACTACTTTAACGGAGAATTTGAACTGGTAATCAAAATATGGTCTGCAATCAGCATTATTGTACCAATTCTGATGTTGATTACGCATATAAGGGAAAAGTTCAGAAGAAAAGAACAAAACACAGTAAAGCAGCTCTTTTTGATTGAATGTATTGGCCTGTTGGAACTGATTATTCTTTCCATATTGCCAGTTTTCAAAGTGTACCTTGCAATGCCGATGGATAAAGGTGCTTTTAATGTTTATATGGGATTTCTGTTTTGGTGTGTTGTATTTGGAGTGAGTGTATTTTTCGTTTTGTTTAGTAATTACTTGTTGGTTATCAAAGAACGCCAGAAGTATAAAGAAGAAAATCTGTTCTTTTTTGGACAACTGTTATCTAAATTAAAATCGAAAACACTTTCAATGACTTTGATTTGCCTCACACTTACATTGTCCATGGCATTATTTTTTGTAACACCACTCCTTGTTGGATGGGCACAAGGTTTTTTGGAAAAAAGAGTTCCTTTTGATATACAGATTTCTTCGGACTACATTGGTATGCAGTCTGGTTATATCGGCATACAGTCCGAAAAAGAGCTGCCTGTAACGGATTATAGTTTTCTTGATTCTTTCATTGAAAAGAATATTTCTGTTCGTGATGATTGCTCTTTTAAGACATACTTTGTAAACAAAACTGACTTTTATAACCAACTGGAGAATAGCAGGAAAAATGCCTCACCCATCACAGCGATTTCTTTGTCCGACTATAACCATCTATTAAAGATGGCAGGTTATGATGAAATTTCTTTACGGGATCATGAATTTACAACCCAGTGGCTTTCCATAACGCCCCAAGATTCAATTTCGGCGTATCTTGAAGCTCACAAATCTATTAAAACTGATGGAGGCGATTTACAGCTTGCTGATATTTCTGCACATACAGTAGACTTAGGCGAAGATTTTTATAATTTTCAAAGTGTGATATATATTGTACCAGATCACATTTGCAATAAACTGACATCAGCTAATACATTCCGGTATATGATGGCAGATAAAACAATTTCTTATGATATTGCTCAAGAATTAAAATCATACTTTGAAAATTCAAGTCTTACTGATTCGCTTGTAACTTATAACATTACCATGCGGACAATCGAGGTTAATGATAATTCTGCTATTATTTTCATTATGCAAACTGGATTGACATATAGCGCAATCATCTTGTTTGTAACCTGTTTTACTATCTTGGCTTTGCAGCAATTATCAGATTCCGGGAAATACAAATATCGTTTTCGGGTTCTAAGAAATATGGGCGTTGAAGAACCCCATATACGAAAATTGATTTTGAAACAATTAGCTGTATGGTTTGGTGTTCCGATTATATTGGCTCTTATCTTGTCGGGCGCATTTCTTGTATTTTTGTTTGTAGGATTCCATATGCAGATTGCAGTGTATATCGGAGTACAGCGATTGGTACAGCAACTTTTGATCGTGTTGGCTATTTTGGGTGTCCTTTTAATTAGTTACTTTATTAGTACATGGGTCTTGTTTAATAAGTCTGCATCTGCCTGACCTTTTTGCGCTTTACAATGACCTTATCAACAAAAGAAAATGTAATAGCATTACCCTCGGTTCTGATTTTGGAGGTACATCTATGAAATGGTATAAAAATATGATCAAAGAACAGCAAAACGAGGAGGAAAAATAAATGGAGACTGTTGCTATACAAAAACTATCCAAAACTTACCCTGGTGGAAAAGAAGCATTAAAACAACTTTCAATGTCACTAAGCACCGGGGAGGTATTTGGCTTTCTCGGTCCCAACGGCGCCGGAAAGACGACAACTGTAAAATTGCTTACCGGAGTCCTTAGCCCGTCTGGAGGTTTATGTGAAATCATGGGTGTCAATCCAAATATCCAACCAGAAAAAGTGCATCTCCTTTCTGGAATTGTGACTGAGCACGCACAGATGTATGATAACCTGACTGGTATTGAAAATCTGATGTTTTATGCTACTGCCTTTGGGCTGAAACAAAAAGAAGGAAAACAGCGCGGTGAGTCTCTGCTCAAGGAATTAGAGTTGACAGAAGCGAAAGACCGAAAACTGGCGACCTATTCTACAGGTATGAGACAGAGACTTTCTCTAGCGCGGGCACTACTGCACCGCCCGAAGGTTCTGTTTCTTGACGAGCCTACTTCCGGCTTAGATCCAGAAAGTGCGCAGAATGTAAATCAAATAATTCACAATCTGGCCTGCAAAGAGGGCATCACCGTTTTTCTCTGTACCCATCAGCTTCGGTATGCACAGGAAATCTGCACACGCTACGGAATGATTGATCAGGGGACCCTTCTGGCCTCGGGTACAATAGATGAATTACGTGCTCGGGTATTTACTTCAAAATCGCTTCGTATCTGTGCGTCAGCGGTTCCTGACAAGCTGAACTTTGTTAAATGCGGTGCTAATGAATTTGAAACCCAAATACAAGATAAAAAAGAAATTCCTGATTTGATACGAAAGATTGTAGATGCCGGTGAAGATATCTATTCTGTAAATCTTGCGGAACCCAGTCTGGAAGATATTTATTTTGCCTTGACTGCCGGAAGGAAGGAGGAATGACGATATGAAGGCTGCTATGTATGCTATCATCAAAAAGGATTTTCGCGGCGTTGCGAATAACCGCAGGTTATTTTCTGCTCTTTTGATCGTTCCTTTGGTACTGACTGTCATATTTCCGTCTATTTTTGTCATTACCATTTACTTTGTACCAGATGATCCGGCTGTTACGAAATTGATGTCACTGCTTCCTGAAGCCGTCCAGATGGAAAGTATGGAACTTACACTTTCCAGCATGATTTTAAATTATATCCTTCCGGTCTTTTTCCTAATGATACCCATTACGACTGCATCTATTATGGCAGCCAGTGCATTTGTAGGAGAAAAGGAACGGCATACACTTGAAACATTGCTCTATTGCCCGCTTACTCTCAAACAGATTTTTCAGGCAAAAGTATGGGCTTCTTTCCTTTTAAGTATGCTTGTCTCTGTGATCTCCTTTGTGGCTATGTTCCTGGTCATCGAAACAGAATTGTTTTTCCTGGCAGGCAGGTTACTGGTTCCCAGTGTAAGCTGGCTGGTTGTTATGCTACTGCTTTCTCCCGCAATCTCACTGATTGCTGTTACCCTAATCGTCCGTGGATCTGCCAAGGCTCAGAGCGTAGAGGAATCCCAACAGGCCGCCGTTTTTCTAATCATCCCGCTTATTCTGCTTATAGCAGGACAGTTTACCGGCATCCTCTTAATGAATGTCTGGATTCTTCTCGGACTCGGTGCGGCCTGCGCAATACTCGCTTGGATCCTTTTGCAAAAATCTATGGGGCGGTTCACCTATGAAAAACTTCTGCAATAAAAATCGTTACAAATGGTTTTGAGTTTTGTGATTATTTTCGCAAATAAAAAGAAAACTCTTGATACATTGCTACGGAATATGAATACCGGCATGAGGGCGTGAATGACTATATCACCGCCCCGGTCAATATCCCGGAGCTGATCCGGCGGGTTTTGTTCTTTGTGGAGTAATTGAAAAATTTTATGGAGGTGATGATGTGATGGGACATTAGCTGTTTTTGATATAGAAGAATCCGGCAAACAGATTGGCGAAAAGTTATTTCTGCTTCTTAACGAGGAACAAAAGAATGCTCTAATGCAATATATTTTGGAACAAGGAGCCTGTCATGGAACGGTATTCAATTCCTGTCACACTTCCTTCGCAGCAAAGAAAAATCCTCTAACAGAAATACAGGAAGGCGAGCTTTATCTATGCCTGGAACACCGCACTGTCAGGGTTAGGGAACGGATGATCAACCTGACAAGTAAGGAGTTTGATATACTGGCATTGCTCATTGCCAATCCCAAACGTGTTTTTACTTACGAACTGATTACCGATTTGGTTTGGAAAGAGGATTGTGATTTCTATTCGAGAAAAGCGATTCATAATCATATAAGTAAGCTGCGTAAGAAGTTGCGCTTTGAACCGGATCTTCCAAACTATATTGAGAGTGTCGCCGGGATCGGCTATAAATTTGAACATCTATAACATGAGCCCACAAGGTATTGTTTTTCTCTTTCCGCACTACACGCTCTTGGTGTTTCCTAATAGTTAACTTTTTTGAAAAAAGTGAAACACGTCTCCATTGTATTTGCTCTTTTCCTTCATTATAATAATGATATATGAGGTGACAAACTATAAACAGTCAAGAGAATTTTGAAATTTTTTTGAATTGTAAAAATGGGTAACTTTAATAAGCCATCTGAATACATCGTATTTCAGATGGGAGAAATTAGTATTAATCCACTAGAGATTAACGAAGTTTCTGTGCATTAAAGTCGATATCTTGCCTCTCCAATGCGTAGATGACTCTAATAAGCTTTTTGGCTACATGAGTAATGGCTACTCGATGTGGTTTGCCTTCTCCGCGTTTCTTGGCATAGTAAGTTGCAAATGTCATGTCAAAGCGGATTAACGGTAGACAACAATTGATAAGTGTGTAGCGGAGCTGGGATGATCCACGCTTAACCATCTTACCTCCGTGAGATTCAGTACCAGATTCGTTGATTCCTGGTTCTATTCCAGCAAATGCAAGCATTTGTCCTGGATTAGTGAAGTTAGATATATCGCCGTATTCAGAATAGATTACAGCTGCTGATAATGGTCCGATTCCAGGAACTGACATATAGTGAGGATGTACTTCTTCAATTAGTTTGTTGATTTCTTTTTCAATGGTATTAATCTCTTTTACAAGGGATTTGTATAAAGATAAAAGACTGTTCAGCTCTACATCAAAAATAGAGTTATTTACACCAACAGTATTGGCAGCAAGTTCTTTTAGTCGTAGAAATTGCTGTGGTGAAAACTTCCCCCGGGATAAGGAACGTAGCTTTTCATAAGAGGCTGAGTTCATACGAGCCATCTTTTCAGCAGAACCATAGTTTTCAAGCAGATAGAGAGCAGTTTTGGATAAGCGTTCATTAAAGAATGGTTTAAACTCAGGGAATGTATGATCTAACACATTTGTGATTTTAATAAGATAGAAAGAACGCTGTCGGATAAGTTTATCGCGTAAACGAGTTAATGACTTTAAAGAGTAAGCGTGGTAAAATCCTTTTGAATGGGGTTTGTATTCAACAGTCATTAACCAACGAGCTATTGATTCGCAGTCAACAGAGTCGGTTTTTGTACGCCTAAGTGTTTTTGATTTCTTGTATTCACTGATGAGAACAGGATTTACTTCCATGAAGGTTAGGAGAGAATTTTCAAGGAAGAGTTCAAGATTGAGAGCATAATGGGCAGTTGATTCAAACCCTATTCTTATGTCAGCAGGATTTGCGAGAGAATGAATGATTGTAAGCAGTTCATTAAAGCCGGCTTTATTGTTTTTGATTGTGACTTTAGAAACTACTTTTTGATCAGCTGCAGAAATGATGCAGCAATCATGTTTGTACTTGGAAATATCAATTCCAATAAAGTACATTGACATAGGTTTATACCTCCTGATAAATATTTTGAGCACTGCTGTCTTCCACAGAGAATTCGGCTGTGTAATCACGTAAATAAAAACGTCGATGCGTTAACAAACTGATTAACAGTAATAGACGAAAAGCTGTGGTCTGAGTCACCTCATACCAGTCAAAGCTGTAAAGTTATAGATACAGATCCACAGTGCCTTTTCAAAATATATCAGAGATGGAAATAAATACCCAGTGTTAACTGGGAGAAAGGAAAAATCCAATTACCATCTAAGATAATTGGATTATACGTGAGTAATTATGAAAGAGATAAATATTGGCCGTGTCCTAATTAAAAATCGTCACAAAAGAGGCATTACACAGGATGAACTGGCTAACCATTTGGGTGTTCCTAAAGGGGCTGTTTCAAAATGGGAAACGGGAGTTTCCCATAGTTAAAGATACCACACCAAATATGATGAACCCACGCTTATACACTACCAGCTATAATAAACCGCAAGGACAGCAATTTGATACTGCTGTCCTTTCTTTTATAAATTGCAGTACACAGAAAAAAGCTGTAAAATGATAAATATATTTGTCCTTGTAACAATTCTCGGACATTTGCCTGTTATACTATTTGCAAAAAGAAAAGGAAGTGAGGATATGAAGCAGATTTTAATTGTCGAGGACGACAGTTTTTTGAATAAGATGTTGGCCTATAACCTGACCGCAGACGGCTACGGCGTGACTTCTGCCCTAAACGCCAGAACCGCAG
>ENA-OUNH01000522-OUNH01000522.1-human-gut-metagenome-genome-assembly--contig:-NODE-522-length-10762-cov-3.399906_pt1 | contig 10762 bp, 12 predicted proteins | sample MGYA00242806_ERZ504814 | MGnify/ENA primary metagenome ERZ504814 (study PRJEB26092, sample SAMD00036389) | human gut metagenome | host: Homo sapiens | study: EMG produced TPA metagenomics assembly of...
GTTACTGGTATGATGCAACAAATATGGAAGACGAGGATATCGCTCCTAACCTTTATGACTAATCAAATCATATAATTGATAAGATCGTGAAGTTATAATGAACGCGGATTGCGTTCACGGACGTATGAAATAAGAGATCCGCTGGCTGATTCAGTCAGCGGATTTTTTAAACAAATAATGTAGTAGTTCATAAATAATCGCTGTATTATTGGCAAATAAAGACACTTTTTTTGACAAAAGAGGTTCTTATCACCGGAAGGATCCTGATGTATGATAAATACAACATCAGATATGAAAGTGATCAGAAGCTTACATATTGAGGAGGATTTAAAAATGGCAACATATTATTTAGCAGTAGATATCGGAGCATCCAGTGGACGTCACATTCTGGGACATATGGAAAACGGAAAAATGATCCTGGAAGAAATCTATCGTTTTGAGAACGGTATGGTTAAGAAGGATGGAGAGCTCTGCTGGGAGTTTGACCGTCTTTTCACCGAGATCGTAAATGGTCTCAAAAAATGTAAAGAGATCGGCAAGATTCCGGTAAGCATGGGCGTTGATACCTGGGGTGTTGATTTTGTACTTCTTGACAAAGATGATAAGGTTCTTGGAAATACGGTTGGCTATCGTGATCACCGTACAGAGGGAATGGATGAGGAAGTTTACAAGACAATTTCCCTGAAAGACCTTTACGCAAGAACCGGTATTCAGAAGGCTATCTTTAATACAGTATATCAGTTGATGGCAGTGAAGAAGAAACATCCGGAATATCTGGAGCAGGCTGAGACTCTTCTTCATGTACCGGATTATTTCCACTTCCTTCTGACAGGTGAGAAGACCTGTGAGTACACAGAGGCAACAACAGGACAGCTTGTATGCCCGACAACAAAAGACTGGGATTACGAGCTGATCGACATGCTGGGATATCCGAAGAAGATCTTCCAGAAGCTGATCATGCCTGGTACAAGCATCGGTCATTTAACAGACGCAGTGAAAGAAGCAGTTGGATTTGACCTTGAGGTTGTAGCACCGGCTACACATGACACAGGATCTGCAGTTCTGGCTGTTCCGGCAAATGATGATGATTTCATTTATATCAGCTCCGGCACATGGTCTTTGATGGGAATTGAGAGAAAAGAAGCAGACTGCTCTGAGAAGAGTTGTGAGATGAACTTCACAAATGAGGGTGGATATGCGGGACGTTTCCGTTATCTGAAGAACATCATGGGTCTTTGGATGATCCAGTCTGTACGTCACGAGTTTGATGACGCATACAGCTTCGCACAGATCTGTGAGATGGCAGAGGAAGCAAAGGACTTCCCGTCCAGAGTAGACGCAAACGATGAGTGCTTCCTTTCCCCTGAGAATATGACAAAAGAGGTTCAGGATTACTGCCGCAGAACAGGACAGCAGGTTCCGGAAACTCTTGGTGAGATCGCAACTGTTATCTACACAAGTCTTGCAGAGTGCTATGCAAAAATAGCTAAAGAGCTTGAGGAGATGACAGGAAGAACCTACAGCCGCATCCATATCGTAGGCGGCGGTTCCAATGCAGGATACTTAAATGAGCTGACTGCAAAAGCTACAAAGAAGGAAATCCATGCAGGCCCTGGTGAGGCAACTGCAATCGGTAATATCACAGCACAGATGCTGAAGGCTGAGGAGTTCAAAACTATCGAGGAGGCTCGTACCACAATCCATGAGTCCTTCGGTATCAAAATATACAAAGCATAAATAAAAATAACTGGAGGTTTTATTATGTTAGTTAACACAAAGGCAAAAGTTGGTGTATTTTCAATTGCTTTAGGCGCATATCTTCCGCAGTTCCCGTCACTGGTGCCGGAATTTGAGGCACAGTACGACGCATTCAAGAAAACGATCCCGGATACAGTAGAGATCGTTGACGGCGGAATGGTGACAACAAAAGAGCAGGCAATGGTGGCAGGAGATAAGTTCCGTGCAGCAGATGTTGATCTTGTATTTCTTCAGATGCTGACATATGCTACATCCTACAACATGCTTCCTGCGATCCGTGATCTGGATGTTCCGGTTGTTCTTGTAAACGTTCAGAAGATCAAAGCGCTGGATTATGAGCACACTGACATTGCCTCCTGGCTGGGTGAAGGCTATGCATGCGGTGCTGTAGGCGAGGCAGTTGCTGACCTTGAGAGAGCAGGCAAGAGACATGCGGTTATCACAGGCGTTGTAGAAGGCGGAGATCCTGCAGTTCAGGCTGAGATCGAAGACTGGTGCAAGGCTGCTCAGGTAAGAAGAAGATTCCGTGAGACTAACATTGCGCAGATCGGAAGACCATATCCGGGTATGATGGATCTGTATATTGATGAGACAAACCTCTATAACAGAATGTTCCTCTACACAAAACAGTTCGACTGGGAGAAGATGTGGGCGATCGCTGATGATATTACAGATGAGGAGGCAATCCGGGCAAAAGCACAGGATATCCTTGATACATTCGATATTGAGGGCGGCGGCACCATTGAGAAAGTATGGGATATGGCAAAATATGTAGTTGCTTTTGAGGAGTGGGTAAAAGACGAGCATCTTGGAATGATCGCTTCCCATTACGACGGATTTGCACAGGGTAAAGCAGGAGTCCTTGACAGTATGCTGATCCCGGCTTTCTCCATGCTGATCAAACAGGGTACTGCATGTGCGGTAGAGGGTGACATGAAGGTTGCCATGGCAATGAGTATCTTAAAGACAATTTCCGGTACAGGCCAGCTTTCTGAGATGTACTCCATCGATTTCAACGATGACATCTGCATCATCGGACATTCCGGAAGCGGTGACGCTGACATCTCCGACAAGAAACCAACCATGAAAATCGTGCCGGTATTCCACGGCAAAACAGGCGGCGGATACCTGACACAGTTCTATCCATACACAGGCCCTGTAACCTACCTTGCAATCACTCAGGATAAAGACGGAAACTTCAAATTCGTTGTAGCTGAGGGCGTAAACGAGGAGGGACCGATCCTTTCCTTCGGTGATACAAACATGAGAACACGCTTCACATGCGGAGCAAGAGAGTTCGTTAACCGCTGGAGCGAGGCTGGCCCGACACATCATATGGCAGCTGCTACAGGAAGACACATCGATACGATCCTGAAGGTTGCAAAAATCTTTAACGTACCGGTAGATATCGTGACAAGATAAATTCTTTCTTATGTATTCAACCTAAAACATATTCAAAAAAGGAGACTGCGCGGAGCGGTCTCCTTTTTCAGTGGGAAAAATAAGATAAAAAAGATCTGCCGGAAATGCAGCAGGCAGATTCGGCAGATTTTGGTTTTGCAGTTATTTTTTATGCATAAGTGTGTGCTCCCTGGAAAGCTCATCGTGCAGCTGGATGGAAGACCAGTGCTGAGTTACCGGTGTGAGCATGGCCTTCAGTGCAACAGGCGGGATCTGGTTTTCACGGAAAAAAGCAAGAAATCATCCATCTGTGCACTGGAAAATCCTTCAGCACGATCATCTCATCACTGAAATTGCTTCCCAGATTAAACTGGGATGAGGGATGAAATCCCGGAATCTCAAAAAGATATCCCAGCGGATGAAGAAATTCCGGCGCAGTGACGATCCGTGTCTTAACCTTCTGACGGTTCAGATAGCGGCGGATCTGGCGAAGTCGTTCTGGGTCGTTAAAATTATATAAAAGAGCTTCTGGCTGTGTATTCATATAGTGTCATACCTCATTTCTGAATAAAGATTTTTGTGGAACATAAGTTACTTTTCGCGATGTGCAGGGAAGCGGATCTCAACCTCTGTCCCCTCTCCAGGCTTGCTGGAATAAGTGAGTCCGTAATTATTTCCATAGAGAATTTGGAGTCTCCGGTGGGTATTATAAACTGCGATATTTGTGCCGCCGGACTGGCTTTTTCCCTTTCCGGAAAGGATAGTTGACAGGATTTCCGGCGAAATCCCAACACCGTCATCGGAAATCAGAAGAACAATATCCTCATTTTCCATCCATCCGGTAATAACAATAGTTCCGGATTTTGATTCTTTTTCCAGGATCCCGTGAAGAATGGAATTTTTCCACAACAGGCTGAAGAGTCAGCTTCGGGATCTGGTATTCTGAAAGCTCATCCGGGATATCCGTGATCAGCTCAATGCTGTCGTGGTAGCGCATATTCTGAAGCTGCACGTAGATGGTTACATGCTCCAGCTCCCTTGCAATGGTAGAGATTTCCTTTTTTGCGGCTCAGAGTCAGCTTATAAAACGGGAAAGACTCTGCACTGCGTGACTGATCTCATCTGTCTGTCCCTGCAGTGCCATCCAGTTGATCATATCCATGGTGTTATAAAGAAAATGTGGATTGATCTGTGCCTGGAGGGAATTAAATTCCGCGATCCGGAGATCTTCGGCGGCCTTTGCCTGTGTCTTCATCAGCTCATCCATTTTTCGGGTCATATAGTTGTAGGTATCGATCAGATCACCGATCTCATCATGGGCAGAAGGGCTATCCATGGGAGTAGGCGGGCCGTGGCGGACGGTCTGCATCTGCCGGATCACAGAAGAGAGTCTTCCGGTAATAGAGTGAGCCAGCACGTTGGCAAAAATAAGAGCCAGAACCAGAAAAACGGCGTAGATAAGCGCAATCTGGATCATCAGCCGGTTGCTCTCATGGATCAGCGGCGGTGAAGGCAGGACCGTTACCATAAACCAGTCCGTATTGGAAATACTGTAAAAACCGGCATAAACCTTTGTGTCCAGAATGTTCCGCTCAATGAAGTTATTGGAAGACATAAAGGAAGCCTTGATGGTGTCGTAATCCAGTTGGTAGATTCCGGATAATGACAGATCTGAGGTAGCAACAATGGCATCACGTTCGTTTACAATATATGAAACACTTCCTTCCAGAGATAGATTGTCGGAAAGAATGGAAGTAAGCTTGTCATCGGAATAATACACTGCCAGATAAGCCTTATAGGCAGTGGAGTGATAATAAAGGCTTAAAGGGCAGATATATGCCATATCACCATAATTCTTTTTTCCCTGGAGCCAAGATAGAAGGAAGGACAGAACATTTCCTGGGCGTTCCGGTTTCCCTGAAAGATACCGTACCAGTAGGTACCTTTCGCCTGACTTAAGGGAGCAAGGATATTCTCAGTGTTGGGATAAGTATCCAGTTCTTTCAGATCATCAGGAAAATCCACATAGATCCGTACATCGGTAACAATGGAATCTGTGGTCAGACGCTGAAGGGCATTTTTAAAATCAATGGCATGGTTGGAGGTGGCAAGCTCTTCTGCCGAATCGCTGACCGGCATATAAAAAAGCTCCTGAAAAAAATTCTGTCCTGTAATATTCCGGGTGGTTGCAAGAATCGTCTCCATAGTCCGTTCGATCAGAGGTGCAGTTTTTGCGGAGGCGTCCTGTTCCTGCCGGATGGTATTGGAAACCACCATGCTGTAAAGTCTTCCATAAAAAAGAAAGACAGTAAGAAATGCAGGAACTACCACAATGCTGATCAGGGCAATGGTGAATTTTGTCTGCAGGCTTAGATTCAGGTAGCCGTTTTTGAAACGGCGCCAGAGGGCCCTCATGACATTTTCTCCCGGTATTCAGAAGGGGAAAAGCCGGAGTATTTTTTGAAGCTTTTTCCGAAGTAATTGCCATCCGTATAGCCCACCTTGGAAGAAATCTCGGAAATCTTGTATCTGGGATCGGAAAGCAGCTGCTTGGCCTTTTCCATCCGGTACTCCGTCAGATATTGATTGAGAGTCTGTCCGGTCTCACTTTTGAAAAAGGTGCATACATAAGAGGTGGAAAGGTATACATGTCCGCTGATATCTTTTACGGAAAGAGTATCGTTCATGTAGTTCCGGCTGATGTAATCCTTGATCATAAAGATAGTGGAATTTTCCGGCTGGGAATTTTTGGCATCTTCGAAATACCGGGCAGTTTTTTCTTTCAGAGCTTTGTGAAGCTCTTCGTAGGTGAAGGCGTTGTTTAACGTATCTACGATCAGATCCTGCTTTTCATGAAGTTCGGTTTCCAGCTGATTTTTTTTACGGGAAGCCGAAAGTGTATTAAATAGCTGGTAATAAAGATCACGGATCTGGTTAGGCATAAATGTGTGATTGCAGCTATAATACCGGAAAAGCTCATCAAGAAACTGAAAACAGGGTTCTTCTTCTCCGGCCAGGAGATATTTGGAAAAAGTATTTTCCGGTGAATGCAGGGAATCCGGAACCGGTCCCTTCGGTGAAAGCAGGCGGATGGAATTTTCCGTCAGAAATGTTTTTTCCGGAAAGAAAAACAGTTCTGCAGAAGGATCACGGCAGAAGCGTAGGACTGATAAACCCTGAAAATATCCGTTACGGTATTTCCGGCAGCGATCAGATGCTTTCCGCAGGTGTCATATTGTCTGGAAATATAGCTTCCCACTGCGGAAAGGGTAGTCGGGGAAAGGGCATTCCTTCCATATATATGGTGGACCAGATACTGAACTCTTTTTTCCACAAAAAGACATTTCAGATGGTAATGCTCCAGAAAACAGGAAATGTCGTTCTGGAGATCTTCCAGGAAAATACCGGAAGCCTCCACAGATTCATTAAGCTTTACGATCACAGAGGTAAAATTCATGCCGTTCTCAAGAAGCTCCGGCTGCCCCAGTTCCAGACAGAGATCTGCAATTTTGTTGTTATCGGAAGGTGGAAGAGTCAGCTGTTGTGCCAGCCGGGTAGCGATTTCCTGAGAATGGATCGCTTCGCCACGATGGGAGCGGAGCTTTTGTTTGTAAAGAGTCTGCGCTTCCAGAACTGCCGCCTGTACTTCCTCGGGATGCAGAGGCTTTTCGATGTAATTGATGGCTTTTAGTTTGATGGCAGCTTTCAGATACTCTTTGTCAGAATATCCGCTCATAAAGATAGGGATACTGTCCGGCAGGAATTTCTCCAGACGCTCCAGCATGGCAATGCCTGTCATCCGCGGCATCCGTACATCGCAGAGAATGATCTCAGGTTTATACAGTCTGGCCATTTCCAGTCCGTTCACACCATCATCTGCCTGAAGGATCTCGGTGATTCCCAGAGAATCCCAGTCGATAGATGAGATCAGTCCGGTACGCGTAAGTTCTTCGTCATCGACGATCAGTAATTTCATATACAATTCTCCAATCGAGCATAGCTTTATAGCTTCGTAAATCGGACGTTTACAGCTCTGTTTATATTCCCAGAAAACTGTAACGTCAGCGTTATCATTATAGCATAAAGTATATAGAAATACGAGAATAGGGCAATGGTTTATGGGTAATATTTTACAGGGAAAAGAAGAATATTTTACCCTTATCCAAAAATATTCCCATTATCAACCTGCGGGCCGGATGATAGAATATAATCAGATTAAAGGAAAGGGAGGAGAAAGAGCCGTGTCAGAATATGTTCTTGAATTAAAAGGTATTACGAAGATATTCCCCGGTGTCAAAGCTCTGAATAATGTACAGTTCCAGCTCAAGCCTGGCGAGGTTCACGCGCTGATGGGTGAGAATGGTGCTGGTAAATCTACGTTTATCAAGGTTATTACCGGAGTACATAAAGCAGAAGAGGGTGAGATGTTCCTGAATGGACAGAAGGTTGACTTCAAAGGTCCGAAGGATGCCCAGGAGGCAGGTATTGCAGCCGTATATCAGCATCCGACATCATATCCGCACCTTACAGTTGCAGAAAATATTTTTATGGGTCATGAGATCATCAAACATCATATGATCCAGTGGAAAGAGATGAACCAGGAGGCGAACAAGTACTTAGGTGAGCTGGATGCAGATTTCGATGCAACAGCAGAGATGGGTACACTTTCTGTTGCACAGCAGCAGATGGTTGAGATCGCCAAGGCACTTTCCACAAATGCAAAGATCATCATTCTGGATGAGCCGACAGCAGCACTTACCAGAAACGAGTCTGAGAAGCTTTATACACTGGTTGATAAGCTGAAAGAGAATGGCGTTTCCATTATCTTTATTTCCCATCGTTTTGAGGATATGTACCGTCTGGCTTCCAGAGTTACCGTATTCCGTGATTCACAGTATATCGGAACCTACGATGTAAACGGAATCACAAACGCAGATCTGATCAAAGCAATGGTTGGACGTGAGATCAATGATCTGTTCCCGAAGCCGGAGGTTGAGCTGGGAGATGAGATGCTTCGTATCGAACATCTTTCCAGAACAGGATTTTTCAAGGATGTTTCCTTCAATGTACGTGCAGGCGAGATCGTAGGTCTTACCGGTCTGGTTGGTGCAGGACGTACAGAGGTTATGGAAGCTGTCAGCGGAATCACCCGTCCAGACGAAGGAAAGGTTTTCCTTGAGGGAAAAGAGGTTTATATCAAGACTCCTTCCGAAGCAATGGAAAAAGGTATCATCCTTCTTCCTGAGGACAGACAGAAGCAGGGTCTGGTCATGAGCTGGGGACTTGGAAGAAACGTAACACTTCCGATCATCAGCAAATATGCAAAATCCGGATTCAATGATGAGAAGGCAGAAAGAGAGCTTTCCAAGAAGCTTCTTGAGGAAGTAGATACCAAGGCTGTTGATATCTTCCAGCCGGCAAGCTCACTGTCCGGTGGTAACCAGCAGAAGGTTGTTGTTGCCAAGGCGCTTGCTCAGGAAATGAAGGTCGTTATCATGGATGAGCCGACAAAGGGTGTTGATGTTGGTGCGAAAGCCGAGATTTATGCGATCATGGGAGATCTTGCGAAGAAGGGCTATGCTATCATCCTTATCTCTTCCGAGATGCCTGAGATCCTTGGAATGTCTGACCGTATTATCGTTATGTGCAACGGCCGTAAGACAGGTGAATTGAACAGAGGAGAGGCTACACAGGAAGGAATCCTTGAACTGTCCATGGAAAAGAGCACCGGAAAGGGGACTAAATAATGGAAAAGAAATCTGTCATCAAGAAGATTACAGGCTCCCGAGAGGCTCTACTGGCAATTATCGTGATTGTGCTGTTTGCAGTTGTCACAGTGATCAGTCCGTCATTCCTTACGCCGAAGTCCCTCATGGAGATGTTGAAAAATAATGCAGTAACAATGGTAATGTCACTTGGTATGTTATGTGTCATGCTGGTAGGCGGAATCGATATTTCCATTATGTCAACCTTGGCACTTTCCGGTATGTCAATCGGTATGCTCCTGAAATACGGACATATCACAAGTACATTACTTGCTTTCATCATTGCAATGGCAATCGGTATTGCCTGCGGACTTGTTGTAGGTCTTGTGATCTCAAGAGCAAACGTTCCGCCTATCATTGCAACCATGGGCTTTATGTACATCTACAGAGCAATGGGTTATCTTGTTTCCCACGGTGGTGAGTGGGCAAGTGCCGCAGCTCTTGGTGAGTTTAAAAATTTTGCAACATCCACATTTCTTGGAATTAACAAAGTAATCTGGGTAATCATCATCTGTTATGTAGTATTCTTCTTCTTTATGAAATGGACAAGAACAGGACGAAGAATCTACGCAGTAGGAAGTAATGCAAGTGCAGCACAGGTTTCCGGTATCAATGCAAAGAATATCAACCTTCTTGTATATGTGATCATGGGATTCCTCGCAGGTCTTGGCGGAGCACTTCAGGTTTCTGTTTATGCTTCTGCAATGCCTGATATGCAGTACGGTGGTGAGATGGATGTCATCGCAGCCTGCGTTATCGGTGGTGTAAGCATGAGCGGTGGACGTGGAACAGTAGTAGGTGCGTTCCTTGGTTCCATCATCCTTGCAACCATCGCAAAAGCTCTTCCACTTGTAGGTATCAGCTCCCTGTGGCAGAACATGATCAAGGGTGTTATCATCCTGGTAGTAGTTGTGATCAATGTTATCCTGCAGAGGATCGCAGACAAAAAATGCATTAAAGGGAAGGGAGATGTAAATCATGGCTGGAAAATCTGGAAGAAGTATTAACAATGTGCCGGAAAATCCGATGAAACACATCATATTCAGTTGGAAGGCATCCTGGTCATTCTCTTTATCCTGGTAAATATTTTCTGCGCATCATTTTCTGAGTTTTATAATATGAAGAGTGTTCTTCGTCAGATGCCGGTTTACCTTGCAGAGGTATTCATGATGTTTCCAATGGCGTACATCCTGGTATTAGGCGAGATTGATATTTCCGTAGGTGCGATCGTGTGTCTCTCCGCTACCTTAAGCTGTATGGTCTGCAACACAAACGCTCCGTTCATTGTAGTAGTACTTACAGCACTGGTTGTTGGTGCCCTCTGTGGTGCGGTTAACGGATTTATCCTTACCCGTTTCAAGGAGCTGCCTCCAATGATCGTAACACTGGCAACACAGATCATCTTCCGTGGTATCGCTGAGGTAACACTTGGAGCCGGCGGAAGTATTGCGATCACAAAAACAGATGGCTTCCGTGCTATCGGTGGAAAGGTTGGAAATATTCCATATATTCTTTTCCTGGTGCTGATCCTTGGTGTACTTTTTGCGATCTTTCTTGGAAAGAGTACATTTGGACGCCGTACATATGCGATCGGAACAAACCGTGTGGCAGCTTATTACGCAGGTGTTCACGTAGAGAAGATCCGTTTCATCATCTACACAGTTATGGGACTTATGTCCGGACTTTGCGCAGTATTCCTGGTATCCTCTTCCTACGGTGCAAATACAACAACCGGTAACGGATTTGAGATGGATGCCATCGCAATGGCAGTATTCGGAGGTATCTCCTCCACAGGTGGTAAAGGTAATCTGGCCGGCGGTATCATTTCCGCATTCATC
>ENA-OUNH01000524-OUNH01000524.1-human-gut-metagenome-genome-assembly--contig:-NODE-524-length-10711-cov-3.876795_pt1 | contig 10711 bp, 16 predicted proteins | sample MGYA00242806_ERZ504814 | MGnify/ENA primary metagenome ERZ504814 (study PRJEB26092, sample SAMD00036389) | human gut metagenome | host: Homo sapiens | study: EMG produced TPA metagenomics assembly of...
GGCTATTACAGAGAGCAGCGGTCAATTCAAGAGTTGCCCGCGACTATAAAACGGTATTTACAGCATTGGAAGTTGTGAATCAGGGAATGCAGGAGAAAAATCCATAACCTTGCAGTGTGTAGATGTTGATGAATTTGAAAAAGCAGGCAGAAATGATTCGGGCAGAGCAAATTAAACTCTATGAATCGTATGCAGATGGGATTCTGACCCGCAATGAATATCTGGAAAAGAAGAAAGGACTGGGGGAAAAGCTGGCAGATTTGCAAGAGAAGATTCGTATAGAAGAGGAAGAGCAGGAAACCGCAGATGAACTGGATGAGGAAATCCGCAGCCTGACAGAGCAGGCAAGTCAAAAAACATACATAGGCGGTCTGACCAAGGAATGTGTGGATGCCTTTGTCAGCATGGTTTATCTGTATGACGATCAAACGATGAAAGTTGAGTTTAACTGTGAGGATGTGATTCGGAGAGCATTGGAAAAGTATGGCGCATAACTGCATAGAATCAGCGAGGTAAGCAAAAAGAATGCCCGTCTGGTTGAGAGGATTCGCAAATCTTCTCGATCAGGCGGGCATTTCATTCCGTAGGAATGGGAATCAGTCGTTATGTACGGTCTTTTCCCAACGATGGAAAACAGCTTCAAAGAAGTCGTGACCAAGGACTCCTTCACCAATAGGGCCGAACTTCTCCCGATAAGATTTAAGAATTGCCGTAAAGTCTGGATTTTGAAATCCAGTATATTTGTCAAGGGAACACAGCTTTTGATAATCAGGAAAATAGGAAAGCAGTTCGCTGTCGGTCTTTTCTTCAAAAATATTCATGGCATTTCCTCTTTAGAAATTCAGACTATCTACCCATGCAGACAAATCAGCTTTGGTTGAGGAAGCGTTAAATACCTTTCCATGCAGGAGTTTGGAACCAGGGCAGCTAGGAGCAAGCTTTTCATTGGTCTTGCCCATATCGCTGCCACCGGAAGTGGCGAATGGAATAATGGTTTTATTCTTTAGGTCATAGCTTTCCAGAAATGTATTGATGATTGTAGGGGCAATGTACCACCAGATAGGAAATCCGACAAAAATCGTATCGTATTCATCCATGTTGTCGCGTTTGGCGGCGATGGCAGGGCGGGAATCGGGATTGCTCATTTCAATAGTGCTGCGGGATTTCTTATCCATCCAGTTCAGATCGGCTTTTGTGTAAGGGACTTCGGGACGGATTTCAAAAATGTCTGCACCGATGGCATCTGCTAAATCTTCGGCAACTTTTGCGGTAATGCCGCTGGCAGAAAAATAGGCAACAAGCTTTTTGCTCATGACAATGCACTCCCTCAATATTTGATTTGATAATAGTATAGCACGGTGGGGGTGGGGTATCAAGAAGTGAAATGAAAACAGAATTATTTGGAAAATGCTGGATTTTCAATGTTTGGTTTTGCTAATTATAACTTTAATATTGCATCTTAACTCAAAATAAGTTATAATACAGAAAAAGAGTTATGAATGGAGGCGATAGAGTGGAATACCTTAAGCGAGTTTTAGGAATCGAAGTGCTATATGAAAATAAAGCTTTAGAGCATCTGCCAAACTTCATCAATACGAGATACGTTTCGCAGAGAGTATTTTTGAATGGTACAAAAAGTTGGTTTTTTTGTATCCAAAAACGAATTGGAGCAGGTGGGAAACAATTAAAAAAGCATCTGGAACGTGTAGAAAAAGAGTGCGGATTGTCCTGTGGTGTTGGTTCTGGAACAAATCACGGCACGGCAAAGAGAGTATTTGCTTCGAGAGAAAGTAGCATTTATTGTAGATGGAAAGCAAATATATCTGCCTTTCATGGCGGTGTATTTGCAGGAACGCTGTGATGCAGAAAAGAGTGACAGAGAAGAAATCTTGCCATCGGCACAGATGCTGTTGCTTTATTTTATTTATGAGGGAGCAAAGGAGCTGTCCACAAGTCAGGCTGCAAAAGATTTGGAGTTGACTCCAACATCTATTTCCAGAGCATCGAAACAACTTGAAGAAATGGGACTTTTGCAGGCAAAAAAAATCGGAGTGCAGAAGATACTGTCCTCGGAAAATTCCCCGAAGGAACTGTTTTATAAAGCAGAGAAAGCTCTGCTTAGTCCTGTGAAAAGAACGGTCTATATTCCAGATGAGAAAGTAAAGATTGAATTGTTGGAGAGCGGTTATTCTGCGTTGGCAGAGTATTCGATGCTCAATGCGCCTAGTGTTCGGTGCTATGCTTCAGAAAAAATATCTCAGTGGAATGACTTTATGACCAAGGATTTACAGGACTCAAATTCGCAGGTAGCTATTGAAATGTGGAGGTATGATCCACGAAAATTATCGAGGGAAAAAATGGTTGATGAACTTTCTCTAGCATTATCGCTTAGAGAAGATGCAGATGAACGGGTAGAAGAAGCAGTAGAAGAAATGTTAAATAACCTGTGGAGGAAGATAGATGGTAACAGGAATTGAGAGCTTTAAGGAATGGTTTAAGGGCAACGAGAGCCAGTATGCAATTATCGGTGGAACAGCGTGTGACATCTTGATGACAGAAGAAGGCTTAGATTTCCGTGCAACAAAAGATATTGACCTTGTTCTGATTATTGAAGCAGTGGATGCGGATTTTGGAAGAAAGTTCTGGGACTATGTAAAACAGGCCGGATATGAACACTGCAATAAGAGTTCGGGGGTACCGCAGTTCTATCGTTTCAGCCACCCGACCTCAAACCGCTACCCGGCAATGATCGAGTTGTTTACCAGAAAACTGGATGCAATTCAGCTTCCAGATGATGCAGAACTGACTCCGCTGCCAATGGATGAGGACATATCGAGCTTATCCGCAATTCTTTTGGATGATGACTACTATGAATTTCTGAAACAGGGAAAAGTGACCGTTGATGGAGTAACGGTTTTGGATGCTGCATATCTGATTCCATTCAAGGCGAAAGCGTGGATGGATTTGACGGATCGCAAAGCGTTAGGAGAACACGTTGATAGTAAAAACATCAAAAAACATAAAAATGATGTTTTTCGATTGACTGAGTTGATTGACCCTACGGTCAAGATTGCCGCTCCTAGTGGCGTGTATGAGGATATGCAGAGGTTTGTTGAACGGATGAAAGATGAAGCAGTTGACATCAAGCAGTTGGGGCTTGTGGGAAGAACAAAAGAACAGATTCTTCGAGAAGTAGGAGAATTGTATATATTGCCGTAAATAAAAAGGTCGAATATAAGTTGAAAGACAGCAACTTTATGGAGAAAGAATATGAAAAGTGACATCCAGTTGTATCCTGATCTTATAAAGGCACTAGAAAAGAATGAGATTGTTTACCTCTTTGGAGCAGGATTTTCAACAGCATTATCGGGAAGAAAATACACATGGTGGGATTGGATAGTTGATGGAATTGGTCGTATAAAAGACCATGCTACTGCGGATATGCTTAATGAATCATTGATGTCCGATAACTCAACGGACAACATGGTTTCTGTTGTTGGAAAAGTTATAAAAATACTCAAGGAAGAAGGGTCTTATAAAACATGGATGCATGAGGCATTTGAATCAACCGTGGTTGTGAACGAAAAACTGAAAAACACACTAATGAAAATATTGCTTATGCAGGATGTGTTTGCAACGACAAATTATGACCACCTTCTAGAGAATGCTACTGGACTGATGGCGGTATCTTATGAAGAACCCAATGTAGCTTTTCAAATGCTAAAACAGGGAAAATCGAACAATGTTTTGCACATTCATGGAATTTATGATTCTGAAAAGGAGATTGACAATATTGTTGCAGATAAAGAACAGTATGATGCGGTAATGAATAATCAAGGAGCGCAGTTTATACAAGGAATTTTGGGAACGAGAACGCTCATTTTTGTTGGATGCGGAAAGACAACAGAAGACGCTAATATATCACGATTTATTCAATTCGCCAATAGCCATCTCAAGATGAATCAGGAATACTATTCCTTTATAGAGAGGGCGAAAATCCCGTTGGAATGCCCAGCAATATAAAACTTATTTCGTATGGAAATGAGTACAGTGATTTGCCAGATTTCTTAGAGGACATGGCAGAATTGCGCATTAAAGAGAAGGTCATTAAAAGACCGCTGATTGGACTATCGCCATACAAAACAGCGGGATATGCGACAGATGTGTTGCAGAAGTATCATTATTCTTTACAACAATTGCCTTTCTGCGGGCGTACCAGCGAAATGAGCCAATTGCAAAATTTTCTTGAAGAAGATCAGAAGTTCTTGTGGTGGGCGATTACGGGGCAGGCTGGAGCAGGAAAAAGTCGCCTTGCACTAGAGTTTCTAAAACAATCTGCCGGTAAATGGTTCGGATTCTTTGTTAATGAGAATGCAACCCAAAGTGATTTCGATTCATTTGAACCGTTTAACAATACAGTGGTAGTCATTGATTATGTTGCAAGTCGTGAAGGATTTGTTGCAAATGCTATTCGCTCGATAAAAGAAAAATTTGAAAATTCGGACTATAAAATAAGAATTCTTTTGTTGGAACGTGAAAACTCAAGAAATGCAAGTTCGTGGTATTACAAGCTGCTTCAAAGGATCGGAAAATATGACACGTACGATCTAAAAAGTACGGAGTACAAAAACTATTTTCTGAATTTGGGGGATTTGGATAGAGCATCAGTAGAAACCTTAATTAAAGAAGTTATGAACCAAAGAGGAATAGAAGCGGACGATATAGTTGCACGGGAATTATGTGAGGCTTATGGGAAAAAATACGAAAAATTGCAATTCAGACCTTTATTTGTGCAAATATTTGTAGAAGCATGGATTGAAAATGACTTCCAACTGCCAAGATATGATAAATTTGAGGAGCTTCTGCAAAAACTGCTAGAAAGAGAACAGCAGAGATGGCTGGAGATATTAGACAATGACCAATCTTGTTGCAATGCATTTATTCACTTACTATTGAGAGCCAATATTAGCGGTAAACTTCAACCGGAAAAGATTCCAATCTATTATCAAGACGATTGGAATATGGTGAATTCCTTTTTGCAAAATCACTCTTTTCCGGGAAAGCAACGAGAAGAAGAAAAGAAAGCAATATTTGCAACAATTTGTCAAAACGTAAATGAGAATAGTTTGGAAATTGAACCATTATATCCAGACTTAATAAAAGAATATATGTTTTGTTTCTATATGGATGATTCAAGACTTTCGGAAGTGCTGAATGAGTTGTGGCAAAATGAAGCAAGCAAATTTGCAATATTTATAACGCGGGCTTTGACGGATTTTCCTGAAATTTCATTTTTTAAGAAGGTTTTGAAAGAGTTTGACGAAAATACCCAGAATATAGATGTATTGCTTGGACGACTTAATCTCCTACAAAAGCGGACAGTTGATGAAAACGATGACCCGATGGTTCTTATTTCTATCATTGATAATGAATATGCTTTTTGGCGACAAGTAAAAATTCCAGAGGAAAATACTCAGAAGGAGAAGCTTGCAACAACAAAGGTAATGGGATTAAATATGGTGGCACAACAATATGCAGGGTGGTCACTGTATGATCTTTCTTACATGATGGAGGCATTAGATGAGATGTGCAAGGTTCAAGGAGGTGAAGCCACCAACGTCCTGAAACAATTGTTTTTATCCGAAGCTATAAAAGGGTTATCACAAAAGGGATTTGTAGAAGAATCTAATAGTTTGATTCAGAAAATGAACGAAATAATCGGTGAAAATCCTGAGATGGATGAATTGTCATCTATCTCAGAAATGGACTGCTACAATGCTGAAATGATGAATGATCTTCAGCTTGAAAAATTTTGATGACGCACTTTAATGTCTTGAAAACAATGAGAAGCAAATGTAACTATGAAAATATCAATGCAGTGCGTATCTTGATGCTATCACACAGAAATATTATTGAAATGGCATTTCAAATGGGAAAGAAAGACGTCATTGCTAAAGTTATGGCGGACGCAAAGATGCTTTCTGAAAAATATCTGAATGACGTTGATGTTCAAGCTAAGTGGATGTTATGTAGACTTTGCGACTTGGAGGAAAGGTTTTTGATAAAGGCGAAACCATATCACTAGACGAAGTGAGTGAAATAAAAATAGAAGTTCCTCTAAATAGCTATGAAAAAATAATGAGGCATCTGAATACTTGGGAATGCTATGGGGTGCGACAAACACATTTAAACTTAATTTTGTGAACAAAGATAAAGACAAAATAAATACAATAATTACTGATGCAAGAGAAATTCTTTCAGTAAACCCTTACCAATGTGAAGTTGCGGGAGCTTTTATGTCGGCACAACTTGCGCTGTGTAAAGGTATCTTGCACAGAAAGATTGTGAGAACAGAAATAGATGAAGTGTTCCGATATGTGGAATTAAATCCATATTCTGAATCGTTGAGAGAATTATTCTTTAATAAACTACTGCCCAATTCCACGGAAGAAAAAATCGGGCACATTATTTAACGAAAGCAGTGGTGATAAATGCTCAGCAGGATGCAAGGTATAACCCTATGTCGGACGGTGGCGTTCAAGAGATTGCAGATTTTGAGGAAGGACTAAGAGAGTTTCTTTTTGGAGAGAATAAATATCAAGAGCCGTATAAAAGAGTTCGTCCTAAAGTGGGAGCAAATGAACTATGTCCTTGCGGCAGCGGAAAAAAATTCAAGAAATGCTGCAGGGGAAATGGAAAATATGACTAATAGGATTATAGAAAAAATACTGGAAAAGACTAGCTAGGTAAATATGAATAAGCCGTATAGGGCGTCTAAATGGTTCAAAGCCATTAGAAAATCCTATACGGCTTATTTTTTTGTGTGAAATTTTTTGTCCCTATCTTGACATCAGGGGGCTATGTTGGATTGTCGATTGCGACCCTGCTTTCCCAGCATCATCATGTGACCGCTGTGGATATTATCCCGGAGAAGGTCGAGATGATCAACAACCGGAAATCTCCGATTCAGGATGACTACATTGAAAAATATTTGGCAGAAAAGGATCTGGATCTGACTGCAACCTTGGATGCAAAGGCTGCTTATTCGGATGCGGATTTTGTTGTAATCGCGGCCCCGACCAACTACGACAGCCACACGCAGCATTTTGATACATCTGCTGTCGAGGCTGTGATCAAGCTGGTCATGGAATACAATCCGAACGCCATCATGGTTATCAAGTCTACGATTCCTGTTGGTTACACCGCTTCTGTTCGTGAGAAGTTCAACAGCAAGAATATCATTTTCAGCCCGGAATTCCTGCGTGAATCCAAGGCTCTTTACGATAACCTGTATCCTTCCCGCATCATCGTTGGTACTGACCTGAGCGATGAGCGTCTGGTAGAAGCTGCACATGAGTTTGCTGGTCTGTTGCAGGAAGGTGCTATCAAGGAGAACATCGACACACTGTTCATGGGCTTCACCGAGGCCGAGGCAGTTAAGCTGTTCGCCAATACTTATCTTGCACTGCGTGTTGCTTACTTCAATGAGCTGGACACTTATGCAGAGAGCAAGGGCCTGAACACCCAGCAGATCATTGATGGTGTTTGCCTTGATCCGCGTATTGGTAGCCATTACAACAATCCGTCCTTCGGCTACGGCGGTTACTGCCTGCCGAAAGATACCAAGCAGCTGCTGGCGAACTATGCCGATGTGCCGGAAAACCTGATAACAGAGCGATGCCGTTATAAAGTGCTTGGACGGGTGGCTAATTCAGATCAGGGTCTTTGTATGTTGTTTGATTTGGAAGAAGCAATCATGTTCACCCCGAAGCCACAGGAATATACGGATCCGCTTACTGGTGAAATGAAGAAAAAGCAGATGAAATTCTTCCCGGATGCCTATAAGAACCGTATCGGAAAATCTTATAATGACTACATTGCAGATCATCAGATGAACATGTTTGAGGACTTCATTGGGTATCAGAGTTCTACTGTATTGGATGAGCCCGAACGGGAAGCAGGCACTACTTCAATACCGATTCCGCAACGTGAAGAATCTGAAAATACACCTTCGCCAGATTTACCGGGACAGCTTGAAAACGTACAACAATCGGGCAATGAGATTGCTGAGAGAGGAATGCCGATATGAATTCTGGGCGAGTTATGAACCTGCGAGTGACAATTCCGGCGGAAAGCCGGAGAATGAATGTTGGGAAAGATGTTATCCGTGTTCTTGGAAGTCCAGCCTATATCTGCGTTTTGCAGAGGAAAGATCGGAAGTCTATTGCGATTACTCCGTGCACCGCTGAACATCCCATGTCCTTTAAGGTTCCAGACAGGCTGTTGACCGATGGGCAGTGTCGGATGATGATTAACGGAATACAGTTCATCCATGCGCTTCTGGAAACAAATGATCTAGCTGTAGGAAAAGACCATCGATTTAAAGGACGGTATGATGCTGAGAAAAATGCGGTTGTTATTTCGCTCGAAGAAAATGAATTTGAGAACGAATGTCAATCGAAAATAGGCTTGAACCCCTAAAAGTATTTGACTTGACATTACGTCCGATTGGTCGTATAGTATGACCAAATGGACGTAATGGAGGGGGCGATTCCTATGAGTGGTGGAATTTTAGATGGTTTTCAAACGATAATTCCAACGGCAGCGACTGTCTTATCGGAAAAACGACAAATATTAAGGCTGACGCAACAAGAGGTTGCTGATCGCGCAAAAATAACATTACGTCAATATCAAAGGTTGGAATCTGGGGAAAGAAGTATTTTGACCTGTTCTTTTGGCTTGGCGTGTCGAGTAATTGAAGCTCTGGATATGGATGTTTCTAAATTCTATCATGGTGACTATTACCTTGAAGAAGAAGTGAAGACAATGAGAGGCAAAGGGGTTGCCAGCAGAAAAAAGTCATCGATTTAAAGGACGGCATGATGCCAAGAAAGAGCAATATGGACAAATCTATGTTGAAAAGTTTACATCTGCTAGCTTGATATACTGAACGAGTAAGAATTGAAGAAATCGGTACAAAAACAGATGTGACAAGATTGATTTCGGCACGAATGGCTACCGAATTTGAAAGGGGGCTTTATTATGGTAAAAACGAGTGAAATGTCTATGGAACTGAAACAGGAACTTGCTTTTACAAAAGAAGAACTCGCAGAACTGGAAGCGGCAAAGAAAATGCCAATCACGTTTGATGCGGATTGCCCTGAAACCATACCTGAGCGGGCGGTTAAATTTAGAAGAGTTAATCCGCCGCGTAACAGAATGGATGCCCATGGAGCATAATCATAATCAAGAAAAGAACGTATAGAGCGCAAGTAAGCCCTACAAGGCCCAGATCGGTTCGGAACCGACTGAAACCCTTGTAGGACTTATTTTTTTGTGAAATTTTTTGTTCCTTACTTGACGACCGCATAGGGTCAACCAAGAAAAGCTACGATAACTAAATGGTTTTGACGGCTTGAGTTGTCCTTCAAATGTTTTATTTGTTGAAAAACTGCAAGAAGCGGGAAATCCTGAGGGTTATATGTAGGTGGCTTTTGGAAGCTCTGTTTTGACCCACAAAAAGGAGCAGCAAATAAAGATTACAGGAGAGTTCAAGCCTACGGTGGATTGCCTTTGTGCGACCCGCCGTGGGTTTGTTGCTGTTTATATAGAAAAAGTGAGGAGTGCAGAATGTACATGAATGACGGAAATATTACAAAAAAGTACAAAGTGGATCAGCTGAAAGAAAGTGCAGAATTTGCTGCGTATCGGTCACGTTCATATCAGTATTTGACGGAACATCATTTTCAGGTGATCGTACAAAATTATCAGCAGGCGTATTTTACAAAGTTGTTTACATCGGACACACCAGAGGTGATTCGGAAACGGTTGGAAGAGCATCGACCGAAGAATTTCCGTGGTCGTCCATTTGGTGTCGGTGATGTGATTGTCATAAACCAACAGGGAGAAATCACGGCGTATTTTGTGGATGGCAGTAAAGAGATTTCTGTATTTTGCGGCAAATGATTGACCGCATTGAGGTTTTCAACGATGGACGTGTGAAAATTCGCTTTACATTTGAGGATACACTGAAAAGTTACGAAGCAGAGTGAGAAATGACATTTGCGTTTTTGAAAAGTTCATGCTACAATAACTATAGAAGGGAGTGTGGAGGAAATGGTTCTCCAGTACTATGTGGTAGAAAATGCGACCGGAAAACGAATTGAGATTGATATTGAATCGGCAACCAACGAAGACCTGACCTCTACAAAGGAAAAGTGGCAATCTGATTGGACGAGTGAATTTATCCGCGACCCAAAGCTGGAAAAGTATGCAGCGAAAACGGATGCTGGCGAAATTGTAGCATTGGGTGCATATAGAGAAGATGATCACGGAATATCAGTTTTTATTGCGAATATTGAAGCACATCCTGAGAGTAATCCGACAATTAGCACCGTGCGGAAATACGCAGGCATTGGTCGAATGATGATTGCTTATGGTATTCAATTGTCGATTGATAGTGGACATGGTGGTATTGTAACTTTTGAAGCAAAAACAGATGAACTGTATGATCACTACATCAAAGACTTTCATGCAGTTCCGATTTTTCAGCCACATTCGGGAGGCCCAAAGCTGCTTATGCTGGCTGATGAAGGCGCACAAGAAATTTTCAGTACCTACTTATCTTAAAGATTGGAGGGTTCAGTATGAAAGATCAAGAACTTGAACTGCAGGTTGCTCCTATGAGCAATGATACAATGGAATATTTGAA
>ENA-OUNH01000526-OUNH01000526.1-human-gut-metagenome-genome-assembly--contig:-NODE-526-length-10663-cov-2.663535_pt1 | contig 10663 bp, 14 predicted proteins | sample MGYA00242806_ERZ504814 | MGnify/ENA primary metagenome ERZ504814 (study PRJEB26092, sample SAMD00036389) | human gut metagenome | host: Homo sapiens | study: EMG produced TPA metagenomics assembly of...
ATCCCCCTTTACAGATTTCTTGGTGGGGTGAACGGAACAGACTTCGGTTCCGATGATGAATATCCTAAACGGTGGTGCACATGCTGCGAATACCGTTGATGTTCAGGAATTTATGATCATGCCGGCAGGAGCACCAAGGCTTTAAAGAGGGACTTCGCTGGTGTACGGAGGTATTCCACGCTCTTGCTGCACTTCTGAAGAAAAAGGCCTTGCAACAAGCGTTGGAGATGAAGGTGGTTTTGCACCAGACCTTGGAAGCGATGAGGAAGCCATTGAGTACATCCTTGAAGCAGTGAAAAAAGCAGGATATGAGCCTGGAAAGGATTTTGTACTTGCCATGGATGCTGCATCCAGTGAGTGGAAAGGAAACAAAAAGGGGGAGTATGTTCTTCCGAAATGCGGAAAGAAATTTACATCTGCGGAGCTTGTTGATCACTGGAAAAATCTGATCGAAAAATATCCAATCTACTCTATTGAGGATGGCCTTGATGAGGAAGACTGGGAAGGCTGGCAGATCATGACAAAAGAACTTGGAGGAAAAGTACAGCTTGTAGGTGATGACCTGTTTGTTACAAATACAGAGCGTCTTGAGAAAGGTATCAGCCTTGGCTGCGGAAATTCTATTCTGATCAAACTGAATCAGATCGGTTCTGTATCTGAGACTCTGGAAGCCATCAAAATGGCACATAAAGCTGGCTATACAGCGATTTCTTCTCATCGTTCCGGAGAGACAGAGGATACAACCATTGCAGATCTTGCAGTGGCACTGAATACCTGCCAGATCAAGACAGGAGCTCCTTCCAGAAGCGAACGTGTGGCAAAAATATAATCAGCTTCTCCGTATTGAGGAAGAGCTTGGTGATGCAGCAGTATATCCGGGATTCCGGGCATTCAATATCAAGAGATAAGATCATAACTAACACATTTCTCAAAAAGGTACGCTTTGGCGTGCCTTTTTTTGGCAAAAATAAGGTTGCCAGATTTCTCAAAATAGTATATTATGATTTACAGCCGTGTGAAAAAATAAAATTGAATATTGGAGATGCTATGAAAGAATACGTAAATACTTTTATGCGTTACAGGTTTCTTCTGGGAGAGCTTGTAAAAAAGGAATCAAACTGAAGTACAGACGTTCCTAATCTTGGTATCATCTGGTCTCTTCTTGAGCCGTTGCTTACCATGATCGTACTGACGATCGTATTCGGTACCCTGTTTGGAAACAAGGATCGGACATTTCCTGTATATATCCTGACAGGACGTCTTTTGTACACATTCTATTCCAGTGCCACAAAAGCGGCATTGAAATCAGTAAGAGCGAATTCGGCAATGATCAAGAAAGTTTATGTGCCAAAATATCTCTATCCGCTGTCAAGTGTACTTTTTAACTATGTGATCTTCCTGATCTCACTGATCGTGCTGGTTCCGGTAGGAGCAGTACTTGGTGTGGAGCCGACACTTTATATGTTCCAGATCCCGATCGCGCTGATCCTGGTATTTCTGTTGTCTTATGGTTGTGGAATGATCCTTGCTACGATTGGCGTTTTTTTCAGAGATATGGAATATCTGTGGTCAGTAGCGCTGATGCTGATCATGTATACCTGTGCGATCTTTTATTATCCGTCCAGACTGCTGAAAAGTGGTTTTTCATGGATCCTGAAATATAATCCGCTGTACTGTACCATCGATTGTTTTTCGTTCAGGAATGTTCGGGGAGCCGATGAACCTGCATTATGCGGCATACGCACTGGTATTCAGCCTTGTGACGATTGCCATCGGAATGTTCTGTTTCAAGAAGAAACAGGATGAGTTTATCCTTTATATTTAACAGGAGAAAAATATGGAAAAACCTGCAGTAGTTGTAGATAACGTAAGTATGAAGTTTAATCTCAGTAAAGAAAAGGTAGACAGCCTGAAGGATTACGTGATTAAATTCTTAAAAAAGAAATTAAATATAATGAATTCTGGGCTCTTCAGAATGTTGATTTTGAGGTAAAAAAGGTGACCGTGTAGGAATCCTGGGACTTAATGGAGCAGGAAAAAGTACTCTGCTCAAAGTAATTGCCGGTGTATTCAAGCCTACCGAAGGCAAGGTGGTCCGAAACGGCCGTCTGGTCCCCCTTCTGGAACTGGGAGCCGGTTTTGATTCGCAGTATACAGGACGTGAGAATATTTTTCTGTATGGTGCGATGCTCGGATATTCCAAGAAGTTTCTGGAATCGAAATTTGATGAGATCGTTGAGTTTTCTGAACTGAAGGAATTTATCGATGTCCCTATTAAGAATTATTCTTCCGGTATGAAGGCAAGACTTGGATTCTCCATTGCCACACTGGTATCACCGGATATCCTGATCCTGGATGAAGTCCTTTCTGTAGGAGATGCCAAATTCCGGAAAAAGAGTGAAAAGAAAGTCTTAAGTATGTTTGATAAGGGCGTTACGGTACTGTTTGTATCCCATTCTCTGGAACAGGTACAGCGCTTGTGCAATAAAGCAATGATACTTGAAAAAGGAAAACTGATCGCATATGGAGATATTGATGAGATCTCGGCCAAATATACGGAGATGATCAGATAAAGAACAGAAGGCGACCTAGGCAGTCGCATAAATAAAAAGAACCGGACAGTGAACGGTTTGAATAGCAGATAGCCAGACGATTTGCGGAAATGATGCAAATGTCTGGCTATTGTGTTATTATATTACGAAGAAAACAGGGAGGCAAAAAGATGACTTTACAGCAGATCCTTGAAAGGTAAAAAAGGCCAGCTCTCTGTGGAGCATGCAGAGGACCTTCTGAAAAAGAGGGATATGAAGAAATGGATTATGCGAAGCTGGATACTACCCGAAAAGCGAGGACCGGTTTTGCGGAGGTAGTTTACTGTGCGAGAAAAGCAGACGAACATCTTTTGAATATCTATCAGAAGCTTTATGAGGAAGATGGAGAAGTCTTTGGAACAAGGGCGTCAGAACATCAGTATGAACTGGTAAAAAAGGTTCTTCCTGATGTGGTTTATGATCCTGTTTCCGGAATTTTGAAGATTGAAAAAGAGAAGGAGCATATCGGAAAGGTGGCAGTGTGTACAGCCGGAACAGCAGATATTTCTGTTGCGGAGGAAGCTGCCCAGACAGCAGAGTATTTCGGCACACATGTGGAGAGGATCTATGATGTGGGAGTCAGTGGTATGCACAGACTCTTTTCCAGGCTGGATACCATCCAGGAGGCTAACTGTGTGGTTGCGGTAGCAGGAATGGAGGGTGCGCTGGCAAGTGTTATGGGTGGCCTTGTGAAACGTCCGGTGATCGCGGTACCTACTTCTGTGGGATATGGCGCCAGCTTTCATGGATTGTCAGCGCTTCTGACAATGATCAATTCCTGTGCCAACGGAATTGCAGTAGTAAATATTGACAACGGATTTGGGGCAGGATATCTGGCAACCCAGATCAATCGGCTTGCGGAGGGAAAATAAATGAGAAACAAATTATATCTGGAGTGTACCTCCGGGATCAGCGGGGATATGACAGTTGCGGCTCTTCTGGATCTGGGTGCAGATCAGAAAAAACTGGTGAGAACTCTTAAAAGTCTGCCGGTAAAAGGTTTCGACATAAAGATCAGCCGTGTGATGAAATCAGGGATCGATGCCTGTGATTTTGATGTACTACTGGATCATGATCATGAGAATCATGATCATGATATGAAATATTTGTATGGGCATGATGGAGATTCTCACAGCCAGGATCATGAGGAACATCATTATCAACATAGTCATGAAGCCCTGGAAGCCCATGGGCATCCCCATTCTCATGAACATCATGTACAGGAAACCCATGGAAACAGTCATACATATACAGAAACGATGCATTCCCACCACGGACACCATCACCATGAACACCGTGGCCTTAACGAGATCATGGAGATTATCGACCATGCAGATATGACAGATCGTGCAAAATCCTATGGAAAAAGGATTTTTAAGATTCTTGCCGAGGCAGAAGCAAAAGCCCATAATGTACCGGTGGATCAGGTCCATTTCCATGAAGTGGGTGCAGTGGATTCCATTGTGGATATTCTTTCTGTTGCAATCTGTATGGATGATCTGGATGTGGAGGAAGTGATCGTTCCAAGACTTTGTGAGGGTAGCGGAACGATTCGCTGTCAGCACGGGATCCTTCCGGTGCCGGTACCGGCGGTAAGTAATATTGTAAGTGCTTATCAGCTGAAGCTGCATATCACATCGGTGCAGGGTGAACTGATAACGCCTACAGGAGCAGCCATTGTGGCGGCATTCCTTACATCAGAAAAACTGCCTGAAGATTTTACGGTGGAGAAGATCGGTATCGGAGCAGGCAAGCGCCAGTATGAGTGCCCGGGAATTCTCCGTGCCATGCTGATCCGGGAATCCGGGGAGGAGGCTTCAGGCAATGATGCTTGTACGGAAATAGACACCATTATAAAGCTGGAATCCAACATTGATGACTGTACAGGAGAAACGCTTGGCTATGCTATGGAGCTTCTGTATGAGGCAGGAGCCAGAGAGGCCAATTACATGCCTGTATTTATGAAGAAAAACCGTCCGGCATGGCTTCTCACAGTTGTTTGTAAGGAAGATCAGGTTTCCGGGATGGAGAGGATCATTTTTAAAGAGACCACAACCATTGGGATACGCCGTCAGAAGATGGAGCGCACTGTCCTGAAAAGAGAAATGAGAACAGTTGTAACACCACTGGGAGACGTAGAAGTAAAAGTATGCATTTTTGATGGTCAGGAATATATTTATCCGGAATACGAAAGTGTAAAAAAAATCTAGTAAAAAAACAGGAGTTTCTTACAGGGAAGCCTATCATATGGCTGTTTGCGGATAATGGGTTTTACTATTGACACATTTTCAAAAAAACTATATAAATGTATATAGAACGATCATTGCAGATAAAAAGACAGTGATGTAGTAAGGCGGAAGCAGGAGAATGATTTATGGCGGTAACAATACAGCAGATTGCAGAACGGGCAGGGGTTTCCAGGGGAACCGTAGACAGGGCATTGAACCACAGAGGACGGATCAATCCGGAGGTGGCAGAGAATATCTGCCGTCTGGCAGAAGAGATGGGCTATGTGCAGAAGGAACGGAAACGTTCCAGAGGAGCGAAGGATCAGATGATAAAGATCGGAGTTGTCACCCAGCTTGCCAGATCTTCCTTTATGCAGGAAGTGAACAGAGGGATTGAGAAAGCAGCTCAGGAACTTAAAGAGAAAGGAATTCAGCTGATCCTGAAAGAAGGGTTGTCTGTTGATGTGGAAGAACAGCTTCAGGCGATCGAAGAGCTGGAAAAAGAAGGGATTCGAGGCCTTGCAGTGATGCCTGTGGACAGTGAGGCTGTCCGCGAGAAGTTGAATTCTCTTATTGAAGAGAAAAATATTCCGGTAGTAACTTTCAACTCTGATATTGTTGGAACTAGAAGAGCATGCTTCGTGGGAATGGATAACCGCAAGAGCGGCCGTACAGCAGCAGGTCTTCTGGGAATGCTTACAAGAGGCAGCGGCAAGATTCTTATTATCACCGGATATTTCAGCAACCATGTTGATAACCAGCGTGTGGATGGTTTTGTAGAAGAAGCTAAGAAAGCTTTTCCGCATCTGGAGATTGCAGGTGTTCACGGAAGCTTCGATGAGGCATCTGAAGTGGAGCATATTATAGAGAATGCCATGATGAGCACATCAGGGATCAGCGGGATCCTGGTGGTATCCGGCGGCCAGGCAGGTGTTGGGAAAGCTTTTGAAAAGCTGAGACTGGATCGCAGGCCTTATGTTGTGATCTATGACCAGACACCGAAGAATGAACGCGCCTTAAAAAATGATTCTGTTGATTTCCTGATCGACCAGAATGGATATGTCCAGGGCTACGAACCGCCAAGGATCCTGGCAGATATTCTGACAAAAGGGCAGGGGCCGGAAAGGGAATATCTTTTTACAGATATCAAGATCAAAACCAAATATAATCTGTGATCATGAGCTGCATCAAGTGAAAGATCACGTAGGAAAAATAAGAAAAAGTCTGCAGAATAAAAACTGCAGGCTTTTTTTGTGCTTTAAAAGAGCGGGGAATCATGGGGGATTATGGCACTCCTGGAGAGTGTTATAGTCAAACTGATATTCGCAATATAAACAGGGATTTTCCTGAAATGTATGCAAAAACGCGTGCTATTAGCGTGCTAAAATCAAAAACACACAAACACACATATCAACGATATCCACTTTCACCAAAATAAACCCATAAATTGTACAGAATAACAGAAAACGAAGAAAATATAAAGAAGTACTTGCTCAATTTTGAAAAGAATGCTATATTAACATCATAAGGAAACACGCAAGAAAGCACGCATAATAAAATAAAGCACGCAAGCAAAAGAAAGCACACAAATAAGTAAAAACAATCATCAAACAAAACGGAGGTAAGATCATGAAGTATATCGAATTTGATGAATCCAGACCAATGGACCTGGTACTCCTTGGAAGAGTTGCAATTGATTTCAACCCTGCTTACAACGATCAGGTGAAGGAAGAGTTTAAACCCTTGAAGAAGGTACATATGTTTGAGAAATTCGTAGGAGGCTCTCCTGCAAACATCGCTGTAGGTGTTACCAAACATGGCCTGAAAGCAGGATTTATCGGAAAGGTTTCTGATGATCAGTTCGGTGAGTATGTTGTAGATTATTTTGATGAGAGAGGAATCGATACCTCACAGATCACCAAATGTACAAACGGAGAGAAGCTGGGACTTACCTTTACAGAGATGCTTTCTCCGAAGGAAAGCAGTATTCTCATGTACCGTAACCGTATCGCAGACCTGCAGCTTCATGTAGACGACATCCACGAGGACTACATCAAAAATGCAAAAGCGAATCCTCATCTCCGGAACTGCTCTTGCAGAGAGTCCGTCCAGAGAAGCAGCGATCAAAGCAGTTATGCTTGCAAAGAAAGTAAACACAAAGATCATCTTTGATATTGATTACAGAGAATATAACTGGAAGAACGCAGATGAGATTTCTATCTACTATTCTATCATAGCAAAAGAAGCAGACATTATCATGGGTTCCAGAGAAGAGTTTGACCTTACAGAGAAGCTGATCAAAGAGGGCATGACTGACGAGGAGAGTGCAGCTTACTGGCAGGCAAAAAATGCAAAGATCGTTGTCATCAAACACGGTATGAAAGGTTCCACAGCATATACAGTTGACGGACAGAAGTTCAGCATCAAGCCTTTCCCGGTTGATGCAAGAAAAGGCTTCGGCGGCGGCGACGGATACGGCTCCGGATTCCTGTATGGACTGTACCAGGGATGGGAGATCATTGACTGTCTGGAGTTCGGTTCCGCAGAGGCATCTATGATGGTTAAGAGCAACAACTGCTCCGATTCCCTTCCGGGACCGGACGAGGTTCACGCATTCATTAAAGATGAAAAAGAAAAATTCGGCGAAATGATCGCAAGAGTATAAAGAAAAGGAGTGGAAAAAATGGCAAAGACAGTAAGAATGACAACTGCACAGGCAATTGTAAAATTTCTGGATAATCAGTATGTTTCCATGGACGGAGTGGAGACAAAATTCGTAGAAGGATTTTTCACGATCTTCGGACACGGTATTGCTGTAGGACTTGGTGAGGCACTGGATACAAATCCGGGACAGCTGAAGGTTCTTCAGGGAAGAAATGAGCAGGGTATGTGTCACGTTGCTACCGCTTTTGCAAAACAGAGCAACCGCAAAAAAAATCATTGCATGCGCTTCCTCCATCGGACCTGGAGCTGCAAACATGGTAACAGCATGTGCAACAGCAACTGTAAATAATATTCCGCTTCTTGTATTCCCGGCAGATACTTTTGCATCTCGCCAGCCTGACCCGGTTCTCCAGCAGCTGGAGCAGAGCAGCAGCCTTGCCATCAGCACAAACGATGCATTCAAGCCAGTCTGCAAATACTGGGACAGAATCACAAGACCGGAGATGGTCATGACAGCTCTTATCAACGCAATGAGAGTTCTTACAGATCCGGCTGAAACAGGCGCATGCTGTATTGCACTTTGCCAGGATGTTGAGGGTGAGTCCTTTGACTTCCCGGAGTACTTTTTCAAGAAGAGAGTACACAGGATCACAAGACCGGTTGCAGTAGACGAAGAGCTTGAGGATGTAGCTGAGATCATCGCAGGAGCTAAGAAACCTCTTATCGTTGTCGGCGGTGGTGTTCGTTATTCAGAAGCAGGAGAAACAGTTGAGAAATTCTGTGAGGAGTTTAAGATCCCGTTGGCGAGACACAGGCCGGAAAGAGTGCCTGCCAGTCCGGCAATCCATACTGCCTTGGCGGTATCGGTGTAACAGGAACCTATGCTTCCAATATCATCGGTAAAGACGCAGACGTGGTAATTTCTATCGGTTCCAGAATGTCTGACTTTACAACCAGCTCCAAGCATCTGTTCCAGAATGAGGATGTTCAGTTTGTAAGTATCAACAACTGCAGATTCCACGCATACAAGATGGATGCAGTAAAAGCAGTGGGTGATGCAAAAGCTACCGTAGAAGCACTTGCAGAAAAGCTTCGTGCAAGAGGATATAAAATCTGCATACACAGATGAGATCGAGAAAGCAAAAGCTGCATGGGATAAAGAGATGGAACGCCTTGGAAGCATTGAGTACACAGGAGATGATTTGAGCCGCTGATCAAGGCAAGAGATCCTCGTACGATTCCGGAATATGTAAAGCTCACAAACGGAAAGATCACACAGACAGCAGCACTTGCAGCAATCAACAGAACTATCGACAAAGATGCAACCATCATCACAGCAGGCGGTTCCTTCCAAGCTGTATGCAGCGTATGTGGAGAACAGACAAACGTGGCGGATATCATGCAGAGTACGGATATTCCTGTATGGGATATGAGGTTGCCGCTACCCTCGGTGTGAAATTTGCTGAGCCGGATAATGAAGTATACTGCGTAGTTGGAGATTCCAGCTTCCAGATGCTCCACAGTGAGATCATGACTATCATGCAGGAGAGACAGAAAGTCAATATCATGGTATTCGATAACTGCGGATTTGGCTGCATCAATAACCTTGAGATGAACCACGGAATCGGAAGCCTTGCAACAGAGTTCCGTTATACAGACGGCAAGAAACCGACCGGAGATCTGATCCCTGTAGATTATGCAAAGATCGGCGAAGGCTATGGTCTGAAGACCTATACCTGCCGCACCATCCAGGAATTGGTAGACGCTCTGGAAGATGCCAAAAAGCAGGAGATCGCATGCCTCTTTGATCTCAAAGTTATCCCGAAGACCATGACAGACGGATATGAGTCCTGGTGGGATGTAGGAATCGCAACAACATCTGAGAAAGAAAGCGTAAGAAAGGCCTGCGAGGGAGTTATGAAAGGCCGTGAAGAGGCAAGACTGTACTAATCTGGGAGGTAAGAAAATGAGTAAAGTATTTGGTTATCCGGAATATGACGAAAAAGGCGAAAAGATTCTTACAACATACGATAATGAGTGCAAGGCCATGATGATGGACATCCGTGTTTACCGTATGAAATCAGGAGAGACAAGAACATTTTTAAGAGAGGGTGAGGAGACAGCAGTTCTCCTTCTCTCCGGAAATATTACCTATAAATGGAACGGAAACGAAGCTGCAGCAACCAGAAAGGACGTATTCACAGAGGGACCATGGTGTGTTCATGGATGCACAGGAACTGAGATCACAGTTTTGGCAAATGCAGAGTCACAGATCCTTGTCCAGTGCACAAAGAACGAGAAAGATTTTGGCGCGAAAACTCTACAAACCGGAAGATGCTCCATGGGGATATTCCAGCGTAGGCAAATTCGGAAACGTGGCAAAGAGAAGAGTAAATACCATCTTTGATCATGACATTTCACCGGAATCCAATATGGTACTTGGTGAGGTTCTCAATGACAGAGGAAACTGGTCAGGATATCTGCCACACAGACATCCGCAGCCGGAGACATACTTCTTCAAATTTGACCATCCAGAAGGATTCGGAGCAAGCTTTGTGGGAGATCAGGTATTCAAGAGCACTGACGAGAGCTTTTCCGCAATTCCAGGAGGAGAGCTTCATCCGCAGGCAGTTGCACCTGGATACCAGATGTACACATGCTGGATGATCCGTCACATAGATGGAAATCCGTGGCTGCAGACAGACCGCTGCGAGGATGAGAGATATACATGGCTTCATGACGCTGAGTTTTAAAAAATTGTACTGACTGAAGGGAGATTTTGACAATGGCAAGAGAATTTATTGTACCTGGAGAAATTATTTCCGGTTCCGGAGCACTGGATATGGCAGAGAGCGCACTGAAGCTCCTTGGTAAAAAAGCCCTGATCGTGACCGATAAAGTAATGATCGACCTGGGAAACTGTGCAAAAGTTGAGAAAGCTCTGACAAATCAGGGAATCGAATACAGCATTTATTCTGAGATTTCCGGTGAACCGACAGACACCATGATTGAAAAAGGACTGAAGCTTTATAAAGATGAGAACTGTGATTTCCTGGTAGCACTGGGAGGAGGAAGCCCGATCGACTCCATGAAAGCCATCGGCTCTCTGGTAGTAAACGGCGGAAGCATTTCTGACTACATGGGAAAAGTGATCGATGTAAAGATGCCGCCTATGGCTGC
>ENA-OUNH01000527-OUNH01000527.1-human-gut-metagenome-genome-assembly--contig:-NODE-527-length-10662-cov-3.261414_pt1 | contig 10662 bp, 11 predicted proteins | sample MGYA00242806_ERZ504814 | MGnify/ENA primary metagenome ERZ504814 (study PRJEB26092, sample SAMD00036389) | human gut metagenome | host: Homo sapiens | study: EMG produced TPA metagenomics assembly of...
AAAAACTGTACCGTAGGGCATACGGGAACAGTATAAATATAGCTTGTGGACACTGTGTAAGACATTGCAGTACCGTAAGGTGTTTGCCAATGCAGTAGTGGGAGAAGCAAGAATCCCCCTGCTTTAGCTGTGGGGAGTGTCAAAAAACATTGCTTTACAAGAAGAATAAAAAAGCATATAATTCTTTTATAATATATTTAATAAAAGAGGGTAAGAAAACGGAAAATAAAGATAAAAAAAATAATAACAAGAAAAAGAATAATTAATTATGTGCTGAACAATCATGTTACATCCAAGGCGGGAATCGCAAAAGAGTTAAACTTGAGTATGCCGACTGTGTTAGCAAATGTGAATGACTTGTTAGAAAAAATGGTGTTGGAAGAAACTGGGGAATATGCTTCGACCGGTGGAAGAAAGGCAAAAAGTATAGGGATTAATAAGTCATACTGTCATGCAATGGGAATTTTGATTACAGCGAATCATATAGAAATGGTATTAGTAAATCTTGGAGATGAGATTATAAAAAAAGATCGCATCCGTTTAAAATTTACGGCAGAATTATCCTATTGTACAGAAGTGGCACAAAAGGTCAAAACTTTTCTTGAAGGCGAATTAGCGAAGGATACGCTACTTGGGATTGGAGTGGCGATTCCGGGAATTATTGATCAGAAAGAACGGATCGTTTTAAAATCCCATGCTTTAGGTATAGAGAATTATAGTCTGCGCTTTTTAGAGCAGGCTTTGGAAATTCCAGTATATTTTGAAAACGATGCTAATGCTGCAATGCTTGCAGAAAAAAAGCAAAAGTATCCAAATGCGATATATCTGTCTTTGAACCACACCTTAGGAGGCGCATTCTGCATAGATGGAAAGCTGTTTCGAGGGCAGAACCAGAAAGCAGGTGAGTTTGGTCACATGATACTCGTTCCCGGTGGAAGAAAGTGTTATTGTGGTAAAGCAGGATGTGCAGATGCATATTGTGCTGCAAGTGTACTGACACAAGATAACAGGCAGTCACTGGATGCATTTATGGAAAAAATTGAAAGTGGTGATGAAAAAATTTTGCAGACATGGAATGAGTATCTGGATCATCTTGCTGTTTTGATATCAAATCTGCGGATGGCATATGATATGGATATCATACTAGGAGGTGATGTGGGAGGTGTATTGTCAGATTATATGATACCACTGGGAGAAAAAGTGATGGCATATAATGGCTTTGAGCATGATGTTTCATACTTAAAAAATTGTTCGTATAAGAAAGAAGCGTCGGCTGTTGGAGCCGCGAAATACTTTTTTACAAAACATATGGCAGAATTGTAAATTTTTTGAACGCAGATAAGCAGTCCACCGCATCTGGTGCGCAGGGCGTCAAGCGTTGGGTAAGGGGATGTTCACTCTGTTGGAGTTAAAAGCTCCCACTGACAGGTTGCAAAGTGAATGCAGATGTCCGCTTTATATGTGTGAAAAACGAGAAGTTGTGTAAAATTAAAAAAAGATATTATAGTAAAAAACGGAAAGAAAACAGTAACTACGGTTTCCTTCCGTTTTTTTTTACGTGTTAATTGTGAAAAATATACAAAAAATGTATTTTAAAATTATGAAATGTATAAAAATATGAAAAAACATATTGACAAATTGTGTTTACATGGTAATAATATAATTACTTTGATAAAACATTTTATAAAACATAAAACAAAATAACATAAAAAAGGAGAAAACAGTTATGTTACAGCAGGTAATGACAAATCCAGGAGAAATTATTTTCAGAGAGGTTCCGGTTCCGGAGGTAAAGGAAAATCAGGTGTTGGTAAAGATTATGAATATTGGTGTTTGTGGATCAGATATTCATGTTTATCATGGAAAACATCCGTTTACAAAATATCCGGTAACACAGGGACATGAGGTTTCCGGTGAGATTACAGAACTTGGAAAAAATGTCACAGAGTTTCATGTGGGACAGAAGGTGACGATAGAGCCTCAGGTATATTGTGGACATTGCTATCCATGTCGTCATGGAAAGTATAATCTCTGTGAGGAATTAAAAGTAATGGGATTTCAGACGACAGGAACGGCATCTGAGTATTTTGCAGTGGATGTATCGAAAGTAACACCGATTCCAGAAGATATGTCCTATGAAGAAGGAGCTATGATCGAACCTCTTGCTGTGGCAGTTCATGGTGTAAAACAGATAGGTGATGTGGCTGGCATGAATATTGCAGTCCTTGGAGCAGGACCGATTGGAAATCTCGTGGCACAGGCAGCAAAAGGAATGGGGGCAGCGAAAGTGATGATCACAGATATCAGTGATCTTAGACTGGCAAAGGCAAAAGAATGTGGAATTGATGTGTGTGTGAATACAAAAATAAAGACTTCGGTGAGGCAATGATCGAAGCATTTGGACCGGATAAGGCAGATGTGATCTACGACTGTGCCGGAAACAATATCACAATGGGACAGGCAATTAAATATGCAAGAAAAGGAAGCACGATTGTACTGGTGGCTGTTTTTGCAGGAATGGCAGAAGTAGATCTTGCAGTGGCAAATGACCACGAACTTGACATTAAGAGCACGATGATGTACCGCCATGATGATTACATAGATGGAATCAGACTGGTAAATGAGGGTAAAGTTCATTTGAAACCGCTCATCTCAAAGACATTTGCTTTTAAAGATTATCTGAAGGCATACCAGTATATTGATGATAACCGCGAGACAACGATGAAAGTAATTATCAACGTCAGTGAAAAGTAAGGAGTTCGTATGGAAAATAAATATGGAATTGTCGGAGTTGCTCATATCGGGCTTCCGACAAACGATTTGCAGAAAACAGTTGAGTTTTATAAGAGTCTTGGATTTGAAGTAATTATGCAGTCTTATAATGAAAAAGCAGAGGAAAAAGTGGCATTTTTACAGATAAAAAATTACTGTATAGAGACTTTTGAAAATGGGCAGGCGGCAATGTCAGACGGTGCATACCAACATGTTGCACTTGATGTGGAAGACATTGAAAGTATGTATCAGAAAATCTGCAATGAAAAATACACAATTATTACAGACGGAATCGAAGAACTGCCATTTTGGGAAAATGGTGTGAAGTTTTTTATGATCAAGGGACCAAATGAGGAAAGAATAGAGTTCTGTCAGAAACTCTGATAAAAATAGGAGGGACATATGGGAAGCGAAAACAAAAATGGAAAAGTACCGCTGATCAGTAAGATTGCATATGGGTTTGGTGATGTCGGATGTAATTTCAGCTGGATGTTCGTCAGTAATTTTCTGATGATATTTTATACAGACGTGTTCGGAATCAGTATGGCGGCTGTTTCAGCACTTATGCTTTTTTCAAGATTCTGGGATGCAATCAATGATCCAATCGTCGGGGGACTTACGGATAAAACAAAATCGAGATGGGGACGGTACCGTCCATGGCTGTTAGTAGCGGCACCAATTACAGCGATTCTTCTTGTTATGACATTCTGGGCAAGACCCGACTGGCCGCAGAATGGAAAGATCATTTATATGGTAATTACATATTGTCTGCTGGTTTTGGGGTATACCTGTGTGAATATTCCATATGGAACCTTGTGTGGTGCTATGACACAGGATATTGATGAACGTGCAAAAATAAATACATCCCGTTCGGTTGCAGCGATGATTGCAATTGGTGTGTTAAATATTATCACAGTTCCACTGCTCAGCAAATTCGGCAGTCATAGTGCAAAGACAGGATATCTGACGGTTGCGGTCATATATGGATGTATTTTTACAGCCTGTCATTTCTTCTGCTTTGCGAAGACGAAAGAGGCAGTGATTACTCCGGAAAAAGAAAAAATTTCTGTAAAGATACAGTTGAAAGCAGTTATGCAGAACAGACCATATCTTCTTGCATTGGCAGGACAGATATTATTTGGATTTACATTGTATGGTAGAAACGCAGATATTCTGTATTATTTTACATATGTGGAAGGGAATGCCTCCTACTACACAACTTATTCGATGTGCATTATTATTCCTTCTATCATCGGGGCAGCCTGTTTTCAACCATTATTCCGCAAGTTGAATAACAAAGGAAGAACAGCATCTCTCTTTGCTTTATTTACAGGAATTTCCATGTTGTTTATGTTTTTCTTCAATGCCAAAGAATCACCAGCTATTTTTTATGCATTATCTGGTCTCACACAGTTTTTCTTCTCTGGATTTAATACCGCAATCTATGCAATTATTCCAGACTGTGTGGAATATGGGGAGTGGAAAACAGGACTTAGAAATGACGGTTTTCAGTATGCATTTATTTCACTTGGAAATAAAATCGGAATGGCAGTTGGAACAGCACTTTTAGCAGGATTACTTGGAAAATATGGTTATATTGCAAATCAGACACAAAATGCAATTGTACTTTCAATTATGAAACATGCATTTACGACGATTCCGGGTGTACTGTGGATTGTGACTGCGGTTGTATTATTTTTCTACCGGTTAAATAAAAACGTTATAACGAGATTGTAGAGGAACTGAAAAATGGAAGAAAAAGTTGATATCGTGGCATTGGGAGAGTTGCTTCCTATGATCCAAATTATCGCTCGTCTCTTTGGAAGAGCAAAGAGTATGCAGTGAAAAAATGAGATCTGTCATAGAATTGGTAGATGTCATGAAGGTATCGGATGAAGAGAGTATTCTGTTGACAGAGGCGAAAAGTTATGAGCAGGCTGCAGATCAACTCCTTGCCATGGGACCAAAGCTGGTTGCCATTACATTGGGAGAACAGGACGTTCTTATGGCAACAAAAAGCAGAAAAGAAATCATCAAAGCATTTCAGACACATGCGGTCGACACGACTGGGGCAGGTGATTCATTCTGGGGAGGCGTATTATGCAGTATCCTTTCTATGAATAAGAATGTTGAAAAAATGGAATGGGAAGAAATCAAAAAGTGTGCTGTTTTGGGAAATGCAGTTGCTGGATTGTGTGTGCAAAAGAGAGGCGGAATCCTTGCGATTCCGACGAAAGAGGCAGTGTTTGAATTTATGCAGAAATAATGAATGTATATGAACAAACTCGGGGCTGTAAAAATCACGATTTATTAATCGTTAAAGCATCAGCCCCGTGTTTTTCTGTCGGAGTATTATTCCGCTTTTATCTTTCCATCATGCTGATGGACTCAATTCCGACACTTCCGCCGCGGACAACTTCGATATGCTTGAACTCTTCTTTGATAAGCTTGATGACCGCGTCATTTTTGGTTGCGGTCTGGACGAATTCCAGAAGGAGGCTGTCTTTTCCATAGTCCGATCGACACGTGCCTTGAAAGTCTCAGCAATCTGGAAAAGTTCTACTTTATCTTCCGGGGAGCAGCCCTTTACCTTGATGTAAAGGATCTCCTTCATTCGAACGAACACGTCTGTAAAATCAATAACTTTGATCACTTCGATCATACGGTTCAGCTGTTTTTTGATCTGCTCAAAGGTTTCATCATCGCTGACTGTGGCGATGGTCATTCTGGAAACTGTGGGATCCTCCGTGGTTCCAACAGTAAGACTGTCCAGGTTATAGGACTTTCCGGAGAAAAGACCGGAAATCTTGGAAAGAACACCGACCTGGTTTTCAACGTAGAGAGAGATCCATCTTTTTTCATTCCTTTATCCATCATTCATTCCTCCTAACAATCCATGATCAGATCAGCCAGAGTGCCGCCCGGCTTGACCATCGGGTAAACCATTTCCTCCGGATCAATGATAAATTCGATGATCGTAGGAGTTTTTGTATTCTTCTTAGCCTCTTCGAAAGCAGCCGCAATCTGATCCTTCTCAGTTACGCGGATACCCTTTGCCCCATAGCTCTCTGCGAGACGGATGAAATCCGGTGTGTATTCCGGATATTCCTGACCGTCTGTGCGGCGGGAGAGTGCACCGGCCTTCAGATTTGTCATGGCGTAACGTTTTCCGTAGAAAAGCTTCTGCCACTGGCGGACCATTCCGAGATATTCATTATTAAAGATACAGCAGATGATCGGAAGCTCCTCCAGAACTGCGGTAGCCAGCTCCTGAATGTTCATTTGCATGCCGCCGTCACCGGAAACGGAGATGACCGGTGTATCCGGATTACCGATCTTGGCACCGATAGCACCTGGAAGGCCGTAACCCATGGTTCCAAGTCCGCCGGACATGATCAGCTGACGGTTCTCGGTGATGTCTGCATACTGGCTCACCAGCATCTGATGCTGACCTACATCGGTAACAAGAATGGCCTTGTCAAACTGGCGGTTGATCTCGCCGATGATATCCAGCGGTCCCATAATACCACGGTCTTTCATGGTAAGAGGATGCTCTTCCTTCCATTCCTGGATCTGCTTCAGCCATTTGCCGGTATTACAGTCCTGTACATATTCATTCATTTTTGTTATTGCCTCTTTTGCATCGGCAACGATGGGGATGTCTACATGGATATTTCTGGAAATGGAAGCGGTGTCAATATCGATGTGGACGATCTGTGCATGTGGGGCAAATTCATGGAGCTTGCCTGTGATACGGTCGTTAAAACGGGTTCCGATGGAAAACAGAAGATCGCATTCATTCACGGCCATATTTGCGGCATAAGCGCCGTGCATACCAAGATTTCCGATAAACAGAGGGTTCTTTGTGGAAATGGCGCCACGTCCCATAACGGTTGTGACAACCGGGATCTGAGTTTTCTCAACAACCTGGGTAAAAATCTCCTGCGCGCGGGAAATGATCACACCGCCGCCAGCAAGAAACAGAGGTTTTTTGGCCTTCTGCAGCATTTTGAGGGCACGCTTCAGCTGTCCGATATGCACGCTGGTGTTGGGCTTGTAGCCGCGGATATTGACAGTCTTCGGATACTCAGCACTTCCCAGCTCGGCCATTACATCCTTTGGAAGGTCGATGAGAACCGGGCCTGGGCGTCCGGTGCGTGCGATATAGAAAGCTTCCTTGATGATACGTCCAAGATCCTCACGGTTGCGGACGGTAACACCGTATTTTGTGATGCTTCTGGTGATCCCGACAATATCAACCTCCTGGAACGCATCGTTTCCGATGAGGTGACGGGCAACCTGTCCGGTAAAGCATACAAGCGGAACACTGTCATAGTTGGCAGTTGCAAGACCTGTAACAAGGTTGTAGCTCCGGGACCGCTGGTAACGAGACATACGCCAACCTTTCCGGAGTTCTGGCATAGGCATCTGCTTCGTGTACAAGGGCCTGTTCGTGACGTGGCAGGATGATGTCAATGCCGCTCTGTTTATATAATTCATCGCTGATATCGATGGTGCAGGCACCAGGATAGCCGAACAGAACATCAACGCCTTCTTCTTTTAAGGCTTTTACAAAGCAATTTGTTTCCGGAAATCTGTTTCATGAATTGGTTCCCTCCTTTGATGATGTGAAAAGTTAAGCAGATAAGGGCTGCCGCGAGAAATTTTTCCAATAAAAAAGTCCCGGCATATCGGATAAAATATGCTCAGGACGGATAATTCCGCGGTACCACCTGTTTTCAGAGGTAAAACTCTGCTCTCTGCCAGTACAAAATTATACTGCCTCCCTGTAACGTGGGAATGACGATGAAGCCTACTGCATGAAGATCCATGGTTCAGTCCACTGCTCGAGGGCTACTTCCACAGTTCAGTCACGAAGATTCTCACCGTCCATCTTCTCTCTGTGCATCCGGAGACTGTGTACTACTCCCTGTCATTGCATTTAGTAAATATGGATAAAAATTTTCTATTATTATAATATAAAATATCGGAACTGTCAATCAAAAATCCTGATGGCTCAATGGGTGAGCCGGGGATTACGATAACAGTTCCGATATGGATGATATTAAGTATTAAATATTTTTTCGGTACATTAGCTGTTTCTGTTACGGAGCTGGAGCCTGCTTACTCAGGATTCGGTATTATCCAGTGTTTCAGGATCTTTTTCCGGAAGGTAGACATGCACTTTCTCGATACGGTTTTTATCCAGCTTTTCTACGATCAGACGGATTCCGTCCTCTGTGATCACTTCGTCACCGGCAACAGGCAAACGATCCAGATGTTCGATGATAAATCCACCCAGGGAATCATAATCCTCGGAATCCAGTTCCGTATCCAGATGATCATTTACGTCATCTAGATGCATGGAACCTTCGATGATATATTCCCGGTCGGAAATCTTCTGGACAAGCTCGTCCTCCTTCTCATCGTATTCGTCATGGATCTCACCCACGATCTCCTCCAGGATATCCTCCAGTGTGATCAGTCCGGCCATATCACCGTATTCATCCAGTACAATGGCAATGTTGAAGGTGGAGTCCTTCATTTCCACAAGAAGATCGGAAATGCTTTTTGTTTCGTAAGTGAAATGCGGCTTTCGGAGGAAATGATCGATAACAAATTCCTCATTTTTGTCGTAAAGAAGAAGATCCTTCATGTTGATGATTCCCACAATGTTGTTCTGGCTGTCCTTATAAACCGGCAGACGTGTGAACTTATCCTCGCGGAAAATATCGATCAGCTCATCATAGGTGGATTCTACATCCGCAAAGGTAACATGTACTCTTGGAACCATGATATCCTTGGCTGTGGCATCTCCAAGATCAAACACATTGTAGATCATTTCTTTTTCGTCGGATTCAATGACACCGTCCTCATGGCTGACGTCCACGATAGTACGAAGCTCCTCCTCGGTCATGGCCTTGCTGGCTGCATCCGGATCCACACGCATCAGGCGCATCACACCTCTTGAAAAGAGATTGATGATGAAGATCACCGGTGTCATGATGGTCATAAGAAATTTAAAGACCGGGATATAGCGGAGGGTGATCTTTTCAGAGTTAATGGTTGCGTAGTTCTTGGGGGTGATCTCACCGAAGATCAGGATCAGAACCGTCAGAATCACCGTCACGATGCTGACCATATAGCCGCCAAAGCTGTATGCAAGTGTGGTTGGCAAGGGGAAGAAGCTGAAATGTTCACAATGTTGTTGCCGATGAGGATCGCACTGAGAAGCTTGGGCGTCTGGTTCTCCAGGATATCGAGAGCCATGGCTGCACGCTTGTTTCCCTCGTCTGCAAGAGAGCGGAGACGGATCTTGTTTACCGACATCAGCGCGGTTTCGTTAGATGAGAAAAAGGCTGACAATGCCAGCAGAATAAGTAATATGATTATCTGGTAAGTGTCGCTGGGGTCCACTTTCAATATTCACTCCTTTAAAAATAAGATTATTTGGTTAAAATATACAGATACTCCCACATTATATACGTTTTACTGGATTTTGGCAAGAGCCGGACCGGTACAGCGCATATAGATATATGGAAAAAATACGAAAATAAGTCTGCTTCTTGACAAAAGAGTAAGTTCAGACTAACATATATGTATATTCATATATAAAGAAGAACTGTATAGGAATGGAAGGAGAGGTTTATGTTTCTGGAGATAAAAGGAATCAAAAAATCCTTCGGGGCAGGAGAGAGCCATGTAGATGTTCTGAAGGGGATCGATCTTGAGATTGAAAAGGGAGAATTTTGTGTGCTTCTGGGGCCGTCCGGTTCCGGGAAATCCACGCTGCTAAACATTATTGGCGGCATTGACGGAGCAGATGCAGGAAGCATTACCATTCAGGGAGAACAGCTGGAGGATATGAATGAAAAGAAGCTTTCCCTCTACCGCAGAAAACATCTGGGATATATTTTTCAGATGTATAATCTGATTCCCAATCTGACTGTGAGGGAGAATATTGAAGTTGGTGCTTATTTAAGTGACAGACCGCTGGATGTGGATGAACTGCTGGAGACACTGGGACTTTATGAACATCAGCGGAAGCTTCCGAACCAGCTTTCGGGAGGTCAGCAGCAGAGAACTGCTATTGGACGTGCCATTGTAAAAAATCCGGATATCCTGCTTTGTGATGAGCCTACCGGCGCTCTGGACTACAACACCTCCAAGGAAATCCTGAAGCTGATCGAAACAGTCAATCACAAATACGGAAATACTATAGTCATGGTTACTCATAACGATGCCATCAAGGATATGGCAGACCGTGTGGTAAAGCTTCGTGACGGGATGATCCGCAGAAACTATCAGAATGAGCAGAAGATTCCGGCTGCTGACCTGGAATGGTAAGGGGGCATTATGAAGAATCCTTTACGTAAACGTATCCCCAGGGAACTGAAGGGGGAATTTGGAAAATATCTGGTGGTTTTCCTGCTGATGGTACTGACCATCGGGTTTGTGTCTGGCTTTCTGGTAGCCGATGGAAGCATGCTGAAGGCTTATAATGAGAGCTTTGATAAATATAACATCGAAAACGGAAATTTCCGTACTGCGGAAAAGATTTACAGTTCTCAGTGGAAGGATATTGAAGCTGCCGGTGTTAAGCTTTATGAGAACTACTATATAGAAGAAGATCTGGATAACGGAAGCACCATGCGTTTTTTTAAAAACCGTGAGAAGGTGAATAAGGTCTGCCTGATGAAGGGAGAAATGCCGTCAGGGCAGGGCGAGATCGCCATTGACCGTATGTATGCGGATAACAACAGTCTTAAGGTAGGAGATACCCTGATCAGAGGTGAAAAATCCTGGAAGATCACAGGCCTGGTGGCACTTTCGGATTACAGTGCCCTGTTTCAGAATAATAATGATTCCATGTTTGATTCTGTAAAGTTT
>ENA-OUNH01000528-OUNH01000528.1-human-gut-metagenome-genome-assembly--contig:-NODE-528-length-10651-cov-2.727005_pt1 | contig 10651 bp, 15 predicted proteins | sample MGYA00242806_ERZ504814 | MGnify/ENA primary metagenome ERZ504814 (study PRJEB26092, sample SAMD00036389) | human gut metagenome | host: Homo sapiens | study: EMG produced TPA metagenomics assembly of...
CAGAGGATTTTGTGCCGGTAATGGCATGTCCGTCTCAGGTGGACAAGATCCGTGATGTCAGTGAGCTTCAGGGTGAGACCATCGACCAGGTATTCATCGGTTCCTGCACCAACGGACGTCTGGAGGATCTTATGGCGGTAGCAGAGGTGCTGAAGGGCAAAAAGGTTGCAGACTTTGTAAAGCTGATTGTGACTCCTGCCAGCCGCAAAATTTACCGTCAGGCTATTGAGCTTGGCATTCTGGATACTCTTGCGGAAGCAGGGGCTATCATTACACATCCGGGCTGCGGACTTTGCTGCGGAAGGACCGGCGGAATCCTGACAGACGGTGAAAAGGTTGTGGCAACCAACAATCGTAATTTCCTGGGACGTATGGGAACTTCCAAGGTTCAGATCTATCTGGCATCTCCGAAAACAGCAGCAGCCTGTGCCGTTGCAGGCAAGATCGTAATGCCGGAATAAGAAGCAGAAGATCCTGAGAGAAATACTGCTGCCAGAAACAGATAAAGAAACGTATGAGAAAGACAGATTTTCGCAGAGGCGTCAGTCTGTCTTTTTTTACCGGATCAGAAGGATCCGGGATAAGTCATTTTTACAGAAAATGGGATTTATTGTATTATAATAACAGCCAGTGTGACAACATAACATATATTACATAAGACTCGAGGGATAAGGGTATGGAGAAAAGATCAACCATCAGTAAAAAGACACTGAAGATCATACTTGGGATCTGTATTGGCGTAACGATCCTGGCAGTGGCAGGATTATTTGTCTATACATACTTGGCAGATCACAATACGCTGGGACGGAAGATTTCCATATGGGGAGTGGATGTTTCCGGACTGGATGCAAAGCAGGCAGAAGAAAAGATCACTGCGGAATTTGCAGATCGTCCGGTATCCTTTCAGGAAAATGATCAGGAAGTTTACAGTACTACTTTGAAAGAGCTGGGCTACAGTCTCAATGAAGAAGCCCTTCTGAGTAAGCTTACAGAAATTCAGAAACAGCGGGAAGAGAGCCGGAAGCTTTTCCAAAGGAAGAAAATATAGAACCGGAATGTCAGATCGAGGAAGATGAGGAGCAGGAAAAGCAGGCTCTTGATCTTTCAAAATTTCGGTACGGAAGAAAGAAAAGCTTCTGTTGATGCAGCCATTCAGTACGATAAGGAGAAAAAAGAATTCACCCTTGTGAAGCAGGTACAGGGGACGGAAATCGATCCGGATAAGCTGGAGACTACTGTGGACACAAATCTGAACGTAGCATTTGATACGGCTCTTCTTGGAGATATCATTACAGTACCGATCAACAAGCATGTGTATGTAAGTCCGACTGTCACTGTAACAGAGGATATGAAAAATAAGGTTACAGACCTGAACAGCCAGCTGAAGAAATACCGCAGCAGTACAGTAACTTATACATTCGGAAGTGAAACGGCTGTTCTGGATTCCGATACGATCACATCCTGGCTGAAGGCTGAAGGGGAGACGCTGACTTTAGATGAAGAAGCCATTAAAGCCTACATCAGTGAGCTTGCCAACAAATACAATACCATTTATGTTCCCCGTACCTTTCATACATCTGCGGGAACGGATGTGACCATTGAGGGAAATGAGTACGGCTATCGGATCGATCAGGACGGAGAATATGCTCAGCTTCTGGAAGACCTGAAAAGTGGTACTGCTGTAACAAGAGAGCCTGTTTACAGCAAAAAAGGATACCAGAGAAACGGAACAGACGATCTGGCAGGCAGTTACATAGAGGTCAGTCTGGATGCACAGCATTTGTGGCTGTATAAGGACGGAAGCCTTGTGACGGAAACAGATATTGTCAGCGGTAAGCCGGTGAAGGGGCGTGAAACATATCGTGGTGCATGGCCGATCGCCTACAAGGCGAGTCCCTTTAACCTTACCAGCAATGAATATGGTTACGATGTAAAGGTTAATTACTGGATGCCTTTTGTCTACGGACAGGGACTTCATGATGCGTCCTGGCAGTCATCCTTTGGCGGGAACCGTTATAAAACCAACGGAAGCCACGGCTGCATCAATCTGCCTAAGGATCAGGCAGCACTGATCTATAACACCATTGATGCAGGTTATCCGATCATTATTTACTGATAGGAGCAAAAAAGCTTCGGAGAGATCCGGAGCTTTTTTTATGCCCGAAAATGAAAATTATCATGGAAACAGGATCGTAAATGATAAGGTTTTTCAAAAGTACGTTAAAAAAAACACAAAAAAATATCGAAAAAGCCTTGTCGAAACAGAAATAACGTGATATGATGATTTCGGAAATCGAGCTAATACACTTCTTAATTGCGGAGGAAGAGTGTTTTTCTCTTTTATTTGGGTGCAAATTGATAAAAAAACTCAAATAAGTGTTAGTTGAGATTTCATTTTTTTATTCATGTATCGTTAAAAAAAGACAATATATGAACAAGAATATCTACTAGAAACGTCAGATTTTAGACTAAGAAAGGATAATGAAAGGTATGAAGTACAGTTATTATCCGGGTTGCACCCTGAGAACAAAGGCCAAAGATCTGGATGAGTATGCCAGAGCCAGTGCCACAGCCCTTGGGTTTGAGCTTGAGGAGATCGAGGACTGGCAGTGCTGTGGTGGTGTTTATCCGCTTGGCACAGATGAGATCGCCACAAAGCTTTCTTCCGTCCGTGCGCTGAACCAGGCAAAAGAAAAAGGCCAGGATCTGGTGACGATCTGTTCAGCCTGTCATCATGTGATCAAGCGTGTCAATGATGATATGAAAAATGTGGAAGATATCCGGACCAGAGCCAACAATTACATGCAGCTGGAAGCTCCCTATGAAGGAGAGACAACCGTTCTCCATTATCTGGAGGTTCTCCGGGACAGAGTCGGTTTTGATAAACTGAAAGAAAAAGTAGTAAATCCTCTTACCGGAAAGAAGATCGGAGCCTATTACGGCTGTCTGCTTCTGAGACCTGGAAAGATCATGGCATTTGATGATCCGGAAAATCCAAGGATCATGGAAGATTTTATCCGTGCCCTTGGCGCTGAGCCTGTGATCTATCCTTACAGAAATGAATGCTGTGGAGGATATATATCCCTGAAAGAAAAAGAAATGTCACAGAATATGTGTGAAAAGATTGAAGAAAGCGCAGCAGGCTTTGGCGCAGATATGCTGATCACTGCCTGTCCGCTTTGCAAATACAATCTGAATAAAAATTCCGGAAATAAAATGCCGGTTTACTATTTTACAGAGCTTCTGGCAGAAGCCCTTGGCGTCAAAGAGGAGGTGGCAAAATGAGAGATAACCATTCTGCTGCGGAAAAAATAAAGGAGATCAGCGGGACCAATCCTCTGAAATGTATGAAGTGTGGCAAATGCTCTGCTACCTGCCCATCCTTTGACGAGATGGATATCAAACCTCATCAGTTTGTGTCCTACGTGATCAATGAAAATATCGAAGCACTTGTAAATTCAGCATCTCTGTGGAAATGTCTTTCCTGTTTTGCCTGTGTGGAGCGCTGTCCGAGAGACGTAAAACCCGGAAAGATCATTGACGGGGCAAGACAGCTGGTTGTCCGGGAAAAAGGCGGCGACTATCTTTCACCAAATGAAATTCCGGAGCTTCTTGATCCGGAGCTTCCTCAGCAGCTGCTTGTAAGTGCATTCAGAAGATACAGGAGGTGAGAAAGTGCAGAGAATCGGTGTATTTGTCTGTCATTGCGGAAGTAATATTGCCGCTACGGTAGACGTGAAAAAGGTTGTGGAGATCATTGCAAAAGAGCCTGGAGTTGTCCATGCAGAAGATTATCAGTATATGTGTTCCGAAGCAGGACAGTCCAGGATCCAGGAAGCCATCCGTGAAAAAAATCTCACAGGAGTGGTTGTCTGTTCCTGTTCTCCGCGTATGCATGAGGCAACTTTCCGTAAAGCAGCGGAAAAGGCCGGTCTGAATCCATATATGGTGGAGATCGCAAATATCCGTGAGCACTGTTCCTGGATCCACAAGGATATGCAGGAGGCTACGGAGAAGGCCGTGATCCTTGCAAGAGCAGCAGTAGCAAAAGTCAATTTAAATGCTCCTCTTCAGCCGGGAGAAAGCCGGGTTACAAAGAGAGCCCTGATCATCGGAGGCGGTATCGCCGGAATCCAGACGGCTCTTGATATTGCCGATGCAGGCTATGAAGTTGATATTGTGGAAAAAACACCAAGTATCGGCGGAAGAATGTCACAGCTTGACAAAACCTTCCCTACTCTGGATTGCTCCGCATGTATCCTTACTCCCAAAATGGTGGAGGCTGCAGCTCACGAAAAGATCAATATCTATACATACAGTGAAGTGGAAAAAGTTGCAGGTTTTGTAGGAGATTTTACTGTTGATATCCGCAAAAAAGCGCGAAGTGTCAACATGGACAAATGTACAGGCTGTGGAGTCTGCCAGGAAAAATGTCCTTCCAAAAAAGATTCCCAATGAGTTCAACAGAGGGCTGAACAAGCGGTCAGCTATTTATACTCCGTTTGCACAGGCGATTCCAAATGTTCCTGTGATTGACAGAGAGCATTGCCTGAAATTTAAGACAGGCAAATGTGGTGTCTGCTCCAAAGTATGTCAGGCAGGAGCCATTGATTACGATCAGCAGGATGAGATCGTAACACAGAAATACGGAGCGATCGTGGTTGCAACCGGATTTGATACCATCAAGCTTGACAAATATGATGAATACGCATACAGCCAGAGCAAGGATGTGATCACATCTCTGGAGCTGGAGCGTATCATGAATGCTGCAGGACCTACAAAGGGACATCTTGAGCGCCTTTCCGATGGAAAAGCACCGAAGGAGATCGTGTTTATCCAGTGTGTTGGAAGCCGTTGCTCCGATGATCGTGGGAAGCCATACTGTTCCAAGATCTGCTGTATGTACACAGCTAAGCATGCCATGCTGATCCGTGATAAATATCCGGATACCAATGTGACGGTATTTTATATTGATGTCCGTACACCTGGTAAAAACTTCGATGAGTTTTACAGAAGAGCAGTTGAGCAGTATAACGTAAACTACATCAAAGGTCAGGTAGGAAAAGTAATTCCGCAGCCGGATGGAACACTTCTTGTTCAGGGCTCGGATCTTCTTGATAATAAGCAGATCTTCAAGAAAGCAGATATGGTAGTTCTTGCAACAGCCATTGAACCGAATCCGGATGTACGTAAGATTGCTACCATGCTTACTGCAAGTATTGACACTAATAATTTCCTTACAGAAGCCCATGCAAAGCTTCGTCCTGTAGAATCACCGACAGCAGGAATTTTCCTTTCCGGTGTATGCCAGGGGCCAAAGGATATCCCGGAGACAGTTGCCCAGGCAGGAGCTGCGGCTGTTAAGGCCATAGGACTTCTTGCAAAGGACAAGCTGACAACCAATCCATGTACGGCAAGATCCGACGAGCTTCTCTGTAACGGATGCTCTACCTGTGCAAATGTATGTCCTTACGGAGCGATTTCCTATGAGGAGAAACAGGTCAACGATCACGGTATCCGTGAGACAAGAAGAGTTGCGGTTGTCAATACAGCACTTTGCCAGGGCTGCGGTGCCTGTACAGTAGCCTGCCCGTCAGGAGCCATGGACCTTCAGGGCTTCTCCAACAGACAGATTATCGCGGAGGTGGATGCAATATGTCGATAGAAACAAAGGAAGAATTCAGACCAAAGATCGTGGCATTCTGCTGTAACTGGTGCAGCTACGCCGGAGCAGACCTTGCAGGAAGCAGCCGTTTAAGCTATCCGGCGGATGTAAAGATCATCCGTGTTCCATGTTCCTGCCGTGTCAATCCCATGTTCATCCTCCGTGCCTTTGAAAAAGGAGCTGACGGTGTGATCTTGTGCGGATGCCATCCGGGAGACTGCCATTACAGTACCGGAAATTATTATGCAAGAAGACGTATGACACTTCTGTTTTCAATGCTGGATTATATTGGGGTGGAAAACGGAAGAACACGTGTGGAATGGGTATCTGCCGCAGAAGGCGTGAAATTTTCACAGACTATGAATGAGTTTGTCGAGAAGATCCATTCACTTGGTAAAAACGTGAGATTGGAGGATATAAGATGCAGGAGCTGATAAAACGTGCAAAAGAACTGCTTGCAGATGGCACGGTAGTCCGGGTTCTTGGGTGGAAAGCCGGAGATCTTGCCTTTAATCCGGAACCAGCCTATTTTGAAACACCGGAATCTCTGGAGGATTTTGTCTATGATGGATTCTGTGGTGCCAATTTAAGCAAATATATGATCGAAGCTTCCAAGCTGGAAGGAAAACCATGGTCTGTCTGAAGCCCTGCGATACATATAGCTTTAACCAGCTTTTGAAAGAGCATCGTGTGGACAGAGAAAAAGCCTATATCGTAGGTGTTGGCTGTAAAGGAAAGCTGGATATTGAAAAGATCCGCAAAATGGGGATCAAGGGTATCCGGGGAATTTCCGGAGCAGAGCTTGCTGGAGATGCCGAGACATTGACTGTGGATACTGTTTACGGAGAAAAAACCTGTGCATACAAAGATGCCATGCTGGAACGCTGCCATGTATGTAAAGGAAAAGAGCATAAAATTTACGATGAACTGATCGGTGAGTCAAAGGAGACAAAGGACGCTGACCGTTTCGCAGAAGTTGAGCGGATCGAGGCGATGAGTCCGGAGAAAAATTCGCATTCTGGCAGAGCGAGCTGAGTAAATGTATCCGTTGTAATGCCTGCCGTAATGTATGTCCGGCCTGCAGCTGCCGCAAATGCGTTTTTGACAGCAACAAGTTCGACAGCGCCCAGAAGGCAAATGTGGATTCCTTTGAGGAAAAAATGTTCCATGTGATCCGTGCCTTCCATGTAGCCGGAAGATGTACGGACTGTGGCGAGTGCAGCAGAGTCTGCCCGCAGGGAATTCCCCTTCATCTGTTTAACCGTAAGTTTATCAAGGATATTGATGCGTTTTACGGTGAGTATCAGGCAGGCGAGGATGCGGAGTCAAAGGGTCCGCTTACCAGCTTTACCTTTGAGGATGTAGAGCCAGGGATCGTGGCAGAAAGGGGATAATGTATGTATAAGATCGCAGTAGAAAATCTGCCGGCATTATTCCGGAAAATTGCCGCAGACCAGGAATTATATTTACCGGTAAAGGTAAGTGAGCAGGTGAACTTCAAGGCATGGAGCGAGGATGCAGAAGTTTCCCTTGAAACACTGAAAACCGTGAAATCACCGAAGGATGCTTTCTTTCCGCAGAGTGAAAATCTCTATACCTGTAAAAAAGATGGGAAAAATATCAGCATTGAGCCTCAGGCACTGAAAGACCAGAATTTTGTCGTATTCGGAATGAGAGCCTGTGATGTACAGGGCGTGAAGGTTCTTGACAATGTGTTCCTTGGAGATCCGGTGGATACTTTTTACCAGGCAAGAAGAGAACACGGAACCATCGTAGCTCTTGCCTGTCATGAACCGGAGGAAAGCTGCTTCTGTAAAGTATTTGGCATTGACGCTGCAGATCCGGAAGCAGATGTTGCAGCCTGGATCATCGAGGGAGAGCTTTTCTGGAAACCACTTACAGAAAAGGAAATGCTCTGACAGAAGCTGTGAAGGAGCTTTTGGCAGATGCTGATGAGACAAAGGTAGAAGAGGAAAAGAAGGCGATCCGTGATATTATCGAGCTTCTTCCATATACACATCTTTCACTGGAAGGATGGGCACAGGAAGAATACATGGACCGTTTCAATTCTCCTGTATGGGAGAAGCTGTACAAGCCTTGTCTTGCCTGCGGAACCTGTACCTTCGTATGTCCGACCTGTCAGTGCTATGATATCAAGGATTACGACACAGGACACGGTGTTCACCGTTACCGCTGCTGGGATTCCTGCATGTATTCTGATTTTACCATGATGGCTCACGGAAACAACCGTACCAGCCAGATGCAGAGATTCCGTCAGAGATTTATGCATAAGCTTGTTTATTATCCGTTAAATAATGACGGCATGTTCTCCTGTGTTGGCTGTGGCCGCTGCGTGGAGAAATGTCCGGAATCTTTAAATATCGTAAAAGTCATCAAGGCCTTTGAAAAACAGGGAGGTGAAAAGAATGAGTGAATGTACCTGTCATAAAAATTATACACTGGATACGTTGATCCCCAAGGTTGGCGTGATCACAGATATCCGTCAGGAGACACCGGATGTAAAAACCTTCCGTGTGGAAGCTCCGGAGGGTGGAAAGCTTTTCGAGCATATGCCAGGACAGTGTGCCATGGTCTGTGCACCAGGCGTCAGTGAAGGTATGTTTTCCATTACTTCTTCTCCGACTGTAAAGGATTATCAGGAATTCAGTATCAAAAAATGCGGATCCCTTACCGACTATCTCCATAGCCTTCAGGTTGGAGATGAGATCGCAGTCAGGGGGCCATACGGAAATCATTTTCCTGTGGAAGATAAGTTAAAGGGAAAAAATCTCCTGTTTATCGCAGGTGGAATCGGTCTGGCACCTCTTCGTTCCGTGATCAACTATGTGCTGGATAACCGTGAGGATTACGGAACAGTAGATATTCTCTATGGTTCCCGTTCCGCAGATGATCTGGTGCAGCTTAAGGAAATCCAGGAAGTATGGATGAAAACAGAAGGTGTAAATGTATATCTTACCATTGACCGCGAGCAGGAAGGCTGGGACGGTCATGTAGGATTTGTTCCGAATTATCTGAAGGAGATTGGTTTTGATACCAATAAGACCGCTCTGGTCTGCGGTCCGCCGATCATGATCAAATTCGTTCTGGCAGGACTGGAAGAGCTGGGCTTCTCCAGAGATCAGGTATATACCACACTGGAGCTTCGTATGAAATGCGGTGTCGGAAAATGCGGCCGCTGCAACATCGGAGACAAATACGTCTGCAAAGACGGCCCGGTATTCCGATGTGATGAGGTGGATGAATTACCTAATGAGTATTGATAAGCAATGAGCAGTGCAGAAAGTGATGTGAAGGAATGCGTCATGCTTGCATATAAGCATTCTTTCACAGAACATTCTGTAGGGCGAACGCCCTCAAGCGAGAAGTAGCGTAGCGGATTCGAGCTTGTATGTGCTGCTGACGACAGATGATATATATAGAAAGGACTGGTAATCTCAAATGGAAAAGAATATGGTAAACGTATATTTTTCGGTAAGAATACAGCGTACCTGCAGAACTTACAATTATGACTGCCATGGAATATGCCGGTTATACATTAAAAAGAGGATGCGGCTGCAGACACGGATTCTGCGGAGCCTGCGCAACAATCTACAGAATCAAAGGTGAAAACGAGCTGAAAACATGTCTTGCCTGTCAGACACAGGTACAGGAAGGAATGTATGTAGCAAGCATCCCGTTCTTCCCTACAGATAAGAGACTCTACAACATCGAAGACCTGAAACCGAATCAGCAGGTAATGATGGAACTCTATCCGGAAATCTACAGCTGTATCGGATGTAATGCCTGTACAAAAGCAATGTACTCAGGACTTAAATGTAATGCAGTACATCGCATAATGCACAGAGAGGCGAACTTGAAAAATGTGCAGAGGAATCTTTCGACTGCGTAAGCTGCGGATGCTGTTCTGTAAGATGTCCGGCCGGTATTTCCCATCCGATGGTAGGCCTTCTGGCAAGACGTCTCACAGGTAAATATATCGCGCCTAAGAGCGAACATCTGGAGAAACGTGTAGAAGAAATCCACGAAGGTAAATATGATGATCTGATCGAGCAGATCATGCAGAAACCAATCACAGACATGCAGGAACTTTACAACAACAGAGAAATTGAGAAATAGGGAGGGCGTAAAACATGTATGCACCATATCCAGAAAATATGATGGAATCCATCAAAAAGGTAGAGGCTACAAGAGCACAGCGTATGGCAACAGAGCCAAGACGTCTGACAGCTGAAGAGAAAGACGCTCTTCTTGAGAAATTCCATCCGGATTATAATCCAGACGCGTTTGCAGAAATCAAAGTAGGACCGAACAAAGGACAGAAAGCTCCTCTGGAACTGGCAGAAATGCTTCATTCAACAAGCCGTCTGATCAACGAAAAAATCGATCTTACAAAAATCGATTATGATGTAGATGTACTTGTAATCGGCGGCGGCGGTGCAGGTTCTTCCTGTGCAATCGAAGCACATAATGCAGGTGCTGACGTTATGATCGTTACAAAGCTTCGTATCGGTGATGCCAATACAATGATGGCTGAAGGTGGTATCCAGGCAGCTGACAAAGAGAACGATTCTCCTGTACAGCATTATCTGGATTGCTTCGGCGGCGGACATTTTGCTGCAAAACCGGAACTGGTAAAAAGACTTGTAATGGAAGCTCCGGATGCGATCAAATGGTTGAACGACCTTGGCGTTGAGTTTGATAAGGCAGAAGACGGAACAATGATCACAACACACGGCGGTGGAACTTCCAGAAAGAGAATGCATGCTGCAAAGGATTATTCCGGATCAGAAATCATGCGTACCATCAGAGATGAAGTTCTGAATCTTAAGATTCCGGTAGTTGAATTTACTTCAGCTGTTGAACTTCTGAAAGATGAAAAAGGACAGGTTGCAGGTGCAGTTCTTCTTAACATGGAAACAGGAGATTATTCTGTTGCAAGAGCCAAAACTGTTGTAATCGCAACAG
>ENA-OUNH01000529-OUNH01000529.1-human-gut-metagenome-genome-assembly--contig:-NODE-529-length-10647-cov-1.754183_pt1 | contig 10647 bp, 15 predicted proteins | sample MGYA00242806_ERZ504814 | MGnify/ENA primary metagenome ERZ504814 (study PRJEB26092, sample SAMD00036389) | human gut metagenome | host: Homo sapiens | study: EMG produced TPA metagenomics assembly of...
CCGGAGCTTCTCATCGCAGATGAGCCGACTACAGCCCTTGACGTTACCATTCAGGCACAGATCCTGGAGCTGATGGAGGACATCAGGGCAAAGAAGAATACAGGTATTTTGATGATTACACATGACCTTGGTGTTGTTGCTGAAATGTGCTCCAGAGTTGTTGTTATGTATGCCGGCCGAATCGTAGAAGAAGCGCCTGTGCAGGAACTTTTTGCAGATCCGAAACATCCATATACACAGGGGCTGATTGGTTCTGTACCGAAACTTGGAAGTGGTGTGGAATCTCTTCCGTCTATTCCGGGAAGCGTACCGGATCTGTCCGTAATGCCGAAAGGATGTAAGTTTGCACCGAGATGTAAATATGCAATGGATATCTGTCATCAGCAGGAGCCGGAGCTTGCAGATATCAACGAAGCAGGCACCAGAAAATGCAGATGCCATCTGCTCAACAAAACTGGAAAGGAGGCGTAACCTGTGAGCGAGCCGTTATTATCAGTAAAGAATATGAAGAAAACATTCCAGGCAAACGGAGGAATGTTCAGCAAGAAGAAATTTGTCCATGCTGTAAATGATGTATCATTCGATATCTATCCGGGTGAAACTTTCTCTCTGGTAGGTGAGTCCGGATGCGGGAAATCTACGACAGGTAAACTGATCGATCATCTGATCACACCGGATTCCGGTGAGATCTGGTTTGAAGGAAAAGAAATCTCCAGACTTTCCGAGAAAGAAATGCGTCCGCTGCGTTCTGATATTCAGATGGTTTTCCAGGATCCGTACGGTTCCCTGAATCCGAGAATGAAAGTTCAGGATCTCATCGGTGAGCCACTTCTGATCCACACAAATATGAGTGCAGGAGAGCGTCTTAAGAAAGTACATGAACTTCTCGGCACTGTAGGATTAAGTCCGTCTCATGGAGAGCGTTATCCACATGAATTCTCTGGTGGTCAGCGCCAGCGTATCGGAATTGCCAGAGCACTGACAGTGCAGCCAAAGCTGATCATTGCAGATGAACCGGTATCTGCCCTTGATGTTTCTATCCAGGCGCAGGTATTAAATCTTCTGCAGCAGTTACAGAAAGACTTTTAATCTTACCTATCTGTTCATTTCCCATGACCTGAGTGTCGTTGAGATGATTTCAGACAGGATCGGTGTTATGTATCTGGGTACGATCGTAGAGACAGCTCCGAAGAAAGAACTGTATGCAAACCCGAGACATCCATATACAAGAGCACTTCTTTCCGCAGTTCCGATCCCGGATCCGGAAGTGAAGAAAGAGCGTATTACATTAAAAGGTGATCTTCCAAGTCCGAGTAATCCGCCAAGCGGATGTCTGTTCCATACACGCTGCCCACATTGTACAGAAAAATGTAAGACACAGGTGCCGACACCTGTTGAAATTGCACCGGGCCATATTGTAAAATGTCATTATCCGGAACTTACAGAATAGGAATTCCGAAATAACAATATTACACCTGAAGATGAACAGTGAAGAAAACAGGATTCACTGAAAGATACAGGTTATCATGAATGGATGAGGAAAGAGGGGGCTATGTTTACTGAGGAAAGACAAAGCGCAATAGAGAAATGCCTTCGTAGAAACGGAAAAGTCAAGGTTAAGGAATTAAGTGAAATGTTTCAGGTCACAGAAGACTGTATCCGAAAAGATCTTAAGATTCTTGAAAACGCCGGTAAGTTAAAGAGAACTTACGGCGGCGCAATCCTTTCACAGGATTATCCGCTGAAAAGAGACGTAGTAGACAGACGCCAGTTTAACCTTGACAAAAAGAGAACAATTGCAGCCAAAGCATTTAAACTGATTAAGAATAACGAAACGATTTTCCTGATATTTCTACCACAAATATCGAACTGGCAAAGCTTCTTGCCACGTCAAATATGCGTGTGGTAGTGGTGAGCAATATGATAGATATCCTGCAGATCCTTGCCACAAATCCGTCCATTACTGCAATCGGTACAGGGGGAACAATGTATCAGACAGTAAACGGATTTATGGGAGCTGCAACGATAGAAGTGATCAAACAGTATAGCTTTGACCGTGCATTTATAGGAAGCTGCGGTGTGGATATGACTGATTGTGCAATTACTACATTGGGGGTAGAGGACGGATTGACAAAGAAAGCAGCCGTGCACAGCAGCAGACATAAATATGTTGTTATGGAAAGGGATAAATTCTATTTCAATGATTCCTATAAATATGCATACTTCGATGATATCAGCGGAATTGTTACGGATGAATTTCCAGATGATACGATCGTGAGTACACTGGAGAGAGCAGGGGTAAAATTGTTCTGATGCAGGTAAGTCTTCGGGGGACTTATCTGATCTGGGTAAATCAGTCAGCAGAAAGGATGATCTGTCTGGCTTAAATGAAAAAGATGGAGGCAAGTACGTGAAAGAATATATTTTGGAAGCCTGTGTAGATTCTGTAGAATCTGCTATGGCAGCGGTTGAAGGAGGCGCAGACAGACTGGAACTTTGCGGTAACCTGATCATCGGCGGAACCACTCCGGGACCGTGGCTTTTTGATGAAATAAGAAAGCGTTCGGATATCAGGATCCATGCTCTGATCCGTCCGCGTTTTGGAGATTTCTGCTATACAGATGCAGAATTTTCCATGATAAAGCATGCAGTGGAAGATTTCAGGAAAATGGGTGCCGAAGGTGTTGTATTTGGGGTGCTGAAGCCGGATGGCACATTAAACATGGAACAGATGAAAGAGCTGATGGAGGCGGCAGGGGGATATGTCGGTGACTCTTCACAGAGCTTTTGATGTATGTGTGGATCCAATAGAAACAATGGAACAGGCAATCTCACTGGGAATCAATACGATCCTTACTTCAGGTCAGCGTAATGTATGTCTGCAGGGGGCAGATCTGCTGAAGGAACTGGTAGAGAAGAGTCAGGGACGTATCACGATCCAGGCAGGAAGCGGCGTGGGAGCAGAAGTGATCCGCCAGCTTTATCCGCTTACAGGAGTCAGGGCTTATCATATGACCGGAAAGAGAGTCATTGACAGTGAGATGCAGTTTCGCAAGGATGGAGTCAATATGGGACTTCCGATGCTGAGCGAATATGAGATATGGCGTACGGATGTAGATAATATCCGTGCCGCAAAGAAAGTTCTGGAGGAATTATAATGGCAGAACCGAGAGTTTTTTAAAAGAGAACAGGGGCCGAATTGAAGAGAACTACCTGGAGCAGGCAAAAAACCTGCCCCGGATTTTTGCGCCTGTAGACGAAAAATTACAGAAATGTACAGAGGAAGTGGCACTTGCATGTAAATATTTATATGCATTTATGCCGTACAGTGATATTGGCAATTATCCGTTTGAAGTATTTCTGGACTATGCGGAGAATGGTGTGAGGCTCTGGAAAGAGAATCCGCAGGTTGCAGACCTTCCTGAAGAAATCTTCCTGAATTATGTGCTGTTTCACAGAGTAAATGAGGAGGAGATCGCACAGTGCAGAACTTATTTCCGCGCAGAAATCGGAAGCAGAATACAGGGAATGAACTTCAGAGAAGCAGCGTTAGAAGTGAATTACTGGTGTGCCGAAGAAGCTACTTATCATTGTACAGATGACCGTACTTTATCTGCGATTTCTGTATACCGCAGAGGAAATGGCAGATGTGGTGAAGAGTCCGTATTCACTGTAAATGCACTGCGAAGCGTAGGCGTACCTGCCCGTCAGGTATATGCGCCGAAGTGGTCTCACTGCGATGACAATCACGCCTGGGTAGAGATCTGGTGTGACGGCAAATGGTACTTCCTCGGAGCCTGTGAGCCCGAAGAAATCCTGAATAAAGGATGGTTTACAAACGCTTCTTCCAGAGCAATGATGATCCATTCACGTGTGTTTGACACCAAAATCCCGGAAGGTGAGGTGATCGGCACAGATGGTATGGTGACCATGCTGAATGAATTGAAGAGGTATGCAGTAACCAAAGAAATTACAGTAACAGTAAAGGATGCGCAGGGGTTACCCTCAGAGGGAGCTGAGGTTTCCTTTGAGGTGCTGAACTATTCAGAGTATGCACCGATCGCAGAGAAGAAAACAGACAGTAAGGGAACCGCCAGACTGACAACAGGACTTGGGAGTCTGCATATTTCCGCAAGAATGTGTTCTGACGGCGAGTGGTTCTATGCGGAAACAGTTATGAACACTGAGAAAGAAGATAACTGTGAACTTTGTCTGGTATCGCAGGATAAAAGAAATGACGGCGAATCAGAAAAGTGGACAGCAGCAGATATATTTGCTCCTCATGATGCACCTGTAAACACAGACATGCCGACTTTAGAACAGAAGGCGAAGGGAAATAAGCGTCTGACAGCAGCCAATGCACACAGAGAGCAGAAAGTAAGAAACTGGTCAAATCCGGAATGTGAACGTTTCCTGGAAAAAAGGTAAACAGGATAGAAGAAGCCATTGCTGCCTCATACAGAGAAGATCTCCTGAGGGTTCTCACAGAGAAAGACAGAACTGACTGTATCAGTGACGTTCTGGAGGAACACCTGGAGCTGGCAATCCCATATCATGGTATGATGAAAAAGGATACCTTTGTATCTTATGTGTTAAATCCAAGAGTAGATGATGAAGTTCTTCAGAAATACAGAAGAGAGATTAAGAAGCATTTTCCAGAACTGAGAAACAGGAGCTGAGAGATGATCCTTCCAGAATCTGGAATCTGATCGAGAAGGCAATTGTTTCCAGACCGGAGAAAGAGCGTTCCAGTGTGATCACAACACCGGCAGGATGCATAAGGACCTGTACAGGAAGCTTCCTGTCAAAGAAAATCCTGTTTGTTGCAATAGCGAGAACCCTTGGAGTAGCGGCAAGACTGAATCCACATGATCGTTCTATGGAATATATGAAAAACGGAAGATTTGTTCCTGTGCTTGCAAGAACAGAGAAGAACTGTACTCTGATCCTGAAAGCAGGAGAGACTGTACAGTGGAAATATTTCCAGAACTGGAGTATTGCAAAACTGGAGAATGGAAGATATACATCACTGAAACTGGGAGCAGAGAATTTCGAAGATCAGATCCTGAATCTGCCGTTGGAATCCGGAAACTACAGGATTCTTACTTCAAACAGACTTCCAAATGGAAATATGTTTGCAAATGAATATCATTTTGAAATTCAGCCCGGAGAGACAAAGGAGATCGAGTTGGTACTCAGGGAAGCAGATCTGGAGGATATGCTGGAGAATATTTCCATGCCGGAATTCATGCTGAAAACTGAGGATGGTACAGAAGTGAAAGCATCTGATCTTACAGCAGACGGAAAACATATCCTTATGTTTCTGGAAGAAGAAAAAGAGCCTACTGAGCATATCTTAAATGAAATGATGGAGCAGGAAGAGGCTTTCGCAGGATATGCAGAGCAGATTATTTTTGTAGTGAGAAGCAAAGAAGCACTGGAGACACCGACACTGTCCAAAGCACTTGCAAAGTTAAAAAATATTCAGATTTATTATGATGATTTCTCAGAGATTATCAATACTCTGGGAAGGCGTATGTACGTAGATCCGGACAAACTTCCGCTGATTATTGTGACGAATGGAACCCTGAATGGGATTTATGCGACCAGCGGTTACAATGTAGGAACCGGGGATATGCTGCTTAGATTAATGTAACAGAACGATAAATAAGATGCCCGGAGATGACACCTGTGAGCATCTTCTGGTATTGCCGGATTACATTATTGTATAGATGTAAAGGATTGGATATTGAATTTGCATTTACATAAAGGAGATAAAAATCATGTATCAGTTTAACAGAAAAGAATATGAAGAACGTATGAAATGGTATCAGGATGCCCGTTTCGGAATGTTTATCCACTGGGGATTATATTCTATTCCTGCAAGAGGAGAATGGGTACGCAGTACAGAGGAGATGCCTGAGGAAGAATACCTTCCGTTTATGAAAGAATTTGATGCCAGAGACTATAATCCGAAACAGTGGGCAAAAGAGGCAAAGGCAGCAGGTATGAAATATGTGGTTCTGACTGCAAAACACCATGATGGTTTCTGTTTATTTGACAGTAAATACACAGATTATAAAGTTACCAATACACCTGCAGGAAGAGATCTGATCAAAGAATATGTGGAAGCTCTTCGCGAAGAAGGTCTGAAAGTCGGTCTGTATTTCACCTTACTTGACTGGCATCATCCGGACTATCCTCATTACGGAGACCGCATCCATCCTATGAGAAACCATCCGGAATGCAGTAATGAAAACAGAGATTTTTCTCGTTATATAGAGTATATGTACAATCAGGTGGAAGAGGTCTGCACAAATTATGGAAAAATCGATATTATGTGGTTTGACTTTTCCTATGACGATATGCGAGGCGAGAAATGGGGAGCAACCAGACTGATAGATATGGTCCGCAGATTACAGCCGGGAATCATCATTGATAACCGTCTGGAAGTCAGTGGTGAGGGAAGAGGATCTCTGTATGAATGCGATCCGACACCGTATCATGGCGATTTTATAAGCCCGGAACAGATCATCCCGCCGGAAGGAATCTGCGACAAAGAAGGGAATCCGATGGTATGGGAAGCATGCTTCACCATGAACAATAACTGGGGCTACTGCGCAAATGACCACTATTACAAACCTGCTTCCATGCTGATCAAGAAGCTGGTAGAGTGCGTTTCCAAAGGTGGAAATATGATTTTGAACGTAGGACCTGATGCGAAAGGTAAATTCCCGAAAGAGTCCTCTGCGATTCTGTCGGAAATCGGACGCTGGATGGATAAGAACCATGACAGTATCTATGGATGCGCTCCGGCAGCAGATATCCCGAAACCGGATTACGGACGTATCACCAGAAATGGAAACAAGTATTATGTCCATATTTATGAGAATACATTAGGACCACTGCCGCTGATCGGATTTGATAAGAATAAGATTGTGAAAGTACGTGCCCTGGATGACGGACATGAAGTGCCGATCTCTACTTTATGGGTACACAGCGATTATCCGGATATCGCATTTGTTGACCTTGGTCCGGATCCTGTACTGCCGGATCCTGTAGACTATGTGCTGGAAGTGGAGATGGCTGAATAAAGATATAGAATACAAAAAGCTGCCGTATGGCAGCTTTTTTGTATTTCTTAACCGAACTGAGATGCAGGTGTCTGCCTGGTTCAGCATCGGTTTCTCTTGTTTACGAAATAATTCAGAATCCCACCGCCTACGATAATAACAAGTGCAACAGCAACAACACGTTTCGCTGCTTCCTGCGGCATCTGGCTTTGGAACCGATGGAATCGGAATAGAAAGTCAAGGTATAATTGATCTCATGAGGGGTACCCATGGCAGTAGTGTCTGCGATTACCGGCATGCTCTCATCCATAATGGTAACCGGGATCAGGAATTCAGAATTCGTTCCTTCCTCATTGACAGGGAGATATTTTTCACCGTCAACGATCATGTAATCATAATTAGAACTGCTCCACTGGATATCGGCAGTTACTTCGCCGTTTTTTACGGTGATCAAAGTCGGTGAAGTGACACTGGCTTTGCCGCTCCCGCCCTCCAGCTCTACCTGGATGGAATACTCCCCATCTTCTTTATCAAGAGTGAAAGCCTGTGCAGCAGGAACAGAAGTCCATACTGACAGACAGCAGATCAAAGTTGCCAGAACTGAAAAAATCTTTCTCATATTTCTTTCCTCACTTAAATTCGATAATTTTCATCATCCCACAATTGAAATTAATTGTCAATACTTTGTTGAAAAAGTTATCCTGTTTTAGTATAATAAAAGGTGCTGTCCGCACGCAACATCATTGAGAACGTAGTGAACAGTGAGCACAATAAATGAATATCTGTGAATTGCTTTGCTGCGAAGCAGCTCATGCAATTCTGATATCATAAAAATGTATATGTAAATCACAGGAGGATATGGTAATGAGAGGAATTTTATACGGAGTAGGAGTTGGCCCCGGAGATCCGGAACTTATGACATATAAAGCAGTGCGTATCATAAAGGAATGCCAAGTGCTCGCAGTGCCTGCGAGAGGCAGGAAACATGCGGTCAGCTACAGGATTGCAGCGGAGATGATAGAGAACATGGAAGAAAAAGGAATTCCTGGATCTGGATACGCCGATGACAAAGGACAGACAGATTCTGGATCGGAATTATGAAAATGCAGCAGGGAGAATTATAGAAGAACTGGAAAAAGGGAAGGATGTAGCATATCTGACGCTGGGAGATCCGACAATCTATTCGACTTATATGTACATTCATCGCATAGTAAAAGCAAAAGGGTATGAGACAACGATCATCAGCGGAATTCCGTCCTTTTGTGCTGCAGCGGCGAGAATGGATGACAGTCTTGTTGACCGGGCAGAAGAACTTCATGTAATCCCATCCAGCTATGGTATAGAAGCGGCACTAAACTATTCCGGTACAAAGATTCTGATGAAGTCCGCATCCGGAATAAGTGAAGTAAAGAGGACTACTTGGAAGAAAAAAGACGGGAAATGTGAATGTAAAGATGATGAAAACTGTGGAATGCCAGAGGAGCGGATCTATGAAAGAATAGAAGATGTTCCGGAGCAGGCAGGCTATTATTCTTTATTGATTGTAAAAGAGTCGGAAAAAGAGCGCTAACAGGATTCAAAAAATCAGAGAAGATGTTTAGAATTAGAAAATAGAAAATATACAGGAGACGTATATGGAGAATTTTAACATACAGGAAGAACTGAAGAAGCTGCCCGGAAAACCGGGTGTATACCTGATGCACGATGAAAAGGATGCAATCATCTATGTCGGAAAGGCAATCAGCCTTAAGAACCGTGTCCGTCAGTATTTTCAGAGCAGCAGGAATAAAGGTGCCAAGATAGAACAGATGGTGACACATATTTCCAGATTTGAATACATTGTGACAGATTCTGAATTTGGAAGCACTGGGTGTTTGGAGTGTAATCTGATAAAGGAACACAGACCGAAGTATAATACTATGCTGATGGATGACAAGAGTTATCCGTTTATAAAAGTTACAGTAAATGAGCCGTTTCCGAGGGTTATGCTGGCAAGACAGATGAAGAAGGACAAGGCAAAATATTTTGGGCCTTATACCAGTGCAGGCGCAGTGAAAGATACGATAGAATTGATCCGTAAGCTTTATCATATCCGCAGCTGTAACCGTTCGCTGCCAAAAGACATAGGGAAAGAGAGACCTTGTCTGAATTATCATATCCATCAGTGCCAGGCACCATGCCAGGGATACATTTCTCAGGAAGAGTATCGGAAATCCATAGACGAAGTTGTACGTTTCCTGAATGGACATTATGATCTGGTGTTAAAAGAACTGGAAGAAAAGATGATGGCAGCATCGGATAGTCTGGAGTTCGAAAAAGCAATTGAATACAGAGAACTGCTTACAAGTGTACAGAAGGTTGCTCAGAAGCAGAAAATCACAGATACGGCAGGAGATGACAGAGATATCATTGCAATGGCTTCTGAGGGAGAAGATGCAGTTGTGCAGGTATTTTTATTCGAAGCGGAAGACTGATCGGACGGGATCATTTTATCTGAAGAGCGCAGAAAATGATACGGAAGGCGAGATATTGTCAAGCTTTATCAAGCAGTTCTATGCAGGCACACCATATATTCCTGCGGAACTGATGCTGCCGGAAGAGATTGAAGATCAGGATATTATTGAAGAATGGCTGACGGCAAGGAGAGAACGCAGAGTACATCTTCGCATTCCGAAGAAGGGAACGAAGGAAAAACTGGTAGAACTGGCACAAAAGAATGCGCAGATGGTGTTAAAGAATGACAGAGAACGTCTGAAACGTGAAGAGGGAAGAACGATCGGTGCAGTGAAAGAACTGGAAAAGATACTGGGACTAAAAGGCATCATACGCATGGAGGCATATGATATTTCCAATACGAACGGATTCGATTCTGTCGGATCGATGGTAGTCTATGAACATGGGAAACCAAAACGGAACGATTACCGCAAATTCAAAATTAAAACTGTGCAGGGTCCGGATGATTATGCCAGTATGAATGAAGTACTGACCAGAAGATTCGGGCATGGATTGCGTGAACAGCAGGAAGAAAGTGAAACCGGAGGCTTTCAGATATTTCCGGATCTGATCATGATGGACGGCGGACGGGGGCAGGTGAATATAGCACTGGAAGTACTGGATTGAACTTCATTTATCCATTCCGGTATGCGGTATGGTCAAAGATGACCACCATCGGACGAGAGGACTCTACTATCAGAATATTGAGATTCCGATCGACCGCAATTCCGAAGGGTTTCGGCTGATCACAAGAGTGCAGGATGAGGCACACAGATTTGCTATAGAATTTCACCGGAAACTGCGTAGTCAGGGACAAGTGCATTCGATCCTGGATGATATTCCGGGAATCGGACCTGCGAGAAGGAAAGCACTGATGCGGACATTTGACAGCCTGGATGAGATTAAGAATGCAGAGGTGGAAGATTTGAAAAATTCCATCAATGGATGAAAATCAGCCAAAAGCGTGTATAATTTTTTCAGAGGAAGCGAAATGGAAGATACAGAAGCTACTCGGATGGAAGAACAATAAAAGGGAGAACAGGACTATGGGAGTAACATTAACAAAAATCGTAGAGAAGTA
>ENA-OUNH01000532-OUNH01000532.1-human-gut-metagenome-genome-assembly--contig:-NODE-532-length-10532-cov-3.962326_pt1 | contig 10532 bp, 12 predicted proteins | sample MGYA00242806_ERZ504814 | MGnify/ENA primary metagenome ERZ504814 (study PRJEB26092, sample SAMD00036389) | human gut metagenome | host: Homo sapiens | study: EMG produced TPA metagenomics assembly of...
ATAGTGGAAAACGGAACGGTTGAAGAGATCTTTTATCATCCGCAGCATTCATATACAAAAAAACTGCTGGATGCAGTTTTATAGGGGAAAAGTATGAGTACGTTACTAAAGACAGAACATTTAAAAAAATATTATGGCAGAAAAAAATTGTGAAGGCAGTGGATGATGTAAGTCTGGAAATCCATGCAGGATCATCCATGGCTCTGATCGGTGAAAGTGGAAGTGGTAAAACTACATTCGGAAAGCTGATCGCCGGCCTGGAGAAACCTACAGATGGAAAATTCTGGTTTCAGGGACAGGAAATGCAGGATTTGTCTGAAAAGCAGTTTCGTCCATATCGCAAGAATCTTCAGATGGTCTTTCAAAGCAGTAGCGGGGTATTTGATCCCGGTTATACCATTGGAGAAAATATTTTGGAAATTTTGAAATTACATGAAAAACTGCAAGAGGGTGAGTATGAAGAGCGAGTAAAGGAGGCTTTGATCCAGACGGGGCTTGATCCGGATATCCGCAACCGTTATGTTGGACAGATTTCAGGAGGTCAGTGTCAGAGAGCTAATATTGCGAGAGCATTGGTATTAAGACCGGAGCTTGTGATCTGTGATGAACCGGTATCCAGTCTGGATTATTCCATACGAAAGCAGATCCTGCATCTGTTAAATGAGCTGCAGGAAAAATATGAGATGACCTATTTACTGATCACTCACGATCTGTCCAACGTTCCATATCTCTGCAAAGAGGTGGCTATTATGTATCAGGGACGCGTGGTCGAGTTTATCGATCATACGGACAGCTTAAAGGAGACTGCCGTACATCCTTATACAAAAGATCTGTTTGATTCTATTCCGGTAAAAGAACCGAAAATGCGAAGAATCGGATTGCAGGAAAAGAAAATATTTTCAGATACCATTCCGGAACAGGGCTGCCCATATCAGAACCGGTGCAGAAGATGTACAAATATATGCAGAGAGCATATACCGGAATTGACAGAAATTGAAACAGGACATTTTGCGGCATGTCATATGCTGTAAAATATAAAACAAACAAAGGAGAGGAAGAAATGAAGAAAAGACGTGTAGCAAAATTGATAGCATTGAGCATGGTGGCGGCAACTTTACTGACAGGTGTCAATGTACAGGCAAAAGAGGAAAAAGTAGTTACGGCAATGACATCCATTGATCTGACTCCTGAACTTTGTGACCCTATAAAAGTGGTCCAGACTTTCGTCTTTATGAAATGATCTATGATCCACTGGTGCGTTATGGAGAAAATGGAGAAATCAAACCGGCATTGGCAGAATCTTGGGATATCAGCGAAGATGGCACAACCTATACGTTCCATTTAAGAAAAGATGTGAAATTCTCGGACGGCACAGAGTTTAATGCAGACAATGTGATGTGGAATTATAACAGATGGGTGGAACAGGATGTGATCGGTAACTTTTCAGCCAAACTGGAAAATGTTACAAAGGTAGATGATTATACTGTAGAATTTAAGTTCGCAGAACCATGCTATACACTGCTGATCGAATTCAGCTATCCAAGACCATTCCGTTTCACCTGTGAAAGTGCACTGGATGAAGACGGAGAATTTTGTCAGGAAGTGGGTACCGGAATGTGGATGATCGACAGTTATGAAAGCGGTCAGGAGGTTGTCCTGGTACCAAATCCTAATTATTACGGTGAGAAACCAAATATTGATAAAGTAGTTCTGAAACAGGTGGTAGACGGTGATGCCAGAGTGATGGCACTTCAGAGTGGAGAGGCAGATCTGAATCTTCAGGATATTCCATCCGAAAGCTTCAGTATTATCCAGGCAGATAAAAATTTATCGACAGAACAGCAGGTTTCCACACTTTCTTACTATCTGATCGAAAATTATGATACACCGGCGCTTCAGGATATAAACGTACGTCAGGCACTGAATTATGCAACAAATAAAGAAAGCATTGTAAATGATCTGCTGGATGGTTACGGCAATCCGGCAACCGGACTTATGTCTCCGACAGTTCCTTATGTAACAGAAGAAAACAGCAAGGGTTATCCATATGATCCGGATAAAGCAAAGGAACTGTTAAAGGAAGCAGGATATGAGGATACAGACGGAGATGGTATTGTAGAAAAAGACGGAGAACCACTGAGCCTCAGACTGGTATTCCAGACTGAAGAATATGCTTCCTGGAAGTCACTGTGTGAATACCTGAAATCTGAATATGAGAAGGTTGGTGTGGGTGTTGAACTGGTAGAAAAAGAATCTGCAGCTTACTATGATGAAATCTGGAACACCAGAGACTACGATCTGTGCATTTACCGCAGCTATGAAGACTCCTGGATGCCTCATGGTTTCCTGAAATCAATGTTCTATGCGGAAGATGGAGCAAAGGCAGTAAACTGGTACGATGAGGAGCTGAACAAAGATCTCGGAGAAGTATTAAAAACACAGGATGAAGAAAAACGTACGGAATTATACGATAAGATCCTTACACGTATCAATGATCAGGCAGTAACAGTGCCGCTGTATTATCCGAACCGTGATTATATCTATAATAATACCAGACTGACCAATGTAGAGCTTGCACCGACTGCCTATGAAGGCATTAACTGGGCAACACTGGATGTAGTGGAGTAAAAAAATGTTTGAAAAAATCGAGAATAAATGGACAGAAGATTCCGGTGATTATGATGATATGATCCAAAAACAATTGAGTAACAAAAGAACGGTATCTCACTGGACAAAAGAATTGAAAAGACTTCTTGGACCTGAGCCCCTTCGTATTTTAGAAGTGGGCTGCGGCCCGGGTTTTATGAGCATCATAGCAGCGCGTCTGGGACATGATGTAAAAGCGATAGATGGTTCATCAGGAATGGTAGAAAAAGCCAGAAGGAATATGCGACAGTATCATCAACAGGTGGAAATCTGTGAGGAAGATGGTGTAACTTTGCCATTGGAACAGGAACAAAGCTATGATGTGATACTTTCCAGAGATGCGGTGTGGACATTATATGATCCGGAAAAAGCTTTCAGACGCTGGAAGGCTGTATTAAAACCAGGTGGAAGGATCATTTATTTTGATGGGGACTATCGTACCATCGAATCCACATTAAAAAATAAGATCCATATGAAAATTGCTGATTTTCTTATTTATGTTACAGAAAGAAAAACATATGGATCTGACGTGAAGGAAAACAGTGGAATTTATGAAAAGCTGCCATTTACATCGCAGAAGCGTCCGGAAGCGGACTTTCAGATATTAAAAAAGGTACGCTTTGCCAGGATCCAGATCAGAGAGAACCGCTGGCTAAACAGACCATGGACGATGGATTTCTGGAAATACGGATATCAGGGAAAAAAATTTATTGTAGTAGCCACAAAGAAGGAGAAGTGACATGCAAAACGATAAGATCAAAGAGTACTGGGAAGGAGAAGCTGGCATTTACAGCGAAGGGATCAAGGCAGAATTGAAAAGTGAAACAGCAGAAAACTGGAAGAATCTGATTCTGGAGTATGCGCCGGAAAAAGAACATCTGGAAGTACTGGATGTAGGCTGCGGGCCGGGATTTTTTGAAATTATGCTGGGAAAAGAAGGACATCATGTGACCGGGATCGATATTACTGAAAATATGATCCATGAAGCAAAGGAAAATGTAAAGGCAGCAGGTTTATCCGCAGATCTGATGACTATGGACTGCCACAATCTGAATTTCCCGGATGAGACATTTGATATGGTTATCTGCAGAAATATCACATGGACGCTGGATGATCCACAGAAGGCTTACAAGGAGTGGCTGCGTGTACTGAAAAAAGGCGGACGCCTTTTGGTATCGGACGCCTGCTGGTATCTGCATCTTTATGATGAAGAAAAGAAAAAGATTTACGAGGCACATGATGCTGCCATGTGGGAAAAATACGGAAGAGGTATCCATGCTCATGAAGATGCGGAAACAGGGAAAGAGCTCAGCAGTAAGCTGTTTATGAGTGATAAAAAGCGCCCGGCATGGGATCTGGATCACATGATGGAGATCGGCTTTTCCAAAGTGTTTGCCCTGAAGGACATCAGTGATATTTCCAGAACTTCCATGGATCGTGAGCTGAATAAGCTGACACCTCAGTTTTTAGTGGGTGGAGAAAAATAAGCGGACCGGCGTTAAATAAAACGCTGGACCCGCTCCATTGTAGTTTTTAGAATAAAGATATCCGTCAGTACATCACCGGTTTCCAGAGAATGGTTGGCGTTTTGGGTGAGAAAGAGAGGTACATCTTTCTGCGCTGCCAGTTTCTGGATGGAATCGGTTTCGGCCCAGGGATCTGCGGTGCCGTGGAAGGCAATGCTTCCGGCAAGTGGGAGGGAAAAGGTCTCTGCAAGAGGTGTAAACAGGATGCTTTTACAGTCAGATCGTGTCTGGAAGCATAGGCAGAGGAGATGACTGTACCAATGCTTTTGGAAATAAACAGAATGCTGCCATAGGAATTCCATTCGATGCTGCTTAAGGAGCGTTCTGTCTGTTCCAGGGCAAGGTCAAAGGCCTGTTTCATTTTTTCGGGGTCTCCTTTGACATTTTCCGGAAGGTTGTCATAGGATACAGTGCGGATTTTGTAGCCGTGTTTGCTGGCAAGGCGGCTGGTATAGTACAGAAGCGGCTTGTCAGCCGTGTATCCGATGCCCGGAAAAACAACAGCTAATTTCGGGGCATTTTTATCTGCTCCGGCTGTATGAGAGGAAACTTTTGTATAGAGCATCTGCAGCTGAAGCTTTTCCTGAAGCTCCTTTAAGGTAATGGAGATCGTACAGGAATCGGATGGAAGATAATCATAATCGGTAACAATGTCGTCCTCTTCCATGGAATAACAATGTGTGAGGAACCCCATGAGCTCCATGTCTTCTTCAATATCTGAAAAGTAATTCTTCGTATGATTTCATTTTAATTCAAACCTTCTTATTTAAAAAATCGTTTATTTTTACAGATTCTTCTATTATACTGGATTCATCGAATGACAGCAAGAGCCGGCAGAGAGATTAAACCTTGCTTTTATCCTGCCTGCACGATATACTAATATAATACATATCTGATTAATGGAGGGTTTTACAAATGAAAATTGCAGCAACATACGATAATGGAAACATTTTTCAGCACTTTGGAAAAACAGAGTTTTTCAAGGTATATGAGGTGGAGGATAACAAGGTTATTTCCAGTGAAGTGATCAGCTCCAATGGCACCGGACATGGTGCACTTGCAGGACTTCTTGCGGATCAGGGTATCAGTGTTCTGATCTGTGGTGGAATCGGCGGCGGCGCTCAGACAGCACTTGCTGAGGCTGGTGTTGAGTTATGTTCCGGAGCACAGGGTGACGTAGATGCAGCTGTGGATGCTTATCTGAAGGGCGAGCTGGTATCCACAGGTGTGAATTGTGATCATCACCATCATGAGGATGGACATTCCTGCGGAAGCCATGAGGATGGACACTCCTGCGGCGGCCATGAGGAAGGCATTCCTGTGGAAACTGTGGCGGCGGATGTGGTTCCCAGCCGGCTATTACAGGTCCTAACGTTGGAAAAACCTGCCGTACCCATTACAGAGGAACTTTTAATGATGGAACACAGTTCGATTCTTCTTATGACCGTGGCGAGCCACTGGAATTCATCTGCGGAGCAGGACAGATGATCAAAGGCTTTGATGCGGCAGTTGCAAATATGGAGGTTGGTCAGGTGGTAGATGTTCATCTGATGCCGGAAGAAGCTTACGGAATGCCGGATCCGAGCGCAATTTTTACACTTGAGATCGAACAGCTTCCGGGCGCTGAGGATCTTACTGTAGGACAGCAGGTATACCTCTCCAATCAGTATGGTCAGCCGTTCCCGGTTAAAGTTAACGCAAAAGATGAAAAAACCATTACTTTCGATGCCAATCATGAGATGGCAGGTAAAGAGCTGAATTTCAGAATTGAATTAGTAGAAGTGAAATAAGAAGGAACAGTGGGAGGTGCTGTATGGGAGCATATGGCATCTCCTTTTTTGTCTGAAGGGAGGAAGCTTTCCTGATGAGGATCTCTATGATACCATTTGGATTACTGTCCGGCTTTATGGACAGTAAAGAAATCCGGATCACAGAGCTGGGTGAAGATGGATTTCGGTTTCGGCTGGCAGAGGAATGTTCGGAACCGGAGCAGTTTCTGATCTGTTTTATGATATGAAAAAAGACCGGGTACAGGAGAGTGGAGATCCGGAGGTTTGGGATGAGTGCAGCAGAGGAGCAATGCCTGCAGGATCAACAGCCAGTTGAAAAGAAAAACGGAAAATATTTTTACAGGGAATATTTTGTGAGAGCAGAACAGAAGGACTATGTACAGGAGGGTCGGCGTCTGGTCGGAGAGTACAACAGATATATCCGTCTGAAGCTGGATGGAGACGATGCAGAGCTGGCGAAGACACTGACCGGTTATCCTGCAGAGTTGGATGAGGTGCACTGCAGGAGTCTGGAAGAACAGAAGAAGCAGTGGTTTTTCAGAGAAAGTGAAAAGGCTTCCGGAAATCCACAGGATACAATGGGTGAAGAAGAATTAAAGCTTTTGGATAATACAGAGTTTGCCCTGGAATTAAACTGCACTTCCCTGTATGAAGAATATCTGTGCCAGCCGCTGCAGGCTTTTCTGGCATCTTACTGGCAGAAGAATTATCTCACTCACAGTTATTTTGCAGGCCGGATACCGGACAGATTTTATATTGGAAATCAGTTCTGCCATAATCTGTTTCCGACAGAAGTGCAGCTTTTTTCTATTATGGATAAAATATATTCTGAAGGGTTGGAGATCACACTGGAATTTTCTTATATCCGGGAATTTATGCTTTCGTCTGTGGGAAAGCTTCTGGAAAAGGTGGATAACTGGTGTTGTATTCATGGGGTGAATGTGGAAATCGTAGTCAATGACTGGGCCATGATGGAAATGCTCTGTGGAAAAACATTCCGCCTGCGTCCTGTTCTTGGGACATTGCTCAATAAACGAAAAAAGGATCCGCGAATGAAATATAAATCCGGTGATACCTTATTATTTCAGCAAAACAGCCTGAATGCGGGGTTTTACCGGGATTTCCTGGCAGAAGAATTTCATATCCACAGATACGAGTGGGAGTCCTGCGGATATCCACAGGAGCTTCCACCGGGAAAAAACAGTCTGCATCTGCCTTTTTATCAGACAAACACTTCTCAGTACTGTCCATTGTATGCTTTGTGCACCACTGGGGATCGTGGTACACAGCAGCTTGCGGAGCACTGTCCGAAATTTTGTGAAAAATACGCACTTCTTTATCCGGAACATTTACACATGACAGGGCGGTATAACTCCCTGTTTGGTGTGGATAAAACATTTCCGGAGATACCTGAAATGTGGAAAAATATAAAAGGCACAAAGCCGGATCGTATTGTTGTTAATATATGACAGGTGATGAGCAGGCTGCGAAGGTAGATCGCGAATATCTGTTTGACAAAAATACATTTCAAAAAAGGAACAGGACATGGATAACGGTATGAAAATAACAGCCGGGTTAGGCTCCATAGATGAATATGAACGTTTTGTGCAGGCAGGAGCAGATGAATTTTTCTGTGGCTATGTACCATTTTCCTGGGCGGAAAAATACGGCACAGTAATGCCGTTAAATCGCAGGGAGGTTCTCTGCTGCAATGTTCAGCTTGGAGCATACAGTGAGCTGGAGATCCTTTCCCAGATGGTGAAAAAAATATAAAAAGCCGGTGCATCTCACCTTCAATTCCCTGTATTATCTGCCGAAACAATATCTGGAGATCGGAGATATCATAGAGAAGTGCATGGAAATTGGATTTCGAAGCTATATCATTGCAGATCCGGCGCTTCTTGTTTATCTGAAAAACAGGGGGATTTCCTGTGAGATCCATCTCAGCGGAGAGACAGGGGAAGTGAACAGCGAAATGCTGAAGATGTTCCGGCGCTTTCCTCTGAAGAGATTGATCTTTCATCGGAAAAACACGTTCCGGGATATGCAGTCTGTTATTGCATCTCAGAGAGAGGTGGAGAAACAGGCCGGGATCCGGCAGGAGGAGGGAATGGAGTTCGAGGCCTTTGTGCTGAATGAAATGTGTCAGTTTACAGGAGCTTTCTGTAATTCTCTTCACTGTGATGAGCTGGGATATCTTTGCAGGGTGCCCTATTGGCTGGGAACTGTACGGAATGGTGAGGCTGTTCCGGAAAAATAGTGGCTCTTCAGGAGCAGGCGTGGAATCAGGAACCGGATCTGAAAGCATATGATGAATCCGGATATCTTTGTGGTGAGACCGGTTGTGGACTGTGTGCACTGTATCAGCTGAAGCAGGCAGGGATCACGCACCTGAAGCTGGTTGGCCGGGGAAACTATGTGGATCACATGGAAAAAGATATCCGGAATTTGCGAAAAGCGTTGGAAATTCTGGACGCTGCAGAAGATGAAACAGCGTTTCAATGTATGATAAAGAGGATATTGTTTCCACATGGGTGCAGTGAAAAGTGTTATTATTGATGGAAGAATATAAATATTCACGAAAACCGGGATCCGGGCAGAATATACTTTCAGGAGAAATCCAGGACTGAAAGCTGTGAATATCAAATTGTTAAGATAGTAGTGGGAGAAAAGATATAAAATGAATTTCGAGCGTGTAAAAAGAGAAGAAGCAGATACAGTTTTGAAGCTGTACCGTTCATTGCTGGGGACACCCTATTGTGTGTGGACAGAAGAGTATCCTTCAGAAAAAGAAGTGGAATTTGATCTTTCCAGAGATGCGCTGTTCTGTATGCGGGACGATGCGGGAAGTATCGCAGGTGTGATCTCCATTGATGATGATCCAAATGTGGAATGTCTCACATGCTGGTCAGAAACCATGGTGCCGTCAGCGGAGGTCTCCCGGGTGGGAGTATGTCAGGAATTCCAGAATCAGGGGATTGCCGGGAAACTTCTTAAGGGTGTGATGGAAGAATTGAAGAAGCGTGGCTATAAAGCTGTACATCTTCTTGTTGCGAAGGACAATGTAAAAGCACTCCGCTCTTATGATAAGCTGAATTTTGAGAACGTGGGAGAGTGTGAACTCTGGGGACATATGTACTGGTGTTATGAGAAAGCATTATAAAAAATGAAAAACAGGTATCTTTTTGCCGGGCGGTAAATCGGCCACCAATGTCAGATCGATAAGTGGTGGCTAATACACAGTCAGCAGAAAAGATACCTGTTTTTTGTTCACAGCAGATCAGATCCTCCGGCAGCTGTCCCTTTCGATCAGCTGGTGAGGTACAATGATCTTTGTGGCCGGAAGGCTCGGATTTTCGATATGACTGATCATCTGCGTAGCCGCTTCCATTCCAAGCTGCCCGGAGTTAATATCAATGGAGGTCAGCTGCGGCGAAGTCAGTCTGGCAAAAAGCGAGTTGTTAAAAGGAAAGAATGGACAGATCTTCCGGTATGGAGATATCTGCTTCCATACAGATCCGCTCCAGGGAAAGCGCCAGAATATCATCACTGACAAGCATAGCTGTAGGGCGCTCTTCACTTAAAAGCAGCTTTCGAAGCTCCTGAAACTCATTCTGGGAAGCTGCCGGAACCTCTATACAGTATTCGGGCTGTACGGTTAATCCGTGGCTGATCAGCGCAGTCATGTAGCCGGTTTTGCGGTCTGCGGAAAAGACCAGGGAATTATCTACGCCCAGATAAGCAATCTTCCGGTGGCCCAGAGCATAAAGGTATTCCGCTGCCTCCTGTCCGGCAAGAAGGTTGTCATTATCGATATAGATCGTATTATTGGTGTACTGCGCCGGTTTTCCGATCAGGATATAGAGAAGTCCCTCACTGAAAAGAAAATCAATAACAGGATCATTCACACGGGAATAAAGAACGATAAATCCGTCAACCTTACCGCTTCTGGACATGGAACGTACTGCGTTAAGGATCTCTTCTTCATTCTGACCGGTAACAATGGTGCTGATATACTGATGTGCGTTACAGTAGTGGCTGATTCCCCGGATCGTCTCAAGGTAAAAGGAATTCTCGTATGTCTCCTTTGGGGACGGAGGCAGGATGATACCGATGGAGCGGGAAATCTGTGCTGCCAGGTTACTGGCCTGGAAATTCGGCTCATAGCCAAGTTTTGCCATGGCTCTGCGTACACGTTCCTTGGTTTCTTCGCTGATAGATGGATTATTTTTGCAGGTTCTGGAAACGGTGGACGGGGACACCCCGGCCAGAGCTGCCACATCTTTGATGGTTACTGCCATAAATTTGCCTCCTCACGGATATGCCGGATCAAAGCTATGCATCTGATCCGGCTTTTTTTATCTCAGTCTGATAGAGATATTGTAGTTCATAACAAGGATACTGTCAAACATATTGCACGGAAAGTTGCATAAAATTGCGTGAAAGCAGGTACGCAGAGAATCAGGTGGTGAGATGCAGACAGATTTCTGTTTGACATAATGAAAAACTGCACAAAATCAGGATACAAAAATTGTAAGAAAGGTAGAAAAGACAAAAATACATTGCACTT
>ENA-OUNH01000533-OUNH01000533.1-human-gut-metagenome-genome-assembly--contig:-NODE-533-length-10531-cov-2.514898_pt1 | contig 10531 bp, 11 predicted proteins | sample MGYA00242806_ERZ504814 | MGnify/ENA primary metagenome ERZ504814 (study PRJEB26092, sample SAMD00036389) | human gut metagenome | host: Homo sapiens | study: EMG produced TPA metagenomics assembly of...
AGGGAAATACTTGAAGCGATAAGGCATATGCGATAGTGGCGTAGTTGGTAACGCGCGACCTTGCCAAGGTCGAGACCGCGGGTTCGAGCCCCGTCTATCGCTCTTCAGAACTCTGAGTTTTTCAGAGTTCTTTTTATTTTAAAACTATCCTTTTTCGATTAAAAAGTCCCGAGTCTGATCTCTTTTTCCAGAAATTCAGATTCGGGACTTTATATTTTTTATCTTTTATTTCAGCTGCATATCATGGCCAAGGCATGCATCTTTTAGTGGTGGAAAAGGCGGATTCCTGTAAATGCCATCACCATTCCATACTTATTACATGTATCGATAACTGCGTCATCACGTACAGATCCACCCGGCTCTGCAATATATTTTACACCGCTCTTATATGCGCGCTCGATATTATCACTGAATGGGAAGAATGCATCGGATCCCAGTGTCACGCCGGTAAGACCATCCAGCCATGCTCTCTTCTCTTCTTTTGTGAACACTTCCGGCTTCTCTGTGAATGTCTTTTCCCATGCACCATCTGCAAGGACATCCATATATTCCTCACCAATGTAAACATCAATGGCATTATCTCTCTCCGCACGTGTGATCGTGTCTTTAAACGGAAGCTCCAGTACTTTCGGACACTGACGGAGATACCAGTTATCTGCCTTCTGACCTGCAAGGCGTGTACAATGTACACGGGACTGCTGTCCTGCACCAACGCCGATAGCCTGTCCGTCCTTAACAAAGCATACAGAATTGGACTGTGTATATTTCAGGATGATCAGAGAAACCTTCATATCTCTCTTGGCTTCTTCCGTAAGCTCTTTATTCTCTGTTACAATATTGGAGATCAGCGCATCATCAATTGCCAGCTCCTGACGGCCCTGCTCAAAGGTGACTCCAAATACCTGTTTGTGCTCCAAAGATTCCGGAACATAGTTTTCATCGATCTGGATCACATTGTAATTGCCTTTTTCTTCTGCTTCAGAATTTCAAGAGCCTCCTCTGTATATCCTGGTGCGATCACACCATCAGAAACCTCTCTCTTGATCAGCATTGCGGTATCTTTGTCGCAGACATCAGAAAGAGAAATAAAATCACCAAATGATGACATACGATCTGCACCTCTTGCTCTTGCATACGCACATGCAAGCGGGGAAAAATTCTTCCAGTCCATATCATCTACCCAGTAGATCTTTGCCAGTGTCTCATTCAGCGGAAGTCCGATGGAAGCACCTGCCGGAGATACATGCTTAAATGAAGTTGCTGCCGGAAGTCCGGTTGCTTTCTTAAGGTCACGTACCAGCTGCCAGCCATTAAAGGCATCCAGGAAGTTGATGTATCCTGGTCTTCCGGAGAGTACCTGGATCGGAAGCTCACTTCCATCTGCCATATAGATCTTTTGATGGTTTCTGATTGGGTTACATCCGTATTTTAACTGTAATTCTTTCATGAAAAAGCTCCTCCGTTCTCTGTGATATCCCTATTTTCTTATTTATTCTTGTTTACGATCCTGGATTCATATTTTCCTGTCTCAATGTCAATAAAGCGAACAAAGAGAGAAACTTTATTATCCTGGTTCAGGCTCTTCCAGAGGAGATCCGTAAACTCATCAATATCGCTTGGGATCTCTACCAGCTTCGGCTCTCCCTCGAAACTTGGAAGTGGATTTCCATCGCATTTATAAGTATGGATAAAACGTCCCTGCCCTGCTGCCGCATTCTCGTAGGCAAATGTATAACGAAGACAGGAATCCGGATTTCCGTTATTGCTCTTTAAAATAGACATCGCATAATTGAATTTACCGTTTTCAACATGAAGAACACCCGAAATACGAGGTGTATAGTTCGGCGCATCCGGCTCAAACTCTCTGCTGCGAAGAGACTGTTCAAAGGTGAGCTGTCTGTCCATTCCCTCATAGATCGTATCTGTCTGATCACCGTTTGTTACGATGGTCTTATTTCCAAGGACACGTACCGGTGCATAAATGATCAGGCTCGGGTCTGTAAGCTTGGATGGATCAAAAGCCTGTGTACGGATTCCTTCCCCATCCTCAACAAAAATACGGTTTCTGCTGTTCTCGCTTCTTCCCATAATAAAATATGCAGTAACTGCATGTTTCCCGTCAGCGGAACGTCCGATCACAATTCCTCTTCCCGGATAGGAATTTTCTTTCAGTTCTTTTTCAAGTGAAAATGTCGTCATTTTTCACAGTCCTCCTTGTCTAATGTAAGGCCCGGGGCTCATCCCAGGATATGAACGGTAACAAAAAACCGCCTGGACACCCCTTATCAGGCTGCCCAGGCGGTCGGCTTCTCACTTCACTGCACTCCCTGTAGGTAATCCTACTTTCCGCCAGTCATGCAGCTTCTGCTGTTATACTACAATACTTCTTCTTAATTTTCAAGCCCTATTTTCAGAAATTATTTTTCCAGACTTCTTGTTGCTCACAAAATAAACAATAACACTTTATTTCCCCTGTAATGCATAATCTGTCTGGATCTGTGCTGCAATGTCTGATTTCATCTGGATCCATGCATCGGGATTTTCCACGTAATACTTCGGACAGTCTTTACCTGTGACATCATAATGACGGATCACCTGATCCGAAGTCAGTCCAAAGCGTGTACAAAGCCACGCTGTCAGCTTTACCGCCGAATCATAGGTTGCTGTATTAAACTGCCCTGTTTCATCCGGATGGCAGCATTCAATGGATATGGTATCTACATTTCTGGAATTTGTGGCATAGGATATTTCCGAAGTGGGAATACATTGTACCACTTCTCCCTCCAACCCTACCACAAAATGACTGCTGACTTTGTTGTCCTGCGTTATCGCAAGATTTTCAAAATAATTCCGGTTGGATACGGCAGTAGATCCCGGATTGGCCGTATAATGAATGGCTATATAATTTACCTGTTCCATAGAAATCTGTGGTCTGGAATAGGAATTCGGTGTCAGAAGCTCCACATCAATAAAAGGTGCTCCTTCTGCCTGCCATTGTTCCGGTCCGCCATTTCCGCTAGCATTCCCGGATATCTCTTCCTGTCCGGACTGAGTTTCACTCTGTTCCATGCGCATCTCAAAAAATGCGTATCCTAACGCACACGCAGCAAAAGCAACGATCACAATGATACATATCAGCACAATCCTCTGCAGGATCTTGAGTCGGGTTTCTTTTTCTCAAAGACTTCTTTTTTCTTCTGGAAGACCCGGAGGAAGTTTTCTTTACGGAAACAGGCCGTCCGCTATGGGACGGCCTGGGTGACTTTTTACCGGTCTTACCTTTTTTTCCTTTATTATTCATCTACACTGTAGTTTGGAGCCTCTTTTGTGATGTGGATGTCATGTGGATGTGACTCTTTAAGAGATGCAGCTGAAATCTTGATGAATCTGCCTGTTGTCTTCAGTCTTCTCAATGTTCTCTGCTCCACAGTAACCCATACCGGATCTTAAACCACCGATCAGCTGGAATACGGTATCCTCAACATGTCCTTTATACGCAACACGACCCTCAACACCCTCCGGCACAAGCTTCTTGCATTCTCCTGGAATAACGATCCTTGCTGCCATTCTCCATAGCTGCGATAGATCCCATTCCACGATATACTTTATATTTTCTTCCCTGATAGAGTTCGAATGTTCCCGGGCTCTCATCGCATCCTGCGAACATGCTTCCCATCATGCAGACATTGGCACCTGCTGCGATGGCCTTGGTGATATCTCCGGAATATTTGATACCGCCGTCTGCAATGATCGGGATTCCGTAGCTGTTAGCCACTTCATAACAATCCATAACTGCAGTAACCTGCGGAACACCAATACCTGCAACAACACGTGTTGTACAGATAGATCCAGGTCCGATACCAACTTTAACTGCATCTACACCAGCCTCGATCAGAGCCTTGGTAGCTTCGCCTGTTGCAACATTACCTGCGATTACCTGAAGCTCCGGATATGTTGCCTTGATCTCGCGGACTGCTTTTAAAATGTTTTCTGAATGACCATGTGCAGAATCAATTACGATCACATCTACATTAGCCTTCACAAGCGCATCAACACGTGCAAGCACATTTGCTGTGATACCAACCGCAGCACCACAGAGAAGTCTTCCCTGTGCATCCTTGGCTGCAAGCGGATACTTGATCTGTTTCTCGATATCCTTGATGGTAATGAGTCCTTTTAAATTAAAGTCATCATCTACAATGGGTAATTTCTCCTTACGGGATTTCGCAAGGATCTTCTTGGCATCCTCAAGTGTGATTCCTTCCTTGGCTGTGATCAGTCCCTCAGAAGTCATGCACTCCTTGATCTTTCTGCTGAAGTCTGTCTCAAACTTAAGATCACGGTTTGTGATGATACCTACAAGTTTTCTGCCTTCTGTGATCGGAACACCGGAAATACGGTATTTCGCCATCAGATCATTGGCATCTTTCAGTGTATGTTCTGCTGAAAGATAAAATGGATCCGTAATAACACCGTTCTCAGAACGTTTAACCTTATCAACCTCTTCTGCCTGTGCCTCGATGGACATGTTCTTGTGGATGATACCGATACCACCCTGTCTGGCCATGGCGATCGCCATTCTGTGCTCTGTAACTGTGTCCATACCCGCACTCATCATGGGGATATTCAGCTTTACTTTCTTGGTTAAATACGTTGAAACATCTACCTGATTCGGAATTACTTTAGAATAAGCCGGAACCAGAAGGACGTCATCAAACGTAATGCCATCACCAATAATAGTACCCATTGCATTTCCTCCCTTGTGTAAGATATTTTAAATTTGTGAACTAGTGTAACAAAAAACAAGTTTCATGTCAATCCAAAAAAACTTTACTTGGTGCAGAATTTTTCATAGTGTTTGCAAGTGAATCATCAAGCTCCAGGATTACTTTACAGGTTTCTCCGCCATCTCTGGTGATCATTGCATAGCGTTTATGATCTTCAATACCTGATGAAAAATCCATAATTTTCATCTTCTGATTACCATTGTAATAGTCCATTCTGTGAGAATTGAGAGGAGCTACGAGATCTGCTTCTGCAAGCTGGAGAGATTTCACTCTTTTTCTCTTGGATTTAGACATGATCATGTCGATATCCAGTTCTCCGTTGACAAACAGATACTCATATTCCAGATCTGTCTTAGGTATTACAAAATAACACGCAACACCCAACGCAATGGCCGGAACCAGAAGAAGTCCATTGAGAATAACTCCTCCGATAACCATGATCACAGTTAAAGCAATAAGTCCGTATTTTACAACGAGATCCTTCCCTGTCTGTTTCTTCTTTACCAGAAGTTCTGAATATAAGTCACTCATTTTGCTTCTTCCTTTCGTAATTTACTGATTTTTAAATTATAACACAAAAAGAGAGCCGCGTCCATGACGCAGGCCCTCTCATTTTGTAAATTATTTACCTGCCTGATTGAAATTACATCATTCCCATTCCCGGGTTTGCTGCCGGAGCAGGAGTATCTTCTTTGATCGTGGAAACTACAGCCTCTGTTGTAAGGAGTGTAGATGCAACGCTTGTTGCGTTCTGAAGAGCACTTCTTGTAACTTTGGCCGGATCAAGAATTCCGTTCTCAACCATGTTTACATATTTTTCATTCAGGGCATCGAAACCTGTACCAACCTCAGACTCTCTTACTTTATTGATGATAACAGCGCCTTCCAGTCCTGCGTTTGCAGCGATATGGAACAGCGGAGCCTCAAGAGCTTTCAGGATTACGTAAGCACCTGTCTTCTCATCTCCCTCAAGTGTTGCTGCAAGTTTTGCAACTTCTTTAGAAGCATGGATGTAAGCAGATCCACCTCCTGCGATGATACCTTCCTCGACAGCTGCTTTTGTTGCTGCAAGAGCATCCTCAAGACGAAGCTTTGCTTCTTTCATCTCTGTCTCAGTAGCAGCACCTACACGGATAACAGCTACACCACCTGCCAGTTTTGCAAGTCTCTCCTGAAGTTTCTCTTTATCGAACTCGGATTTTGTCTCCTCGATCTGAGCACGGATCTGTGCAACACGTTTTGCGATAGCGTCTTTGTCTCCAAGACCATCAACGATAACTGTGTTCTCTTTTGCAACTTTAACAGATTTTGCACGTCCAAGCTGCTCCATCTTGGCTTCTTTCAGGTCAAGGCCAAGCTCATCGGAGATTACCTGACCACCTGTAAGGATTGCGATATCCTGAAGCATTTCTTTTCTTCTGTCGCCATATCCAGGAGCTTTGACAGCTACTACCTGGAATGTTCCTCTCAGTTTGTTTACGATCAGAGTTGTAAGAGCTTCGCCCTCAACATCCTCAGCGATGATAAGGAGTTTTGCACCAGCCTGAACAACCTGCTCAAGAAGCGGAAGGATCTCCTGGATGTTGCTGATTTTCTTATCTGTGATCAGGATGTACGGATCATCAAGAGTTGCCTCCATCTTCTCCATATCTGTTGACATGTATGCGGAAATGTATCCACGGTCAAACTGCATACCTTCAACAAGGTCAAGCTCTGTATGCATGGTCTTGGACTCCTCAACAGTGATAACACCGTCTTTGGAAACTTTCTCCATAGCGTCTGCAACAAGCTGTCCTACCTGCTCGTCACTTGCAGAGATTGCCGCTACATTAGCGATCTGTTCTTTGCCGTTGATCGTCTGGCTCATATTTTTGATTGCTTCTACTGCAACATCTGTTGCTTTCTTCATTCCTTTTCTGAGAATGATCGGGGTTGGCACCTGCTGCCAGGTTTTTCATTCCCTCATGTACCATTGCCTGAGCAAGTACAGTAGCTGTTGTTGTACCATCACCTGCTACATCATTGGTCTTGGATGCAACTTCTTTGATGATCTGAGCACCCATGTTCTCAAATCCATCCTCAAGCTCGATCTCTTTTGCAATGGAAACACCATCGTTAGTGATAAGTGGAGCACCGAAAGATTTATCAAGTACTACATTTCTTCCTTTCGGTCCAAGTGTTACTCTTACTGTATCTGCAAGTTTATTTACGCCAGCTTCCAGTGCTGCTCTGGCTTCTGCGCCATATTTAATCTCTTTTGCCATGATATAATGACCTCCTGTTTATATTGATATACGATAAGATGTTTATATTATTTAATAACTGCCAGGATATCTTCCTGTTTTACAATGATATAATCAGTTCCGTCCATCTTAACTTCTGTTCCTGCATATTTGGAGTAGATAACTGTATTTCCAACTTCTACTTCCATCTTAACTTCTTTACCGTTTACAATTCCACCAGGGCCAACTGCAATAACTTCTGCCTGCTGTGGTTTCTCCTGTGCCTGTCCTGGAAGTACAATTCCGGAAGCTGTTGTTTCTTCTGCTTCAACCTGTTTTAATACTACTCTGTCACCTAAAGGTACTAACTTCATGATCTATGTTCCTCCTTATCAGTTTCGATTTCGCTTGCTAGCACTCACTTTCTACGAGTGCTAATCACTATGGCTATATTAGTGAATTTTCATATTTTTCGCAACTCTTTTAAGATATGATAATTCTAATATATACTCTTATTTTCTCATTTATTCTCTTGTTTTCTCATTTTTTCTTAATTTCAGTATTTATTTTAATTTTTTCAGCACATTCGCCGTAAAAAAAGAGGCTATCCGGATAACGGACAGTCTCTTTCGTTACGTTCTTTATTATATAGCTCACAACCCAAGCGTATGCTTATGCTTTCTTATTTCTCTGTGCCTTAATCTCTTCCAGCTCATCGAAAATCACTTCATTAAGAACCTTAATGTAAGTTCCTTTCATGCCGGAAGAACGGGACTCGATCACGCCTGCACTCTCGAATTTACGCAGTGCATTTACGATCACAGACCTTGTGATTCCGACTCTGTCAGCAATCTTGCTGGCAACAAGAATTCCCTCATCTCCATCCAGCTCGTCAAAAATATGGATGATCGCCTCAAGCTCTGAGAAGGACAGTGTACTGAATGCCGATTTAACGATCTGCTGTTTTCTGTCTTCTTCTGCGTTCTCGTCATGAACCGCACGCATCATTTCCAGGCCAACAACTGTTGTACCATACTCGCTGACGATAATATCCTCAATATCATAGGGATGATCATTGCGGTACATGAATAACGTTCCCAGTCTCTCACCTGCAATATCGATCGGATTCACGATTCCCTGATAATTTCCGGGCACATGTTCGAAGCCAAGTGTCTGGAGATTGACATTCTCCTTAGTGGAAAGAACGCCAAGAAATCTCTCGTTCAATAACGGGTCAATATGTCCGCCGATCTTATCATCGATCAGCTCTGTAATCTCATCCACACCCGGACAGATACTGACTCCCAGAACCTTACCTTTCTTACTGAGTACCAGGATATTGGAACTTAAGGTTTCCATGAGCACCTGGCAAATGTCGTTAAACACTACCTTGCTTGAGCTGCTGTTATGCAGAAGCTTATTAATTTTTCTAGTTTTATCTAGCAACTGAACGCTCATTTTTCCTCCTTTCACTTTCGTACCTTGAAAGAAATCGTTTTTCTAGTCTAATATTACACGTTATTCTGGAAATTTACAAGACTTTTTTATATTTTTTTATTTTTAACGGGATTTTCTGAAAATTGGTTGAAAAGCATTTATTTGATCAATCTTCATCTTTTGGCTTTTGTTCCACATATCCGCAGGTTTCCTGGCTGCAAACCAGCTTATTTCCTTTTTCGAGCATATAATTGCCACATTTCGGACATTTCTTTGCAGAAGGTTTCTGCCATGACATAAATTCACATTCCGGATTATTCTCACATCCGTAATATTTTCTGCCCTTTTTCGTTTTTTCATAACAATTTCACCGCCGCATTTCGGACACGCAACGCCGATCTTCTCATAATAAGGTTTCGTATTGCGGCAGTCCGGAAATCCCGGACACGCGAGGAATCTTCCGTGAGGTCCGTACTTGATCACCATGTTGCGTCCGCAGTTATCGCAGATCACATCTGTAACCTCATCCTGAATATCAACTTTCTCCAGTTCCTTCTCTGCCTCATCCACATCATGTTTCAGATCCGGATAGAAATTACGTACAACAGTCTTCCACTGTACAGTTCCTGCCTCAACGCAGTCCAGAAGTCCTTCCATGGTAGCTGTGAAGTTGACATCCACAATACTTGGAAAAGCCTGCTTCATAATATTGTTAACTACCTCGCCAAGCTCTGTAACATAAAGATTCTTCTGTTCCTTGGATACATAGCGTCTGCTGATGATGGTCGTGATCGTTGGCGCATAGGTACTCGGACGTCCGATTCCAAGTTCTTCCATGGTTTTTACCAGGGAAGCCTCTGTATAATGTGCAGGCGGCTGTGTGAAATGCTGTTCGGGTTTCAGCTCTTTCAGCTTCAGTTCCATGCCTTTCTCCAGGCTCTGACTTAATACATTACCTTTCTTGTCATCTCCATCTTCTGTATATACAGACATAAAACCATCAAATGCAACCTTAGAAGCTGCCACAGTAAAAGTATATTCTCCGGCTCCTATCTTGACGGATGTTGTCTCATAACGGGCCGGTGCCATTCTGCTTGCCGCAAAACGTTTCCAGATGAGCTGGTACAGTCTGAACTGGTCTCTTGTAAGGGATTCCTTCACAAGAACCGGAGTTCTGGCAATATCAGTAGGACGGATCGCCTCATGGGCATCCTGAATCTTCTGACCATTCTTAACTGTTTTCTCTGTCTGGGAAACATAATCTTTACCATACTGTTCAGAAATATATGTTCTTGCTGCTGCATCTGCCTCCTCAGAGATACGGGTGGAATCTGTACGCAAGTAAGAAATAAGACCTACAGTGCCACTGCCCTTGACATCAACACCCTCATATAACTGCTGTGCAAGACGCATGGTCTTCTGTGTGGAAAAATTCAGTGTTTTGGCTGCTTCCTGTTGCAGGGTACTGGTCGTAAAAGGAAGCGGTGCGTTCTTGATACGCTCACCTTTTTTTACTTCTGTGATCTCGTATTTACAGTTTTCCAATTTCTTCAGGATTTCATCCATTTCCTGACGATTCTTGATAGGAAGCTTCTTCTCTGTTCCGTAAAACTTGGCTGTCAGAGGCTTCTTCTCTCCCTTGACCTGAAACTCACCTTCCAGACTCCAGTACTCTTCCGGGATAAAAGCATTGATCTCATCCTCTCTGTCACAGATAATACGAAGTGCCACAGACTGTACACGACCTGCACTTAAACCTCTCTTGACTTTTACCCAGAGAAGCGGACTGATGGTATAACCTACCATACGGTCCAGCATACGTCTTGCCTGTTGTGCATCCACAAGATTCATATCCAGTTCCCTGGCCTGCTTGATAGAAGCCTTGACTGCAGTTTTTGTCACTTCATTAAATGTGATTCTGTGCATCTTCGCAGGATCTGTTTTCAGTGCCTGCATCAGATGCCAGGAAATTGCCTCTCCCTCACGGTCGGGGTCAGTTGCAAGATAAATCTTGTCTGCCTTTCTGGCCTCTTTACGGAGTTTTGAAAGAAGCTCTCCCTTTCCTCTTATTGTAATATACTTGGG
>ENA-OUNH01000535-OUNH01000535.1-human-gut-metagenome-genome-assembly--contig:-NODE-535-length-10488-cov-3.210694_pt1 | contig 10488 bp, 14 predicted proteins | sample MGYA00242806_ERZ504814 | MGnify/ENA primary metagenome ERZ504814 (study PRJEB26092, sample SAMD00036389) | human gut metagenome | host: Homo sapiens | study: EMG produced TPA metagenomics assembly of...
AGCAGACAGAGAATGAAGACTGTTGTAGACAAAAGATAGAAAAAATACCTGGTACTTGGTTCGGTCCGATCCGTATTGGTCAGGGTATCGAGTTCGACTTCTGCTCTGTACACTGTACATGGGCATTTGCAAAAGAAGGATATGAGACTATCATCATCAACAACAACCCGGAGACAGTAAGTACAGACTTTGATATTGCAGATAAGCTGTATTTCGAGCCACTGACACCGGAAGATGTTGAGAATGTTGTAAATATCGAGAAGCCGGACGGAGCGGTTGTTCAGTTCGGCGGACAGACAGCCATCAAGCTTACAGAGGCACTGATCAAGATGGGTGTTAAGATCCTTGGAACATCTGCTGAGAACGTAGATGCTGCAGAGGACAGAGAACTCTTTGATGCCATTCTTGAGAAATGCCAGATCCCGAGACCGAAGGGACACACCGTATTCACAGCAGAAGAGGCTAAAAAAGCTGCCAATGAGCTGGGATATCCGGTACTTGTCCGCCCGTCCTATGTACTTGGAGGTCAGGGAATGCGTATTGCTGTCAGCGATGAGGATGTGGAGGAGTATATCGGAATCATCAACCAGATCGCACAGGAGCATCCGATTCTTGTTGACAAGTACCTGATGGGTAAAGAGATTGAGGTCGATGCAGTATGCGATGGTGAGGACATCCTGATCCCTGGAATCATGGAGCACATTGAGCGCGCAGGTATCCATTCCGGAGACAGTATTTCCGTATATCCGGCACAGACTATTAGCCAGAAGGCAAAAGAAACAATCGCCGAGTACACACGCCGTCTTGCACAGGCACTTCATGTTATCGGTATGATCAATATCCAGTTCATCGTTGTAGGTGAGGATGTATATGTTATCGAGGTTAACCCGCGTTCCAGCCGTACAGTACCGTACATCAGCAAGGTAACCGAATCCCGATTGTTCCTCTTGCAACAAGAGTCATCCTTGGCCGCAAGATCAAAGAGCTGGGCTATACACCGGGACTTCAGAAGGAAGCAGAGTATTTGCAATCAAGATGCCGGTATTCTCCTTCGAGAAGATCAGAGGCGCAGATATCAGCCTCGGACCTGAGATGAAATCCACAGGTGAGTGCCTTGGTATTGCAAAAACCTTTAACGAGGCTCTTTACAAAGCCTTCATCGGAGCCGGAATCCGTCTTCCGAAGCACAAACAGATGATCATCACTGTAAAAGATGAGGATAAGAAGGACATCATTCCGATCGCAAAACGTTTCGAAGCTCAGGGATACCGTATCTTTGCAACAAGAGGTACTGCAAGCGTACTGACTGAAAACGGAATCAAGGTAACACGTACCAACAAGCTGGAGCAGCCGTCTCCGAACCTGATGGATCTGATCCTGGGACACAAGATCGATGTTGTTATCGATACACCGCCACAGGGCGTTGAGCATCAGAAGGATGGTTTCGTGATCCGTCGTAATGCTATCGAGACAGGTGTTAATGTGCTTACAAGCCTTGATACTGCAGAGGCTCTGGTCACAAGTCTTGAGAACACAGATCTGAACCACCTGACTCTGGTAGATATTGCGACCATCGACAATCGGTAATTAATGCAAAATATAAAAACTGTGTAAATTTTGCGAAATAAAAGATTCAAAAGTTTACGAATCACCAAATATGTAATATACTGATAAGGACGGGGCCGCCGTTTATACATCGGCTCGGTCCTTATCTTATTATGAACGTAAATTATGAAAAGAATACGTTCATTGCATGTAGCAGAGAGAAATGAGAAGCTTCATTTCATCACGTAAGAAAGAAACGTGCTGCAGAGAAAGGAGTTTGTATGAGCTTTATAGAGTTGCTGAAGGTTATCCTTCTTGGTATTGTGGAGGGAATCACAGAGTGGCTTCCCATCAGCAGTACCGGACATATGATCCTGGTAGATGAATTTATCAAGCTGAATGTGTCAGAGGCATTTATGGAATTTTTCCTGGTTGTCATTCAGTTGGGTGCTATCCTGGCTGTTGTTGTTCTGTACTGGAGCAAGCTGTGGCCTTTTTACATAAGACCAATCCCGAAGCGTACCAGAATAGCACTTCGCAAACAGCCGGCAGTATCCAGAGCAATACTTACCTTTGTTGAGAAATACTGCGACAAGGAGAAATGGATCCTGTGGTTTAAGATTTTAGTGGCATGTCTGCCGACTATTATCATTGCATTGCCGTTTAATGATATTATTGAGAAGAAATTTTATAACTACGTTGTAGTTGCCATTGCATTGATCGTTTATGGTGTGCTCTTTATTGTTATTGAGAATTATAATAAACGCCGCAGACCAACCTGCACAAGACTTGATGATCTTTCCTTTAAGACAGCACTGATCATCGGATGTTTCCAGGTACTTTCCGTAATCCCGGGAACTTCCCGTTCCGGATCTACCATTATCGGAGGTATTCTTGCAGGAACATCCCGTACTTTGGCAGCTGAGTTCACATTTTTCCTGGCAATTCCGGTTATGTTCGGAGCCAGCCTTCTGAAACTTGTGAAATTCGGTTTCGCGTTCACATCCACAGAGCTGATCATTCTTATTGTAGGCGTTGTAGTATCCTTTGTAGTATCAATTCTTGCAATTAAATTCCTGATGGGGTATATTAAAAAACACGATTTCAAAGTATTTGGATGGTACAGGATCATTCTCGGTATCTTGGTACTTGGCTATTTTATTGGAAAACATTGCTTGCATAAAGTATTATTCAGGAGTAATTATTATGAAATATAAGAAGATCATGATCGCACTGGCTGCTGCTGCAGCATTGACAGCAGCAGGATGCGGCAAGTCATCATCAACTAAAGACGTAGAAGTAACACCGACACCGGTTCCGACAGCAGTTCCGACAGCAACACCGGCCACAGCAAGTCCGCTGCCGACATCAACACCTGCACCGAAACTGATCGGCGTGAAGACAAGCACAGCGAAATTTGTATATATAACCAACAGCACGAAAGGTGAGATCCGTGAGATTTATCTCCGTGCAGCCGGCGGGGAAGAATGGGGCAAGAATCTTGTACCGGCAGAGTCAACGATCAAGGATGCTGAGCAGGTACAGATGTACTATACACCGGAATCAGCAACAGATGCGATCTATGATATGAAGATCGTAGATGGAGATGGTAACGCTTACGAGATTTATAGTGCAGAGCTTGGTGATATGGAGAAAAGCGAAAATCCTGATCGACAGCGGAGAAGCATATCTTACATACACAAGTCTCAGCGATAAATCAGAGAAGAGCACACTGGGAAATATCCAGACAGATAACAGTGAGACAGACAGCACAGATACTTCAAGCGTAACAGACACATCCACAGATACAAGCTATGACTCTGACAGCACATCTGACAATACAGACTATGATAACAGTGATGGTGGAAGTTATGACGACAACAGTGATGACGGAAGCTATGATAATAGTGAAGACAATAGCGACGACAGCAGTGACAGCAGCGATGACGGAAATTATGATAACAGCGGAAGCGACAGCAGTGATGACGGCAATTATGTAGATGACAGCAACAGCGGAAGCGGCGATGATGTGATTGATGACAGCGGTGATGGCGGTGACGGAGACATTATCTGGGACGATAACGGAGACTGGTCAGAAGAATAAGAATAACAGGATCATCTGATACGGAGATCTGCACACAGGAGGAAAGCCTGCCGGGATTCCGGCAGGCAGTAATAAAATGGGGAAAGAAAAAAGGAAGATCAGAATTGCTGCTATTGCATATATGTTTATGTTTGCGGCAATTTTTTGTATTGTTTCAGCGGGAAATATGGTGGAGACTAAAGCAGCGTCCACACAGAAAAAAATCGAATTCCGGGATAAAAGCGGAAGTTATCTCTGCAAGTCCGGTGAGAACTGGTATCTGAGAGATTCAAAGAAGAAAAAACTTACAGGATTACAGTATCTTGCAGTCACCCCCACAGATTTTCTGCATGCCGGTATTTACATATTCGATCAGAACGGCAGGCTGATACGGAAACGTGCAGTTTATCATTTCAGGAAAACTACGGTACAGGGAGTGACATTTGACGGATATTATGTTTCTGACTCAAACGGACGTTTTTCGCCGGGAGAGAAGGGCTTTGTAAAGATCGCAGAGCAGAAGCTGGATGGAAAAATTTTCGGAGGCGTTTACTATGCAGGAGAACGGGGAAAACTCAACTGCCGGGCAGCAGGAATCCGCTATGTAAAAGCCAGAAAGCTTGACGGCCGCACGTTAAAAAGCGGCTACTATTATTTCAGCGGTTATGGAAGAATATGTTTTTATACACATTTCCATAAGATGAACATCACTGTAAACGGAAAGAAATACAACGGTAATTATTATTTTGGCGGTGGAAATGGCCGGCTGACGCAAAAAGCCGGGTGGATTACTTACGGAAGTCGGAAATATTATGTGGATAAAACCGGAAAATGGCAGTCAACTGCTGGAAAGACGGATATTATCTGAAATCCAATGGAACCATAGCCAAAAACATGAAAACACCCGATGGAAAATATGTAGACTATCAGGGAAAGAAAAGCAACAAAATCAGAGTATGCGCTCAGTGAATTTAAAGCTCAGCTTAAGAATTACACATCTGGTTACGGCGGAAACTGGTCAGTCTATGTAAAAGATTTAAAGACAGGAAATGTGATCAATCTTAATGACCAGGCTATGTATCCGGCCAGTACCATCAAGGCTTTTGTAATGGCCTCAACCTACGATCAGATTAAGAGCGGAAAGCTAAAGAAGACATCTAATATAAACAGTTTGCTGTGGAATATGATCACAGTCAGTGATAATGAATGTTATAACGAGTTGGTAAGAAGACAAGGTGGCGGCAGTTTTGTAAAAGGTGCTGCGACAGTCAATAAGTATCTGAAAAAGAACGGCTACACAAATACAGGATGTCATTGTACTCTTCATCCGTCAAGTTCCTATATCACAAGTGACGGAAAGAGAAACCAGGCGTCAGCCAAAGACTGCGGAAAACTTCTTGAAAATATCTATCGCGGAACCTGTGTATCTAAGAAATATTCCAAAGAAATGCTGAATCTGCTCAAGAACCAGAAGGTCAGATATAAGATCCCGGCAGGTCTTCCATCAGGCGTTACATGTGCCAATAAGACCGGAGAGACAAGCTCTGTACAGCATGATATGGCTATTATTTACGGAAAAAGACAAACTATATATTGTGTGTATTCTCCAGCGGAGCATCCGAAGGACACCTTCAGTATGGAATCCGGAAGATATCTTCCATGGTATACAACTATCTGAACTGATATTTAAATAAAGACTTACATAAAGGAAGAAGCTGCACGTTCAGAAATGTGCAGCTTCTCCTGTATGTAAGGTATCATATCCTGTCTGGAGAGACAGAGCCTGTCGGAAAGATTCGGAGGATAAGACACTGACTACCGCTTGGAAACCAGGACTGCTGAAGCTGGAAGATGCCATCACAAGATACATGGTTTCTGTTCCAAGAGGAAGAAATTCCAGGTCTGTGAAAGTTCTGGCAGTATAAGCTTCGCCCAGAGCGATATCTGCCTGTCCGCCTGCAACAGCGGCAGCAGTGGAGCTGTCAGAAACCAGCTCATTGCGGTATCCGGATATGTTTTCCGGAGAAATCCCGAGCCTATTTAACTGGCGGTCCAGATAAACTCTGCGGCTGCTTCCCTTTTCACGGTTGGCAAAATAATATCTGCGCGCTGCAGATCAGGAAATCCCTGAATATTCCGGGGTTCCTTTTTTATATAAAACCGATCTCATAGCTGTAGAAATGAAGAACAGTGAGCGGAATTCCGGGAACAAGGCTCTGGATATCTTCAAAAGAAGCCGCTGCACAGGCAATGTGGACTTTTCAAAATAGAGAGAGTAAAGTCCGTTGTAGGTGTTCAGATGAGACTGAAGTACCGGAAGGCTTCCGGGCTGTGCAGGCAGTTGGTTTAAAAGCAGATCCAGCGCAGGAGAAGACTGCCCACTGATGATCAGTCCGCTGGAATGGAGTAGGTAATCTCTTTTCAGAAGAGAACTTTCCGGCTGATAGTCATGGATCTGTGAAGTACTGGACTGCACTGTACTGTCCAGATACGCTTTCAGTTGTTCTTCACTAACACGCAGCTGTTTGCCGATTTTTGAAGAGGAAAGTTCTCCACGTTTGATCAGCTCGTAGACAGTAGTTTTTTTGATCTTTAATTTATCTGCGACTTCCTGTGCTGTATAAAGTTTACTCATCGATTCCCACCATAACGCTTGTGGCCTTGATCACAGCATAGGCATCAGAGCCAACTTTCAGTTCCAGTTCCTTCACAGCTGCGCAGGAGATGGTCGCAGTGATGATATTTCCACCTCCGATATCAATAGAGACGATGGAGTTTACAGCTCCCTTGTTGATGTTGATAACTTTTCCTTTTAACTGATTACGTGCACTGAGTTTCATAAATATCTTCTCCTTGTTCTTTATTTTGATCGTTGAGGGTAAAGCTTTTTTTCATGATAGCATGGGCGGTAGAAAACAGCAATGCCTTATGGCTTGACAAGAAATTTTTATTTCGGTAAAATTAGACAAAACCATTCAAAACAGAATGAAACAGAACGAAACAAAACAAGAAAGGAAGAAAAAGATGAAGGAAAAAATCTTAGCAGCCATTACAGCAGGAGTTTTAACCACCGGTATTATGGCTGGAAACGTGTTCGCGGCAGACACAGAAGTGCAGGGTGACAAGGAACTGAAAGGTGAGGTTTACGCATTTATCGCAGCCAGCCTCAGCAACTCCATGGAAGAGATCCAGAAGGATTTCAATGAACTTTACCCGAACGTAACCATTTACTACAGCGCAGACAGCTCAGGTACACTGCAGACTCAGATCGGGGAAGAGCACGTTGTGATCTTTTCTCTCAGCAGCAGACAAGCAGATGGATGCCCTTACAGAGGAGAAACTGACAAAAGAGGATACAGTAGTTGACCTTCTCGAGAACAAAGTCGTACTTATCAAACCGAAGGACGGAAAGACCAAGGTAACCGGTTTTGAGAATGTGACAGATGCAGAGAATATGGCACTTGCAGGGGAGGATGTTCCGGTTGGACAGTACTCCCGTGAGATTTTTACAAACCTTGGGATCATGGACAAGGTTAATGAGATGGAGATCAACGAGTGCAAGAATGTAACAGATGTTCTTGCAGCAGTCAGTGAGGGAAGTAATGAAATCGGTGTTGTATATGCCACAGATGCAGCATCCGTGGCAGATAAAGTTGAGATTCTTGCAGAAGCACCTGCGGGCAGTCTTGATACACCGGTACTCTATCCGGTTGGTCTGATCGAGGATAAAGAGGCTTCTGAGGATGACACCAGGGCAGCAGAAGCATTCCTTGACTATGTAGAGTCTGATGCAGCGATCAAGGTATTTGAAGACTATGGATTTACTGCGTATGAGGCTGATGACACAGATAAAGATGCTGACGAGTCTGCTTCTCAGGATACAGACAGCACAGAAGCAGATAAGGACAGTGCAGATTCTGCAGACAGCACATCTAAATAATGATCCGCGCAGGACTGGGATAAAATATGGCAGAGTTTTAAAAGAAATAAACTGGAGTCCACTCTGGATCTCCTTAAAAACAGGGCTGGTTGCCACAGTGATCGCTTTTTTTCTGGGAGTATTCTGCGCCAGAAAGATCATGAAGCTCCGTCCGGGTGCGAAAGCAGTACTGGATGGGATCCTGACACTTCCTCTTGTACTGCCGCCGACTGTAGCAGGCTTCTTCCTGCTTCTGATCTTCAGTCTCAAGAGACCTCTTGGAAGCTTTCTCCTTGAGAATTTTGATATCAAGATCGTGCAGACCTGGAAAGGTTGTGTGGTAGCGGCAGCTGTGATCGCATTTCCGTTAATGTACAGAAATGCAAGAGCTGCTTTTGAACAGGTGGATGTGAACCTGATCTATGCAGGGCAGACCCTTGGAATGAGCGACAATAAGATCTTCTGGAGGGTAGTGATGCCGGCGGCAGGACCTGGAATTGCATCAGGAACAGTGCTGGCTTTTGCACGTGCTATTGGTGAGTACGGAGCAACCTCCATGCTCGCGGGAAACATTCTGGGAAAAACAAGAACAGTTTCCGTTGCAATTGCGACAGAAACAGCAGCTGGTAACTATGGAACAGCAGGCTTTTGGGTAGTTGTGATCGTGCTGATATCTTTTGTGATCGTGGCATTGATCAATATCGTATCCGGAAGAGGAATGAAGACAAGAAGGTGGATCTGATGGCAGTCAGCATAAATATCGAAAAAAAATTCCGGGATTTTTCCCTGAAAGTAAAATTTGAGGGCAACTCGGCAGCCATCGGGCTTCTTGGCGCATCCGGCAGTGGTAAGAGCATGACTCTTCGCTGTATTGCGGGAATTGAGACACCGGATAAGGGAAAGATCATCATTAACGGAAAAACGGTTTTTGATTCTGAGGCAGGCATCAATCTGAAGCCGCAGAAGAGAAGAATCGGCTATCTTTTCCAGAATTATGCACTTTTTCCCACAATGACTGTGGAACAGAATATCAGCTGCGGTCATCGCGGTGGAAAAGCTTCCATCCGGGAGAAAGTGGCAGACCTGATCCGGCGGTATCACCTGGAAGGCCTTGAAAAGCGGTATCCTTCCCAGCTTTCCGGTGGACAGCAGCAGAGAGTGGCACTGGCCAGAATGATGATCGGTGAACCGGAAGCTATTCTCCTGGATGAGCCTTTTTCTGCGCTGGACGGATATCTGAAAGATGTGCTCCAGAGAGAAATGCAGGATTTTCTCCAGGATTACAAGGGCGATATGATCCTTGTAACCCACAGCAGAGATGAGGCGTACAAATTCTGCAAAGAACTTTCCATTGTAGACAAGGGCCGTATTCTTGTGACAGGCGAGACAAAGAGCATTTTTGAACAGCCGGGACTGATGGAGGCGGCCAGACTGACAGGCTGCAAGAATTATTCCTCCATAAAGAAGCTTGGAGAGTATGAGATTTTTGCAGAGGACTGGAAACTGAAGCTTCATACAGTAGAGAAGGTGGGAGAGGACATTACCCATGTGGGAATCCGTGGTCACTGGCTTCGTCCGGCATCAGAACCTGGTGAGAACTGCATGCCGGTACAGGTGAGCGAGTACATGGAGACGACATTTGAGCATCAGTACATGATAGTCAACAAAGAAGAGAAAGCTTCCGAAGGTTTGTGGTGGATGCGTCCTAAGAACAGCTTTACCGAGGATCCGGATCAGGATCTTCCGGAATATCTGTATTTTCCGCCGGAGCATCTGATGCTGCTGAAGTAAGGAACCGTCATTATTTGCCGTGATTTCTGGAATATGTAATATAATCCGACACCATCATAGCCAGCTTAAAGGCCAGGGCATCCTCAAAAGTACGGACATCCAGTCCAAAACGTTTCTGAAGCTTTTCAAAGCGATACACCAGTGTATTCCTGTGTACATATAGCTGTCTGGAAGTCTCAGAGAGGTTCAGATTATTCTCAAAGAAAGTTCGGATAATATTCAAAGTTTCGTCATCAATGGACTCCAGGGATTCATCCCCGAAAATCTCGTTTACAAACATATCGCAGACCTGTGTGGGAAGCTGATAGATCAGGCGGCCGATACCAAGCTGATTGTATCCGAAGACGTTTTTTTCTGCATAAAAGATCTTTCCTACTTCCAGGGCTGTACGAGCTTCCTTGTAAGCATCAGAAAGTTCCATGATATCATTTGCAACATTGCTGTAGGAAACCCAGGCGGAGGTCATAGCCTCTGTGTTCAGCATATCCACCAGCATGCAGGCAATGCCGTCCAGTTCCTCGTAGCTCTCAGTGTTCTGCAGCTCGCGGACAACGATAATGCCGGAGTCATCCAGGGCTGTGATAAAATCCCGGGTGCGGGCGGAAAAAATGTTTCGGATAGTGGCCAGTGCACTTTCATCCTTGTGCTGCTTGGTCTCAACTAGGAATACTGCACGCCGGACAGACGGGGAAATATGCAGCTTGGCAGCTTTATTGAAAGCCTCCACCTGGGAATACCGGTCAAGAAGAAGATTTTGCATAAAAGAATTCTTGTCTGTTTTTTCAGCGTAGGCAGAGAGAAGGCTCTCAATCTGGCAGACTGCAAGCTCTCCAATAGTAGAAGCAGAATCGCCGGAACCCCATACGATCAGCAGCATATTGCCGGAGCCATTATCAAGTTTATAGAGACTGCAGGAGCGGTTGGAGACGCAGAGGGCTGCGTCTTCCCGGAACTGAGTCAGTTTTTCTGCAGAAGGAAGTTTCTTATCACAGGTGGTAATGTAAATCTGGTTGTTCTCATCCAGGATACAGAAATCCAGGCCGCTGATCCGGTTCCAGTCTTCCAGAGATTTTTGAAGTGTTTGCTGTATTTTCATAAAATCAGGATCCTTTCTCAAGTAAAATTTTTAGCAAAAAGAAACCCCGGGAAA
>ENA-OUNH01000536-OUNH01000536.1-human-gut-metagenome-genome-assembly--contig:-NODE-536-length-10485-cov-6.266557_pt1 | contig 10485 bp, 8 predicted proteins | sample MGYA00242806_ERZ504814 | MGnify/ENA primary metagenome ERZ504814 (study PRJEB26092, sample SAMD00036389) | human gut metagenome | host: Homo sapiens | study: EMG produced TPA metagenomics assembly of...
TCTGTTCTGTTCCATCTACAGGATACAGCACAACTTCTCCGCTGTCTGCTCAGGTTCTTTATAATAGCCATTCGCCAGAGATTCTCCTGCCGAGCAGATTTCCCCCTGTACACCAGGTTCTGTCACCTGTTTGCCTTCCTCGTCTACAAGGATTACTCTTCTTCCCGGGAATGCCTTACCGGCCGGTATTTTCTCACTGTCCTCATACTGTCGCTCAATCGGAAAATAGGTACAGTTACAAGTAATCTCAGTTGGTCCATATAAGTTTACAAATTTTGCATCCGGCAGCTTTTCCTGCCAGATACGCAGCTGTTTTGGTGGCATTGCTTCTCCGCTGAACATAACCCTTTTTACTGATTCCGGCACTCTGTAATTCAATCCTTTCAACGCAGACACAAGTGTCAATGCAGAAACAGCCCAGGTCAGATTGGTCACTTTCTTATCGCAAAGATAATCCAAAAGTCTCGGCGGTGTCGAGAAGTATTCTTTCGGTATCAAAACAAGCTGTGCCCCTGTCATGATACTGGAATAAATATCCTTCACAGACACATCAAAATCAAACGGTGCCTGATTTCCAATTACATCCGCTGATGTAATCTCAAAGATTTCTGTAAAATGACGGATAAACCGGCTGGCTGCTCCATGACTTACCACGATTGCCTTCGGTGTTCCTGTTGATCCGGATGTAAAGATTCCGTATAAAACATCCGTCTCTTTCCACTGCCCCTGGATCTGTTCCAGTCTACTGTACTGCTCTTCTGACAATTCCGTTCCTGTCGCTGTCTTAAGTGCCTCTGGTCCCATCACTTTATTTTCCAGTCCATTTCCAACAGCTGCCAGCTGTTCCTTCCCTTTTTCATCGGAAATAATCACTTCAGGATCCAGTTTCTCCATAATCTTTCTCAGACGTTCTGTTGGATTCATCGGGTTCACCGGCACATAAAAGCATCCTGCATAAACGATGCCGAGCATCACTGCCAGTGTTTCTGAACTTTTCTCTAAAAGAACCGGAACCGGGTTCCCCGGTTGAACTTTTTCACTTAATTCTGCGCCTATTACCTGAGCTTTCTTCACAAGTTCCTTCCAGGTCAGCTCCTGATTCACATCCGAAACTGCAACCCGGTCTGCATACTTTTCCGCTGTCTGCTCCAGACTCCATAAAATATTCAACTTCTCTTTTGCTATCATTTTTCTACACCTGTTTCTTTTGCCACTTCTATTTCTCCTCGTATCTTTGCAAGATTTTGCTCGTACTGTTGCGCCAGCTGATTCCATGCTTCATAAGCCGGATCATTTCTATGATCTTCCAACTCATAATTCTCTTCTAAATAATTTCCAAGATATGAAGTCACCTTCTCTGCCCCATAAACATTCAGATGATCTCCTTTATCTTGTGTATCTTCAGTCCAATTCAAACCCAGTTCTTCTACCTTCTCATTCAAATCAAGATATGCAATTCCTTTTTCATCTGCGTATTGCTGCATCTCCGCATGACGTTTATGATTCCAATTCTTCGGTGACGGCATACTGACAAGCAATAACTGCGCATTATTCTTCTCACACAGTTCTTCAATTTTCTCCAAATAGATTTTAACATACTTTGGCATTGTTTCACATTTTTTCTTTTTCTTCATATAATCCGGTTTGCCTTCATATGGGGCAACCTCATCTCGAATCACAAACCCCTTGTAATTCGTATGTATTTTCGGCTCATCCACCGCTGTCTTCCATAGATTATGATAACGAAACACCGGAAGATAATATTGACCCATCTGTTCTAAAATTGCCTGTGTACTTTTCACTGCACCGATATCACGGAACAAGGTATTTGTCTCGAGCATAACTATTTTAGGAGACTGCCCTTTAAATCCCTGTTTTAACATATAATAAGTTTCTGGAATTCTCTGTGCTCCCTGTCCACAGTCATAAGCTGCAATTCCCTTATCTTCCCACAACCGCATTGTAGACACGGAATTATAGCTTTCACTATCACCGGCCACCAGCAGATCCAATGTATCTTCCGGCTCAACTGTAAGAGCCGCAAATGGGCGGTTTCTTCCGGTCACTTCTCCATTCAGCTGATGCACCACATAATATTCCATCCCGACAGAACTTGTCACCAAAAATACTGCCAGTATTACAATAAAGAGAATTCCTCTTTTTATCTTACTCATTCTTCTCACCTCAGAAACCAGCATAGATCAGATCCTGAATCTGATATCCATCCCCATACGCTGCGAAGATCAAAATCCCTATAACTAAGGCATAATACAATCCCCAGCGCACCGGTACAGCCAGTTCTCCCATTTTCTTCTGTACAGAGATTCCGCGCTCTTTCATAGAACCTATCACTCCCACGATCAGACAACCTACAATTACTGCCAGATAATCTGCCCGCTCAAGTCCAAGTGTATACAGTGTCCCATCCGTTAATTGTCCCACATCAAAATTCTTTATCATACTACAGAACATATACCATCCGGCCTTCAATCCATTTGCACGGAAAAATAACTCTCCAACCACAATAATCACCCATGTCTTTGCAATCTGGATTGTTCTCCAGATTTTCGTCTCCGGATCAATATGACACGCTTCTAAAATATGGTCTCGAACCGGCTCTACAGCAATCCCAAGCATGATCAATACAAAATAATACATTCCATAGAAAATATAGTTCCACTGTGCGCCATGCCAGACTCCGTTCGCAACCCACACTGGGAATAGGGCGATTGCAGAAGTCACCAGTCTTGTAATATGCTTTCCGCAATGCTTTCTTCCATACTGGTTCCATTTCTTAACCAATCCGGATACCGATACCGGATAGAAAATATATGCCTTGAACCACGCGCCGAGTGTAATATGCCATCTGCGCCAGAATTCGGAAGGATTCTTCGCACAGAACGGCTGTCGGAAGTTTTCTGGAAGGCAGATACCAAACAGCTTTCCACTTCCTATAATGATATCCATACAACCGGAGAATTCCATATAAAGCTGAATCACATAACCAATCGCTGCCGCAAGAATCACTGCTCCATGATAGTCTGCATAATGGTCAAACACCTGATTTACCATCAGTGCCATACGGTCTGCTATCACCATCTTTTTAAAGAGTCCCCAGAAGATTCTTACATAACCATCGACCACATTTCTATATTCCAATGGCTTTCCTGTATACAAAGTATCTGCCACATCTGAATATCTTGCGATTGGTCCCTCCATGATCTGTGGGAAGAATCCGAGAAACAATGCGGTTCTCCAGATTTCTGTCTCTGCCTGGATGGTTCCCCAGTACACATCTGTCATATAACCAATTGCCTGCAATGTATAAAATGAAATTCCAATTGGCATTAATAGCTTTTCCGGTCTCCATCCTTCCAAAACCGGATGTCCGAATAAATAACTCAAGTTTGTCGTAAAGAAATCAAAATATTTTAAATAACCAAGAACTCCGAGTAAAATCAGGATTCCCAGTATTAATACTCTTCTTCCCTTTTTCTGATACTCTGCTTTAATTACTTTCTTTTGTTTCCGATCCATGCCTTCCACGGCTTTTGCTTCTTCTGTTTTGAGCAAAGTCAGCCAGATGCCAATACAATGGGTCAGAAGCGTTGTCCCCAAAAGATAAACCAGCAATTTTCCACTTAACAGATAAAAGAAAATCCAGCTGAATGCAAGCAAGACTCTTCCTCTCCATTTCTCCGGTGCAAGCTGATAGGCCAACAGACAAACCGGAAGAAATAGGAATATATATATAATTGAATGATATCCCATCTTTGAAGTTCTCCTTTTTCATATGTTGTAAACTATACTTTCTTTCAAAGTATCTATAAAGTTACCATACAGATACAAACATTTCTAGTGTAAACCTTTTTTATTATTTCATCAACATCTTAAAGCATACTCTCTACATTTCTTAAGATTTTATAAATTTGTCTCCCGCTCAAACTGGTATGGTTTGTTTTTGTAAAAGTGGCTCTTTTTTATAGTCCACTTCTGTTGTATAGTATGATAAAATCTTAAAAGGAAAGAGGTTTTTGTTATGAATTCTAAGTCAACAGTAACATTAAAGAAACTTGTCATGGCTGCACTGTTCGCAGCGCTTGCCTGTGTTGCTACGATGTCAATCAAGATTCCTACTCCCGGAACAAGCGGATATATTCACCCGGGTGATGCGATTGTTATCCTTGCTGGTGTTGTTCTCGGACCTGCATGGGGATTCCTCGCAGGCGGTATCGGATCTGCTATGGCAGACCTGCTCGGAGGATATTTTGTCTATGTTCCGATCACATTCGTGATCAAAGGACTGGTATCCCTTTGCTCCGCCCTTCTTTACCGTAAAGTAGGTAAGAATTCCAAAAGCCGTTACACAGCAGTCATCCTCGGCGGTGTTGCTGATATCATTCTCGTTGCCGGCGGTTACTGCCTGTGCGAGTACTTTATCTACGGAGCCGGTGCATTCGCAAGCGTTCCGGCGAACCTGGTCCAGGGAATCGGTGGACTGATCCTTTCTGCTGTACTTTATCCGATTTTGATTGCAATTCCGGATGTAAAACAGACAGCACTTGCGAATTCATAAGTTTTGTTTATTAACTGATAAGCCCTATAATATTGCACGTAAAATTCCCCATGGGAAGACAGAATCTTTACTTCTTCTCATGGGGGATTTTGTCGTATCTAAATACTTATTTTCACATAAAAAAAGTCCGGAAACAATCATTTCCAAACTTTCTAAGAGGCGCAGACCGGATTTGAACCGGTGAATCAGGGTGTTGCAGACCCACGCCTTACCGCTTGGCTACTGCGCCATATCTTAAATTTTATTACAGTCAGCAATGCTTTCTGTAAAATGACCCCGACGGGAATCGAACCCGTGTTACCGCCGTGAAAGGGCGATGTCTTAACCGCTTGACCACGGGGCCTCAACGATCACTTTCTTGCGTGACCGTTTTATATAATATCATATGTTTTTGTGAAATGCAAGTGTTTTTACAAATTTTCTTTTATTTTTTTCATCACAATTCAAGAATGTAACAGTTACTCACCATTTTTCACTTCGAACCTGCTGATTCCCATCATGCTCACTGTTCCATCCGTGCTGTTCGTATCGATCTCGCAACTATTATAAAAACTTCCGTCTTCATACCAGTTATATACATTTACAAGCTCGGATTCTGTATGTTGGGATGCTTCTCCATATGCTGCCTGAACGACATCAATTGCCGTTCCTAACTGGATTCCTCCCGGGAATATTACTGTCAGGTCTTCGTTTCTCAGTGAATACTGTTCCACATAGATTCCTCCGACCAGACAATCCTTCGCTTCTTTTACAGCATTCCCTGTATTGATCAGATCCACCATGATCGTATTCTTGGAAGCATCTTTAAACCAGGCATTCTGATAATCTCCTGCTTCAATCTCATACTCCTGCGGAAGGCTTTTTTCATCCAGCGTAAGTCCAGTGCTTTCCAGGTCTGCAATCGTACACGGAAGTGTCAGTACCTTACCGTTAATCTGAACGGTATAAGAATTCCAGCTTGCTCCAAGTTCTTCACTTTGTGGTGCGGCACCTTCTATATCCGACTGGATTCCCTTAGCGGCTTCTGCTTCTGCCGTTGCTTCCTGATTCTCTTCTTCCAGCATTTCATCTGTACTATTCTCCGCTTCGTCCTCACCATTATCCTTCGCAGATTCCTTTACAGCCTTTGGCACTTTAATCTTCTTTGTATCATTATAGGACACAAATGTCACTTCCAGTGTATAGGATGTCACCTGTGCATTCTCTTCTCCTGCTGCCTTCAAATAATCTGTCAGATCAAAGGTAATCTTTGCCGGAAGTATATTACTTCTATAAATATCAATCACACAGTCCACATTTACGTTGTTCAATTTCTGCTGAAGCTCCTCGTTGTTTTCCTCATCCTCGGAAGCCTGTAGATTCCAGCCTGACAGATCAGAGGAATCTTCTCCGAGTAAAGCTTTCAGTGTATCTGCAAATGTCTCCTGGAACTGTGTTCCACTGATCGTTCCTGTCAGCTCAAAGCACTCTTCCTTATTCACGGTCGCAAGATCCTGTGAAACACTGAATGCTCCGGACAGATTCTGAAGTCCATCAAACAATACAGTCTGCTGTGAAGATGTCTCTTTCTCCTCAACAGCGTTCTTCTCCCAGGCTTCATCCGTTCCACTGTAGATCACAGTCTTCCCGTCTTCTTCCACCTGATAAGATTCCATCTCCTGTGTCTCTTTCGTTCCGGCCATATTCGTCTTCTGCTGACCTTTTCTGTGTACTGATGCCGGATTCCGTGTCATCTCGATATCCAGATTGCTCTCCTGGCTGATCGCACTGTCGCCATCACCCATCTGCAGTTTTACGATCTGATTCTCTTCTGCCGATTCTACTGATGTCATATTAACCTCAATATCGCGGAACAGATTCTCCGATGTCGCTGCTTTCTGACAGCCACTCAGACTTCCAACTGCCGCAAGAAATATAATTCCTGCTGTTAACTTCTTTATCCATTTACATTTCATAGTTTGTCTTTCACTTCCCAAGTCGTATATTCAAGAATGCCTCGACATTCTTGCTGCTATCTCTTATCGTAACCAGCTTTGCACTTCATTATACAAAATTATTTTCTCAAAAACAATGCTTACTTCCTGCCTGTGACATCTCACTACTGAACAATAGTTACTGTTCACACACCACTATCCCGCGAGGTGTTTTGGCATGAATATGCCAATAACCCGAGCATTCCCCTATCGTCTTCTATTTTCCTACTACTTTTATATGTTTATTAGGTTTTTCTATTGACTTTCTCGTTGAAATGCTTTATCATACTTTTCATACTTGTTTAATATGTTATTTTGTTTGAGTGAGGAATTTGCTTATGAATATCTTATGCTTTGGAGATTCGAATACTTACGGATACCGCCCGGATGGAACCGGACGCTTTGATGAAAAAACAAGATGGACCTGCCTGCTTCAAAAGAAATTCGGCAACGGACATCGCATTATCGAAGAAGGATTGTGCGGCCGCACAACTATTTTTCGGACGCTTTTCGCGAAGGCCGCCGCGGATTAGACCAGATTGGAATCACAATAGAGACTCACAATCCTATAGATCTTCTGGTTCTCATGTTAGGAACAAATGACTGTAAAACGCGCTTTAATGCTTCTTCCAAAACGATTGCCAAAGGATTGATTCAGGTTATTGAAAAGGCAAAGAAATATAGTTCTCAGCCCTTTGAACTCTTGATCATCTCTCCAATCCATCTTGGCAATGGAGTCGGAGATGACGGCTTTGATTCTGAATTCGATCTTGCCTCTGAACAGGTTTCCAGACAGCTTGCACAGGAATATCGGAAAGTTGCCACTCATTATCATGCCGGTTTTCTGGACGCTTCAAAAATTGCTTTTCCAAGTGAAATTGACCGGGAGCATCTGGATGGATCCGGTCATGCGACACTTGCAGATGCTGTTTATAAAACAATTACTGAAAGTGGATTGCTTGAGAAAGGGATGGATTCTTCTTTCTGTCATATTGCATAATTCGTAATGTGCACCGCTAGGCGCACACATCAAAAGAAGCATCATCTCGGTGCTTCTTTTCTTTATGTAAATATGCTATAATACATCAATACGTTCGTGTACAAAAGTATGCGCACTTTTACAGGAGGACTACACATGGGAAAACATGAGAAAGAACGTGACGGATTCAAAAGCCGGACAGGATTTATCCTTGCCTGCATCGGCTCTGCCGTCGGTATGGGGAATATCTGGCGATTTCCTTACATGGTATCAGACTGGGGTGGTATGACTTTTCTGATTCCTTATATTTTATTTGTAATATTGATTGCTTCTACCGGAGTGATCGAAGAGATGGCGCTCGGACGCGCCGCCAAAGGTGGACCAATCAAAGCCTTTGGTGTCTGTACAGAAATGCGAACTGGCAATAAGAAAACAGGTGAATTGATCGGACTGCTTCCGGTTCTCGGCTCCCTCGCACTTGCAATCGGATACACAGTTGTTGTCGGATGGATTTTCAAGTATACCTTCCTTGCACTGACCGGACAGATTGCCGGCATGAAACAAGATATGAATCAAATTGGAGGCATGTTCGACAGTACTGCTTCTGCTTTTGGTAATAACCTTTGGCTCGTAATTGCAGTCCTTGTAACTGCTGTGATCATGGCAATGGGGATTGCCGGTGGAATCGAGCGTGCCAACGGCGTAATGATGCCGTTATTGTTCGTACTGTTTCTTGGACTCGGGGTATATATTTTCTCCCTTCCTGGTTCATCGACCGGATATCGTTACATCTTCACGATCAATCCAAAGGGACTTTTAGACCCAAGACTTTGGATCTATGCTTTTGGGCAGGCATTCTTCTCTCTGTCCATTGCCGGAAATGGAACTGTCATCTATGGTTCCTACTTAAAGGATTCTGAAGACCTGGTAAGTTCTGCAAAAAATGTTGCCATCTTCGATACAATCGCTGCCTTACTCGCTGCTTTCGTGATCATTCCGGGAATGGCAGTCGGCGGTGCTGAATTATCTTCTGGCGGCCCGGGACTGATGTTTATCTATCTGGTCAATGTATTCAACGGAATGCCCGGCGGCAAGATTGTAGGAATCATTTTCTACATCTGCGTACTTTTTGCCGGAATGAGCTCACTTGTAAATCTGTACGAAGCTCCGGTTGCTACATTACAGGAACGTTTCGGATTAAAGCGTGTCTCAGCTGTTGGAATCATTGCAGCATTCGGCTGCTGTATCGCACTTCTCATCCAGGGCATCGTCTCCGGATGGATGGACGCAGTTTCTATCTATATCTGCCCACTTGGAGCAATGCTTGCAGCAATCATGTTCTTCTGGATCGCAGATAAAGAATTCGCACTGAAAGCTGTAAATACTGGACGTGAGAAAAAAATCGGAACTTGGTTCTTGCCACTTGGAAAATATGTCCTTGTTCCGCTCGCACTTATCGCACTGATTGCCGGCGCAGTGCTGGGCGGAATCGGTTGATGAAACAATAACGTTAAACTACCACATAAAACTATGAGCCACAATCATTCGCAGCATCAAGCTACCATGATCGTGGCTCTTTTCATTCAGCTATCATTATTCTGTTATACCCATTCTCACTTCAAATGTCGTTCCGCCCTGCTCATTTCCGCGAACCTCAATCTTCCCATCATGCACCCGCACAATTTCACGCACTAACGCAAGTCCAAGTCCCACACCGCCAAGCTCACGGCTTCTTGACTTATCTACCCGGAAAAATGGTTCAAAAATCTGCTCTCGAAATGTCTCATCAATTCCATTCCCAGTATCCGCAACTGTCAGGACAACTTCATTCTTCTCTCTCTTCGCCGATACTGTAACGGTTCCATCTACCCGATTATATTTAATTGCATTTTCAACGAGATTATAAATCATCCGATAAATCAGAATATCACTTCCTGTCAATATCAGTTCATCCTCTGGCTTTTCGTTACTGTTCACACTACATGCGACCAGCAACGACTCTTCTGTTCCATCTGATCTTCCATCCGATGAATTTTGTGTCTTCTGTATCAGTTCAATATTCTTTTCCTGCGCCAGCGGTTCCAAATCTGCCAGCACCTCCTCTATCAGCCCCTGCATTTCAATCTTTTCATTACGCGCTACCGTCTGCAGCTCACTCATATCTAAAAGCGTTCTGACAAGCTTGCTAAGGCGTTCATTTTGCTCTGTTACCATCTGGATCGTCTCTTGTGCAGCTGCTTCGTTCTCTGAATTCTCCGCCGCATGATAGAGATCTAGTTGTGCCTGCATTAATGCCAAAGGGGTTCGGAGTTCATGTGCTGCATTCCCTGTAAACTGACGCTGTGTCTCGAATGATTCCGAAAGTCGCAGGAGCATCTTATTATAAGATGTGCGAAGTCGGTCCAACTCTGCGATTTTATTTTCCTCAATCGTATACTCTGTCAGATTCTGCGCCTGAACCTTTTCTACTGTTTCTGAGAATTCTCTGAGCGGTTTCAATGCGCGGCCACTGACAAAATAAGTTACCGCTCCGCCAATCAGCGCTACAACACCAGTGATCAACAAACTTCTATTTCTATAATCTGACTTTGAATTGTATACTTCCGTAGAAAATTGTGATGCGAAATCATCCCACTCATTATCCGGAATATCAATGTAGACTGCCTCCGGCGTAGTGCCCTGATCTGTGACGGTCTCCTGAAGCGTATCGATATAATAGACACCATTCTTATATAAGAAAAATGTCAGACATCCACACAATACTGTGATCAGCATGGTTGCAAGAATCGTCAGTCTCCACTGGAGTGATATTTTTCTCATGCTTTTCCATCTCCTATCTTATACCCCTCACCAATCTTATTCACGATGGGATCATAACCAAGTCCTGCTTTCAGTTTCTTTCTCAGAGAAGACATATGCACTCGGATCGAACCGCTGAAACTATCTACAGAAGAATC
>ENA-OUNH01000537-OUNH01000537.1-human-gut-metagenome-genome-assembly--contig:-NODE-537-length-10468-cov-3.653032_pt1 | contig 10468 bp, 5 predicted proteins | sample MGYA00242806_ERZ504814 | MGnify/ENA primary metagenome ERZ504814 (study PRJEB26092, sample SAMD00036389) | human gut metagenome | host: Homo sapiens | study: EMG produced TPA metagenomics assembly of...
GGCAATTTTCTTTGGTTCTTTTCTTTTGTTGGCAAAAGAAAGAACCACCTCCCGGGAGGATGCCGTCAATCCTTTAGCCACGCCCTCGCCAGCGCCTGTGCCACGGCCTGCACATCCTCCTCCCGCAGTGCGGAATAGCCCGCAACCACGGTGTCGGGCCGGCACAGCTCCGGCCGGGCCAGATAATACTCGCTCAGGCCGCGCAGCCGCACGCCCTGCCGGGCCGCTGCCTCGACCATGGCGCGCTCGCCCGCCCGCGCCGGGCAGCGTCAGCAGAAAGTGCAGCCCGCTGTGTACGCCGTCCAGCTCTGCGCCGGGCAGCGCGGCCCGCAGCGCAGCCGCGAACGCCTCCATCCGGCGCTTGTAGGCAAGGCGCATCCGGGCGAGATGCCGCGTAAAGTAGCCCCCCGCCATAAACTCGCAGAGGGTCTGCTGCTCAAACCGGCTGACCGTGTTGGCGTAGGTGGCAAAATCGCGCCGGTAGCGCGCCAGCAGGCTTTGGGGCAGCACCATGCAGGCGATGCGGATGCCCGGCGCAAGGCTTTTGGAAAAGGTCGTCAGGTAGACGACCGGCCCGTCGGGGCCTGCCATGCCCTGCAGGCTGGGCAGCGGCCGCGTGTCAAAACGGAACTCCGAGTCGTAGTCGTCCTCCAATATATACCGCCCGGGCCGGGCCGCCGCCCATGCCAAAAGCTGCGCGCGGCGGGGGGCGGGCATCGTGACGCCGGTCGGGAAATGATGGCTCGGCGTCAGGTAGCAGAGGTTCGCGCCGCTTTTTTCCAGCGCATCGGCAGGCAGACCCTCGCGGTCGATGTCCACCAGCGTGCAGGGGATGCCGCTGTTCTGCAAGACCGTCCGCGTGCGGGAGTAGCCGGGGTTCTCAATGGCCGCCATGCCGTCCCCGAACAGATGTGCAAGGCAGCCGAGCAGATACTCGATGCCGGCGCCCACCACGATCTGCTCCGGGGTACACTCGACACCGCGGTAGCTTGACAGATACGCTGCGATCTGCGCGCGCAGCGGGGCATCGCCCTGCATCTCGCCGCGCTGCAGCAGTTCGGGCCGCTGGTAGAGCAGCTCCTTCTGGATGCGCCCCCAGCTGCGCGCCGGAAAAAGCGCCGTGTCCACGCTGCCGGTCGAAAGATCGTACAGCGGCGCAGGCTCGGCCGGAGCGGCAGCGGCGGGCGTGGCGGCGGCGCGGCGCACCCGGCTGTGCAGCATGCCGTAGGTCTTTTGCACATAAAAGCCGCTGCGCGGGCGCGGCTCGGCCAGCCCCTCGGCGGCCAGCATCTGGTAGGCGGCGTCCACCGTGTTGACGCTGACCCCCTGCTGGGCGGCCATCGTGCGGCGGCCCGGCAGCGGGGTGCCGGGCCGCCGCTGCCCGGTGCGGATCTCATCGGCCAGAGCGGCATACAGCTGCTCATACAGCGGGGTCTTTGTGCTCGGGTCCAGTTCTATCATGGCAAGCCCTTTCTTCTGGACCCCATAAAAAAGTTAAAACTGGGCATTTATTCAGAGCCAGAAACCAGTATAATAAAAACATACCTTCCCGGAAGGAAAATGTCAATAGTAAGAGGAGTAAGGAATCATGTCTACCGCAATGATCTGGCTGCTGCTGTTTATCGTAGTGGCTTTGGCACTGCTCATCGCAGCGCTGACAAAAACCAAAATTCACCGTGCAGAAGATCAGCATCATCGGCATCATGGCCGCGCTGAGCTTTGTCGCGTATGAGTTTTTCCGCATTCCGAATGTGCTGGGCACCGGGTCCAGCTTTCATCTGGGCAACACCTTCACGGCGCTGACCGCCCTGCTGCTGGACGGTGTTTCCGGCGGTCTGGCCGGTGCCATCGGTCTGGCGCTGGCTGACATTCTGGCCGGTGACCCGGGCTATGCCGTCACGACCTTTATTTTGAAATTCATCATCGGTCTGGTCTGCGGCGGCGTGGCGCACAGGATCATCCACCTGCGCAGCTTCCCGACCGGCAGCAAGCTCAAGTACATCGGCGCGGTCACGGTCTCTGCGTTCAGCGGCCTGCTGGTCAATGTCTTTACCGACCCGTTCATCGGGTACTTCCGCAACCGCTATATCTTCGGCCAGCCTGCCGAGTTCGTCAGCGTTGTGACCAAGATCTCCAGCGGCGTCACCCTTGTCAACTCGCTGCTGTCCACCGTCTGCGCCGTGCTGCTCTATCTGGCACTGCGCCCCGCGCTGGAAAAGGCACATCTGCTGCCGAAGGAATGATTCTCCCAAAGCCTTCCCCCTGGGGGGAAGGTGGCCCCGCAGGGCCGGATGAGGGAGAAGTTGCCGGATGCAGACCGTAAACGGGTACTGCTGGCAAACTCCGCCCTCATCAGTCCGCTTTGCGGACAGCTTCAGTCTCCGCGCTAAGAGCCGCCTCCGGCGGTTGCGCTCCGACACGCGCCTGCGGGCGCAGCCCCTCAGGGAGAAGCCTTTATAAACAACGCTATCCTCCTTTCTGTTTGCCCCCGCCCCGGCGGGGGTTTTTGTTTTTGCCGTCAAATTATGTAAAAATTGCAAAAAGACTGGCGCTCGGCGGCGAAATGGTGTAGAATGGGTTTATATGTTTTGCAGCAGACACTATGCTTGACCGTGAAAGGACCCACTACATGGCAGGAAAAACCAAATCGAAAAAAAAGCAGCCGCTGGATACGCGCAGCAAAATGTATCTGGTGCTGGCCCTGTGCAGTGTGATGCTGCTGGTCTGCATCGGCATTTCGCTGGCGCTCATCGGCTGGCTGCCGTTCGGCAGCGCCGCCCCGCAGAGCGTTTCGACCGTGGACAGCGAATCCATGGTGACCGAGAGCGGCTACAACAAAGAGGAAAACACCATCGACACGCAGGCCTACACCTCGACCATTCTGGAGCAGAGCGCCGATGCCGGCGAAAGCTACATAGACGAGACCCTCTTTCTGGGGGACAGCAACACAGCTCGCATGTACCGGATGTTCGATTACTGCAGCTATGACAACGCCATCGGCTCGGTCGGCATGAGCGCCAAATCGCTTGCGAGCTTTGCCTGCGTACAGCTCAGCACCGGGTCCGGCTACCTGACGATGCCCCAGGCCGTGGCCAAGCTGCAGCCCCGCCGGGTCATCCTGACCTTCGGCACGAACGATCTGAATCCCAATTACAAGACCGCCGATTTCATCAAAAACTACCAGACCGGCATTGAGGCGGTCGTCACCGCCTACCCCAGCGCGGACATCATCGTCAATGCGATCCCGCCGATCGGCCAGCAGCATTCCAACCAGAGCCTTACCCAGACACAGGTGGACGAATTCAACAAGGCTCTCGTGGAGATGTGCAAGGAAAAGGGCTGGAAGTTTCTGAACAGCGCCGAGGCCCTCAAGGACAGCACCACCGGCTACGCCAAGGCCGGCTATGTGGAGACGAGCGACGGCATCCACCTGACCCGCACGGCGATGGACGCACTGTTCAGCTACATCCGCACCCACAGCTATATCACGGAGGATGACCGTCCCGCGCTGACCACCATCCCCAAGCATACCGGCGATAAGGACGCTGTGGTCTACACGGTGCCGGTCGTTGTACCGGCCGAAACCGCCACCCCCAAGCCCGAGGCGACCGAGGCACCGGCCAGCAGTGAGGCCGAGGCCACCGCCACCCCGGAGCCTGAGGTGACCGCGACACCCGAGCCGACTGCAACGCCGAGTCCCACACCCGAACCGACTGCAGAGCCGACACCGACACCCACGCCTGAACCGACCGCCGCCCCCACGCCTGAGGCGACTGCGGAACCGACTGCCACACCCCCCACGGAGCCGACACCCATGCCCCCGGAGAGCACCTCCAATGCAGATGTTCCCGCCGGGAATGACGGAACTCAACCCACATAAAACACCGACCCCCGCAGCACCTGACGCTGCGGGGGTCTTTTTCTTATGCTTTTTTGCCGAGCAGCTCGGTGCGGATATACCGGAAGCAGGCATCCTCGCCCTCATCGCGCAGGATCAGCAGGCAGGTCTCCAGCTGGCGGCGGGTCTCGGGGTGCAGAATGTAGTGATCTTTGCTGCGGTCGTAATACTCCCATGCGGCGGCATCGGTATAGCCCGCGCCCTTGTAGTTTTTGCTGGCGGCGATACGGTCGCAGACCATCTCGGCCACATATCGTTCCGGCATACGCATACCGGCCATGGCATGGTCGCCGTTTGGGGCGTAGTCGATCCAATATTCCAGATGGTGCTTATTGCGGCCCTTGTGGTGCAGCCATGCGGCGCTGTAGCCCTCAGTCTGGCGTTGGGCGTTGTTGGGGCTGCAGGTGCCCTGCCAGTATTTGGCCCCCGCCCAGAACTCGACCGGGGCCAGCTTGCTCAGGTCATGGGTCAGGCCCTGCCAGTACAGCCCGCAGCGGAAGCAATTCTTCATCACCAGCATTTTATGGTGGTGGATGGTCCTGTAATGTTTAATGGGATGCCACAAGATCTTTTTTCCTCCCCCGGATAAGCAGTGCGGCCAGCGCCGGCAGCAGCATACAGCTGACCGGCACAAAGGCAAAGTGCCACAGCATCGGCACAAGGTGGGTATGTATGGCGGCGTGCGCCTTGGAAAGCACCATCCATGAGGCCGGGGCCGCAAGGCTGAGCAGCCATACAACGCCCAGCGGCACAAGCTGCGCCGCCACGCCGCGCCGCAGCGCGATCACCACGCTGAGCGCGCCGACCGCCAGCCCGAAAAGGAGCAGCTGCCCCGCCGTGACGGCAGCCGGCCCCAGCTGAAGCACCGGCTCGGTATCCAGCACAAAATACTGCGCCAGCACCTGTCCGATCGTGACTGCCCGCACCGCATCGTCCGTCAGGCTGATGCGGTCGGTGATGGCCTCGGCCATATTCTGCCAAGCCGCCGCCGTGCTGCCGAAGCAGAGGCACTCCTGCCCGAACCAGAGCGCCAGCGCCGCTGCCGCACCGGTCAGTGCAGCCGCGCCCGCACCCACGGCACGGCCCAGCCAAAGGCAGGCCCGCTGCGGGGCCTTTTCCACACAGTATGCCTTTGCCGCAGCGTAGCAGAGCGGTATCTCGCACAGGATCAGGAAGGTCGTGATAAACTCAAACCCGCACATGCAGCGCACCAGCACGGCAAGGCTGACCAGCGGCCAGCACCAGCGCGGGGTGCGGCCCCGTGCGCAGGTGCAGCGGCAGAGCAGCAGCACCGCCAGCAGCGGCAGCTGCCAGGTCCATGGCACCCAGTACAGGTCCTTCATGCCGCGCTGCAGCCATGGGGCCAGCAGTATGGCTGCCATCCAGAACGCGGCCGGCAGCACGCCAAGCTCCTGCCAGACGGCCAGCGCCGTCAGCAGCTGCACAGCGTAGAACAGGGTGCTGTTCACCCAGTAGAGCGCGGTCTCCCGGGCGGTGCCCTCCGGCAGAAATCCGCGCAGCAGCCGGTTCAGCCCGCCCAGCGCCCAGCCCTGCAGGCCGGACTGGTGGGTGTAGGGGCGGAACTGCGCCGCATCGGCGGGGGTATCCTCCCGGAACCAGCTGCGGTTCTGGTCATCGCTCCAATCCTCGGTATACACGCCCAGAAAGCCGCCGGGCGCACGCTGGCCCTGCTCCATCTGGTGCATACGGCCGTAGATCAGCGTCTGCGAGCCGGTGTCCCACACGCCGGTGCGGTAGGCGCTTGCATTGTGGCGCACAGTCGTCAGCAGTGCCGCCAGCGCCAGCACGGCCAGCAGGGTGAGCACCGTGCGCAGGGCGGCGGGCAGGTTTTTCCATTTTTCTGCAGCATGGCGATCATCTGTCCCACTTATCGCACAGCGCCGCGATCTGGCCCGCAAATTTTGCAAGGTCCTTGTTGGCACCGCCCTGATTGTGGCGGATGACCTCCAGCAGGCGCTGGCCCATATTGTAAAGTCGGTCGTAGGCCGCGCTGGTGCGCACGGTCTCGGCGGATTTCGCTTGATGATCTTCCGGGTGTTGCCTGCCTCGGCGCAGGCGACCGCCCCTCGGCCGCGATCCAGATCGAGCCGTTGTAGGGGGCCTCGGCCTCATAGCCCTCGCTCTTGAGATGGTTCGCCCAATGCTCGGCCACAGCGTCCTCACCGTGGTTGACAAAGATAAAGCGCGGCTTTTCGTCAAAGGCGCGGAGCCATTCCTCCAGCCCGTCCTTGTCCGCATGGCCCGAAAGCCCGCCCAGCTGGGCGATGCGCGCCCGTACCTGCACCGGCTCGCCGAAAAGCTTTACCTCCTGCGCACCGTTGACCAGCGCGTTGCCCAGCGTGCCGGGGCTTTGGTAGCCCACAAACAGCACCGTACACTCCGGCCGCCAGAGGTTGTACTTCAGATGATGGCGGATGCGGCCCGCATCGCACATGCCGGCCGCCGAGATGATGACCTTGGGCGTTTCATCGCCGTTGATGGCCACCGACTGCTCCTTCGTCTCGCTGATATACAGGCCGGGGAACTGCAGCGGGTTTTCACCGCTCTGCACCAGTGCAAGCGCCTCCTCGTCATAGCACTCGGCAAAATTTTCGCGGAAGATCGTGGTGGACTTGCTGGCAAGCGGGCTGTCCACAAAAACCGGGAAATTGCCGTGGCCCTTGATGCGGCCCTCGGCCTTGATCTGGCGGATGAAATAGAGCAGCTCCTGCGTGCGTCCGACCGCAAAGCTGGGGATGACCACATTGCCGCCCTTGTCAAAGGTGGACTGCAGTATACCGCTCAGCTCGCCGAGGTAGTCCGGCTTTGGCCCGTGGCTGCGGTCGCCGTAGGTGGACTCCATGACCAGATAGTCGGCATGGCCGGGGTTGGCCGGGTCACGGATGAGCGGCTGATGCTGGTTGCCGATATCGCCGGAAAACACGATGATCTCCGGCGCGCGGCCCTCCTCTGTAATGCGCAGCGAGATGGACGCGCTGCCCAGCAGGTGGCCCACATCGGTAAACCGCATCTCCATACGGCCGGCAGGGCCGTCAAACAGGGTCTGCCATGCCTCATAGGGGCAGGACACGAACTGCTTCATGACGTTTTGGGCATCCTCGACCGTGTAGTCCGGCTCGATCATTTCTGCGCCGCTGCGCATCGCCTTGCGGTTTTTCCACTCGGCCTCCTGCTCCTGGATGTGGGCGGAGTCCTCGAGCATGATCGCGCAGAGGTCGCGGGTGGCCTCGGTCGTGTAGATGGGACCGCGGTAGCCGTTTTTGTACAGATAAGGAATCCGGCCCGAGTGGTCGATGTGTGCATGGGTGAGCAGCAGTGCCTCATAGGTGCCGGGGGCATAGGGCAGCTCGGCATTTTCGTAGACATCGCGGCCCTGCTCCATGCCGCAGTCGATCAGGATGCGGTGGCCCGCTGCCTCCAGCTGGGTGCAGCTGCCGGTGACCTCCCGGTCAGCACCTAAGAATGTGAGTTTCATGTGGGTCCCCCTTTTCAGTGAAGAGAGTAGAAAGAAGAGAGATGCTTGCAGGGAGAATGGGTAGTGATCGTGCGGTGCGCAAAGCCCCTCAGGCCTCGCAAGCTCGGCCAGCTCCCCAGAATGGGGAGCCTTTTACACGGGCTTCGCCCGCGTGAAAGCCTCCTCGCATAGCGGGGAGGTGGCCGAGCGAAGCAAAGGCCGGAGGGGCTTTGGCCGGTGGTGTCAGCCAAGAACCTGCAGGCAAGACCGCGGGGCGTCGAGGACGCCGCCCCCTACAACTAAAGTGCCAAGTCGTGCCAAAGGCGAGGTGCGGCGGCCAGAGGACAGTCCGCCCTACATTTAACTTTTGCGCCCCACGCCGTACTGCGGGGCCTCGGGCAGGGTAAAGTTCTCGGTAAAATTGTTTGTCAAATCGTTGATGTTCATCCGCACCGCCCAGAATACATCGCCGTAATCCCGCAGGACGGTGTAGTCCGCGTTCAGCGCTGCCAGCGTGGCTGTGTCGGTGACGATGTAGGCGGTGTCCCCTGCCGGTGTGTACTCGGTCAGGCTGTTCTGGTAGACGCGGCTCACGCTGCCGCTGTCCGCCAGCGTCTTGGCGGCATCGGCGGGGACGCTGACAAGCTGGATGCGCGCGGTGGCGGGCAGCGCTGCCATCAGATCGCCGCGGGTGATCTCGCCGTACTCCGGCTCGGTCACACCGCCTGCAAGAGCCTCGACCGCAGCCCCCTCCGGCAGACCGCTGGCTGTATCGTTGGCCACAGCCTCGGCGTAGAGCGCTGCCAGATAGTTGCCGAAGCTGATTGTCCGGCTCGCGTCCGGGTTTTCCGCGTAGGTGAAAAGCGGTGTGTAGAGGATGCTCTGGTCATCGGCGTCCAGCGCGGCGATCTTGGCCGCCGCGTAGACATAGGCATCTGCACCGGCCTGCCGGGCTGCGTCCGCCGTCTCGGTGGGGGCAGCGGTGTCCTTGCCGCCCGCAGCGGCGGTATCCTTGCCGGGGTCGGCGGTATCGGCAGCGGTCTCGGTCTGGGCCTGCGCTGCAGCCATCTCAAGCCAGGTGCTGCGGCTGCTCTCCATCGCCTCGGCCGTCACCGCGCTCTGCGGCACGGCGCGGCAGCCGCCACCCTGGGTGAACACCAGATCCAGCCGGGCTATGCCGCCAAGCCCCTGCGCCGCCCCCAGCACATTCGTGCCGTTTTCGGCGGCGGTGCCGTCAATGATGGCGGTCACGCCGCTGTTCAGCAGCGCCTTCTGCCAGTCGCCCCCGGGCGCGGTGGCCGCAATCGCAATAATGGCATCACACCCGGCGTTCTGCAGCGCCGCGATCTGCTCGTTGGCGGTATCGGTCCAGTCGCGGGCCGTGATAAACTCGCCGTTAGCGGCCGAGATCCCGGCGGCCTGCGCCGGGTCATTCAGCGCAAAGAAGCCGATCTTGTACCCCGCGCGCTCCACGATCGTGTACATGCCGTTCGTAACGCGGTTGCGGTTCCAGCTGGTGGAGCGGTAAAATACAGCGGTGGCCTCGTTGTTCAGCAGGTTGGAGGCAAGCGAGGGGCCGCTGCCCATGTTAGCATCGCTGACAAGGCGGGTCGTGCCGTAGGCAAAATCGTTCAGCGCCATTGCCTGCAGGTCATACCCGGCCGCCGAGAAGGCCGACAGCATATCCATGCCGCCGGTCAGGCTGGCGCTCTGGGTGCCGTGCAGGGCATCGCCCGCATCCAGCAGGATCGAATCCGGGGTGGAGGCCTTCAGCGCGGCGGCGTCCGCCAGTGTGGTGCGGTCCCCCCGCAGCCCCGCCGTGGCAAAGATCGGGACCGTGATGTCCCCCACCCGCACAAGGCAGGTGCGGCTCTCGGTGCCGTCGGCCAGCGTGGCCGTGATCGTACACTCGCCGCTGTCGGTGCGGGCGCGGACCGTTCCGTTTTTGTCCACCGTGGCAACGCTCTTATCGCTTGTTGTCCAGTAGACCCTGCGGCCGCCCGCCTCCTCGTCAGGTTCGTTCGTTTCAAGGGTGGCGTAGGCGTCCTTGCCGTCCATGTGCAGCTCATTGGTGCGGGTATCGTTTTGCAGCACCGGCGCGGCAGTCTTGCCGTTGCAGGCGCTCACGCCGGTAAAAGTAAACGGCCGCATGACGAAATCAAGGTCCACCGTCTCGCTCTGCACGCCGTAGTCCGCGCCGGGGGCGCTGTAGGTGGACTGCCACATGTCGTAGGTGCCGGCATAGCCCAGCTCGTCAGAGAAGCGGGCGATCCAGAGGTTGTCGCGCCATGGATCAAACCCGGGGTCACTGAACCGCGCGCGCACCCAGTTCAGCGAGGCATAGACGCCCTGCTCGCCGGTGTAGCCATGCTCCTGCAGGCGGTCGAAGAACGCCTTGGTGATCTCGGCCATCTCGGACGGGAAAACGCCGCTGATGTATTTGTCCTCCAGATCATAGTAGACGGGGTAGCTCAGCCGGTACGGGCTGGCGGTGTAGTCGTCCAGCCCCTCCTGCGGGGGCGCGGTCAGGCCCAGCAGCCGCGCCACATGGTCGGCCTCGCTGCGGGCCTCCTCCACCGTCGTCGCGTAGGAGTAGAGATAGGTGCCGAACGGGATGCCCAGCCGGGTGCATTCATCGGCATTGCGCCGCCACTGCGGGTCATCCTGCGCCCAGTTTTCCTCGGCGCCGTCCCACTCACCGCCGAAGCCGCAGCGGATGATCGCAAAGTCGATACCGGCCGCCTTGGCGGTCTCCCAGTTGACCTCTCCCTGAAATTTGGAGACATCCATACCCTTCAGCACCGCCGCCGGGATCGCCCCGCCGCTGGCGTTGAAGTAGTAGCCCAGCTCGTTTTTCTGCCATGCGGCGGCAGGCGTGCCGAAGTCAGCCTCGGCCGGGCCGCCGGGGCTCCGCCGTGCAGCGCAACCAGCACAACGGACACCAACCAGCACGACCGCCAGGCAGAGCAGACACAGCCCCAGCACAATACGGCTGCGGCGGCGTTTTGCACTGCGGCGCTTTGGTTTTTGGGGCGGCTGCGGCGGGCGCGGTGCCGACCGTTTGGGCCGGTCTGGGCCTTGGTGGCAGCGCGGGC
>ENA-OUNH01000539-OUNH01000539.1-human-gut-metagenome-genome-assembly--contig:-NODE-539-length-10429-cov-4.600660_pt1 | contig 10429 bp, 12 predicted proteins | sample MGYA00242806_ERZ504814 | MGnify/ENA primary metagenome ERZ504814 (study PRJEB26092, sample SAMD00036389) | human gut metagenome | host: Homo sapiens | study: EMG produced TPA metagenomics assembly of...
ATTCTTTGTTATAATAGCATAACCATAAACATTAAATAACATTAAAATAGGTGCTGGCGTTCCTGGGAAGGATGGTTTTGCGGTTTTAAAGGAAGTGAGACAGATGGGGAATGATACACCAATTCTCTTAACTGACTACAAGGGGATGGTATTGAGGACCGGGTAAAGGGACTTAATCTGGGGGCCAATGATTATCTGAGATCTGGATACAAGAATTGTGACAAGAGCTGGAAAGAGATCAGTTTGTCGTCAAAAGAATTTATGGTGTTAGAATGTCTGATGCGGAATCAGAATATCGTAATGACGAGGCAGCAGATTGAACAAAATGCATGGAGTTATGACTATGAGGGAGGATCGAATGTTATTGATGTATATATAAGATATCTCCGAAAGAAAATTGATGCAGGATATGAGAAAAAACTGATTCATACGGTACGCGGAACAGGCTATGTGATGAGGGAAGAATGATGAAATTATTATATGAAGCTAGTAATTTTACGATACAAGTACATTGGGTCGTTCCTTTTGCCATTCTTGGAATCATAGGACTTTTGTTGATTCTGTTTGCGAAAAAATCTTTTTTAAGCTGTTATCTGCCGTGTGTCTGGTAATTTGCGCTATAGCGGCATTACGCTTTGCTTTTGGATATATGCAGATAATTCACACTTATAAACAGGGAAATTATAAGAGTATTGAGGGATATGTAGAAAACTTTGTTCCGGCATCTTCCGGAGGAGAAGATATGGAGCAGGAAAGCTTTGATATCAAAGGCGTACATTTTTCTTATGGAGATCGTTTTATTAAAAAATATTGTAAAAATAGAAAAACGAAAATATTAAGATTTAGGATATAAAACACACTCTTTCGGATAGTGAAGAAAGAGTGTGTTTTATTTGTATAGATTTATGATAATTTACCTGATTTACTGCAAGATAAAGATACAGAACGTTTGATTGTCTGTACAGCAACCTTATTTGTATATTTGGTAGCAGTTGCAGAGGCGGTCGCGGTAGAATCAACTTTTTTTGATGATTTATTTGTGATTTTCCAGTTAGAGTTTACGCAAGTCGTAGTTACTGTAGATTTTGTACATTTAGAAGATTTTCCATTGTAAGTGAAAATACCAGAGACAGTAATTGTCCAAATTGTATTACCGGAACTGCTTTTATAGGTGGCGGTTTTATGTCCGTATTTTGTAGAAGTTGTAGAAAATAAACTGACAGTTGGTGAACAATCTATCTGTTCTTCAATGTAACTACCATCTTCAAAAACTTCAAGTGTGTGTATTTCATTAGTATTTGAGGCAAATACAAAAGTATTAGAATAAAAATAAGTAAAAAGATAGAATTATAATAGTGATTTTTTCATTTTGTTTCATTACCTCCATAAGGCGCAGAGTCTTCAAAAATTTCTGTAGACTCATGAATAATTAAAGTATCTTTAGAATCTAAATAGGATTTATAAACTAAGACACCTTGATAAATTGTAAATATCAAAAAAATTCCTATAATAGTAATGATACCTATACGAATATAATTTGATTTTTTCATATGAGATAGTTGATAGCGGTCTTCAACATTCTGAAAGTAATTTTCTACAACATCTTTTGGTGTCCCGATCGCCTCGAGCATCGCTTCATAAGAACTGTCAGGAAATTCTTCCAAATATGCATCAATCTCAGTTTGAAACTGTTTTAAATACTCTTTTTCACGCTTTCCATAAAAGGGAAACTGTTTTTTGACCTCTTTAAAAAAACGCTTCTGATAGTCGGTATGGTTATGTGGTTTCATCGTTTGTCCTTTCCTTCTTTTTGATACACATCCCCGGAATAATCTAAAATTGATTGGATTCCGCCAATTACCTGTTGGTATTCCTTAAGCATCTGGTCTAGCTGATGAAAACCTTCTGGTTCCAAATGATAGTAAACACGTCTTCGATTTTGTTTTATGGTTGTCTCATAATTTGTAATATATCCTTCATTGATCATTCGATACAAAATCGGATATAGAGAAGAAACCTGCGACTTTATAATTCCGCCGGATGCTCTTTTCATAATCTGAGTCAACTGGTATCCATAACAATCGTGTTTTGCCAGAATACTAAGGATTAGCATATCCAATTTGTAGAGGTTATTACGATTGGCCATATTGCTAAGCTCCTTTCAATTACATGCTTATGTTCAATAGCATATTGACAAATATATTTTATAAAATATAATTTGTTTGTAAAAAAGATAAAGGAAAGTTTTTTACTAAAGAGAAGAAAAGGAGGAGAATATGCAATATGAAAACATAAAATGAAAAAATCCATACAATACAAATGGCTCGCAACCGCTTCTGTAAAACAGAATGTATCATATGGATATGAACAGTATAACAAAGATGAAAGAAAATAGGAATGTAAAAGGGTTATAATATCGCGAAACGAATTTGATAATTTTATTTGCAATATTATAACTTTGTTGATAAAGAGGAGAAACATGAAGAGATTATTTCATTTAATTGGAATCTTTGTAGCCTTGTTTTCGGTTTTATTTTTCTTCTATCTTGCAGACAAAAAAGATATAATAACGACAACTGAAAACGAATATACTTTTCAATTATCAAAATATATTACAAATACACACCTGGAAAAACTAGCCCAAAAGAGTGACGTAACAATTCAGTTAAAAGAGTTTCAAAATGTCAGTTTGGGTCATACCAAAATGACAATTACCTTTTTGAATCCGGGAAAAGATTTTAAAGAGGGAAGAAGGCCGAGTGTATTTCCGAAAGAGAAAATCATTTATCAGAGGTCAGATCAAAAGAAAAACCAAAAAGTACAGTTTTTTTCGGCAGTTGAATCCAATCAAAAGAAAATTGCAAAATTAAAAAAACTTCTGAAAGAAGAAAAATTTTCAAGTTGAAACAGATGTAACAACGCCGACTCCTTTTGGAGCAGTAATGTTATTTAATACCCTGAACGCACAGTTTTTTGTGCAGATCTTTTTATTGGCAATTTTTTGTATTGCCTCTTATTATGTACACCGATCAAAAGAAATCGGGATTCTAAAATTAAACGGATGGAATAACGTACGTATTTCAATAAGAATTTTTAAAATGATCTTTTATCATACGATCATACCGGCGATAATTCTTATGGCATTGTTTAGTATCTATATACTAAAAATGGATCAATCCATGATTTTGACTTATTTGAGACTATGTATTTATATCAGCATATTTTTGTCGGTTGTCTATGGATTGGCATTGATTGTGGGTTCTGTTTTTATTCATAATATTGATGTTATAAATGCGGTAAAAAATAAGAAAAATTATGAAGTACATTTTTATTTAACCTTGTTAGTGAAAATCGTAATTACTGTAAGTGTAATGATCAATAGTTCGAATCTAATAGACCAGATAAATCACACGAAGCGAGTGATCGAAAGCGCCAGACAGCAAAATCAATGGAATTTGAGCATTTTGAATACTTCTGTATCTCCCAGTGAAAAAGTACAGAAAAGGCTCAACGAAATAATAGGAAGCCTGCCGGATCGGGATGTGTATAATTATACATCACCGGAGATTTTATATCAAACGACAGATGTATCAAAAACGCAGAGGACAGATTTTATTGATAACTATATGGAAATATCTTATAACGTTTTAGAAAAGGTGAAGGTTGTAGACAAAAACAATAAACGATTAAAACCAAAAGATTTTACCGGGAAAGCTGTTCTTCTGATTCCGCAAAAATATGAGAAAGATCAAGAGCGTATATTAAAAGAGCTTGGGATGGAAAAAACGGATATTTATTTTATAAAAGATCGGCAAGTATATCAGGACATGTTATCTCCGGGATACTATGCAATAGATCCGATCATTTATGCACATAAAGTAAAGAAACAGTTGTGGCTGCCAACGGGAGAAATTTTATATTCCTCGAAAGGTGCATCGGTATTGAATGAAGCAATAGAACAGGAAAAAATTGATCAATCAACTTTATATTTAAATACATTGAAGAGTGAAAATGATGTTTCCGTTTACAATGAACAGAGTCGGACGCTAGAAGCAATATTTTTTGTGATTATGAATATATCTTCCTATATTTTGTGTATTGTAACCATTACTGTAATTTATCTGGAGTTTCGCAAAAAAGAATTTGGAGTTTATGCTTTGTACCACAGAATACCTAAGAAAGCAATATTAAAATTTCTATGTTTTAATGAAGTCATTACATTGCTGTCAGCTTTGATGATTGAAAAAGAATTTTTATGTTTCGTTCTTTTCGAGATTGTTTTTTGTAGTCTGGCAATTTGGAAATATTTTTGCAGAAAGGCAGTTTTGATACTGAAAGGTGAATAAGGTATGTCGTATATTGAGTTAAAAAATATAGAGAAGTCTTATGGAAAAAAGATCGTTTTAAAGAATTTCAATTTATCGGTGGAGAGAGGAGAATTTGTCGGTATTCAAGGGGAGAGTGGAAAAGGGAAAAGCACACTTTTAAATATCATAGGTCTGTTAGAACCCTGTGAGGGGGAAATTTGGCTGAATGGTCATCGAGTCAGTTCTAAAGATTATCGGAAATTATCCAAGACTTTTAACATAAAAATAGGATATCTGTTTCAAAATTTTGCATTAATTGATGATGTTTCCGTATATGAGAATCTAAATATAGTACAATCTCTGGGAAATAAATCAGAGAAAAGGCAAAAGATAATAGAAGCGCTAAGACGGGTAGGCTTTGAAGAGGAAGTTTTGAAACAAAAAATTTATGAATTATCCGGCGGGGAACAGCAAAGGATCGCAGTAGCTCGAATTATGCTCTATGACAGTGATATAATTTTAGCGGATGAACCGACAGGCAGTTTAGACCGGAAAAATAAGGAAATTGTCATGAGACTTCTGAAAAAATTGCAGAAGGAAATAAGACAATTCTTATGGTTAGTCATGACGATGAGTCATTAGAATATTGTTCAAGAGTCGTTTGTTTTGTTAGAGGTGAGATCTATGTCTTATGTAAATGAAGTTTTTTGCAGTTGTGTTTTTGCAAAGTAATAGCATAGCATCATTTCCTTGTTATTTGCAATATCAAATGGTAAATTAAAATATAATAAGTGAGCTAAAAGATTTTATTTTAGAAAGCATTCCTGTTATGGTATATGTATTGGATATTAACGGACAGCCTCTTATGCCTACTGACAGGTATGGTAAGGTAAAGCATTTGCTGAGACAAGGTAAAGCTGTCGTGGTAAAAAGATGTCCGTTTACAATACGGTTGTTGTATGACACCACTGCATATACGCAGAAATTAACTTTAGGAGTTGACACAGGCTCAGGTACGCTTGGAACTGCCGTATCAGATGAAAAAGGAAATATTGTTTATATGTCTGAGGTAACAGTCAGAAATGATATCACCGATAAGATGAAGCAACGCCTGAGATACCGCAGAAACCGCAGGAACAGAAAAAACCGTTATCGTAAGGCACGATATCTTAACCGCAGAAACAGTATCAAATCAGACAGGTTCAGTCCTACCATGACAAGCAAATTTCACAGTCACATTAAAGAAATTGATTACATCAAATCAATTCTGTCTGTTAAGACGCTTGTACTGGAAACAGGTCAGTTTGACACACACCTTTTAAAAAAACCATGTCTTGCAAATCCAAAAGTAAGACACTGCACAGTGGCAGAATTAATCCTAATTTTTCAGGCAGAAACAAAACCTGTTTTTTTAATTACAGATATTCTGTATTTAAAAAATCCGTATCTGACGGGGATTTTCAACAGACAAAGGGTATCCGTTCGGAACAGGTCATTAATACAGGTAAAATTTACGGTTTCAGAAAATTTGATAAGGTGAGATATCTGGGTAACGAGTATTTCATCAAGGGAAGAATGAGTACAGGTTATGCAGTGCTTATGGACATTAACGGAAAGAAAGCAGATTTCAGTAAAATGCCTAAAGGTTTTAAAACCCCAAAACTTAGCATCTGCAGGAGTATATCAGCAAGAAAATCACAACTGATACAGGCAATGGCAATATAACGCCAGAAAACCCACGGTCTAAAGACTATGGGTTTTCTGGCTGTTAAATTATAAAAAAGAGAACAAATGTTTGACATGCTGTACTTTTCCATATATTTGCTATAATTTTAATTGAAAAGACACAGCTTTGTATAGAATAATAAAAGGTAGTGGTATATATGACAATGTTATAAGAGAAGGCAGTTCAAATGATTCAGAATATGTCGGATGAAAAATGCAGGCATTTAAAGAACTTGTGAATACGAGAGATGATGTAAAAAATATTCAATCAATAAAGTAATTTTATTTGGGTCGAGAGCAAGAGGTGACAATACAGAGAGAAGTGATATTGATATTGATATTGCTGTATATGGCGGAGATTTTGATTCTTTTATGGGATGTTAAAGAAAAAGTACATTCTCTTTTAAGTTTTGATGTGGTAGAAGCAGATAAGCCAATTTCAGAGGAATTAAAACAAGAAATAGAAAAGGATGGTGTGATAATATATGAAAAAGCTTGACAACTTTTCGAATTGTCTTGAAGTGTTAAAAAGTGCAGATTTTGAAATGGCAGATAATAATGATATTTACAGAACAGGCGTAATCGGACAATTTAATTTGACATTTGAGCTTGCATGGAAGGCATTACAAGAGATATTAAAAATGCACGGAGCAGACGGAGCGGCAACTGGGTCACCAAGAGAGATTTTACAGTTAGGATATAAACTTGGTTTTGTAGATGATGCAGCGGTATGGCTATTGATGTTAAAAAAAGAAATACATCTGTTCATATATATAATGAGCAAGAAGTTGATGAGATGATATTATTGATCCGTGATAGTTTCATTCCAGCATTTGTTGGGCTTGAAAAGACGTTAAGAAGCAAATTAGAAGAAGTAAAAAATGATTGGGAATAAATTTTACTGAGATGGAAAAAAAGATGCCAAAACTACAATGGCATCTTTTTTTACCTAATCATCAATTCCAAATTTATTTTCCAAGGCATCTTCTAAAAGATCAAGCTGATCTTCCAATTTTTCTATTGTCTTTTCTCTGGATTTATAAACTTTGAAGCTTAGTTTACCGTTTTCATAAGCATGCTCAAATTCATCATCCAGATGATCAAGTTCATCATCAACCACATCAAGTTCCTTTTTCAAAGTGTAAAAACGTTTTTCGTTGACAGATGCATTGGAAGAAGAAGCAGCATTATTTACTTTTTTAGTTGAGTTTTTTGATTCTTTTTTATTAAGCTGAAAAATCATAAGAATCATTCTTGGCATCTGAATCAGAGGTAGAAGAATCAGTGGTATTTTCTGTAGTGGAAGTTGTTGTTGCAATTTCCTGTGTTGTGGTAGCCTCGGCAGAATCTTTCTTTGAAGGACTGCATCCTGCAAAAGCAAAAATGATAGAACATGTGAAGAATAAATATAATATTTTTTCATTGTAAACTCCTTTCTTTGGTTGGGATAGATTTCCTTTTGTTATAAATAGCATAACCAATAAACATTAAAATAACATTAAAAATAGGTGCTGGATTCAAAAAACAGATTGTATTATAATAAAGGCATTATGAGAATATTAGTTGTTGAAGATGAAAAAGATTTAAGAAATATTATAAAGAAACGTTTGGTAAGAGAGCATTATAGTGTGGATGCCTGTGGAGACGGAGAAGAAGCGCTAGATTATATGGAGATGACATCGTATGATGGAGTTCTTCTCGACATCATGCTTCCTGGGAAGGATGGTTTTGCGGTTTTAAAGGAAGTCAGGCAGATGGGAAATGATACACCAATTCTCTTACTGACTGCAAGGGATGGTATTGAGGACCGGGTAAAGGGGCTTGACCTAGGGGCCGATGATTATCTGATCAAGCCATTCGCGTTTGAAGAGTTACTCGCAAGAATCCGCGTGATGATGCGGAGAAAACCCCAATTTGTAACGAATCAGTTAAAGATTGCAGATCTTACTTTGGACCGGGATACAAGAATTGTGACAAGAGCTGGAAAAGAGATCAGTTTGTCGTCAAAAGAATTTATGGTGTTAGAATGTCTGATGCGGAATCAGAATATCGTGATGACGAGGCAGCAGATTGAACAAAATGCATGGAATTATGATTATGAGGGAGGGTCGAATGTTATTGATGTATATATAAGATATCTCCGAAAGAAAATTGATGCAGGATATGAGAAAAAACTGATCCATACGGTACGCGGAACAGGCTATGTGATGAGGGAAGAATGATGAAGCAGATGACGATCAAGAAAAAGGTCACATTATGGTATACAGGGATTATTGCACTTATTTTAGGAATGGTTCTTGTCTTTATGTTTTACTTTGTCGATAAAGTCGGGATTTCAGCGACAGAAGAAGAAGTCAGTACAGCAGTGACAGGTTTTTCTGCAAACTTTCAATTTCAGGATGAAACTTACTATCTATCAGAAGATACTCAGTTTTATCAGGATGGAGTCATGTTTTGTGTCTATGACGATAATGGAAAACTATTATACGGCACAATGCCAGAGAAATTTCCGAAACAGACGATCTTAAAGTCTCATACACCGAGAGTCATTACATCTGGCAGCAGCAAATGGATGGTATATGACAGTGTGCATACCTATGGAAAGAATAAGGCTATATGGATCAGGGGGATCACATCCATTCATGCGATCGAAGTATTTATGACAACATCTCAGAAAATGATGATCATCTTATATCCAGTGTTCATCGTATTGATAGCAATGACAGGATATTTTATGCTGAAACGTGCATTAAAGCAGGTGGATCTGATCTGTGATCAGGTAGAGAATATCAGTTATGGAAAGGATCTTACAAAAAGGCTTCCATTGCCAAAAGTAAGAGATGAATTGTATGAATTATCTCATAAATTTAATCAAATGTTCGAAAGACTGGAAGAATCCTTTGAAAAAGAACAGCAGTTTACAGCAGATGTGTCCCATGAACTTCGAACTCCAGTGACCGTGATCATTTCTCAATGCGAATATTTGATCGAAGATCCAGTATTAGAGGAAGAGGAAAAAGAAGAGATCATGATCATTTTAAGACAGGCAAGACGCATGTCGAAATTGATCAATGAGATGTTAATGATCGCAAGAGGTGAGATGAGTGAATCTTATGATATGGAAGAAGTTGATCTCATACTATTAACAGAAGTTATCGTAGAAGAATTGCGCGAGCAGGCAGAAAAAAAGAAGATTCAGATATCTGTTTTCAGTGATCGAGATGTAAAGATGATGGGAAATCATACATTATTATTACGAATGATGATGAATCTTGTTCAGAATGCGATCAGCTATGGAAAGGAACATGGTCATATTGATATTCTATGGAAAGAACAAGGAGATATGATCATAGGAGAAGTAAAAGATGATGGGATAGGGATCGATCAGGAAGATATTCCTAAGATCTGGGATCGTTTTTACCGGGTAGATAAAAGCCGTTCCAGAGAGAATGGAGGAACTGGACTTGGTCTTTCGATGGTTCACTTTATCGTGGCAGTTCATGGCGGGCAAATACATGTGGAAAGCAAAAAATGGAGAAGGAACAAGTTTTATATTTCAGTTTCCAAAAATGTGAAAGTATGGATGTCCTGTATTTCTTTATAGTATCATTTCCTTGTTATTTGCAATATCAAATGGTAAAATTAAAAACATAGTAAAGAAATGATATACGTAATAAAAGAAAGTTGGTGAGGGATATGAGTAAAACATTTAATGTAAATGGAATTTGTTATCCGAATGAGCATTATATGGTAAACATAGATTCAAAGTTAGCACAAATAAAGCAGTTGGTGGATGAGAAAAAATATTTTGTAATAAATCGGGCGAGACAATATGGAAAGACAACTACATTAAATATGTTAGTCAAATATCTCGCAGATAAATATACAGTATTTTTTATTAGTTTCGAAGGTCTTGGAGAAACAGCTTTTGAAAGCGAAACAGCATTTTGTGGAACTATATGTGAATTATTGTATGATACGGTACTATATGAAGAAGTTCCTACAATTGATGATACAGTAAAACAGATTATCATTGACAGTATAAAGAAGAAAGCACAAGATATGTTAAGCCTTTCTAGTTTGATATCCAATATTTGCAAAAATGCAGAAGTTCCTGTAATTTTAATGATTGATGAGGTTGATCAGGCGAGTGATCATAAAGTTTTTATAGATTTTCTAGGAATGCTTCGAAGCAAATTTCTAAAACGCAGTACAAGGCCAACGTTTCAATCAGTCATATTAGCTGGGGTTTATGACATAAAAAATTTAAAGCATCGTATAAGAGAAGACCATGAACATCAGATGAATAGTCCGTGGAATATAGCCGCAGATTTTAGTGTAGATATGAGTTTTACAAGAGATGATATTGCAAGTATGCTTGATGAATATGAGAAAGA
>ENA-OUNH01000541-OUNH01000541.1-human-gut-metagenome-genome-assembly--contig:-NODE-541-length-10404-cov-2.462781_pt1 | contig 10404 bp, 15 predicted proteins | sample MGYA00242806_ERZ504814 | MGnify/ENA primary metagenome ERZ504814 (study PRJEB26092, sample SAMD00036389) | human gut metagenome | host: Homo sapiens | study: EMG produced TPA metagenomics assembly of...
GGGCAGCAATAACGGTACCTTCTCTTACACCAGCCAGTCTTCCTGCAAATACGAAAGAAAGTACAGCAGCGATCACTGACATGGATACATCAAAACAGATCTTGGTTGTTCCGAAATTTGTTTTCCATGTAAGAACAATAGCACGGACAAAAGATTCTCCCGGAAGCATGACAACGTCTGCCAAGACCTCCATATATACACCTACGCCAAGAATCAGACATCCGATGAGAAGATATACAATCTTCATGATGTACGCTTCCGGATTGACCCAGGAAAAAAGAATCATGGTAAGATCAATAAAATATCCAAATATGATGGATACCGGAATCTGAAGGATGTGCTCCAATTTAAAGTTCTTTCTCAGGATGATCAACTGCAGTACGATCAGAAAAATACTGAAAAAGATGGTAAAGTTTCCAAGTGTAAATGGAAAATTAAGACTTAATACGTAAGGAATTGATGAAATCGGAGATGTTCCTAGGTTTGCCTTTGTGATCAGACTGACTCCCAGAGAGTTTGCCATTGATTCAATAGCAATTCCTTATCTTCAGTTGTATTCTCCAAAAATGATTCTCCTTTGATATTTACGCTGATAATACATATTTGGTCTTTAAATCATTACAGCGATTATAGTTTATGAAGCCTTCCTTTTGCAGACGTCCCACAACAACTCCACAAAGAATGTGTTCTTCTTGAGCAAAGGCACAAATGGCTGCTTTTGAAAAATCATTCTGAGTAGTAAATGTGTTGAATTCTTCTGTAGGAATTAGTGTTTCTTTTGCAAAGCTGTCAGCGGCATCTTCATCTTTTTCGGTTGTTCCATTTGGCTGGTTGATGTGGCCAAGTAAAATATGACCAAGCTCATGGAATAGACTAAACCAGAATTTATCTGCATCTTTGCCGCGAACTGTTAAGCCAACAACTATTTTGTTTCCGTCGTAGAAAGTTGCACCATGCAGGAAAGAACCTCCAATGTGAGGGAGAAATACAAGCGCAATACCGCAGTTGGATAATAGCTCAATCAACTTAGGGCAGAAATCCGAAGGATTCATTGTGGTCATGCTTCTTATTTCTGGCAAACTTTTCTTAAGCGATTTTAAATCAACTAATGAAGTTTTAATAGTACGAGCCTCCAGTTTGGCTTTCTGTGCCCATGCCAATAGAGCAAGATTACTTTTTCTGTTTCGGCTAATCTACGACATGCTATTTTTGACAATTGCATATCCTCAATAATCTCAAGGTTTACAACTTCAAAATATTTTCTAAGATAAATAACCTTTTCGGTTGTATCTCTGGTCTCAGGAACCCAACCATTTTTAGACATTTCACGATAAGGTATTTTTTGGCAAGTTCCTTATCAGCATCCATGTCATTCTCAGCGTTGGCTTTTACAAGTTTTTCACGATAAGTGGACTCTAGTTTATTCCAAAAATTAGCAGGAACACCTAATACCATTTCTAAACGAACAGCAACATCCGGAGTCAACTGAACTTCGCCATTGATTAATTTACTAATATGTTTTTCGGACATACCCATGCGTACTGCAAATTCTTTCTGGCTAAGTCCTCTATCAAGCAACTGCTCTTTAATAGTTGCTCCCGGTGGTGTTGCAATAAAACTGCGACTTTTCACCATCGTAATACCTCCTTAAATGAAACGGAACTTTAATGATAATCTACAATTTCCATTACGTTTGCAATTTGAATTTCATTCCCTATTTTTCAAAACCAGTCGATAGGGATGAACTAAATCCATTGCGTATTGACCTTTGCGATTTCCTTTTAATGGATGACATCTTCCAATATGGAATTGAACCATCTCTTCAACAGTATCGGATGCATCTATTTCATCTATACGCTGATGGATTTTTTCGGCCATTTCTGAACCATATTTCTTTTCTGCCTCGCTTGCGATTGTACACACCTTTTCAATCTTGCGAGTCTTATATGTTATTTCCAATCCATCACCTCTTTCGTGAATTTACCTTTGAGGTAAATATATTATATCCTTATTTGCCATAAATGTCAATAGTGTTGGTTTACCTGAGAGGTAAATTGATTGTGATATGCCAAAAAGATAGGACAGTAGAAACTGAATCTACTGCCCTGAAAATTAGAATTCCTGTGATAGTGGCACCCAATGGTCATCTGACATATCATGTGCGAATTCTGTATTGTTGATATAAAGTTGATTATCTTTGTCTCGGACAAATCCCCAGTGGAGGGAATGCTCCTCAGCATAGTTCTTGAATGCATTGAATTTGTTCTCAATCTGAATGTCGATATTCTTGTCCTTGCCCTTGGTCTCGCCACCCTTGGTCTCAATAACCCAGACAGTGCCGTCTTTCTTCATAATGATATAGTCAGCATAGAAGAGCCACTGATTCTGAAGCCCATCCCTATATACGATGGAGAAGTATTGCTGACCGGTGTCTCCGTTCTTATAGACCCATTCAATATCATCACGGCTTTCGCAGAATTGCTCAAATAGCATTTCTGATGTACTACGAACAAGGCTTGTGGCATATCCGGAAGTATAATCATGGTATGCATTGGTCAGGTATTCCACCTCATTCTTTACACCCGGGTCGTACTTATAGAAGTCTTGCTCCGGAATATGGAAGATTGACTTCTTCGGATTGAGAGGAAGTGTCATCTGCGTATTCATATCTGCAGTCACTTCACGGAATTCTTCCTTGAGCCTGTGCTCGTTATTGATGATAAATGCGTAAAATTCTGAGGTGTCCAGTAACAACAGCTTTTTATAGGAAGAACCACCCCTACGGAACAGACGCTCCAGTATTGTTTTTACCTTGGCAGACTGCATGCCGATGGTGCTCTTAATGGCATCTACGGAGTGGAGCAGCTCAATACCATGCTTGTGGGTATTCACGCGTTTGCGAGTGGTGTAGTAGGTAGTGCTCTCAGCGACCATATCGGTGCGGACATATTCACCATACAAAGCATGACCGATAATTTCATCACCGAACTGATAGCCTGCTGCCATAAAGCGGAGCTTATTATCTGTGGTGCTTGTGGACAGATTATATTTTCTCACCAGAGCATCGTAGATTTTATTCATAACATTACGCTCGCCCAGACTGCTGATATCCAGGTCACGGATTTCCTTTTCTAAGGTGAAGGTCTTGCACTTTTCCTTGAGGAACAATCTGCGAGTCTCGTAGGCCTTATCCATATTGGAAAGAAGTCCTGCTTTGTATTTCTCATCAAAGGTATAGACATAGCAGAAATCCAAGAGGTCATCTTCGTAGTGCTTTGCCTCTGGCATACGACGAATTCGGCCGATGGTCTGAATCTCAAAGCTCTGGCTCATGCCTTCTCGCAGTTTGACGAGAATCTTGGCACGAGGGCAGTCCCAGCCGGTGCTGATGGCCTGTTTCATAAGAAGAAACACAGGGATAGCATCATTCTCGGTCAGATTGTCCGGCAAGTCCCTTTTTTATCTTCACTCATCCACTTGCTGACCATGCCATTATCGTAGGTGTAGCCCATAGACTCCAGTTTCTGCTCTACGGCAGCAATGGTCTCTGGCTGTCCGTTCGGGAACTGTATAAGCACGAGAGGACGGATATTTTTACCGATTTCTTTATATCTGCCAGCGATAGCTTCCTTTTTGCATCTGCAAGGTCGAGCAGATAATCGTAATCATCGGTAATTTCTGTGTTGTCAGCCACGCCTTCATTGACGTAAAGAGCCTTGGTAATAAGGCCTGCACCGATAACATCTACTTCATCGATTTCAAAGAACTCGTATCTCTTATTTTCAATAGCAGTAGCACTGACACGAACAATGTTCTTGGACGCAAAAGCATCGATGATAGTCTTTGCCTTGGCAGTGTTGTTGGAGTGCTCCTCATCAATAATGACGATAAATTCCACACCGGCACGATGTGCATCAGCAATACGATCAAAGAGATTCTTACGCTCACTATCACGAATGGCTGTGTTACCACGTTTTGTTACAAGTTCCCAGTTGATGAATGTTGTGCTGCCGGGTGCAAATCCATCCAGCAGTGCATCGAACAGATTTTGTGTTGTTCTGCCCGGAGCGAACTTCATCATTTTCTCACGGCTCTGTTCCTCAAGATTACCCTTGCCGGGGCAGAGCCAGATAAAAGCAGTATTAGCACTCACGTTGGTAAGGTAGGTATCCACATAATCGATGAGGATGATGGTTTTACCGGAACCGGTTCGGCGCTTTCATAATAATTGTTTGTTTACTGTCTTTCTTGGAAGTAAGGTCAATCAGCTTGATAACAGCCTTTTCCTGAAAATCAAATAGCTTTATGGATGATCCGGAAGTTACCATGATTCGCCCACCTCCTGTAACTCAAATTTGAAGTAGTCATCCGGGATAATATGGATGTCAACATCGCCGAATAGCATATTTTGCTCTGTGGTGAATAACACATTTCTGGAAACATACAGAGCTTTCACATCCTTATATTCATCCCAGTGCTGTTCCAGTGCATCGGCCTCCTCATCGGTGAGAACCAAGAGATACTGGCTACCATCTAGATTGATACCATGCTCCAGCTGAATCATCTCTTTAATATGGTCAAGCAGCTCATCAGTAAGAGAATCCGAGTCCTTAGAGACGAAATCGGTGCGATAATATTTCAGATTGGCAGGGATGCCATTTGAGTAAGTGCTTCCATTTTCTCTAATTCCGGAGATTATAGTTTTAAGCCGAGGGTATGTTATATGCGAACAAATATCGTTTTGATTATTAGTACAAAGGATAAATGTTCTGTTGCCGCCATCTGATAAGTTCAATTCGAGTACAGATTCTCCAGTAGTTCCAGACCCAGCAAAAAAGTCCAAAATTGTGCTGTTTGCATTGGTAGTTGCACGAAGAATTTCAGTAATAAATTCTAACGGCTTGGGATAAGGGAAACGTTTGTCTTCAAATATGTTACGCACATGAGAAGATCCCTTTGTTGTGAAAAATTCTTTTTCTGTCCATATAGTGGGTATTTCACTACCTACCGTTTGGTTTTTGCCAAATTTAAGTGTTGGCATATTTTCTTCAGTGCCAATTACAGGAAGTTCTCCTGATTCTATTTTTTGATAACTCCTTCTGGTAAATACTGCACGCTATATTCGTTAGGGTTATTTTTTGATTTGTTCTTGGAAATCTTTATATAGCCTTTTGCCCAGTCGCTTAGTAAACGAGGTGATATCAGTCTCCAAACACAGTCGGCACCCTTGCTACTGACTGGCCATAATGCAGCTGACCCATCAGGTGCTTCATCATAATCAAAAACAAAGTCGGTAGGCTTCCCTGTATACAAACCTTCTGCAATACGTTCAGTAAGGGATTTGCCAACACCAATAATGTGCATGGTTTCTCTATCTATAAAAATAGGATATGTTTGATTAGGACGTGTTGTTTTATCAAATGTACTTAAAGTTAACCCTTCAAATGGACTACGCTCAATACCTCCAGTAAAACTCATTGTTTTCGGATTGAAATCTGTAGGCGTAATGAATACTAGATATTCCTGTAAGAATGTAAAACCACCATTTGGTTTGCCGCCTGAGGTTTGCACTGTAACACATGTTACCTGTTTGTTTTCAAACATCTCTTGGCACATAACCATTAAATTGTGAACTTCATGGTAACCTATGCTGATAATAAGCACTCCAGAGCTAGATAGTAGCCTTTTAGCTATTTGAAGTCTTTCATTCATAAAAGACAGCCATTTACTGTGGCGAAATCCATCGTTCTTATCTACAAAAGCGTCATCGTAGATAAAATCTTTATTTTCGGTATTGTAAGGGGGATCAATGTAGATAACGTCAATCTTGCCAGTATGGTCTTTTCCAACAATCGGAGACTATGAAGGTTATCGTCCTTCAAGAAGAAAATTGACTCCGCCTGTGGTAGTGGTGATTTCTTTGTCCGCGCATTCAGTAAATACGGGAATGTTATCCCTCATCTGTACATCAACGGCTTCTTCGTGGCGTTCCCACACGAGGCCGTATTTCTTTGCGTTTAATTCGCTTTCGATTTCTCCGAGGGCAATGAGCACCTTATCATCGTCTTTATGTTCTTTACGGATGGTTTCGAGAAATGCCAACATGCGCTGACGTTTCTCCTGCGATAAATTAGCCATCGTTCTCATCCTCCTTGTCTGGTATAAATTCAATAATATCATCTACCTTGCAATTTAGCACACGACATATCTTTTCCATAGACTCCAGTGATACATAGTGGTCACGGCGGAGCCTTGTGGATATATTGGCACTGTAGCCAGCCTCTTTCTGAAGCTCTGCCGGTGTCATTTCTCTATCAATCAATAAATGAAATAGCTTCTTATATGTAATAGCCATGTTTTCCCTCCATAAACTATCGTCAATAACTGCCTTCTATTTTATCACGAATACGTGAAAATATCTACTATAGCAAACCTCTTAAATAATGCAGTTCCTTTACAGCGGTGATAAAATATAGTGTAGGAGATGATAGTATGCTACACAATGAAGCTAGAAAACTAGTATTGGAAGCCTGGGATAAAACTCACAATGCCAGGGAAATTGCAAAATATTTTTCAGTAAATGAAAGCACCGTATACCGTCTTGTAGAAGAGCGTGCACGCACTGGCAGTTATGAGACCAGAACGCAGATGAGAGGCCGGAAAACAATTCTTACAGAAAAACAGCACCACGATATTCTGGAACTTGTGCAAGAACAACCGGATATCACAATGAAGGAGATTGTCGAAACGCTTCATTTACCTGTAGGCGATGAAGCCGTCAGGCGTTTTCTGATAAAACAAGGTTACACTTATAAGAAAAAGTCTTTGCATGCAAAAGAACAGGAGCGTCCCCGATGTGCAGAGAAAACGCAGTCAATGGATAGAAACTATATCTGGTGCAAATGCAGAACATCAAATATATCTCGATGAAAGCGGTATTAATACAAACCTCACAAGACACTATGCACATGCAGTACATGGGAAACGTGCCATGGATGCTACTCCGATCAACACGCCTGCCGGAACAACTGTTTTGTCATACATCCGGCTTAACGGCAGTCTGGTATATACTACGTACCAAGGTGGAACAACTGCACAGCGATTTCGTGAATATATGGGAAAACAATTGATACCGAGCCTTGAGAAAGACGATGTTGTAATCATGGATAACATGCGTTCTCATCATGCCAAAATAGTGACGGAACTTTTAGACAAGGCAGGAATCTCCTATCTATATTTGCCACCATACAGTCCAGATTTGAACCCTATTGAAAAAATGTGGTCAAAAATGAAATCCTTTCTCAAAAAGAGGAAAGTCCGTGCTGCTGAACTACCTGAGGCTGTAAAAGCGGCCTTAAAAACAATAAGTACGAACGATTGCAAAGGGTGGTTCCGCGCATCTGGAATTTGCGTTAATTAAGAGGATATCTATAGTTATTTTGTATAACTTCTCAGGTATGTATTCCATATTTTATGAACATTGTTGCTAGTATCAACTGCCTTAATCCTATCCAGATCAAACAAGATACAGCCACAATGTCCCTTAAAGGTAGGAAAACAGATTACCTTCAGGTTGGTGTCTATCTCCGGGCTATAATCCATAAGTTCCAATACTTCTCCATAAAGTGCCGAACGTTCATAACTTCGCAGCCATTTCGAATCCATATTGGCAAACAGACTTCCAAAAGATTTTCCCAACAGCTGATCCAGTGGAAGCTTTTCTAATCTGGCAAGTTCCTGATTTGCATAACGGAAAATCCAGTCTACCGCATGTCTTTCTTCATTAAACACCATTTCTATATCCGTAAATGCAATAGGCAGATATTCAAAAGAACTATAATGGCGGCAATATTCTTCTTCTGTAGCCGGAATACCTTTTTTTCCCAAAGCGTGAATCATTTTTTTCTGCTTTTCCTGAATCTCAAACACTATTTGTTTTTTCTTACGAACAGTATATAACAATTCTTCTCCATCGCTGAGATTACCATATCCGTCACATCGTGGACAGCCTTTACAGACACAATTACAGCCTCTGTTGTATTTTTACTAAATTCTTCCTTTAATAATCCTTCCAGATTTTTCAAGGTAACCCGCGTCTCGTATACTCTTCCCCCAACTATATGAATCTCCGCAATTTTTCCATGCATTATAATATAAAGAATCATATCCGAATCCAAAGTTACATTTTTTCTATCTGAAGTTATATTAATAAGTCCCATTCTCGTTATCCTCACATCCCGTTCTGGCATTACTGCACTTATTATATCAGCTTCCCTCTGATAATGGTTATAAAAATTTTATATTTCTCATATTTCAGGAATACTCCCTGAAACGCAAAGTATCCCCGAGGATGTCAAGTCATTGCGACATAGAGGATATTATGTAGTTGTCACAAAGCAGATGGGGAGGATGTTATGTCATTGTCGCAAAATTTTCCTGTATCATTCCCATCAACTCCTGTGCAATGTTTTCCGACTTAATTCTTATCAGATTATCCCTCGCATCCCTTCTGTCTAATAAATTCATTCCTTTATGCATCTATGTTCATTGACTACCTCTTTCTATTGAATGATTTTCCAGTATCCCTTTCGGTCAGATCCTACTCTTATAATTTTTCCTCGTTCTTTTAGTTCTTTTATAAGACGGCTGACCTTTCTCGTACTTATATCCATTTGTTCTGACATTTGCTTTGCTGTAATGGAAGCATTTTCCTCTAATAATCCCAAGACTTTCATCATTTCTGAATTATCATCGCCAATTTCATTGCCATTATCATCGCCATTGGCAATGATAACATTATCTTTTGGCAATGAAAATGGGAATTCAACTTTTATAAAATGTTCTGATATATGAAAAATGCTTTTGTCGTACTCTTTTAAAATTCTGCTCATTCCTGATCCTAATTGTTCTACAAGACCCACATCTTTAAATACACGCATCAATTCACGATTTCTTGGCATACTACTACAGCTAAAAAAGTCTTCCTTGCTTTGTCCCGGAAGCAATCCACCATAAGACGTAAAAATCATTTTGTCATTAAAAATTTCAAAAACCGGTGGTATCTCTCTTGTAAAATCAGAATGTACAATTGCATTTATCACAGCTTCACGCATTGGAATGGATGCAATTAAATTTTCCTCCACTCTCTTAGTGTTCGTTACTTTTGCTCTGGTTACATTTTCGATTTTTAACTTTTCCAACACTTGATGTGTAGCCTTAATCAAAGAGCAATAACCATATTCTTCATTCTCAATCAAATCCACTTTGTCCGTTCCAGCATATTTTGCAACCTTAATAGATACTCCATTTTCATCAGCAAGCAAATATGCAACATAATTAAACTTACCATCAGGAGTTAAAAGTTCCAGTGAATTTGCAAACTTTTCATTCAGTTCCAATCCTCTTTCCTGATAATATATCTTCAATTGTGCAAAAGTAAGATCCTGTCTGGGAGATGTAATATTTCGCAATGTATTATGAATCCTTTTGCTATAAAGATTGTCAATCATTACAGTTGACATTGGTTGAGATGATGTCCCCATTCTTGTATAGCAGCCATTTGGTGACATTCCCTGTCTCTTTATATAATATGGTTTTTCCAATCCACTGGAAATTAAGATTTTAATTACAGAAATATTATCTATCTCTTCAGTCACAATATCAAATAATCCCAAAGTTGACGGAAGAATGTTATTTTTTATACGATCCGCAATCTTCAACTGTGTAGAATCAATATCTGAGATTCCAACTGGCTTTCCATTATCATCTAATCCAATGTATAAAATGCCACCTTCTTTATTATTCAGAAAAGCTACCACTTCTTTTTCCAGTTTATCATTCAATTCCACTTTAAATTCTATACGATTACTTTCTTGGAGCATTCTTTTCCCCCTTTTATACTAACTACGAATATCTATTTACACATTTTTTATTTCTTCTATAGACTCTTTTAACATTCTGACCTTTGTTATAATTATAAAGTCCTCACTGTCTAAATCCAAAACATTAATTGATCCAAGCTTACTCATTAAGTCGTCTTCCATCTTATTTAAGATACGATAAATTTCATTTTTCATCTCTGTATCATTATTAGCTTCTATACTATTATCAATATGATTTATATCTTTTGAATATAAACCTCTTTCAACCCTTATAATATCTTTCGTATCCATTAATTGTCTAATTGCTCCCGTTATCTGGTTTCTTGTAACGTCCTTCCCACTTTTTTTAATTATATAATTTCTAAAATCAGATGCAGTATACATCCCATATGTTTTTAACACACTCTTTTATCAAAATTTTTATTTCGGCGGTTGATATTTTCATCTTATATTTCTCCATTTTCGTTAATTTGTTTATCATTCGTTAATTTACTTAATTTTAAAACAATTATTTTTATTTTTT
>ENA-OUNH01000542-OUNH01000542.1-human-gut-metagenome-genome-assembly--contig:-NODE-542-length-10400-cov-2.962815_pt1 | contig 10400 bp, 10 predicted proteins | sample MGYA00242806_ERZ504814 | MGnify/ENA primary metagenome ERZ504814 (study PRJEB26092, sample SAMD00036389) | human gut metagenome | host: Homo sapiens | study: EMG produced TPA metagenomics assembly of...
GTTTGCCATTGCAGGCGGCGGCAGCCTTGCGGCCCCAGGGCAGAGCGCCTCGGGCTTGCCGATCTGCCGAATGTGCTGTATCTGGGCTATGTGTCGGACGGTGCGGCCAAGGCGCTGATGGCCCGCTGCCGTGCATTTTTGTTCCCGACCCTGTATGAGGGCTTCGGCATCCCCCCGCTTGAGGCTGCCGCCTGCGGTGCGCCCGAGATTATCGTCAGCGATACCCCCTGTATGCGCGAGGTCTACGGCCCCAGTGCCGCCTATATCGACCTTGCCGTCAACCACGGCGATGTTGACAGCATCACCCCCGCACAGGCACCCGCTGCCGCCGTGCTGGCCCGCTACAGCTGGGACCGCAGTGCAGAAAAGCTGCTGCAGATCCTTACGGCGTAACCATACTGTCCCAAACGCTGCCCTGCGCAGCAAAAAAGCCGCCCGCCGCTTTCCACTGGAAAGCGGCGGGCGGTATCGGTTTTATCGCATCCCAAATTTCCGGTCAAGGCTCCGGTACTGCAGTGCCTCCGAAAGATGGGCGGCCTCAAGCAGCTCACTGCCGTCCAAATCGGCCACGGTGCGTGCTACCCGCAAAATGCGGTCGTAGGCGCGGGCACTGTAGCCCAAACGCTCAAACGCGCCGCGCAGGATCTTTTCGGCGGCGGGGGTCATGCGGCAGTACCGCCGCAGGGCGCTGGACGGCAGCTGGGCGTTGCACCGCACACCGGGCAAAGTCTGGTAGCGCTCACGCTGCAGGGCGCGGGCAGCAATGACCCGGGCGCGCACATCGGCGCTGGACTCGCCGCCCTGCTCGGACGCGAGATCGTCATATTCAACCGGAAGTGCCTCCACATGCAGGTCGATGCGGTCCAGCAGCGGCCCCGAAATGCGCCGCCGGTAGGCGTCCACGGCGCTGGGTGTGCAGGTGCACTCTCGTGTCGGGTGGCCGAGATACCCGCATTTGCAGGGGTTCATGGCGGCCACCAGCATAAACTTGCAGGGGTAGGACGCACTGCCGTGTACGCGGCTGACGGTGACCTTGCCATCCTCCAGCGGCTGGCGCAGCACCTCCAGTGTGTCGCGGGCAAACTCCGGCAACTCATCCAAGAACAGCACACCGTTGTGGGCCAGACTGACCTCGCCGGGCGGGTACGGACCCACCGCCCACGATGGCCGTGGAGCTGACGCTGTGGTGCGGGCTGCGGAACGGTCGCTCCCGGATAAGCCCGGCGCCGCCCCGCAAAAGCCCGGCCACTGAATAAATCGCGCTTGTTTCCAACGCTTCCTCATAGCTCAGCGGCGGCAGAATACCCGGCAGCCGCTTGGCGAGCATCGATTTTCCGGTTCCCGGCGGGCCTACGAGTAAAAGGTTATGCCCGCCGGCCGCTGCAACCTCCATGGCACGGCGGGCCTCGCTCTGCCCGCGCACATCGGCCATGTCAGGCCCGAGCCAGACGCCGTTTTCATCGTACCCATCGGGTGTGGCTGGGGTGATGGGCTCCGCGCCGCAGAGGTGCAGCACAACATCCTGTGCACTGCGCGCGGGGTAGACGGTCAGCCCTTCGGCCACAGCGGCTTCGGCGGCGTTCTCGGCGGGCAGAAACAGCTCCTTTACGCCGTTCTGCACAGCGGCAAGGGCCATTGGCAGCACACCGGTCACGGGACGCAGTGTGCCGTCCAGCCCCAGCTCACCCAGAAATGCCCGCTCACCGCCGGGGGCGGCAGCTTGCCCTGCGCAGCCAGTATCCCCACAAACACCGGCAGGTCATATACCGGCCCGGTCTTGCGCACATCGGCGGGGGCTAGGTTGATCGTGATGCGGCTGGCGGGCCACGCATAGTGCAGGTTTTTCACGGCGCTGCGTACCCGCTCGCTGCTCTCCTTGACGGCGGAGTCCGGCAGGCCGACCAGATTGAACTGCGGCAGCCCGCCCGCAAGATCAGCCTCGACCTGCACAAGATACCCCGCCAGCCCGGTCACACCGAGGCTTGTCACTTTTGCATACATAGGCGGCTCCCTTTACAGTTTTTCCACGCCGGGAATCAGCGCGGGGTCATACATGACTTCGGAATGGTTGTCCAGCACAAGCTCCCGATGCAGCAGCTGCCCGGTCTGTGCGTCCAGTGTCTCCTTGTAAATCTTCGACACACGGTAATATTTGCCGCCCTCTTTTTGGAAGTGGTGCCCTTCCTCCACAATGCGGTAGCGACAGGGCAGGGGGCGCTCACAGCGCAGCTCGGCGTAGAGGTTGTCCTCATCGCACCACAACAGCAGCTGGAACGTCTGGTCCGTCTCATTTTTAAAACGGTAGTCGCCGTTATTGTAAAACACCGACGTGCCGGAACTGAACGGCACCCGCGGCCCCTCGTCGGGGGCCAGCGCATCGGAGTGCTTGTGAAACTCGGTCACGGTCAGAGGGCTTACCAGCACAACGCGGTGAATCGTGTTTGCCAGGTTGCACAGCCCGCCGCCGATACCCGGCAGAATATGATTACGCACCAAAATCCGCCCATCCCGGTAGCCCTTGCGCTTGGTCGTCTTGCCCACCCGATGCCAGAAGGAAAACGTCTCACCCGGGCGGATGAGAATGCCGTTGAGCCTTTCATTGGCAAGGCGGATGTTGACGGCCTTGTTCTCCTGCAAGACTGGGTCGATGCCTTTGCCGCGCTTGATGAGGTGCGAACTGTACTGCGCCACTATGCAGGGCAGAGGCGCGGTATCCTGCGTGTCGGCATAGTTTTCCTGCGCGAAAAAATCCTTGATATGGCGCTTGCAGATTTCCTTTTGCAACGCAATTTTGTAACAGGTCGGGCTGATATCGCAGAACATGAAACTGCCTCACTTTCCTATGCCGTCCAGACGGCCCCGGCGGTGTGGGGCGCGGTGGTAAAACCAGAGGATGAGCTTTTCCAGCACGCGCTTTTTGCCATAGTGCGTCTCGCCGGGCAGCCGGATGAAATCCACTAGAATGCTGTCCAGCCCGGCGCTGTTCGCGCCGCGGATATCCCGGAACAGCTGGTCGCCGACGCAGACGACCTGCTCGGGTGGCAGGCCCAGCATGGCGCAGGCCCGGCGGTAGGCAGCGGGGTCGGGCTTGCCCGCCTCGGCAATAAAAAGCGTGCGGATATTGCGGTTGAATCGCTCAATGCGCACGGCAGAATTGTCGGAAAGCAGCAGTGTTTTCAGCCCTAGGCTGTGGATATGGCGGAACAGCGCATCCACCTCGGGCGTGGAATCGTCGCCGTGGTGGACAAGCGTGTTGTCAATGTCAAACAGAATGCCTTTGTAGCCCAGCGCGGCCAGCTTTTCATAGTCGATGGCAAATACGCTGGGAACATGGACCGTGGGGTACCAACGCTCAAGCATGCGGAGCCTCCATATAGTCGCAGACAGTGTTGATCTGGTCGGCGATATCCCCGCCAAAAGCGTGCGCAAAAAAGGCACTGCCGATGGTGAAATACGCGGCCCCGGCAGCTTTGATTTCATCCAACCGGGCAAAGCTGTTCACACTGCCCGCCAGGCAGATCGGCGCATGGACCGCCGTGATGAACGCACGGTTCAGCGCCGCCGCATCGCCGGTATAGCGGTAGCCCAGCAGATCAATGCCGTCCACGCCCTTGGCTAAATAGCCCTCGGCCTCGCAGATCATCCCCGCCGGGGTGCCGTGCAGGATAGAGGGACGGCCAGAAATTTGCCCAACGAAGGGCATATACCGCAGCCCATGGGCGCGGCAATAAGCATGGACGGCGTCAGAGTAGACCGTACCCATCAGGATATCACACCCGCAGGCAGCGGCCATTTCGGCCCCGTGCAGGCATTCAGGCTCGGTGTAGGCGACGACCTCCAAACAGGTCGTCTTGCCGCAGGCTTTCATCTGGGCAAACAGGGCCTGCATCTCGGCGAAGGGAAGCCCTTCCTCTTTAAAGCCCCAATACCGGGCGCGGGTGTGCTGACACCGGGCAAAGACTGCGGCGGCATCGGGCACAGTGACATCGTTGTGAGTCAGCATGACGATGAGCTCAGGCGTATGTTTCATATAGGTCCACGGCTTTCCTTGGATACAATCATCGAGGTGCAGAGCGGATACCTTCACTATACACTGGAAAACGCCGTTTGGCAAGGGCAAAAGGCGAAAGAAACTGTAAAAATCAGGCAAAAATAAACAAAATTCGATTGACAGGCTACGGCAAAGTTGGTATATTTAGAGTATGCCTAGTTAGTATTTCCTATGGAAAGTGAAGGTGTTTTACTTATGTATCAGGATATGTATGAGCGTTGGCTGGCTGCTGAGCTGGACGACGCAGACCTCAAGCCCGAGCTGGAAAGCGTTAAGGGGGACGATGCCGCCATTCAGGACCGCTTTGCCGTGGCCCTGAAGTTCGGCACCGCCGGTCTGCGCGGCGTCATCGGCGCGGGCACCAACCGCATGAATATTTATGTTGTCCGTCAGGCAACACAGGGCCTTGCCAACTGGGTCAAGACGCAGGGCGGCAGCCAGACCGTTGCCATCAGCTATGACAGCCGCATCAAGAGCAATTTGTTTGCCAAAACGGCCGCCGAGGTGCTGGCTGCCAACGGCATTAAAGTCCGCATCTATAAGGCTCTGATGCCTGTTCCCGCGCTGAGCTTTGCCACCCGCTACTACAACTGCAACGCGGGCATCATGGTCACCGCCAGCCACAACCCGGCCAAGTACAACGGCTACAAGGCCTACGGCCCCGACGGCTGCCAGATGACCGATGAGGCCGCCGACATCGTTACGCCGAAATTCAGAAAACCGACAATCCTGACCGGGGCCAAGCTGATTCTTTGAGGACGGCATGGCGCAGGGCTTGATCGAGTATGTCGGCGAGGATTGCATCAACGCCCTCTACGCCGCCATCGAGGCACGCTCCATCCGCCCGGGCATCTGCAAGACTGCCGGCCTCAAGCTGGTCTACAGCCCGCTGAACGGCTCCGGCCTCGTGCCTGTCACCCATGTTCTGGGGGACATCGGCATCACCGACATCACCATCGTGCCCGAGCAGAAGGACCCGGACGGCAACTTCCCGACCTGTCCGTATCCCAACCCCGAAATCTTTGAGGCACTGCGCCTCGGCCTTGAGCTGGCCGAAAAGTCCGGCGCGGATCTGATGCTGGCTACCGACCCCGATGCCGACCGCGTGGGCATCGCCGTTAAGTGCAAGGACGGCAGCTATGAGCTGCTCTCCGGCAATGAGGTTGGCGTTCTGCTGCTTGACTACATCTGCGCAGGCCGCATTGAGCAGGGCACCATGCCGAAGAACCCCGTCATGTGCAAATCTATTGTTTCGACCCCGCTGGCCGACAAGGTGGCCGAGCATTACGGCGTTGAGTGCCGCAACGTGCTGACCGGCTTCAAATGGATCGGCGACCAGATCGCCAAGCTGGAGGCTGACGGTGAGGTTGACCGCTTTATCTTCGGCTTTGAGGAAAGCTACGGCTATCTGGCCGGCCCCTATGTCCGCGATAAGGACGCTATCATCGGTTCGATGCTGATCTGCGAGATGGCCGCCTACTACCGCGCCAAGGGCTCCTCCATCAAGGAAGAGCTGGAGCGCATCTACACCGAGTACGGCCGTTACCTGAACAAGGTGGACAGCTTTGAGTTCCCGGGCCTGTCCGGCATGGACAAGATGGCCGGCATCATGCAGAACCTGCGCGACAACCCGCCGAAGGACTTTGCCGGTGACAAGGTCGTCAAGGTTGTGGACTACAAAAAGCCCGAGGAGACCGGCCTGCCCGCCGCCAATGTCCTGATTTATACGCTGGAAAGCGGTGCCACGGTTGTCGTGCGCCCCTCTGGCACCGAGCCGAAGATCAAGACCTACTTCACCACCAAGGGCAAGGACCTCGCCGAGGCCGAAGCCCAGAAGGAAAAGCTGGCCGAGGCCTGCAAGCCGCTGCTGGCGTAAAATTTAGCATAGTATAAGCAAACGCACCGTGTCCGCTCTTGGGCGCGGTGCGCCTTTTTGTTTATCCTGACGGCAAACGGGCAAAGCCCCTCCGGTCATCGCTGGCCCTCGACCACCTCCCCAGAATGGGGAGGCATCCTCGCGGGCACTGCCCGCGTAAAAAGGCGCCCCTTTCAGGGGAGCTGGCCGAGCTTGCGAGGCCTGAGGGGCTTTGGCGGCTCTCCGCCACCGCGCACTTTCCCTAAAAACTCCCCGCAAAGTTCGTCACCTACGCTACTTGATAATGAAATTCTACACTTGTAGAATGAAACTATCCTCTACATCTGTAGAATGAAAAGGAGGCTTACTATGTATCAAGCTGTCTTTATCGCCTGTTTAACACAAGGACTGCTGCCCGGTCTGGCCGTGCTGGTGCTGCTGGCTGCCGCGCTCAGGCTGCAAAAGCAGTACGGCCCGCAGTGTTTCTGCCGGCTGTGGACCAAACTGGCTGTGCTGACCCTGACCGCCTGCTGCGCGGGCAGTATGGTGGCCTGCAAGACGGTGGAACCGCTCCCGGAGGAGCCAACAACCGCCGCGTCGGCACCGTCCGAAACGGGCAACCCCATCGTGACACCAGAGCCGCCGCCTGTTTCGGTGGAGGCGGGGGCCACAGCCGTTCGCCGCGGTGCGGACTTCCTTTGGAGTGAGTACCTGACCAACGGAAACGGCTACTACTACCACAGCGGCGCGTGCGGCCTTGTAGAGCCTGCGGATTACGACAGCGAGGAAATGGCCGCTCTGCTGGATGCACCGCGCACGGACGGCACGAACTGGCGTGACTACCTGAACGCGGGTCAGGGCGCGCTGGTAAAGGCAACCTTTGAAGCCGAACTTTCGCCCGAGGCATGGTATAGGGGGCCGCAATATGGAGAGGGGCGTTTCCATGTTTATCTGATTGTGCCGTTCGATGAAGCGCAGCCCTGTGAGGTCATCAGCGGCTGGCAGTCGGCCAACGATCCGAATCAATCGGCTCATTTTGAGATCCTGCCCATGGCGCGGGAGTTGGATCTGACCAACAACCAGTACCGTATGCTGCTGCACCAGTGCAACACGCTGGCACAGGCGGGGGCGCGGGACTTTGGCAACCCCGGCGACTGGCCGCAGGATGAGCTGGAGACCTATCTCTATTATCGCAGCCGGTATTACAGCGGTCAGGCGGACGCCCTGCTGATGCTGAATACGGATTTCAGCGATACAACGGACTGGAACCGCCTGCCGGGCTATCTGACCTATGACGAACTGAACGCGCTGGATTTTTCGGAACCAAAGACAGCCGCCATACCGGGCTTCACCGCTCCGGAAAGCCTCGAAAGCGATGATCCCGGCGTCTGGAGCTTTACACGAGAGGGTGCGTATCTGTTTGCCGAGTGGCCGGGTGTACAGGAATATGTATTCAATGTCTACAACGGTGACGCAAAATTGAAATTTGATGCCCGCACCGTCTGCGTGTCGGGCCGCAGCCTGTCTTAAAAAAGAGCGAAAATAAAACAGAAACTGTAGGGGCGGGCATTGCTCGCCCCTACTTGCAATCCTCCCTCGACTTGTAGTATAATAATATGTCCCATAGTATCCGCATTCGCAAGTGAGGTGACGCTTATGCCCGGTGACCTGCATACGCATACGACATTTTCCGATGGCTCTACCCCGGCGGACAAGCTGCCGTTTCTGGCGGCCTGCGCGGGAATGACGCATCTGGCAATCTCCGACCATGACTCGATCGAGAGTGTGCGCTATGCCCACGACCACCCGCTGCAAAACGGCGTCCACCTCATCCCGGCCACCGAGCTGACCGCCTACGACTATGAGCGCGCCCACCGCGTGCATCTGCTCTGCTATTGGCCGGACGACTGCGCCGCACTGGCGGACTTTTCCGCCATGATGGCGGAGCGCCGTCTGACCGCCATGCTGCAGAGCTGCAAGGAGCTGGAGGCAATCTGCCCGCAGTTTCGCACCGAGGAGGCGCTCGCCCTTGCTAAGGACAGCGGTACGCTGTTCAAGGCCCATGTCATGCGGGTGCTGTGGCAGTACGGCTTGGCGGACGGCATGTACAATACCGTCTATAAGTCGCTGTTCGGGCTGAAGCCTGTGCGCGGGCGCATCCTGCACACGCCGCGGTATGAGCCGGTCGACACGGTGCTGGATGTCATCAAGGCAAGCCGCGCGGTGGTCGTGCTGGCACACCCCAGCGTCTATCACAGCATGGAGCTTGCAAGGGAGCTGATCGCCGCCGGGCGGTTGGACGGTGTGGAGATCGACCACCCCCGCAACACGCCGGAGGATAAGGCAGAGCTGACCCGTCTGGCGCAGGAAAACGGGCTCATCATCACCGGCGGCACCGACTACCACGGCCTGAACACCGTGACACCCCGCCCTGTGGGCGCATTTTCTACCCGGGATGAGATGATCGCGCGCATCGGCGATATTGCCAAGGCGCGCAAGGCAACACGAAAAAAATCAGAGTAAGGAGCAATATCATGACATACACCTACAACAATAAAGGCACCTGTTCTGTCCGCACCATCGTTGAGCTGAACGATGACCACACCATCAAGAGCGTGCAGGTCATGGGCGGCTGTGACGGCAACCTGAAGGGCATCGCCAAGCTGCTGCCCGGCATGAAGGCCGAGGACGCCATTGCCCGCATGGAGGGTACGACCTGCGGCCGCAAGCCCACCAGCTGCCCCGACCAGATCGCCCAGGCGCTCAAGGGCGCGCTGGCGGAGATGCAGTAAAAAGCCTTCCCCTCGGGAAAAGGCGGCGCAAAGCGCCGGATGAGGGAAAACACTGCCGCTATTGCCCAGTAAGAGGGCAGCAGGGCAGATGCGCCCCTCATCAGTCACCCTCGGTGACAGCTTCCCCCAAGGGGGAAGCCTTTTTGATGCTATCTATATAGTAAAGGAGCTTCCCATGGACTGCTTCCAGTATCCGCTTGATACCGAGACCCTGCTGCGCAAAAAACGCAGACTGCGCCGCGAACTGCTGGCCCAGAACCCGCACCCGCTGCACAAAAAAATCGCCATCCTCGGCGGTTCTACCACCAACGAGGTGGCCGACCAGCTGGGGCTGTTTCTGCTGCAGTACGGCATCGAGGCGGAATTTTACCAAAGTGAATACGCCCAATACTGGCAGGACGCCATGTTCGGCACGCCGGAGCTGGACGAGTTCCACCCGGATATTATCTATATCCACACAAGCTGGCGCAACCTGACCGCGCTGCCCACGACGGCTGACAGCGAGGCGGACATTGACGCCATGCTGGACGAGCAGTATGCTCACTTTGAAACCATGTGGCAGGCGCTGGAGCAGAAATTTGCCTGTCCGGTCATCCAGAACAACTTTGACCGGCCCAACTACCGCCTGATGGGCAACCGCGACATCTGGGACCCCCACGGCCGCTCCAACTTTATCAGCCGCCTGAACCAGCGGTTCTATGCCTACGCGGCCGCACATGAGCATTTTTACATCAATGACATCGACTATCTTTCGGCAGACTACGGACTGACCGCTTGGGGCGATGCCTTCTTCTGGCATATGTACAAATATGCCATGTGTCTGGACGCAATCCCATCACTGGCCAACAGCGTGGCCAATATCATCAAGTCTTTGTACGGCCGCAACAAAAAGGCGCTTGTTCTCGATCTGGACAATACGCTCTGGGGCGGCATCGTGGGGGACGATGGTGTGGACGGCCTTGCCATCGGACCCGAGGTGCCGGAGGGGCAGGTCTTTGCCGAGTTCCAAAGCTACTGCAAGGCGCTGAAATCCATCGGTGTGATTCTGGCGGTCGATTCCAAAAACGAGGAGGCCAACGCGATTGCGGGCCTCAATCATCCGGACGGCGTGCTGCGTCCCGATGACTTTGTCGCTATCAAGGCCAACTGGGAGCCGAAGGATCTCAATCTGAAGGCAATCGCCGCAGAGCTGAGCCTTGGTGTGGACAGCTTTGTCTTTGCCGATGACAACCCGGCCGAGCGCGCCATCGTGGCTGCGCAGGTGCCGGGCGTGGCGGTGCCCGCGCTCGACGGTGCCGAGAACTATATCAAGACGCTGGACCACGGCGGTTATTTTGAGGTCACGGCTCTCTCCAAAGAGGATCTGAAAAAGACCGAGCTTTACCACCAGAATGCCGAGCGTGCTAAAGCACAGGCGGCCTTTACCGATTACGGCCAATATCTGGACAGTCTGGAGATGACGGCCACGATCCGCGGCTTTGAGCCGCTTTACATCCAGCGCATCGCCCAGCTGACCAACAAATCCAATCAGTTCAACCTCACAACGCTGCGCTGCAGCGAGGATGACATCCGCGCAATGGCGGCGGATGCCGATGCGCTCTGCCTGTGCGGCAAGCTGGCGGATAAATTCGGCGATAACGGCATTGTTACGGTGGTGGCGGGCAAGCGTCAGGGTGATCTGCTCGACCTGACGCTCTGGCTC
>ENA-OUNH01000543-OUNH01000543.1-human-gut-metagenome-genome-assembly--contig:-NODE-543-length-10396-cov-3.473074_pt1 | contig 10396 bp, 13 predicted proteins | sample MGYA00242806_ERZ504814 | MGnify/ENA primary metagenome ERZ504814 (study PRJEB26092, sample SAMD00036389) | human gut metagenome | host: Homo sapiens | study: EMG produced TPA metagenomics assembly of...
TATGTCAATTCATAGTTACATTGGGTTTATTTATTATATTGTTGTAGGGGCTGGGCATGCCCGGCCCGCAGCATAAAGGCGGACGGTCGTTCGCGGGCAGGTTGAGGGCCGGGCATGCCCGGCCCCTACACGGCAGCAAAAAGGCCGCCCTGTGCGGACAGCCTTTTGCTTATTATGCTTTTGTTTTAGCCGGCAGGCTCAGCAGCACCAGCATCAAAAAGATGCAGCCGAACCCCAGCGCATCCCACAGCGTAAAGGGGGAGCCCAGCGCCAGCGTGCTGATGATGGCCGCCGTGACGGGTTCGGCAAAGCTGTACAGGCTGGACTTCTGCGGGCCGATGAGCGGCACGCCCGACATATACAGGCTGAACGCCAGCACATTGCCCAGCACCACGACCGTGAAAATACCGAACACGCCCATCGGCGTCGGCACATAGTCGATCTGCCACGGGCGGAAGATGAGCGCAAACATAATGCCGCCCATTAAGAACGCCCAGCCCTGCAGCATCGGGGTGGGGTACTGCTCCTGCAATTTTTTCGGCCACATCGTGTAGATGGCGACGCAGCAGGCGCTGACAACGCCCGACGCCAGCGCCGCCGGGCTGACGGCAAGGTCGGTCAGGCTGCCGTGGGTCGTGATAAGGAACACCCCCACCAGCGCCAGCAGGATGGAGAAAATCTCAAACACCCGCGGCCCGCGCCTTTGCTGGATGCAGACCACCAGCAGAATAATGACAGGGGAGAGGTCCTGCAAGATCGTCCCCATGCCCGCACTGGACAGCTGGATCGTCAGAAAATAGGTGAACTGGCAGCAGCTGACACCGGCCAAACCGTAAACCAGCAGGTCAATGGCATTGCGCGGATTTTTCCGTATATTCCACGGATCAAAGAGCATTTTACGATCCCGGATGCAGAAATACCCGCACAGGATCAGCCCGGCCAGAACAGCCGGATCGGCACAAGCCAGGTGGAATCCATCCCCTCGCGGGTGAACAGATACTGCCCCATGCAGCCCGAAACACCCCAGCATGCCGCACCGCCCATCGTCAGGCAGGCACCTTTTACACGGTCAGACATTATATTTTACCCCTCTGCTTGTAGGGGGTGGATGCAAGCATCCGCCCCTACAGCCTCCCGTAAGCGCTCATTCCAAAATCAGCGCTGCGGCCTCCCGCAAACCGGCCACGACCGGTGCGCCGGTTTTGCGCAGCGTTTCCGCCGGCTGGTGGCCGCCGGACTGCAAAACGCAGCCCACGCCAAGCGCCTGCGCCACCTCAAAATCATGGACCGAATCCCCGATCATCACCGCCCGGGCAGGGTCGAAGCCTTCCTCTTTTAAATAGGCAAGGCCGATCTCCACCTTGCTCTTGGCGTAGATGTCGCCCAGCCCCAGCAGCCGATCAAAATACCGGGTCACGCCGCGCTGCCCGACCTGTTGGCAGAGGGTGTCCCGCTTGCTGGCCGATAAAATGACCTGCCGCAGCCCGGCGCTGCGGAAAGCCTGCAGCGCCTCGGCCGCGCCGTCCATCAGCGGGCAGACCTCGCTGGCGGGGACATAGATCTCCATATACCGCGCTGCCAGCTCGGCAAAGCTGTGGCGGGAGAAGTCAAACCCGGCGCGGGTATAGTATTCCTCGATGGGAAAGCCAAAAATCGCCCGGTACTGATCGCGGTCGTACCGCTGCGAGTAGCCGAAGTCTGCCAGCAGACGGTTGAGCGCGTCCACGCAGAGTTCGACATCATCCAGCAGGGTACCGTTCCAATCCCACAAAATCAGTTCCGGGCGCATAGAAGTTACCTCGTTTTTATTCTTCTGTAAAAATCTTTTTCAGGCTTTCATTGCTCTCGATCAGCTTGACGAGCGCCACACCCAGCACGGTGCAGCTGATCAGCTCGCCGATGGCCACGGCCACGGCATTGAAGCAGGCCAGCGCCAGCGTCGGGGCCGTGTCCGAGAAGAAGAAGGTAATCTCGAACGCGCCCACGATGAGCATATTAAAAACAACGGGCGGCAGGGACGCCGGAATGGCAAGACCCTTGACGCGGATGTCACGCAGCTTGTAGGTCACAAGGCAGGCCAGCAGCGTGGCCAGCGTGCCGAACACCACATCAATGACGGTGGAGCCAAGCAGGTTCGCCAGCAGGCAGCCCAGCGTGACGCCGATGATGTACTCCGCGCCGAAAACCGGCAGCAGGCACAGTGCCTCGGCCACACGCACCTGCACCGCCCCATAGCTGAACGGGGCAAGCGCCAGACAGACCACCACATAGACGGCCGCGATGACAGCGCAGCGCACCAGACGGTTGACGGACATTTTTTTCATATTCATACAATACTCCGGCGGATAGATTTTGACCGCACGCAAGACCGCCAGCCTTGCGGGGTTTGCGCCGCCTCCCGCAGGGGAGGCGGCGGAGCCTAAAATCCTAAGTTGCTCAACAAATTTGTATTATAGCAAACCCCGCAGGCTGTTGCAAGGCCTGCGGGGAATTTCTTTTTTCTTATTTGCCTTCCCCTTTGGGGGAAGGTGGCCGAAGGCCGGATGAGGGGCGGCTGTGCCGCTGCCGCCCGTGAACCGGAAATTACGGCAGCTGCGGTGCATACGCCTCAAGGTTGCGGGGGTGCCCTTCATAGACGATGGCAATGGCATCGGGGCCGGTGTTGGCGCTGACAACGCCGCCAAGCTGGAACACGATCAGCGGCGGATGGCCGAACGCCTTTCTGCAAAGCTTGGCCAGCTCATCCCGCTTGGCAGTGCTGGACGTGTAGGCCACCATGTAGGGGGTGTCCTTCATCGAATCCACGCGGCTCTCGACCCATTTCAGCATGGCAGCAGGCACGGCGGCATCGCCGCGTACCTTTGCCTCGACCTTCGAGACACCCGCGTTCAAGCTGATGATGGGGCGGATGCCCAGCAGATCACCCACCACTGCGGCGGCAGCACTGACGCGGCCGGACTTTTTCATCTGCCTCAGGCTGTAGGCGGCCAGACAGATTTCCACGCAGTCCAGCTTCTGCTTCAGCTCACCCACACAGGCGGCCAGCTCGCCGCCGTTGCGTACCTTGCGGGCGCACTCGCAGAAATACCAGCCGTAGGGCATTGAGTAAGTCTGACTGTCGATGACCTGGATCTTCATTGTGAAGCCGGGGCGCTCCTCCTCGAGCAGCTCGATAGCCTTGACGGCGTTGTTATAGGTGCTGGAGCCGCCGGCGTTGATGCTCAGGTAGACCAAATCGGTATAGCCCTCATCGACATAGCGGGCATAAATATCACAGAACTGCAGCTGGGTGATGGCCGCGGTGGTCGGCACGCCCTGCGCATCGCGCATCATCTGGTAGAACTGGTCGTTCGTAAAGTCTTTGCGCTCCATGTACTCAACACCGTCAAGGTTGATGGGAAAGCCCACGACCTCGATGCCGTACTTGTCCGCAAGCTCCTGCGGAATATCGGAACAGGAATCCGTCAAAAAACCGATCTTGCTCATTTTACATCCTCACTCCATTCATAGCGGGTCAACTGCCCGTGGGTTTCCAAATCGGCAAAATCCCATTGGCGCAGCGCTTCATACACACCCACCGCCACCGCGTTGGACAGGTTCAGGCAGCGCTCGCCCCGGCGCATGGGCATACGCACACAATCTGCTTCATGGGCGGCCAGCAATTCCTCCGGCAGCCCGGCATCCTCCCGCCCAAAAACGAGATAGGCGCCGTCGGGGTAACTCACATCCACATGGCGGCGCGGGCCTTTGGATGTAAAATAAAAAACGGGCCTTTGTTTTTGGCAAAAAACTCCGCCAGATCCTGATAATATGTTATATCAAGCTGGTGCCAGTAGTCAAGCCCGGCGCGCTTCAATTTTTTGTCGTCCACGGCAAAGCCCATCGGGCCTACCATGTGCAGCCGTGCGCCCGTCACCGCGCAGGTCCGCGCAATGTTGCCGGAATTCTGCGGGATCTGCGGCTCGACCAGTACAATGTTTAAGATTGGCATACATTCACAGTCCTGTTTGTTTATTTTTTACTCCTGCCTCAATTTCGGCAAGGCGGTTTCCAGCCAGACGCCAAGTCGCTCGTCTGCACCCTCAGGGGTCTGACGGATACACTCTGCCACAAAGGCAGCGGCGGCCTGCACGGCAGCCTGCGGCACATTGCCCTGCAGGATGCGCCCCACCAGCACCGAGGCAAAAATATCCCCCGTGCCGTGGAACATCCGCGGCTGCAGCGGCGTCTTGACCGCATAGCCCTCGCCGCCGCGCGATGCACCCACGCAGCCTATGTACCGCCCGCCGCCGAGGCCCGCCACCCCCGTGACGACCACCTGCGGCGCAATGCGGGTCAGCCGGGCCGCCTGGGCCGCCGCCTGCTCGGCACTGCCCACACCGGGCAGCGGATCGCCCAGCAGCAGCGCAGCCTCGGTCACATTGGGCACGATCAGATCAGCGTGGCTGCACAGGTCGTACATGGCGGGGACCATATCCGCCCCCAGACCGCTGTACAGCCGGCCGCCGTCCCCCAGCACAGGATCCACGACCTTGAAGGCGCGGGGCCACAGTGCAAAGGCCTGCTGCACCAGCTTTGCCTGCGCGGCATCAGCCAGATAACCTGAGTAGATGCAGTCGAACTTGACCCCGAGCCGATGGTAATGGGCCAGCGCCGCAGGGCCGTAGGCCGGATCTGCCAGCCTGGCGGGGGCACCCAGCCCGCCCGTGTGGGTGGACAGCACCGCCGTGGGCAGCGCGACCGCCTGCACCCCCAGCGCCGAAAGCACCGGTACGATGACAGACAGCGCCGCCCGGCCGAGCCCCGGCAGGTCATGGATGGCTAATACGGTTTTCGGCGCATTGGTCATGATGCCGCCCTCCTTTTTGATTTCTCATAGATTTTACCATAAAACCCCGTGCAAAAAAGCAGTATTGGGGCGATTGGGTTGATTTGTTTGGTTTTTGGGCAAAGACAACAAAAACCGCCTGCCGGGCAGCAGACGGTTTTATACATTTGGCGGTCGTTTTCCGGCAGGTTTACAGCACCCGCACGCGGATCGCAGATTCGATGGCGCGCAGCTGCACCGCCAGATCCTCCGTCACATTGCCGGTCACATCCAGCAGGGTGTAGGCGACATCCTTCCTGCTCTTGTTGACCATGTTCTCAATGTTCAGATGGGCCTCGGTCAGCACGCCGGTGATGGCCGAGATCGCACCCGGGGTGTTCTTGTGGATCATGCAGATGCGGCGGCCGCCGATGCGGGGCTGGCTGACATCCGGCAGGTTGACGCTGTGGGTAATGTTGCCGTTCTTGAGGTAATCGCTCAGCTCGGCGGCGGCCATCACGGCGCAGTTCGTCTCGCTCTCGGGCGTGCTTGCGCCCAGATGCGGCGTGCAGCATACACCCTTGACGCCCAGCAGCTCCTCGGTGGGGAAGTCGCAGAAATACTGCGCGACCTTGCCGCTGTTCAGCGCGTCCAGCAGGGCGGCGTTGTCCACCAGCTCCCCGCGGGCATAGTTCAGCACACGGACACCGTCCTTGCACATGGCCAGCGTCTGGGCGTTGATTGTGTGGCGGGTCGTGGGCAGGTAGGGGACATGGATGGTCAGGTAGTCGCAGCGGGGCAGCATATCGCCCAGCGTGACGCAGTGCTGCACACTGCGGGAGAGGCTCCATGCGGCATCAATCGAAATGTAGGGGTCATAGCCGAGGACCTCCATGCCCAGCGCCACGGCGGCATTGGCCACGCGGGCGCCGATGGCACCCAGACCAATGACGCCCAGCGTCTTGCCGCGCAGTTCAGGGCCGACAAATACTTTTTTGCCCTTTTCCACATCCTTGGCGATGGTGTCGCGCCCCTTGAGGGTCTGCGCCCAGTTGACAGCATCGACCAGATTGCGGCTGCCCGCCACCAGCGCGCCGATGACCAGCTCTGCCACGGCGTTGGCGTTGGCACCGGGGGTGTTGAACACCACGATACCGGCGCTGGTGCATTCCTCAACCGGGATGTTGTTCGTGCCGGCACCGGCGCGGGCGATGGCCAGCAGGCTGTCGGGCAGCGGCGTCTCATGCATATCGGCGCTGCGCACCAGAATACCCTGCGGCTCGGCGGCCTCGTTGTCGATTTCAAACTGGTTGGCGGGCAGCTTTGCCAGCCCCACCGGCGAGATAGCGTTCAAGGTTTTGATTGTGTACATATATATAACTCCCTGTTCCCCTTATTTTGCGCCGTAGGGGCCGGACATGTCCGACCCTCAGCCTTGCGTTGCAAGCCTTTAACAGGCTGCTTCCGTGCGTCAAGTCAATGCTCTTTGCGGAACTTCTCCATGAAATCGACCAGCTTGTCGATGCCCTCCGGCGGCATGGCATTGTAGATGGAGGCGCGCATACCGCCGACGAGACGGTGCCCCTTCAGGTTCACAAAGCCTGCCTCTGCAGCGGCGGCGCAGAACGCCTTGTCGGTGTCGGCATCGGGGCTGGTGAAGGTCACATTCATCATGCTGCGGTATTCCTTCTGCACCGGGTTGTGGTAAAAGTCCTGCCCGTCCAGATAATCGTACAGCACCTTCGCCTTGGCGGCGTTGATCTTCTTCATGTTTTCAAGGCCGCCCACCTCATGCTCAAGGTAATCCATGACCAGACCGGTCATGTAGATGCACCAGCACGGCGGCGTGTTGTACATGCTGTCGGCGTTCAGCAGGGTGGTGTAATTCATCATTGTGGGCAGGCTGTCAGGGGTCAGGCCCTTGGCCGCGCCGCCCAGCAGATCCTCACGGATGATGGCCACCGCCATGCCGGCCGGTGCGATGTCTTCTGCACGCCGAAGTAGATCGCACCGTATTTGCTCACATCCACCGGCTCCGAGCAGATCATCGAGCTCATGTCTGCAATCAGGGGAACGCCGTCCACCTGCGGCACATCGCGGTATTTCGTGCCGAAGATCGTATTGTTCTGGCAGATATGGATGTAGCTGGCGTTGGGGTCATAGTCAATGCCGTTCACATCGGGGATATAGGTAAAGTTCTTGTCCTTGCTGCTGGCGGCAATGCGGGCCGTGCCGAACTTGGCGGCCTCCTCGGCGGCCTTTTGCTGAAATTGCCGGTCACAAGGTAGTCTGCCGTGCCGGTTTTCATAAAGTTCAGCGGCACCATCGCAAACTGCTGGGTCGCGCCGCCCTGAAAAAAAGCCCACCTTATAGTTGTCGGGGATGTTCAGCACCCGGCGCATGGCAGCCTCGGTGTTGTTGATGATCTCATCAAACCATTTACTGCGGTGGCTCATCTCCATCACGCTCATGCCGGAACCGTGGTAGTCCAGCAGCTCCGCCTGTGCCGTTTTCAGAACAGCCTCCGGCAGCATCGAAGGGCCGGCGCTGAAATTGTAAACTCTAGCCATCTTAACTTCCTCCTACAGTAAATGAAATGCGACCCGCTCACGGCGGATCGCATCTGCCGCGCCGTTGCGGTATGTCATTTATTATAGGAGCCTGCCGCCGCCCCGGCAAGCGGGCAAACTTACAAAAATGGCGCAAAATTCCGGGTGTGTTTTTGTGTTGTGACTAAATGTTTATCTATCGAGAACACTATATCCTACATTTGTAAAAGCTTTCTTCCCGTCCGTATATTTTCAGCAGTAAAATTTGTGCAACATTTTCTATTGCATTTATATCTTCCACAGATGTAAAATATATTTATGGTTATCTATTACATTTGTAAAATGCATCTTATCCATTCCGGACGACACCGTCCGCAGGGAGGTCTATATGGAACAGCTTTCCCGCAGTGAGGAACAGGTCATGGCAGCCCTCTGGGCCTGCAGCCGCGCCGCCACCCGGCGCGAGATCGCCGCGCAGCTGCCGCCCGCATGCCGCTGGGCAGACTCTACGCTGCTCAATTTTTTGCTCCGTCTTGAAAAAAAGAAGTTCGTCCGCACCGAAAAGCAGGGCAACAAAAATCTCTATACGCCGCTGGTGCGCCGCCTGACCTACTGCGGCGCCGTCAGTCAGGCCCATCTGCAGACGCTCTATGGCGGCGATATTCGCGCCATGGTGCGGGCGCTGGCTGACACCGGCCGCATGAGCTGTGCCGACACCGAGCGACTTCTGCGCTGGCTGACCGAATATCAGGCCGCCAACCCGGAGTATGACTACGAATAGTGCCTCACGCTAGGGGGAAGGCAAATCCCCCTGCATCTCCACCATATCTTTCCAGAACCGCTTCTGTACATGGTTCATCTGGGCCTTTTCATTGCGCCGTTCCTCGATCGTAAGCGCCTTAAAAAACCGCTTCCAGAGCCGCTGCCAGTCCAACTCCCCGGCATCAGTGCCGGGCGTGTACCGTTCCATGGTCAGATACTGCACCCGGCCGCTGCGGCGCACCAGCGCCGTTCCGTGGGCGGCGTCAAAGATCAGAAAATCGTCATCGGGCAGGCGGCTGCAGAAATGCCCCCGCAGCAGTGGCAGCACCTGATGCTTCGGGTGGATGACCGCGCCCAGCATATCGTCCCGCTGTTCAAACCGGATAAATTCAATACATTTGCAGGCCTCATTGCTGACCGCCCGCGCAAGGGCAAAGGCCGCAGCCGCATCGGGGTTTCCCAGCATCTGCGCCGCCCGGGGCCCTTGCTCAAAGCAGAGCCGTGCAAAGCGCAGCAGCGTCAGAGCCTTGCCGCCCTCCGTGGAGAGAAAGCCCGTTGTGATGCAGTCCTTCACCTGTGCGCCCAGCCGCTCCAGCCCGGCTGCCACCCGCCGCGCGCGCTGCGGGTCCGTTGGGATGTCCCGCGCGCCGAAAAAATTCAGCTGACCCTCCTCAGGCGGGCAGACCTCCGCCGGGATCTCTCTGCGCGCGTAGCTTTCAAACACGCAGCAGAGGAAGCCCGCAAAGCTGCCGTCATAGCAGTAGGCCACATCGGTCACATGCGCTTGGTAAGACATTGCAGCGCCTCCTGCCGCACGATTTTTGCGGCTGTATCCGCCGCCATGCCGCGGGCGGCCAGCTTTTGCACGGCCGGGGCAGCGTCCGGCAGCGCCTTGGGTACAAAATCATCCAGCGAAAGCTGCTGCATCCCCACGCTGAACGCCTTGGGGTCCAGCAGGGCACCGGCGATCTCGGCGCGGGTGCCGCGAGCAGCCGCCTTGCCGCGGCAGGTGATGAAATACTGCGCCCGCTTCAGCACTACGCCGATGCGCTTCAGCTCTGCCATGCCGAGGTTCTGGGTGCGCCGCGCCTGCAGGATGCGGATAGCGCTCTTAGGGCCGATGCCCGGCACCCGCAGCAGTTCCTCCTTGCCGGCTGTGTTGACCTCCACCGGGAAAAATTCCGGGTGGCGCACCGCCCAAGTACACTTGGGGTCGAGATAGGGGTCAAAATTCGGTTCTTCCTCGGTCAGCAGCTCCTGCGCCGAAAAATGGTAGTACCGCAGCAGCCAGTCCGCCTGATAGAGCCGATGCTCCCGCAGCAGGGGCGGGGCTGTGTGCAGCGCCGGCAGGCGGCGGTCCTCCACAACCGGCAGATAGGCAGAGTAAAACACCCGCCGCAGGGCGTATTTTCGGTAAAGTCCTTCCGTCAGATCCATGATGTGGCGGTCGGTCTCCGGCGTTGCGCCAATGATCATCTGAGTGCTTTGCCCGGCCGGTGCAAACGCCTTTGCACCGCGGTAAAGTACCATCTCCTTTTTGCTCTGCGCGCTCTGCACTGCGATCTGTCCCATAGGGCGCAGGATCGCAGTTTTTTTCTTGTCCGGGGCAAGCGTGTTCAGGCTTGCCTCGCTGGGCAGCTCGATATTGACCGACAGGCGATCGGCCAGCAGGCCGATCCTTTCCACCAGCGCCGGGTCCGCGCCGGGGATCGTCTTGGCATGGATATACCCGTTGAAGCGGTACTCCTCCCGCAGGATGCGCAGCGCCTCGATCATCAGCTCCATCGTGCGGTCGGGCGTACCCAGCACCGCGCTCGACAAAAACAGGCCCTCGATATAGTTGCGGCGGTAAAAACCGATCGTCAGCTCTGCCAGCTCCCGCGGGGTAAAGGTAGCCCGCGGCCGGTCGTTGGAGCGGCGATTCACGCAGTAGCTGCAGTCATAGCTGCAGACATTCGAGTACAGCACCTTCAAAAGCGACACACAGCGTCCATCCGGCGTAAAGGCATGGCAGATGCCTGCCGGTGCGCAGCTGCCCAGACTGCCGTGCCGTCCCGGGCGTCCCACACCGCTGGAGGTGCAGGCCACATCATATTTGGCGCTGTCTGCCAGTATCTCAAGCTTTTCCGCAAGGTCCATTCTGCCCGCCTCCTGAAAAAAGGGTATAAAAAATACAGCCCGCCGCATATCCTTGCTTAGCAGGGTGTGCCGCGGGCAGCATTTTTAAAAGATACTTCTGTTTTTGCCGTTCAAAGTCCGGACTATGGGACTCTGCTTA
>ENA-OUNH01000544-OUNH01000544.1-human-gut-metagenome-genome-assembly--contig:-NODE-544-length-10367-cov-3.307910_pt1 | contig 10367 bp, 10 predicted proteins | sample MGYA00242806_ERZ504814 | MGnify/ENA primary metagenome ERZ504814 (study PRJEB26092, sample SAMD00036389) | human gut metagenome | host: Homo sapiens | study: EMG produced TPA metagenomics assembly of...
GATCAGAATTCAATTCTGTAAAATAGGAGGTATTACAGTGACTTTATTTGATAGAGTATTCGGCGGAAACGATGCTGTATATGGTTTAACAGAGGTGCTATTGACGGTGCGATCGCTCAGTATGGCGAAGACAAAGCTGTCAGCTTCCGAACACCGCTTACAGCCTTCCTTGCTACTATGCTGTAACAGGAACAAAAGTTACAACATTAAAAGAATTAAAAGAAGCTCTTGGACGTTGTAAAAACACTTATGACAAGAGAGAAAAGACTGAACGATGCATTCATGTCCGGTGTTGCTACAGCACTCTGCGCAGAGTTCATCGAGGTTCTTAAATATATCGACGGAGCAACTCCTTATGAGGAGCCATGCTATGGCCATCTTGGTGATGCTGTTATCCGTGAGCTCGGTGTACCGCTTGTAACAGGCGATATCCCAGGCGTTGCAGTTATCCTTGGTGCTGCTCCTACTACAGAAGAGGGTGTTGCCCTTGTAAAGAGCTATCAGGCACAGGGTATCCTTGTAACACTGGTTGGAGGAATCATCGACCAGGTTGCTGAAGCCGGAATGAAGACAGGCGCTAACGTACGTGTTATTCCTCTTGGAAAAGATGTTACATCTGTTGTTCATGTAGTTTCCGTTGCGATCCGTGCAGCTCTGATCTTCGGTAATGTAACACCTGGAGATGCAGGAACACTTATGAAATACACAATGGATCGTGTACCGGCATTCGTTAACGCATTCAAACCTCTGGATGATGTGATCGTAGCATGTGGCGCAGGTGCTATTGCACTTGGTTTCCCGGTTATTACAAATGAGACAGAGAATATCTTCCGCGTACCGAAGAGCCTTATCGTTCAGGAGGACGTAAGCAAATTCAACGCTACTTCCCTTGAGGCACGTGACATTAAGATCAAGATCACAAATATCGATATTCCGGTTGCTTTCGCATCTGCATTCGAGGGTGAGATCATCCGTCGTAAAGACATGCAGGTTGAGTTCGATGGTTCCCGTGTAGACTGTGCAGAGCTTGTACATACCTGCGATGCTTCTGAGATCGAGGATCACAAGATCACAGTAATCGGACCTGAAGTAGACGAGATGGAATTCGGCAGCAAGAACAGCATTGCATATGTTGTTAAAGTTGCAGGTAAGAACATGCAGGCTGACTTTGAGCCGGTTATCGAGCGTAAATTCCACAACTACATCAACTGTATCGAGGGTGTATACCATACAGGACAGCGTGATATGCAGCGTATCCGTATCAGCATTGACGCATTTAATGCAGGATTCAGAATCAAACATATCGGTGAAGTTCTTTATGCATCTGTTAAAAATGAGTTCGATGCAGTTGTTGATAAATGTGAGGTTGTTATCTATACAGATCCTGCTGAGTGTACAAGAATCCGTCATGAGGTTGCAATCCCGATCTTTGACAAACGTGATGAGCGTCTTGATACTCTGACAGATGAATCTGTTGATGTATATTACAGCTGTATCCTTTGCCAGGCATTCGCACCAAGCCATGTATGTGTAGTAACACCGGAGAGACTTGGACTTTGCGGTGCCGTTTCATGGCTGGATGCAAAAGCTACACATCAGCTTGACCCAGCTGGTCCTTGCCAGATCATCACAAAAGAGCGTCCGATCGATGAGAATCTTGGTTCTTATGAGGACGTTGATGAGGCAGTTCAGAAATTCTCCCAGGGTGCTCTGGAACACGTTACACTGTACTCCATCATGCAGGATCCGATGACTTCCTGCGGATGCTTCGAGTGTATCTGCGGTATCGAGCCATTCTCCAACGGTGTTGTTATTGCCAACCGTGAGTATGCAGGCATGACACCACTTGGAATGACATTCCCTGAGATGGCATCCATGACAGGTGGTGGAGTTCAGACACCTGGATTCATGGGACATGGTAAACATTTCATTTCCTCCAAGAAGTTCATGAAGGCTGAGGGCGGTATCGAGCGTATCGTATGGATGCCGAAAGAACTGAAAGAGTTCGTAGCTGACAGACTTAACAAGACTGCAAAAGAGCTTTACGGAATCGACAACTTCACAGATATGATCGGTGATGAGACAATCGCGGAAGATCCAGAGACACTGGTAGCATTCCTTACTGAGAAGGGACACCCGGCACTGGGACTTGATCCGATGATGTAATTAAGTAAGGAGAAAGGATGCAAAAGCGTTCTTTCTCCTGAAAAATGTTAAAAAGTTTGTTGATTTTTTAACGGAAATACGCGGCTACACCTTGCCAATAACTGGTATGGTGTAGTATAATATATAAAGCTCTGTAGTTTTTAATTATTATTTTTAAGGAGGCTAACGAAAAATGCCGTTTAATCAGAAACCACAAAAGTTCAATGCAAAGATTAATGCTGTCACAATCGGAAGCGGAGATAAGACTGTGACAATTGGTGGGGATTGTACATTCCCGTTTATTCCTTTGACGCAGAGTCAGAGAACTGCCCGAAGATCGGTGTAGAGATCTCTGATATGGGTCTTGAAGGCGTATCTGAAGGTATCAAAGCTTACTATGAAGGCGCTACTACAATGGCTGACATTGCTAAGAAAGCAGCAGCTATGGAGGGTGCTGACTTTGTTGCACTTATTCTTGAGGGCGGCGACCCGAATGGTGTTAACAAATCTATCGATGAGCTGATCGCAGTTGTTAAAGAAGTTGCAGATGCAGTTGACTGTCCACTGGTTGTAGAGGGCTGCAAGAATGTTGAGAAGGATGCAGAGCTCCTTCCGAAGGTTGCAGAGGCTCTTCAGGGCAGAAACGCTCTGATCCTTTCCGAGAAAGAGGAAAACTATAAAGCAATCGGTGCAGCAGCAGGTCTTGCTTACAATCAGATCGTAGGCGCTGAGTCTGCCGTTGATATCAACCTTGCTAAACAGCTTAACGTTGTTACTACACAGCTTGGCGTAGATGCTAAGAAGATCGTCATGAATATCGGTAGTGCAGCAGTTGGTTATGGATATGAGTACGTAGTATCTACTATGGACCGTATCAAAGGTGCCGCTTTAGGCCAGAATGATAACATGCTGCAGATGCCTATTATTACACCTGTATCCGCTGAGACATGGAATGTTAAGGAGGCAATGGCTTCCGAAGCAGACATGCCGGCATGGGGACCACAGGATGAGCGTGGAATCGACATGGAAGTTGAGACAGCAGCTGCTGATCTTGCAGCTGGTTCTGATGCAGTTATCTTAAGACATCCGGAATCTGTTAAGACAATTTCCAAGCTGATCAAAGCACTTGCGTAATAAATAGGAGGATAAAGAGCTATGGCACTGAATGGTATTCAGATCTTTAAATTAACACCAAAGAAAAACTGTAAGGAATGTGGATGCCCTACATGTATGGCTTTCTCTATGAAAGTTGCACAGGGCGCTATGAAAATTGAGCAGTGTCCTCATATGTCCGAGGATGCATTAGCATCTCTTTCTGAGGCAACTGCACCGCCAATGAAAACTATCAAGATCGGAACAGGCGATGGAGAGTTTACACTTGGTGGAGAGACTGTTCTTTTCAGACATGAGAAGACATTTGTAAGCAAAACAAGATATGCCGTATCACTTTGCACATGCATGAGTGATGAAGAAGTAGAAGCAAAACTTGCAGAGATCCCACACGTTGATTATGATCGTATCGGTGAGAGAATGCATGTAGAGCTTGTATATGTAAACTGCGATGAGAATGCAGATGCTGCAAAATTCACAGCACTTGTAGAGAAGGCTAAAGGTCTTGGAAGAACACTGATCCTTGGCTGTACAGATCCTGAAATCGCAAAAGCTGCCCTTGAAGTATGTAAGGACGGCAAACCGGTTCTTAACGGAGCAAACGCTTCCAACTACGAGGCAATGAGCAAGGTTGCTACAGATGCAGGTGTAGTTCTCGGTGTATCCGGTAAGGACATCAATGAGTTATATGATACTACAGCAGCTATTGAGAAACTTGGCAACAAGAATCTCGTACTTGATACAACAGGAGCTGACATCAAAGAGACTTTTGCAAATACTGTACAGGTTCGTCGTGCAGCTCTTAAGAATCAGGATAGAACATTTGGTTATCCTTCTATCGTTAACCTTGTTAAACTTGCGAAGGGTGACAAACATTTACAGGCAGCACTTGCTTCCATGTTCACTATGAAATATGGTTCCATCGTTGTTATGGAGCAGATGACATATGCAGAAGCACTTCCGCTGTTCGGTCTTCGTCAGAACGTATTTACAGACCCACAGAAGCCAATGAAGGTAGAACCGGGTATCTATCCTCTGAACGGAGCAGACGAGAATTCTCTCGTTGTAACAACAGTAGACTTCGCTCTTACATATTTCGTAGTGTCCGGCGAGCTGGAGCGTTCCGGTGTTCCGCTTAACCTGGTAATCAATGATGCAGGCGGACTTTCCGTACTTACATCCTGGGCAGCAGGTAAATTCTCCGGAAACAGTATCTCCGAGTACATCAAAGAGAATGTTGAGCCGAAGGTTAAATGCAGAAGACTGGTTATTCCTGGTAAAGTAGCAGTTCTTAAGGGCGATCTTGAGGCTAAGCTTCCTGGATGGGAGATCATCGTAGGACCAAGAGAAGCAGTACAGCTTGTGAAATTCTTAAAAGACCTTGACGCGTAAACTTAAGGTTTAAGAAATCAGCTGTCAGGCAATACCGCCGACAGTTATAAGCGGCTGTGTAGGATTGCTGCACAGCCATATCCTACTAATATGTAAAGGAGAACACGAGTATGGCAAAATTTGTAACAATTGGGGAGAGACTTTCAACAACAGCACCGGCAGTAAATAAAGCATTTACTGAGAGAGATCCTGAGCCGATCATCAAAAGAGCAAAACAGCAGCTTGATGCTGGAGCTACATATCTTGATGTAAACATCGGACCTGCTGAGAACGATGGTGAGGACCTTATGAAATGGGCAGTACAGCTCCTTCAGTCCGAGTTTGACAACGTTCCGCTTGCTCTGGATACAACAAACCAGAAAGCAATTGAGGCCGGTATTTCCGTATACAACAGAAGCAAAGGAAAACCGATCGTAAACTCTGCAGATGCTGGTGACAGAATCACTAACATTGATCTTGCAGCAGCTAATGACGCAATCTGTATCGCACTTTGCTCTTCCGGTATGGTTGCATCAGACAATGACGAGCGTATGATGCACTGCCAGAACATGCTTGAGAGAGGTCTTGGCCTTGGTATGGAAGCAGAGGATCTCTGGTTCGATCCGCTTTTCCTGGTTGTAAAAGGAATGCAGGACAAACAGATGGAAGTTCTTGAGGCAATCAAGATGTTCTCCGAGATGGGTCTGAACTCCACTGGTGGTCTTTCCAACAACAGTAACGGTATGCCAAAACATATCCGTCCGATCATGGACTCTGCTCTTGTAGCAATGGCTATGATGAATGGTCTTACATCTGCAATCGTTAACCCTAACGACCTTCGTCTTATGGAGACAATCAAATCCTGTGACGTATTCAAGGGTAACACACTTTACGCAGATTCTTACCTTGAGATCTAATTTGGCGTGTGAACAAAACAGGAGCGCTGTTTCAGAGGCTGGGGGCTTCGGCCTTCAGCCTCTTTTTTACTAATATAGTTTAGTCTAACTCCCAACGCCACAGGTGGAAGACGAATAACTTTTACGAGGCGAGAAAGGTGGTTGCCGAATGTTTAAGGTGACTTTTGCTTTTGAAAATGGCAGTACGGTAGAAGCATTTGCCAATGCGGGGGATAATTTACTGGAGGTTGCTCGTAGTGCCAATGTGGCTATCGATGCACCATGTTCCGGAAACGGAGCCTGTGGAAAATGTCGGGTACAGTTAAAAAGCGGAGAACTGGACTCAAAGAAAACTCTTCATATTTCTGATGAAGAGTACAGTGCCGGATGGCGTCTGGCCTGTATGAGCAAGATCAGTGCTGATGTCGAGGTGCTTGTGCCGGATATCGCATCCGCGTATAAGAGCAGAATGAAAGTTGCTGACTTAAGCTCAAAAGAAGAAATCGCAATTTTTTGAAAAAGCCAAGCATGATGTTGAAATGGCTGGCATAGAACTTACAAACAGTCTTGATGTTGTAGAACTTAAGATGGATGTTCCGACACTGGATGATACCATGCCGGATAATGAGAGACTGACCCGTGCACTTCAGAAATATATGAATTTAAAGCGTGTCAGAATACCATATGCAGTACTTAAGAAACTTCCGGATGTACTCCGTGAGAGTAAATTTTCTGTGAAATGTGTAGTTCGTACAGCACCAAACGATATGTATGTATACGATATTTTTGACAGTAAAAAAGATGTTGTGATCGGTGGTCTTGCTGTAGATATCGGTACTACAACAGTTTCTGCAGTTCTGATCAATATGGAAACAGGAGAGATCCTGGCGAAGAGTTCTTCCGGTAACGGTCAGATTCGTTTTGGTGCGGATGTTATCAACCGTATCATCGAATCTCAGAAACCTGGCGGAAAGAAGAAACTTCAGGATGCAGTAATAAAAGAGACCATCAATCCGATGATCCATGAAATGTGCAGAAGCATTCATTTTCCGGAAGACCAGATTTACCGGATGTGTGTGGCTTCCAATACAACCATGAATCATCTGTTTGCAGGAATCAATGCGGATCCGCTTCGTATGGAACCGTATATTCCGACATTTTTTAAAACAAATTCTCTGTTTGCATCGGATGTGGGAATTGAGATCAATCCGGATGCACATATTATCATGGCTCCGAATATCGGAAGCTATGTAGGCGGAGATATCACTGCAGGTACATTGGTAAGTATGATCTGGAACAGACCGGAATTCTCCCTGTTTATAGACCTTGGTACAAACGGAGAGCTTGTATTCGGTAATTCCGATTTTATGATGAGCTGTGCATGTTCCGCTGGTCCTGCCTTTGAGGGCGGAGATATCAGTTGCGGTATGCGTGCTACAGACGGTGCTATCGAGGCATGTACTATTGATAAAGAGACTATGGAGCCGACTTATAAGGTTGTGGGTGAGCCTGGAACAAAGCCGGTAGGACTTTGTGGATCAGGAATCATTGATGTGATCAGTGAACTCTTTATGACAGGTATCATTAATCCTAAGGGTAAATTTGTCCGTGAGGGAAAGAGAGTCCGTCACGATCATTATGGCATGGGAAGCTATGTGATCGCCTTCGAAGAGGAAGCTGGTTCTGCCAAGGATGTTGAGATCACAGAAGTAGATATTGATAACTTTATCCGTGCCAAAGGCGCTATTTTCTCTGCGATCCGTACTATGCTGAATTCTCTTGATTTCGATGTTTCCATGATCGATGACGTATATGTTGCCGGTGGAATCGGAAGCGGAATCAATATGGCCAATGCAGTGCATATCGGAATGTTCCCGGATATCCCTCTTGAGAAGTTCCATTACATTGGTAACTCTTCTCTGACAGGAGCTTATCTGATGCTTCATTCCACACCGGCAGAGAAAAAGACTTACGAGCTGGCAATCCAATATGACATATCTGGAGCTTTCCACAGTTCCTACCTATATGGATGAATTCGTAGGTGCATGCTTTATTCCACATACAGATACAGGACTTTTCCCATCTGTTACGGAAGAACAGCAGAAGAGATGAGACAGACTAAAATGGCAGAGGTAAAACATGGCTTTTAGTATAAATGATTTGAACTATGAAAAAGACAGCAAGGAAAGAATGCCCTGGGAGCATTATACAGAGGAGTTTGGAAAGGCAGATCCGGCAGAAATTGCCGGACGTCTCTCCATTCCTTATGATGAGGAGAAGAAAGAACTGACTCTGAAATTCCTGGGGACGGTTTATCACATTTCCTGGCCGGATTTTCAGGTAACTCATGATAAAGATGATATGGGATTTTATCCTCTTGAGGAAATGCACTATGCGAAGATCCTTACCATCCGTTTTCTGCTGAACGGGAATATCTCCCAGGGAAGCGGAAAGTTTAAGACCTACCGGGAGATGCCCTGGGGAGAGGTATATCTCCGCCAGTTTGATGGAAGATGTATCAAGCGGCTGGCTTTTACATACGGAAACAGGCTGAAGGATTTTAAAGGGATCATGGAGCATATCCATGCAGTTCCTGTAAAGCATGGAGATATTTCCTATCAGGTAGAGATTTTTTCCGGATATCAGATTCAGATGATTTTGTGGGAAGGTGACGATGAATTTCCACCGTCCTCACAGATCTTGTTTTCCGATAATTTTCCGGTTTCCTTTGCAGCTGAGGACATGGCTGTTATGGGAGACGTTATCATTGGGTCTTTAAAGGCGTTTCTGAAATGTCTTTAAATCTAAAATAGTTAAGAACAGGATGGGACCTGTTTTTATAGAGATGCAGTTTTAAGGGATTAAAAACTGTAAAAATACCTAAAGGGAGGTAACATTATGGGATTCAAAAGTGACATCGAAATTGCACAGGAGTGCGAAATGCTTCCAATCACACAGATTGCAGAGAAGGCAGGTATTGACGACAAATATCTGGAGCAGTACGGAAAGTACAAAGCAAAAATTGATTACAATCTGTTAAATGAGAGTGACAAAAAGATGGTAAGCTGATTCTTGTAACAGCTATCAACCCGACACCGGCAGGAGAAGGAAAAACAACTACAACAGTTGGTCTTGCTGACGGAATGCAGAAACTTGGAAAGAACGTAATGGTTGCACTTCGTGAGCCGTCCCTGGGACCGGTATTCGGCGTAAAAGGCGGTGCAGCAGGCGGCGGTTATGCTCAGGTAGTTCCGATGGAGGATATCAACCTTCATTTTACAGGCGACTTCCATGCTATCGGTGCAGCTAATAACCTTCTTGCAGCAATGATCGACAACCATATTTTCCAGGGCAATGAGCTGAATATTGATCCGAGAAAGATCACATGGAGACGTTGCGTTGACATGAACGACCGTCAGCTTCGTAATGTAGTAGACGGCCTTGGCGGAAGAACAAATGGTATGCCGCGTGAGGATGGATATGATATCACAGTTGCATCTGAGATCATGGCAGTTCTCTGTCTTGCAAGTGACATCAAGGATCTGAAAGAGAGACTTTCCAGAATCATTATCGGATATACCTATGGTAAAGTTTCCGAGCAGAAACCGGTAACAGCAGGTGATCTTCATGCAGAGGGTGCTATGACAGCACTTCTGAAGGACGCCCTGAAACCGAACCTTGTACAGACACTGGAGCATGTTCCTGCAATCGTACACGGCGGACCATTCGCTAACATCGCTCACGGATGCAACTCCGTAACAGCTACAAAGATGGCTATGAAGCTTGCTGATTACGCGATCACAGAGGCTGGATTCGGTGCTGACCTTGGTGCTGAGAAATTCCTTGACATCAAGTGCCGTATGGCTGGTCTTACACCAAGTGCAGTTGTTATCGTAGCAACCGTACGTGCGCTGAAATACAACGGCGGTGTTGCAAAAGCTGATCTTAACAATGAGAACCTTGAGGCTCTTGAGAAGGGTATCCCGAACCTTCTGAAACATGTTGACAATATCAAGAACGTTTACAAGCTTCCATGTGTTGTTGCAATCAACGCATTCCCGACAGATACTAAGGCAGAGCTTGACCTGGTAGAGGCAAAATGTAAAGAGCTTGGTGTTAATGTTGCACTTTCCGAAGTATGGGCAAAAGGCGGCGAGGGTGGCCTGAAGCTTGCTGAGGAAGTTATCCGTCTTGTTGAGGAGCCGAACGATTTCACATATGCTTACGAGCTTGAGGGTTCCATTGAGGATAAACTGAACCAGATCGTACAGAAAGTATATGGTGGTAAGAAAGTTGTTCTTACAGCGAATGCTCAGAAACAGGCAAAACAGCTTGAGGCACTTGGATTTGGTAACTGCCCGATCTGCGTAGCTAAGACACAGTACAGCCTGACAGATGATCAGACAAAACTTGGTGCACCGAAAGACTTTGAGGTAACAGTACGTAACCTTAAGATCTCTGCTGGTGCAGGATTTATCGTAGCTCTTACAGGTGAGATCATGACTATGCCAGGTCTCCCGAAAGTACCGGCTGCAACTAAGATTGATGTAGATGAGACAGGAAAGATCACAGGTCTCTTCTAATCACAATATAAGATTATGAAACAACCGGAGGGGGCTTTTTATAAAGCCCCCAATGGGCTCTCAGGAGTGCTAAAATAAGAATATAAGGAGGAGAGTCCTATGGGATTTTCTACAAGTACTTGTACTGAATTTGTTGAGGTATTAAGCTCCAAGGCACCTGTTCCCGGCGGCGGCGGTGCATCTGCCCTTGTAGGTGCTGTTGGTACAGCTCTTGGAAACATGGTTGGAAGCCTTACTGTTGGTAAGAAAAAATATGCAGATG
>ENA-OUNH01000545-OUNH01000545.1-human-gut-metagenome-genome-assembly--contig:-NODE-545-length-10359-cov-1.844410_pt1 | contig 10359 bp, 12 predicted proteins | sample MGYA00242806_ERZ504814 | MGnify/ENA primary metagenome ERZ504814 (study PRJEB26092, sample SAMD00036389) | human gut metagenome | host: Homo sapiens | study: EMG produced TPA metagenomics assembly of...
GGCGGCCCCATCATGGCTCTGCTTTCCACCCTGAACTCCAGCTTTGCCTACAACTCCATCACCATTGGTCAGTCCTGTGATGATGGCTGGCTGCCCAAGAGCTTCGGCAAGAAAAACAAGAGCGGTGCCCGCCCCTACATCCTGACCTTCATGTATGTCGTCGGCATCATCCCCATCGTCTTTGGTCTGTCCATCACCACCATCACCAATATGGTCCAGCTAATCACCTCTGCATTCGCCATCCTGAATTTCACAGCTGAGATCAAGATGCCCAAAAAATATCCCGATGCCTGGAAGCAGTCTCGCTACCATGTGCCCGATGGCTTGTACTACACCATCTGCTGTGTTTCTCTGGCGCTGTTCCTGGTCGTTCTGTGGAAGAGCCTGCTCTCCATGAACATCGGCCTGGCTGTCATCAACATTGTGGTCATCGTCATCGCCGGCCTCATCGGCTTCTGGCGCTCCAAGACGGGCAACATCGAGATCCACACATCCGTATGGGCTGAGGATTACCAGGAAGCCGCAGAATCCTGAGTTCTTCTCTTTTCACACTTTGTCACTTTTCCTACCATACCATCTTCCTTAAATCTTATCCGCACCCTCCAAACAGCAGAGGGTGCGGATAAGGGGGTGAAAGAGGCTTTTAATTCAGAGCCTTTCGGAGCCAAAACTCCGACGGAATAATTTTTAAATCACAACACCATTAGAATGGAGGTTCCACGTATGAAAATCACGAGTGTCGAATGTTATCTGGGCACTGGCGCGATCGGCGGCTTTGTTACCATGAAGATAAACACCGATTCCGGCATTTATGGCTGGGGCGAGGCGGGCCTGGCTTACGGCAAGTCTGCAGAAGCTGCATTTGGCCAGTGCCAGGATTTTGGCAAACTGATCCTCGGTATGGATCCGTTCAACACAGAGGAGATCTGGGAGCACCTGCATCGCCACACCTTCTGGGGTATGGGCGGCGGCGTCGTTATTACCTCCGCCATGGCTGCGATTGATATCGCCTGCTGGGATATCAAGGGTAAGGCTCTCGGTGTTCCCGTTTACAAGCTGCTGGGCGGCAAGACCAACGATAAGCTCCGCGCCTACGCATCTCAGCTGCAGTTCGGCTGGCGAAAGGATATTGAGGCCAAGGACGGCCTGACTTTGCTGTATGACCCGAAGGATTACTACCGTGTCGTCAAAGAAGCGGTTGACGAGGGTTACGACGCGGTCAAGATTGACCCGGTTTTTGCTCCCACCGAGCCAGCCCCCATGGGCGATGTCATGGCCACCCAGGGCACCCAGATCCGTGGCTGCTACCGTGAGCATGACCTGAAGCGTTCTGTTGAGCGCATCGCAGCAGCCCGTGAGGCTGGCGGCCCCGACATGGACATCATTGTTGAGATCCACTCCCTGCTGGATGCCAACACCTCCGCAGAGCTGGGCAAGGCCCTGGAGCCCTACCGCATCATGTACTACGAAGAGCCCACGATGCCCTGCAACGCCGATATGTTCAAGCATATCAAAGAGAAGTCCGGCCTGCCTCTGGCAACGGGCGAGCGCAGCTACACCCGCTGGGGCTTCCGTCAGTTCTTTGAGGATCGCACCCTCAACGTCATCCAGCCCGATCTGGCCAACACCGGCGGCATCACCGAGACCAAGAAGATCTGCGATATGGCGCAGGTTTACGACATCGGCGTCCAGATCCATGTCTGCGGCGGCCCCATCGCTACCGCTGCTGCTCTGCAGCTGGAAGCAACCATTCCCAACTTTGTCATCCACGAAGAGCACAACGCCAATCTGACCAGTGCCTTTGTGAAGGGCGGAAAATATTACTACGCTCCCAAGGACGGCTACTACACCGTTCCCGAGCTGCCTGGCATCGGTCAGGAAATGAGCGAGTTCTACATTACCAACGCAAAGAAGGTCGTAATCGAATAACCTTTCTCCTCATTCTCACCACAATCCATTATTTGGGAAGGAGCATCTATTATGAAAATCACGAGTGTTGAGTGTTATCTGGGCCAGTTCATCACTATGAAGATCAACACCGACGAAGGCATTTACGGCTGGGGCGAAGCCGGTTTGGCTTACGGCAACAGCTTTGAGGCAGCATTTGGTCAGTGCCAGGATTTTGCCAAGCTGATCATCGGCATGGACCCGTTTGATACCGAGAAGATCTGGGAACACCTGCATCGCCACACCTTCTGGGGCATGGGCGGCGGTGTTGTCATCACCTCTGCTATGGCTGCCATCGATACCGCTTGCTGGGATATCAAGGGCAAGGCTCTCGGCGTTCCCGTCTACAAGCTGCTGGGCGGCAAGACCAATCCGAAGCTCCGCGCATACGCTTCTCAGCTGCAGTTCGGCTGGAGCGACCTGATTCAGAAAGATAACAAGGGCGAGGCTCTCGGCCTGCTGTTCGACCCGAAGGATTACTACGAAGTGCCAAAAACGCCCTCCGCGACGGCTACGATGCCATCAAGGTAGACCCCGTCTTTGCCCCCACCGATCCAGACACCCCGCTCGAAAAGATCTGGGGCAGCCAGGGCACTCAGATTCGCGGCTGCTATCGTCAGCACGACCTGCAGCGCTCGGTAGAGCGCATTGCAGCCTGCCGTGAGGCCGGCGGCCCCGATATGGACATCATCGTTGAGATCCACTCTCTGCTGGACGCCAACACCGCCGCCGAGCTGGGCAAGGCTTTGGAGCCGCTGCACATCATGTACTTTGAGGAGCCCACCAGCCCCGAGAACCCCAGCAACTTCCGTCACATCAAGCAGAAATGCGACCTGCCTCTGGCAACGGGTGAGCGCAGCTACACCCGTTGGGGCTTCCGGCAGTTCTTCGAGGACCGCACCCTCTCCGTGATCCAGCCCGATCTGTGCAACACCGGCGGCATCACCGAAACCAAGAAGATCTGTGATATGGCTCAGGTCTACGATATGGGCGTTCAGATCCATGTCTGCGGCGGCCCCATCGCTACCGCTGCTGCTCTGCAGGTCGAAGCTGCGATCCCCAACTTCACCATTCATGAAGAGCACAACGCAAACCTGAAAAACATCTTCATCCAGGCCGGCAAGTACTATTACAAACCCGAGAACGGTTACTACACCGTGCCCGATCTGCCCGGTATCGGCCAGGAAATGACCGACGAATTCCTGGCAACCTGCCGCAAGGTCGTCATTGGCGGCTAAATCAGTCCCCAACGCCCCAACGCAAAGACAAAATACAGATCCACCAATTCCGTCATTGGTCATAATCTCTAAACAACGGAAAATGCTGCACAGGGCGTTGCCTTGTGCAGCATTTTCGTTTGCGAAAAACTTTTCATTTTCACGAATTTCACTTTAAATTCTTAGCTTGACGTCCACCCCAAAAAACTTATACTTAGATTGTGATTGGAAAAAGTTGCATCCACAAGATCTGGCAATTAGTTTCGGGAATTATTTTGCCTGAGGAATATGGTTTTGGATTCTTTGGGACATAAAACGCGAAGCGGAAATGGAGAATAATCATGGCACTACAGAAACTCCGCAGCCCAAAGATCCGGCGGCTGTCCGTGGTGGACCAGGTCAGCGACTCTATCAAGCAGAGCCTGCTGGACCAGGTCTGGAAAGAGGGAGACAAGCTTCCGTCCGAAGGAGAACTCGCGGAATATTATGGCGTCAACCGCCTAAGTGTGCGGATGGCCTTGCAAAAACTCAGCACACTGGGCCTCATTGAGACGCGCGTGGGCGAAGGCTCCTTTGTGGCTCACTTTTCCGTTCAGCCCATTTTCAGTGAACTGGCACCTCTGTACGACAACAAGGAAAGCCGCCGGGATGTGGAGCAGCTGCGCAACCTTCTGGAAGGGGAGTGCACCAGCATTGCCATCATTTCTTCCACGGAAGAGGACCGCCAGAAGCTGAAAGATCGTCTGAATGAATTCAACCGCCTGGAAGCGATCTATAACAACGACATTGAAAACCAACAGAAGCTCCATGATGTGGTCCAGGCCGACTTTGCGTTCCATTATGAGATCATCTGCATGAGCCACAACAAGCTTTATATGGATATTTACATGATGGTGCAGCAGCTCATTTCCTCCCACATCCGGCATCTGGTTTATACCCGTGTCCATCGCCGTAAAGCGGCCGGGCTTTCACTGGGAAGTGTGGATACAATGACGGAAGCTTCGCATGAAGCAATCTACCAAAGCATCATCAATGGTGACGCAGAAGCGGCCCGCAACGCTCGGGAACAGATACTGGGCATCGTCCCCGCCCACGGTTTGGATTACTTTGAGGACTATATGGACCCGAAAGAAATTCATCCGTAAAAAAAACGTTCTCAGTCCCATAGGCGCAACGTCCACTGCGCCATCGCTCAGGCAGCCCCGGCGGGCTATCAGTCGCGGTAGAATTTGCCCAGTGCTTTCAGCAGGGGAAGGAAGTCGTTGCAGATCTGTGCAGCCACATCCTCGGCGGTCTTTTCATCGTAGACATGGGAGGTGATGTTGCGGGCTGTGATGATTTTGTTCCATTCCTCCGCGTCCTGAATCACTCCGGCGGCAAAGGCTTCTTTCAGCACAGTGCGCGGGGTAGCGATGGGCGTTGTGCTGCCCTGATCTTCCAGATACACGCTGTGCGAGCAATGCAAAGATAACACGGCTTTTTTGTAAAGTGTGCAGAAAGTGTGCAAGTGTGTGCAGCCTCTGCCGCAAAAACAAAAAAGCCATGAAATCTTTCGATTTACAGCTTCCACGGTAGACATTCCTACACGTTGGAACCCGCGGGCTAAGCAACAGCCCACTGGGCTGATTGCTTGCGGCGCTATGCGCCGCCGCCCTGTTCGAGCCCCTTCCATCGCGCAAACAAAAAAGAAAACCAGCACACAATGTGTACTGGTTTTTCTGGTGCGATGGAAGGGACTCGAACCCCCGGCCTACTGATTCGTAGCGCAAGTCAGGGGTAATTCCTCCATTATGCCGCCTGCCGTAAAACATAAAATTTTATCGATAATAAGTAATTTATCCGAATTCATGTTTCACGTCCACTGGTAAATTTTGCACCTGTTGTCAACCATCGTCATGGTCTGCAATCTGCTCAAATTTTTTTAAGGTTTCAAAGCCTTCCTCCACGCGATGATTAGCATTGCATGCAACAATCTCCTTTTGAAGGGCTTCCATTTCCAGCTCATTTTTACTCAACAGTGCAAAATAGCGGTCATCCGGCAGGCCCAGCCGCTGCAAAAGGGCATTGATCCGATTGCGGCTGGGAGTCTGTTTGCCATTTTCCAGTCGGGAAAGGGTCATCGGTTCACAGATTCCATCGCAAAGCTGCTCCTGGGTCAGGCCCAGATCCAGCCGCCGCTGTTTGATATATTCTCCAAGAAAAACATTTTCATTGAAACCACCCCAGATTGAATAAAGAGTTCTTATAATTATAAAGGATATCAAGCTAATTTTCCAGTCGTTGATAGCTGGAAATCAAAAAGGAATAAGTTCATTGGAATCCAACTTATCGTTTTGTGTTATTTGAAAGTAACTTGGTACGATATGTTCAGAAGTGCGTCGTGCTGCTACAATATAGTCACAGCGATGAACCAAACATCCAGAGCTGAAAAAAGAAAGGAGAAACAGAAAATGTATACCGTAACTTTTTCCAATGAAGAGCTGGAAGAGATGAAGGCAAACGACGCGGTTGTTATCGTTAGCTGCGATGATGACAACGGGCACCGCCTCTACTGATCAGTGACGGTTTCCCAAGGAGCAAATGTTTGCTTCTTGGGATTTTTCTGTATAATGGAACCATGTTTTATGAATTGAAAAACGGAACGCTTGTGGAAACCAAAGACGCACAGGGGAATTTTGATCTGACACAGGTCCTTGGAAATAAATATTTAGAAGATGTTGATTCCGAAAAATGTGTTATTGTTGATACGTACAGCAATAGATGTTTCCTCATCTCAAAAGATCTCCTCCACCATGGTGTGAGCGAAGAAGTATACCACAAAATGCTGGATAGCGATGAAACCGACTCAAACAAGTCAAGCGAAGAAGTCACTTTCATCTTAACAATTACGTATAAATGCAACATGCACTGTACTTACTGCTATCAGCAAAACGATAAAACCTTGGAAAAGAAACTTATCAGTGATGAAACTCTGGATAAAATTTTAAGTATCATTGCACAGTATATGGAAGCAAATCCGAACAAGACCGTTCGACTGGGTTTATTTGGTGGCGAACCCTTGCTGATCGAGAATGAGAAAAGTAATTGATAAAATTCTCCAATTTTTGCAAAAGAGCACAAAACCACTGTTCATATCACCACAAACGGAAGTTTCCTTTCGTATTATTTGAAGAAATTTATCATCAATCGTCGCTTCATCAGCGGTATTTATCCCACAATCGACAGTATGGCGTTAAATTATATGACGCGATACGATCTTGATCCGAGCCGGAACAATACAAATGAAACTTTCAAACTCCTGTGCTGTATTAAGACACTTCTGCATTACGGCATCCATGTGGACTTAGGAACCAATATCGATAGGCACAATCATAAAGAAATCTGGAATACACTGGATGACTTGAAGAAGTTACAGCTTTTGCAGGATAAAAACTTTGCGTGGACTATTGGTCGAGTAGATGATCGTTTGTATGAAACAAATTTCCCTGACATCATGATGGAAAGTGAGATTCTCGCTGAGCTTCAAAGCAAGCCTCTCCCGGACAATGTTCACGCGGCATTTTTAAAGACCTGCTATAACTTTGCCGACAAAATGGGCCTAAAGTTGAATTTGCGGGAGCATAAACAAACACATAGTTATTGTTGGAGCACTTCGTCATCCAGTAATGTTTTTTATGTTGATATGAATCTGAAAACATATCGTTGTACTTGCACAGTTGGTAGATCTAGGTACAGCCTTTTTGATTTTTCCTATGAAAATTTAACAAATTATCGGCCCGTCGCTGTAACCTGCAATTCTTATGCGGAGTGTAAGGATTGTAAAATCGGTGGCTTCTGCGGTGCGGATGTCAGCTGTCCCACCAAATCGATTTCAAAAAGTGCTGTACATATGAAGAAGAAGTTTTTTCTCACTTCATGAAAACACTGTTTATTCCTTATATTAAATCCAAATATAACGAGGTGAATCAAAATGAACGCAAAGCTGAAAACAGATGCACTTGACCTTACCTCTCTGCTCAATGGGCTGGTGTTTTTCTCCCCAGTCTCTCTACTGGTACGAACCACTGCAGGAATCTCTCTCAGCCAATTCTTCATTTTGCAAGCAATTATGGCTACTATGGTCCTCCTCACAGAGATTCCTCTCGGAAAGCTGACCGATCGCATTGGCTATAAATCCACGTTGGTACTATACCAGATCGCGCTGCTCATTTCGAGAACCTGCCTCTTGCTGGCTCATGTAAGCTGCAATTATAGTCTGTTTATTTTACAGGCTATCCTCGAAGGCACAGCGGCTTCCTTTTCTTCTGGGACGCAGAGCGGCTATATTTATATTATGTTTTCAAAGGAACATTACGCTGAAAAAATCTGCACATGTCGCCAATTATGGAACTGTCGGATTTTTTTGCCAGTACCCTAGCTTATGCGGTCCTGTACACGCTGATTGGCATCAAGGGGTCTGCTTCTGGCAACGATTGCCGCAAACCTTGTTGCTGTCTTTACCTCTTTAAAAAATCCCCAAGGAAACAGTGCAGCCCAGAAGTGAAAACGCGCCAAAAGAAAAACATTCCCTATCCGCAATTGTTCAGCAGAAAAGATATGGATGCTTCTAATGATTTTGGCAGCTTTGAACATTGGCCGCATTCTGATCAATTTCTTCTATGCGGAGAAGCTGCAGTTGTGCGGGATCAATGAAACCTGGCTCGCCGCAATTATTATGGGTTATTCTGCAATTCAGTTGCTGTCCGAACGGATTCTCGCCCGTACCAAGCCTGAACACTATAATCAAATGATGGCACTGTTTTTCATTCTGAGTGGAATAGCCCTTGGTGTGTTGGGCTTGGTCAATGTGCCGGTTTGGACTATCCTATTTATGCTGATCCTTCCGCTTTTTTTGGATATTCCATCCTATCTGCTGGGAGAAGTCCAAAACAGCATTGTAGATGCTGCCGGCAGGGAAGACAATCGCGCCGAGCTGCTTTCCGTCTTCAACATGGGCGTCAATGTTACTGAAATTTTTTATCTGTTTGGCTCATCACTACTGGTGAGCGCCGGGTCAACGGCTTGTTTTGTCATCCTCGGTGCTTTTATGACCGTAGTTGGAATTGGCATCTGTCTTTCTGTGAAGAGCGCATGGTTGCTTTCACTTCAAGAAAAAAAGAACGGCAACTAATTTTAGTCTACAATATCAAGAGGGCTTATATATGATGTCTGGATACATCTCCGATTGCCTAGGAGAAAATTTCAGTTGTATTCAACCCAAGCCAATATTACCTCAAAAATTCAATTGGGATGTCTTCATGGCCACACTGATTCCTACTGAAGGGTGTAATTTTCAGTGTTCATACTGCCACAAAAACCACCCGGCAGCCAGTATGACCCGTGACACACTGGATCAGATCGAAGAGTATATCACTGCGCAGGCCCCACGGCATAAGCAGGTTGTGCTTGCATGGCTTGGAGGCGAACCGATCCTTTGCAAAGACACTGTATTGGAAGTCTCTGAAATGATTCAGAACTTGCAGAAACAGCATGGCTTTCAGTATACTGCCAAGATGACCACCAATGGTTATCTGCTGGACGAAAAGCTGTTCCGTCAGTTTTGTCAGGCAGGAATTACCAGCTACCAAATTACACTTGATGGTTGGAACCATGACAAGACTCGGCCCCATGTATCTGGCAAAGGAACCCTGCGGACCATCATTGACAATCTGGTCGCTCTTTCCAAGTTGCCCCCGGAAGAGTACTCCTTCCATATCACGCTACGCCGTAATCTTCTGGCCGGCGATGAGGACTACAGTTGGTACGATTACCTTTACCGTTTGTTTGGACAGGATAAACGCTTCGATGTACTTGTTTGTGCAGTTGGTGACTGGGGCGGCAAAGGCTCCCACGATCTGTCACCCCTTCACCAGGATACTCAAGAGGTGTTGGTTGCGAAGCATATTGCATATCTGGATAAAATCGGGATGCTGCGTTATAATCAAATGTACTGTGTCTCCCGTCCAAATCGTCTTGTATTCTGGCCCGACGGGAAAATTGGAAAATGTACTGCGGCTCTTAACCGTCCTCAACCCCAGTTAGAATGAAGCCGTTCAAAAAAGACGGTATGATCGATCCAGAAGTTCAGCATCTTTAGATGTCTTCTGCCCTGAAACCTGATTGCTGTGGCAACCAGAATGTTTTGGTGATAAGCGCAAAGCTCAGTTCGATCATGTGTACGAGTTGACGCCCGCATCTGCTATTGCCTGAAGCCGGGAGGCAACGCGATAGCCGGAAGAATCCAAAGAAACCGCGCCGGGGTTTCGTGGCACACGACTTTGGTTACAAAGTCTAGTGTGTTACACCTTGGTTCCGGCTGATGCGGAAAAGGGACTGCGAGAGGCTCCGGCAAGCACCTGTTCTGTGGCAGAAGGATGCGCGGATGGGCATGGCAGCTAATGGTTTCTGCCCACCCAGCGCAGGCTTGCAGAGGAACCAATGGTGTACGTTCTCCCGTCCTGCCGCAGCAGCGTTTCTCCTATAAGCCGCAAGGCAAATGATCAACGTCTGTGCTTTCCCCGGTTGCCTGCAAGTGTCCCCGGTTTTAGCATTGCCGTTTTATAAAGAATCTTCTTTATCAGCTTTCTTTCATCTTCTGTCAGCTTATCGTAGTTGATGCCGATTGCCTTCAATGCCGTTCGGATCTTCTTTTCATCCGCAGACCCTTCAAGTTTCTGTGCATCCTCCAGTTCCTTCATCAAGTTATCGACCATTGCACCATCCGAAGTGGTCTTGTCCTTGCGGTGTTCCGTCTTGATGTTCTTCAGGATGGCCACCAACTCATCGTACAAGACCCGGCCAAAGTACTCATCTTCATCGATCTGCCCCAGCTTCAAGGTGCTCATGTACAGATCGTTTTCATCTGCTGCATACTTCTTTTTCAGCATTTGCCGGGTCGCTTCCAGACCAGCATTGAGGTTTTGAATGTTTGCGCTGACATATCCATCCACATAGATTTCCAGATCGGTCATGAACCGCTGGAAATTCTCATGCACGATCAGCTCACACAGCAGCCGATGATTGAATTTTCCATTCCTTAATACGTCCACTGCGCCATCGCTCAGATGCAAGTCCGAAAGGACTGCATCTGGGCGTTTTTGTTTTCCGTCACGCCCAACAGGTAGTCCGTGGTCACGCCATAGAACTCAGCCAGCGT
>ENA-OUNH01000546-OUNH01000546.1-human-gut-metagenome-genome-assembly--contig:-NODE-546-length-10321-cov-2.994016_pt1 | contig 10321 bp, 11 predicted proteins | sample MGYA00242806_ERZ504814 | MGnify/ENA primary metagenome ERZ504814 (study PRJEB26092, sample SAMD00036389) | human gut metagenome | host: Homo sapiens | study: EMG produced TPA metagenomics assembly of...
CTCTGTCAGATACGGAATCCATACTGTTTCTGGTTGGTGCATCAAAAGCCGAGAAGCTCTGCAGTATAGGCACGATCCAGCGGATAAGTAGTTCCTGCCAGTGCTCCTGCTCCAAGCGGACAGGTATTCATTCTCTTACGGATATCAAAAAGTCTGTCACGGTCTCTGCGGAACATCTCAAAATATGCGCCTACATGGTGTGCCAGAGTTACCGGCTGTGCCTTCTGAAGGTGGGTAAATCCCGGCATGTAGGTGTGAACATTCTCTTCCATGATCTTCTGCAGGGCAAGAAGAAGGTCCTTCAGCTCCTTATCTGTCTCATCGATCTCGTCGCGGACATAAAGCTTCATATCCAGAGCTACCTGGTCATTACGGCTTCTTCCTGTGTGAAGCTTCTTTCCGGCATCTCCGATACGGTCGATCAGGTTTGCCTCCACGAAGCTGTGGATATCCTCATACTCCGCTGTGATCTCCAGCTTGCCTGCTTCCACGTCTGCAAGGATACCGTCCAGTCCTTCTGTGATCTGCTCCTTTTCTTCCTCTGTCAGGATCCCCTGTTTTGCAAGCATGGCAACATGTGCCTTGCTTCCACGGATATCCTGTCTGTAAAATTTTTGATCAAAGGAAATGGATGCGTTAAAATTGTAAACCAGCTTGTCCGTTTCTTTTGTTAAAACGGACCTCCCCATAACTGTGCCATATTGATTCTTCCTCACTTTTCTTTTTTGCGGCAGAACTGTCTTCTCCGGACATACACGAGCTCCGTCTCCCGGACGTCTGCACTTTTCTGTGTTAGTGTAACATATTTTTATAAAAATGCAAAGTTTTTCATAATTATACGTTTGCTGTCTTCAGCCGTTGTTACTGTTCACTCGGTTCTCAGTAACCAGCCGTTCTCTGTCCATGGCTTCTTTCTTTGAAAATACACAGCCGCAGTAATTCTGCCGGTACAAAGCATGCTCATGAGACAGTTCAATAGAACGCTTGTAGCCATTCTTTTTCTTAAAATCTGAAGTCAGATGTGGCACTTTATAGATTTCTGCCAGCTCCTCGCCAATCTCATTGATCTTCTGTGCATTTTTCAGCGGACTGATACTTAATGTTGTGGTGAAATAATCATATCCTCCCTCCTTCGCCAGCTTTGCCGCCTCTTCCATCCGCAGGCGGTAACACCGAAAGCACCGTTCTCCTCCTTCCGGAACGTTCTCCAGGCCTTTGGCCATCTCGTAAAACTCCTCCGGGTCATACCGTCCCTCCACCAGCGTTACCGGATGGACAAACTCCATCTCCCCGATCAGGCGGCGGATCTCAGCCACGCGGTGTGAATATTCCTCCACCGGTGCAATATTGGGATTATAAAAAATATCGTGATTTCAAAATACTGCGACAGATATTCCATCACATAGCTGCTGCATGGCGCACAGCAGGCATGCAGAAAAAGTCTGGGGGTTTTCCCTTCTTTCTGGTTTCTTTCAATCAGTTTATCCAGTTCTTTCTGGTAGTTTCTCTTGTTCAATGTTTGTAATTCCTTTCTCTATGACTGTTTTCAGGCAGACATCAAAGTATGCATCTCTGCCATTGGCCTTCTCATGTTTCAGACATATGATAATATTATATCATTATCTACGAAAAGGAGGCAACATCCATGAATCCTGTCCTGAAAGTGCGGGACGTGTGTCTCTCCTATCACACATTGTCCGGTGAGACACCCGCCCTTTCTCATATATCCTTTGACCTGATGCCCGGTGAATTCCTGTCCATTGTAGGACCTTCCGGATGCGGAAAATCCACTCTTCTGAATCTCATTGCCGGCCTGCTCACTCCGGAGCACGGTTCCATTACTCTGGGAGACCGTCCGATATCCTCCGGCAGTGCCGCTGTAGGATATATGCTCCAGAAGGATCATCTTCTGGAATGGCGGAGCATCTACAAAAACATCCTTCTCGGCCTGGAGATCCGGAAAGAGCTCACACCTGAAAAACTGGCACATGCAGAAGCCCTTCTTCAGACCTACGGTCTGGACCGTTTCCGTGATGCCCGCCCTTCCCAGCTTTCCGGCGGAATGCGCCAACGTGCCGCTCTGATCCGGACCCTGGTGCTGGAACCGGAGCTCCTTCTTCTGGACGAACCATTTTCCGCTCTGGATTACCAGACCCGCTTAAATGTCAGTGATGATATCGGAAAAATCCTCAAAAGCTCCGGCAAGCCTGCGATCCTGGTCACTCACGATATCTCAGAGGCCATCAGCATGGCCGACCGGGTACTGATCCTTTCTGCACGTCCTGCCACTGTACGAAAGATCATTGATATCGATCTGGATATCAGCGACCGCACTCCCCTCTCCTCCAGAAATGCTCCGGATTTTAAGAAATATTTTAACATCATATGGAAGGAGCTCAATGAAAATGCCTGAAATTTCCAGACAGCAGAAACAATACCTTGCACGGCAGAAAAAGAAAAACACATTATCCTGGCTGCACGGACACTTCTTTTTGTTCTGTTTATGGGACTTTGGGAAATATCCTCTGATCTTGGATGGATCGATTCCTTTATCTTCAGCAGTCCTTCCCTGATCGCAAAGACCTTTCTTTCCATGTGCAGGGATCAGTCCCTGTTTGCACATATTGCCGTGACACTGGCAGAAACTCTTGTCAGTTTCTTTTTTGTTGTGATCCTGGGTGTAGGAACCGCAGTACTTCTCTGGTGCTCCCGACGGATCGCACGGATCCTGGAGCCATGTCTGGTGGTACTGAACAGTCTCCCGAAATCTGCTCTGGCCCCTCTTCTGATCGTATGGCTTGGTGCCAACGAACGTACCATTGTGGTCGCCGGCATGTCTGTAGCCATCTTCGGTTCCGTTATCAATCTGTACTCCGGCTTCTGCCAGGCAGATCCGGAAAAGCTGAAGCTGATTGAAACTCTGGGGGGACACAAAAAGGAAAAGCTTCTGAAGATCGTCCTGCCCTCCTCCGTTCCTCTTATCCTGAGTGTGATGAAGGTCAACATCGGGCTTTGCCTGGTGGGCGTGATCATCGGAGAATTTATCGGTGCCCGAAAAGGCCTGGGATACCTGATCATTTACGGAAGCCAGACATTCAGGCTTACATGGGTCCTGATGTCCATTGTGATCCTCTGCATCATTGCCATGCTGCTGTATTTTGCACTTTATCTTATTGAAAAGCAGGTCCGGAAGCATTAGCTGTAAAAAGGGCGTGTAAAAATGATCTCTCATTTTTTACACGCCCCTTTTGCTCTTATAACCTCTGTTTCAAAGTTTTCCCACGACAAAGGCCGTGCATAATAAAAACCCTGGATCTCATCGCAGTTCAGGCTTCGCAATATCTCCACCTGTTTTGCTTTCTTCACGCCCTCGGCAAGAACCTTCATTCCCAGGCTGTGTGCCAGCGAAATGGTATGACGGATCACCTGCTGCCCACGAAAATTCTCTATGTAATCGATCAGACTTTTATCCAGCTTCAGAGTATCGAATGGCAGCTGGTTCAGGCTTGTCATAGATGAATAGCCGGAGCCAAAATCATCCATATGAAGCTTGAATCCTGCATCCACCATCTCCTCTATGAGTTTACTGATCTGATCATTATACAACGCAGCAGTTTCTGTCAATTCAATGGGAACAGAAGAAAACGGAATGCCATTTTCTTCCACGATCTTCACATAACGACAGATCATATTATCGTAATGGATACTGGCACGTGACAGATTCACCGAAATCGGAAGTATCTTTTTCCCTGATCTTATACGTTCCCCCTGGATGCTGCATACCTTTCGGAAAACATATTCATCAAGGCGTACGATCAGACCATCCTTCTCAAAAAGAGGGATAAATTCTCCCGGCGAAACCATAGTTCCTTCCGCTCTCTTCCAGCGCACCAGTGCCTCCGCCCCAACGATCTCTTCTGTCTCCACACTGTATTTCGGCTGCAGGTAGACTACGAATTCTTCATTGCGTATAGCCTCCACGAAAGCATTCTCCATCTGTCCGTTACGGATATGCCTCTGTCTCATCTCATCATCATAAAAAGCGATCTGGTGCTCATAGTCATCCCGGATACTCTTCATGGCCAGAAAAGCCCTGTCACAGATCAGGGTAAAAGGCAGTGTCTTATCCACATTCTCATAGACCCCATAGTTGACCACCAGATTAGGAATCGGTGCTCCACTCTCGACCCTGTGGATAAATTTCTCCATATCTGCCATACGGATCTCTTTCTTTCCATATATGATGGCTCAAACTGGTCTCTCCATATCTGCCCACCGTCCCGTAGCGAACCTGATTTCTATACGTATCTCCCAGATAAGTAAGAACCTGATCACCGGTCTTCTCTCCATAGGTTCCGTTGATCCATTTAAAGTTCTTTATATCTGCCACCACCACATGAAAATCCTGATTCGTATTAAAGCGCATCAGCGTCTTTGCATGATGGAAAAAGGACCTGTCTGATATAAAGCCCTGTAAGATCATCATATTCCAGAGCTGAGAGTACCATCACGGACTCTCTCAGCTTGATCACATTGTTGATCTTACTTTTTAATATACGGACATTATACGGTTTCCGTACAAAATCCACTGCTCCCAGTTCCAGACATCGCACCTCATCCTCCAACCGGTTACTTCCGGTCATGATGATCACAGGCACAGAGGTCAGCATCACATCATCACGGATCAGCTCCAGAAACTGAAATTCATCACATACCGGCACACTCATATCAAGAAGAATTGCAGAAAGGGTTTTGTAATTCTCAGACAGACGCTTCATCCCCTCTGCTTCATTCATCGCAGTGATAACCTCAAAACTGCCCTCCAGATGTTCTGTAAGCGCTTTCCGATCCGTCTCGTCATTCACTACAATAAGAAGTTTTCTTCCGGATGCTGTTCCTCCTGGTTCCAGTATGGACTCCATCTCACTGTACCGTACATCCATATCCTCATTGGCAAAAGCAAACACCACGGTCTGAAAATCCTCAGCCGTTCCTACCCTGGCACATTTCACATAGAAATATTCAATCCTCCCGTTGCTTCGGCGTACACGATAATGTACCATCAACTGGGGAATCCTTGTAAGACGTTGGCATATCTTCTCAAAATCCATCATCTGATGCATCCGGATCCTGTCCTCTGCCGCAACACTGCTCTCAATATAAATATCCATGATCTTCTCATAGGATTCATCCCTGCGAAGTCCCTCCTCCCCATAAGCTCCACTCTGCCCCTGGAAGCGGCATACCTGAACCTTATGAGTCTCTCTGTCAACAGAGTAGATATTGATAAAATTTTTCCGAGAACATTAATGATCCCCATAAGAAGCGGATTCTCCATCATTCCGCTGCTGATCTCATCATTCGTCTCTGTATCCGAAAAAACAAGGGCATGTCCTGTCCCGCCGGATTCCAGCGGAATCTCCACAGCATCAACCGAACGCAGGATATTCCGTCCCGATTCCAGATAGTTCTTCGGACCTTTGATCCCGTTAACGACCGGACAGATCTCACAGGGAGTTTCTCTGTTTCTCAGACAGTGATAGCATTTCTCGCCCCTCTTCAGCTGCGGATAGATCTCACGTGCTGCCAGGTTATAGCTGATAATCTTATAATCCTCATCTATGACATACATTCCCGATGCATTTTTCCCCACGAGCATCACCTCCGGATTCGTAAATTTCTCATAGATCCTTCGTGACAGTTACTGTCTCAAAATCCTTAAATATTCCTTCATTATATACGATTTTTCTGATAACTGCAATTATCTTTCGTATTATTTATTTTTCATATTGGTTTTATTATATTTCGATTATCAGCGCATCTGAAAGGATTTCCCCCTGAGCGGAACCCCTGCAAGCTCCGCAAGCCTTTTGATCCCGGAATCTGCTATGGATACCGCACTCTCCACATGATTGAAATCTGTGGCACTGTAATCAAACAGGATATTTCCCTGTGCTTCAAACTCCTCGTCCCGTTCCCAGAAAAAGAATCTCATAGGCATACAGTCAAAGGCCCTGATCTCATATCCCACATCACCCTGGGGCAGTTCCCTGCCGTCAAGCTTCTGAAACGCCTCCCTCAATTCCTTTTCATGGCCGGAAAATGTAGCACTGAACACATCCGTCTCTCCGATCTGATACGCCGGCGCAAATGGTCTTGCATTCCTGAGATCTGCAAAAGGGACCCACTTATCCATAATAAAAGCCCCCTCTTTCGCATACCCCAGAAGCGTATAAATATTCAGCATCTCCGTAGTATCCGGTTCTCTCTGTCCATCCAGGCTCCGGATACTGCCGTCTTCCAGACTCACCCCATATCTTCTTCCGAAATGAATGATCGTGAGAAACCCGTTTTCTTCCTTCAGTTCCGGCACCCGTTTATGCAGATCTGCCTGATCCATCTTCAAAAAGCGTTGTGCCCACTCTTCACATAGTTTTACATAATTGGAAATTCTTTCTTCTTTCATCCTGTCTTCTCCCTGTCTGATATCGATATCCTTTCTCCGCTGTATTCCGGACTTTTTTTACAGAATACACTGCTTTCACATTTTCCGCAAGAATCTTCGCCGATGTATCCGAAATCCGGCTATTTTCAGTGTTACTGTTTTTTCAGCATCCCGGAACCTTCTTAAGCGTTTCTTTTTTTCGACAGATCATCCATCAATTTTCCCAAATCCGTCTAATTTCCCAATATAAAAATAACGTTTTTTTGCACAAAAAACTGGATTTTCTTTTTTGAAAGGTGTATAATATTAACAAAGTTTATTGTTTTTATGGTTAAAGACACCTGGCAGTAAACAAGAAATGAAAGTGAGGATTCGCCATGAAACAAAACAGTATGTTAGCAATGATCCTGGCCGGTGGAAGAGGAAGTCGTCTTCACGAGTTGACGAATAAAGTTGCCAAGCCAGCCGTTGGTTATGGCGGTAAATACCGTATCGTGGATTTTCCGCTCAGTAACTGTGCCAACAGCGGCATTGATGTCGTAGGTGTACTGACACAGTATGAATCAGTTTTACTGAACAGCTATGTAGCAGCCGGTGGCCGCTGGGGCCTTGATGCCAAGGACAGCGGAGTTTATGTACTTCCCCCACGTGAGAAGGCTGATGCCGGTCTGGATGTATACCGTGGAACAGCTGATGCGATCTCTCAGAATATTGATTTCATCGACTCACAGAACCCGGAATACCTTCTGATCCTTTCCGGTGACCACATCTATAAGATGAATTATGCAAAGATGCTTGATGACCATATCCAGCATAAGGCAGATGCGACTATTGCAGTTATCGAGGTTCCCATGAAGGAAGCCAGCCGTTTCGGTATCATGAACACCGGTGAAGATGACCGCATCGTGGAATTTGAAGAGAAACCGGAACACCCGAAGAGCAATCTTGCCTCCATGGGTATCTACATATTCAACTGGAAGCTTCTGCGCAAGCTCCTGCTGGCAGATATCAAAAATCCAGATTCCAATCACGATTTCGGTAAAGACATCATCCCTACACTCCTTGCACAGGACAAGGCACTCTACGCCTACAAGTTCAAAGGCTACTGGAAGGATGTAGGAACCATCGATTCCCTCTGGGAAGCAAACATGGATCTTCTCAGTCCTAACAGTGAACTGGATCTTAACGATCCTACCTGGAAAATCTACACTGAGGATGCTACATCTCTTCCACAGTATATCTGTGATACAGCTGTGATCAACACTGCTTTCATCACTCAGGGCTGTGTTGTGGAGGGTGAGATCACCAACTCCGTACTTTTCACAGGCGTCAAGGTCGGTCCTGGTGCCAAGATCATCGACAGTGTCCTGATGCCGGGTGTTGTTGTCGAGGCAGGTGCCGTTGTCCAGCGTGCTCTCATTGCAGGCGGAGTCGTGATCGGTGCCAACGCTCGTGTCGGTTCCAAAGACAGTGAGCACATCGAACTTGTATCAAAACGTGTAAAGGGGGCTGAGTAATATGTTTAAAGCATTTGGAATCGTGAATTCCTCAGAAAGAAATATCCATGTGGAGGGGCTTCAGGACTACCGTGCGATCGGCGCCTTTTCATTTCTCGGAAGATATCGTGTCATCGACTTCCCGATCTCAAATATGACCAACAGCGGGATCGAGTACATTCAGGTCTATGTAAAGAACAAACCCCGTTCTCTTGTAGAACATCTCGGAACCGGACGTCACTACAACATCAACTCCAAGAGCGGTAATCTCCAACTCCTCTTTTCAGAACATTCCGGAGTCAACGATATCTATAACACCGATATCGACAACTACTACTCCAATCTGGAGTGCATCGAAGCAGTTCATTATCCGTATGTTGTTATCGCTCCGAATTACATGATCTACACCACCGACTATTCCAAGCTGATCGATGCCCATATCGAATCCGGTGCAGATGTGACCATGCTTTATCATTCCGTTGATAATGCCAAGGAGAACTATCTGAACTGCCACATCCTGAACCTGAACCGTCAGAAGGGTGTTCTCTCCATTGAGCACAACCACGGCAATGCAAAGAACCGCAACATTTTCATGGATACCTACGTAATGAGCAAGGAGCTTTTCATCAGCCTCATCCATAAGGCAAAAGAGATCTCCTCTCTTTATACCCTTGCAGACGTGATCAATGCCGGCTGCAGAGACGGTGAGCTGGATGTACGTGGTGTATCCCATCGCGGATATTTTGCATCGATCACTGATTTCAAGAGCTATCACGATGCAAATATGAATCTGATTGACTACAAAACTGCAACGGATCTTTTCCATGATAACTGGCCGATCTATACACGCACCAATAACTCCTGCCCGACTCATTATTTTGACACAGCCAATGTTTCCAACTCCGTTATCTCCAATGGTTCCATGATCGAGGGAACGGTAGAGAATTCTATTGTCGGACGTGGCTGTACCATCAAAAAGGGCGCTGTTATCAAGAACTGTGTAGTTCTTGCAGACTGCACCATCGGTGAGAATGTCCATATCGAAAATCTGGTGGTAGACAAGCATGCCAAGATCACGCATGCCAAGGAGATCATCCGTCCTGCGGATGAGCCTGGCTACATCAAACGTAACGATACACTGTAATATTCATATATAATAAGGCCTCCGGTTCCTGTGTTACGAACCGGAGGCCTTATTTATCTCTGTACTCAGCTAAGCATATGGATCCATCATTTCAGAACAGACTGGATCCATTTCAACGCATTCTCTTTATTCTTCACATTACCCGGAAGGCAGATGCACACCGGATCATATCTCAGGCCAAATTCCTGAGCAACACTACTGCTGCCGTCAAGCTCCAGATGCTGATCATCCACAGCGCCCAGAGACTCAAACACCTCATCTCCAAACGTTTCCCTGAGATCTGCATACATTCCGCTGTCTTTCTCATGTTCATAGAGTTCCTTCGGCATGATCAGGACATCAACGGTAGCACTCTGGATTTCCGTCACATATGCGATCCTGGCATAGTAATCAAAATCCTCTCCTGTCTCGTCCGTCATCAGATTCTGCGCCACACTGACTTCTGCATATTTATCCTCTGTTCCCAGTGTCTTCAGAGCATCCTCTTCCACCTTCTCAGAGTCAAAATTCCCTGCATTCACCACTGCAATGGAAAGCACCGTCTTCATCTGTGCGTGACGATAAATATTCACTCCCAGACAGACTCCGCCAATGGCAAGAAGCACGCACAGCATATGTATCTTATAATACATCCAGATATACTGAATCTTCTTACCTGTTCCCATTCCCTTCAGTTTCTCTTTTTCGATCCGGCGGCGTTCCTTCTTCGTCAGATCAGTTTCGTTGGGCATCTCCGGATTCAGTACACTCTCATCGTGTCCGTCACTGCCGGCCTCCGCTCTGTTTTGTAAATCCATAAAAATCTCCTTTGTCTTTCATGTCTCAGTATTTTTTATCCTGAAGCGGGATATTCCAGTCGCTTTCCCCGCATCCTCCGGGTGGATGCTGCGACTTATCAATAAAGGATATTTTAGCATATTTTGGTACAAAATCACAGCGCATAAATATGAAAATACCATAAACTCTTCTATTTCCGACAGATCCTCATTCCATATCCATACATTACCGCCACAGCAGTCACAAGAATACAGACCATCACCGGTCTCATCCACAGATATAAAAGATTTTTCTCAATTCCAGCTGCCACAGCCACATCCTTCAGGATATCAGCCACGCAGAGATGAAAACAGATAAATAAAAAACGCATATTTCTGTCCGATGGCTGCCGGAAGCTCGGGCACTTTCCGATTCTTCCATGATTGCAATGAGAAAAGGCCAACAGCCATAAATACTGAA
>ENA-OUNH01000549-OUNH01000549.1-human-gut-metagenome-genome-assembly--contig:-NODE-549-length-10306-cov-10.337067_pt1 | contig 10306 bp, 9 predicted proteins | sample MGYA00242806_ERZ504814 | MGnify/ENA primary metagenome ERZ504814 (study PRJEB26092, sample SAMD00036389) | human gut metagenome | host: Homo sapiens | study: EMG produced TPA metagenomics assembly of...
CATCGTGCATGTCACGTGCGATGCGTGCGCGTTCCGCCAACGCGGCGATATCGCGTTCATCCCTGGGTCTCGCGCGCGATTGCCTCATTGCGTTCCCGCATCATGCGAACGGTTGCCAGACGGGCACGCTGCCAGAACGCTACAATGACGGTGGAAATGATACATACTTCGAAAATCGGCGTCAGCACCAGCATGTATTGCGCCACCATGTCGGCGACTTCCGACATGGATGTTCCTGTGTAGATGGAACCGAGAGTGTCTTCCGTGACCATAATGTCATTTGGATTTAAGCCATTCCAGCTGCTCCATGTATGCACTTTGCCTCCGGTGAGCAGTGGTCCATTGGTCATGGTCCATGCCATCAGCGCCGAAGCCAGAAGACCGATGGCCAACGCCAGAATAATGAAGGCTTTCGTGTTTTTGGGATTGCCGTAGACGATCACTGAATACAGCATGAACAATGCCAGAATATCGGTGTCCAACAAGCAGGGGCCGAATATGAGATGCGCCAAGGTCAATGCCACGCAGAGCAACGCTCCGGTCTGTGGCCACCATCGACGGATTAGCAGCGGAATAAGCATTGCCGCTTCCCATGTCATCTGCGTGGAAGGCTTAAGGTCAAACAGCAATCCCGGATTATAGGTGATGCCGCTGGTCACGCCGAACAGCAGAACACCTATGACAAGCGTGATGATGAGATCGCCTGCGAAGACATGACCATGCATCCACGACAAGAGACGCTGCTTGAAATTCGACATATGCTCCACCCTAGCGCCAGATACGCTGTGGCGCCATCATGCGCAGGAATGAAATAGCGGCAGGATAAAGCCGCTTTTGTGAGGTAAGGTTGTCTCCGCGTGTGGGTGGGATGGAAGCCATCAAGAAGCCACTACTCGCATTGAATATGCCGATGACGCCAAAGGAAAGGTGAATGCATGACGTTGCTGAGCGAATACTACGTGCCCGGATTGCATATTGAGGATCGTTCCATCAAGGTGCCGTTGGATTGGACGGGCCACGAGCCCGGTCATGGGTTCGATGGCGAATCAATCAGCCTGTTCTACCGTGTGGTCACCGCTCCCGAACATGTGCATGATGATCTTCCGCTGCTCGTGTTCCTGCAGGGTGGTCCCGGTGGTTCCGGCCCCCGTCCGCTCGGTCCAAGTTCCGATGGTTGGATTGAGGAGGCCATCAAGCATTTCCGTGTGGTGTTGCCGGATCAACGTGGTACTGGGCGTTCGTCTCGTGTCGATGCGCATGTGATTGAGGACATGGATGGCGACGGCAAGGCCGGTGCCGCGTTTTTGAAGCGCTTCCTCGCCGATTCGATCGTTCGTGACTTCGAGCATCTGCGTCGTACCGAATTCGGGGGCGCACGTTGGGCCACGCTTGGTCAAAGCTATGGCGGATTCCTGACGCTGACGTATCTTTCGCTGTTCCCGCAAGGAGTTATCGCCAGTTTCACCACGGGCGGCATTCCTCATGTTCCCGCCGATGCGACCGACGTGTACCGTCATACGTTCCCGCGCATGGCGGCAAAGACGAAGCAGTTCTACGAGCGTTACCCGATCGATATCGAACGTGCCGCGGCCGTCGCCGACATTCTGCAATCGCGCAAGGTCGCGTTGCCGAACGGCGATCCGCTCACGGTGGAACGCTTCCAATGCTTGGGATCCGATTTCGGCATGAAGCCAAGTTTCGAACGCGTGCATTGGATTCTTGACCAGGCATTCCTCGACGGCGACGGTTCGGCCTCGACCTCGGCGGAACTGTCTGACGAATTCCTGTCTTCCGTGATGGATGCGACCTCGGCTCGCCCGCTGTACTGGCCGTTGCAGGAGTTCATCTACGCCAACGGCGAGCTGGAAACGCCGATTTGCTGGGCCGCCCAGCGCGTGCGCGGCGAGCATCCGGAATTCGCGGGTGACATCCGTCCGCTTAATTTCACCGGCGAGGCCATGTTCCCGTGGATGTTCGAGCAGGAACGTGCGTTGCGTCCGTTCAAACCAGCCATGGATGTGCTTATGGAAGACACGCATTTCGGCACGATCTACGATGCCGACCAGTTGGCGCGCAATGAGGTTCCGCTGCAGGCTGCCGTCTATTTTGACGACATGTATGTCGACTCCGGTCTGCAATTCGATACGCTGTCCCGTGTGGGACGATCGCACTATTGGACCACCAACGAATTCGAGCACGACGGCGTACATGGTTCCGTGGTGTTCAAGCACCTGTTCGACGAGGCGTTGAACAGGGGAGACCTGGAAGAACTGTTCTGACATTCCCGAAATTCTCCGAAACCATCGCATCCAAAACAATTACGTCCATTAGAAAAGACGACAAGGAGGACACCATGTCCAATCCAACCATCGGATTCATCGGATACGGCAATATGGCGCAGGCCATCGCCGAAGGACTCGTCGCAGCCGGCGCCGTCGACGGTGCCGACATCGTGGCTTGCGCCGCGCATTACGACAAGCTGGAAAAGACCACGATGAAAGTGGGTGCAAAGCCATTGCACAACGCGGCCGAAGTCGTCGCAGCGTCCGACATGGTCGTCATCGCCATCAAACCGTACCAAATCGAAAGTGTCATCAAGCCAGTCATCGGCGCGATTGCCGACGAAGACAAATTCGTCGTATCCATCGCGGCGGGCTGGGATCTTGACAAATACCGAGACTTGTTCGGCGCCGATTTCAACGCGGCGCATATCCAATGCACCATTCCGAACACGCCGATGGCCGTTGGCAAGGGGGTACTCGTCACCGAAGCCGACAACACGCTGACCGACACGCAAGCCGAAGTGTTCGAGCGGCTGTTCTCATCGATCAGCCTCATCGAACGCGTTGATTCCGCGCATATGGGCATTGGCATGTGCATCGCAGGCTGCGCACCGGCATTCACCGACATGTATATCGAGGCGCTCGGCGACGCGGGCGTGAAATACGGCCTGCAACGTGCCACCGCCTACCGTCTAGCCGCGAAGATGGTGGAAGGCGTCGGTGCGCTATACCTCAAAAACGAAACCCATCCGGGCGTCATGAAGGACGCCGTCTGCTCGCCGGGCGGCACCACAATCAAGGGTGTGACCTCGCTGGAGGAAAGCGCGTTCCGCGGTGCGGTCATCAAGGCCGTCGACGCCATCGAAGCCTAATACTAAGCTAGGGAACCATGTCTCTTACTATCGGAATCGTCGGACTGCCCAACGTCGGCAAGTCCACCATGTTCAACGCACTGACCCGCAACAACGTGCTGGCCGAAAACTACCCGTTCGCCACCATCGAGCCGAACACCGGCATCGTACCATTGCCGGACAAGCGTTTGCCCGTGCTGGCCAAGCTGGTCCACACCGAAAAGGTCGTGCCCGCCACGGTGACCTTCGTGGACATCGCCGGCATCGTCAAGGGCGCCTCCGAAGGCGAAGGCCTGGGCAACAAGTTCCTGGCCAACATCCGCGAGGCGGACGCGATCTGCGAGGTCGTGCGCGCCTTCGAGGACGACGACATCGTCCACGTCAACGGCAAGGTGGATCCGGCCGACGACATCGACACCATCAACACCGAGCTGATCCTCGCCGACCTGCAGACCATCGAAAACGCGCTGCCCAAGCTGGAGAAGGATCTGAGGGGCAAGAAGATCGAGCCGGCCTACATGGACGCAGTCAAGCAGGCAAAGACCATCCTTGAAGCCGGCGAGACGCTCGACAAGGCCGCACGCGAAGGCCGCTTCGACAAGGATTCCGTCTACGACCTGCATCTGATGACCGCCAAGCCGTTCATCTACGTGTTCAACGTGGACGACAACGAGCTGGCCAACAAGGACCTGCAGGCTAAGCTTGCCGCATCCGTGGCCCCGGCTCCGGCCGTGTTCCTCAACGCTCAGTTCGAGGCGGACTTGACCGAGCTCGACGAGGCGGATGCCCGCGAAATGCTCGAGGACGCGGGCTTAAGCGAATCCGGCCTTGACCAGTTGGCCCGCGTCGGCTTCGACATCCTCGGACTGCAGACCTTCCTGACTGCAGGCGTCAAGGAGGTGCGCGCTTGGCAGATCCACAAGGGCTGGACCGCCCCGCAGGCCGCCGGCGTGATTCACACCGACTTCGAAAAGGGCTTCATCAAGGCCGACATCGTCTCCTACGACGATTTCGTGGCCGCCGACGGCTCCATGGCCAAGATTAAGGAGGAAGGCAAGCTCCGTCAGGAAGGCCGCGACTACGTCATGGCCGACGGAGATATTGTGGAGTTCAAGTTCAACGTCTCGAAGTAGGGTGTGAACACCCTAGAGAACGGCGTGATTCCAACGTTTTCGAGTCTTCGGAACTGTGGAATCGCGCCGTTTTTCGATTATTGAAGAATGGCCGATTATGCCCCGTATCTGGCCGTTTGTGGCCCGGATAGTGTGCCAATAGAGTGCCCTTTTTGAGGGCGCTTGTAGCGGATGCTCGAAGGCGCTCCCGACAAGGGAGGAACATCATGGCGACGAACGGCAGACGACGCACGAAGGGTGCGGGAAGCATCATCCACCGCAAGGATGGCTCGTGGGAGTTCCGGCGTGAGGTCGGCCGCGACCCCGCCACGGGCAAACGTCGCTACGTCTCGGCCAAGGGTCGCACGAAGGCGGGCGCGCGCGAACGGTTCGACGCGAGGATCGCGGAGATGGAGCGCACCGGTCTGCTGCCCGGAGCCAAGTCGCCGTATCTGAAGGATTACGCGGAACGGTGGCTGGAGGAGTACCGGCTCAACGTCAAGCCCACCACATACCGGACACGCGCCGGCAGGATCCACGCGTGCATGGAGGTCATCGGCTGCGTTCGCCTCACGGATCTGACACCTGACCATGTGCGCCAATGCATGCGCGTGCTCTCCAAGCGGCTCGCGCCCTCCACGCTCAAGGACCATTTCGTGAGCCTGAAGATGATGCTCGACCAGGCCGAACTCGAAGAACTCATCCCCGTGGATCCATGCCGCAGGGTCAGGCCGCCAAGGGTGGAGCCCACCGAGACGAGGATCCTCTCGCCCGACCAGCCGAAACAGCTGATCGAGGCAGTGCCCAACCGAGGGGCGAAACGCCGCGGCCCGGCCCTGACCGTGGACGTGGATGAATCCTGGATGCTGCTGTTCGAGCTTGCGTTCGCCGCCGGCATGAGGGAGGGCGAACGATATGCGCTCATGCCCTATGAGCTGGAGCAACGCGACGGCGTGCCCGGCATCAACGTGCAGCAGCAGATCCAGCAATACGGCAAACCGGAGGACGCCGTGATACCCGCCTGGCTCAAAGCCGAGCACCTGTACGGCATCCTGTGGCTCACCACGCCCAAGACCCACGCCGCCCACCGGTTCGTACCCATATCCACGAGCCTGTGGCAACGGTTGTGGGCGCGCGTCAAACGACTCGACATAGGCCCGCGCGAACTCATATTCACCAACTCACGAGGCAACCCCGTGCGCAGCTCCACCGAACGCCACAACTGGAACAAGGCCTTGAAGGCCGCCGGCCTCCCGCCGGTCACCATCCACAGCGCACGCCACTGGACCGCCAGCATGACCGCCCGGGCCAACATGCCCGACGATGCCCGGACCGCCATCATGGGCCACACCAGCATCAGCATGACCAACCACTACACCCACAGGGACACGGCCAGCCTCGCCAAACTCCTCGGCCAAGCCATCCCCGACCTGCATGATGACATGGATGTCATCGATGTCCAAGTCATCGACGAAGCCGCGTAAACGCAAAAAAGCCCCGGCGCTCGCGGTGAGTCGCCGGGATGAGTCCTTATATGGCCCGGAAGCTACGCGGCGAGTTCCACGGGAGCCCTCTCTTCCAATTTGGAGTAGGGGATGACGGTCACACCGTAGTTGCGGAACGCGGTGAGCGCGCCGCGCTGCAACGGCGTCTGCCGGTCGTCGCCGATGACTATCAGCCGGGAATCCCTGCGCTTGGGATCCTTCTTCGTGTCATCCCAGCCGAACATGATGTCCTTCACGGCGTCCTTGTCGAATCGGTTCGGAGCCTGGCAGAACCGGGTCGGATGGTTGGCGCTGCGCTGGAACAGGAAGTCGAAGCTGTGTTCGTAGCTGGATACGCCGCGAATGCCCACGTTCGGAGTGTAGAACACCTGGCATGAGTCGAGCTTCAACGCCACATCATCGGCGAAATAGGACAGCACCCTCTTCTGCGAGGTCTCCAGCATGGAGCCGATATCGGTCAACGCCTGCACGAAACGGTTCATCGCGTCCGGACGGCTTCCTTCGGTCTCCAGGGTGATCTGCCCGTCATCGCCGACCATGGCGCCGAAACGCAGGGCGAGACGATTGATGCGCTCGCGTCTCGATTCGGTGATGGTGACGCCGTTGAGGTCGAAGGATGCCATCGTGTACCCGTCGTCGGTGAACGAGGTGACTCCGTCGGTGGTGCGGACGTAGAAGCAAAGGTCGTCGTTGGAGCGGTCGAGGAACGGCAAAGTGACCTCGCGCCATTCGCCGACGTTGCGCACGGATGATTCGCGTTTGAGCCATTCGCCGTATTCCGCGATGAGCTCGTCGGTGGCGGTGGTCTCGTTCATATCAGTTTCTCCTGGAAGTCCGGTCTGTGGATGACGTTGAATCTGTCCAACAGCCTTATTGTATCGTTCACGAAGTCCGGTGATTCGATGTCCGCAGTCTGGGCGTTCCAGTCGTCCTCGCCTTCCTTGTAGATGTGCCAGTGGGTTCCGCTGATTCTCTCGCCGTCGGGGTTCGTGTGGGTCGAGCCGTTCACGCATAGCCGCAGCAGGGGCACGCCGAGCCGTGTGATTCGAGCGGACATGGAGTGGCGGTCGGCGTTGATCGCGCCCTTGAACACGGCTATGGTGAACTTCTCCCCGTCGTCGCCGAGCACGTGGAATTCGGCGTTGCGTTCTCCCGCCGCGGGCATGACGAACAGCTTCTCCACCGAGTTCTTCACCTCGGCGATGAGACGTTCCGCCTCGTCCTGCGAAAGCGTGTAGATCGGTTTGCGGTTCTTCCTCGACATTTCCCTTTTCCTATCTGAACGCGGTCGAATGAATCACTCGACGTTAACCTTGTCCTCGGCCTTGATACGGTCGGCCCAAGTGTCGATATCGATGTCCTCATGACCGGCTTCCGGGGATTGTCTATCATCAACAAAGCGCTCGCCGGCGGGTTTCTTTGTTGATGCGGTTTGTTGTTCGAGTTCCATGCGTCTTGCCTCGGTGATGATCTCGCGCAGGGTTTGCACCGGGTCGGCGTTGCAGACCTCGCAAATCAGCAAAAACTCTGACAGGCGCACCGGAGATTTCTCTCCATTGTGGATATATCCAATCCGGACATGGCTTACTACTCCGCCCATGCGTTCGGCAATTACCCTATATGCCAAAGCGGAAGCATCGATGATTTTCGCCATCGCATTCTTTGCGGCGTAATCCGCTGCTGTCCATTCGATTTTTGCTGCCATGGCTCAAACATACGTGTAAGCATGTGGAAACACGCCGCACTTGCTCAAATTGTAAGCGTTAGCTAACATGAGTTCCGTAATCACGAGCTTACAGCGGAGGGGGTTGAGATGAGATTGAATCTGTCTCGATATAACGGCGTTTCCTTTGATGTCGCTGTTGATGTGTTGGATGCCATGGTGGATGACGTCACTCGTTTGATTGAGGGGTCTCCGGATGGGTGTCTGACGCCTGAACGACTTGCGGAGTATCGTTCGCAGGCGATTCGGGATTTTTATGCGACTCATGGGATTCAATCTGGGCAGGAGAATAGCCCAGATACTCCAGTACCGTCGCGGAATCGGCAGAGAACCCCAACGCGAAACCGACGGCTGCAACGCAAGGGAACACACGCTTCTGCAAAAACTCCATCACTGTTCGCTGTGATTTCTCGTCTTTGGGGGTCGCGGCGATGATGTTCAACGATGTTTGCAATCGGGTGAACGCGATGTCCAGCTTGAAGTCGCCGGTCAAATCGTACTCATCCAATGCGGTGCCGACCTCACGGACGAGACGGGCAACATACTCCTTGAGTTCCTTTGGCAGCGTGACGGTTTTGAGCAAGCCGGGAACGTCGGCGATGAGCTCCCGGATACGGTCTCTTCTCTCCGGCGGATATTCGGCGGCGCTCGCATCCAGCAGACGTTCCGCAATACGTAAAGCCATACGATCCTCGGTCGAGATGGGAATCTTCGAATCCATCATTTCCATACTGCGCTGGTTTCGCTCCCAGGCAACCGAAATGTTGTACCAAATGTCGGCGAGACAACGGCAGGCGAGGTCGGCATCTTCATCTCCGGCCGCAGCAGCCGTTCTCAGCGTGCTATCCACTTCGGCCATCGCACCCGATACGTCCGGGAAACGATATGTTACGCCATCCGCCTTATTAGCCAGCAGGAAACGCTTCACATATGTAGCCGCATTAGCCACGCTCCATACCCCAATCATCAGTCAAAGGAACCAACACATGTCTAACCTACCAGCAGTTGAAGCCACTAAACGTGCCGTACACGACACCCGCACCCGAGTGCTCCTATCCAAAACCAAAATGACCAGCCCCGCGGCCCCTGTATTTCCGCATCGCCTTTCCGGAACAGGTCGCCGTCCGGCTGATCGCTCTCATCGATTTCGTCGAGCATGACCTTGGCATAGATGTCGCGGATGCCGGCGATGCCCGCTCCGCGATAAACATCGTGACGAGACGCAAAGAGACACGATAAACCGCCTCGGTGTTTACGAAGAGCAGTTATAGGCGGTTTCAAGTATGCAGTATTGAGATGGATTATGCGGCGAGTTCCACGGGCGCACGCTCGTCGAGTTTGGAATAGGGGATGACGGTCACTCCGTTGGAGTCCTTCTTCGTGTCATCCCGTCCGAACATGATGTCTTTCACGGCGTCCTTGTCGAATCGGTTCGGTGCCTGGCAGAACCGGGTCAGAAGATATTGCGCTAGAACTCAGCGGTCACCGCACATGGTCCACGATGTCGTTGACCTTGGTCATATCGATATCGCGCTCGCCGAATGCCTGCCGCTCGTAGGTCAGGTCGATGTTGTGCTCGTGTGCGTAATCGATGATACGGCGAGCCAAATCGGCAATATCGCCGGACTTGTTGAAGGAACGACCACGCAGCAGCACGCGTTGCATAAGAGGGCGCATCGCCTTGACCAACTTGTACCGGTCTGACTTCACCTTCACCATCCAACCGTCGGCAAAATACAGCACCACGCCTTCGCGCAGACTCGCCTTGGCGTCGCCGATTGCCTGGGCGACTTCTTCCGGCGAATGGCAGATCGCCACCGTTTCCGGCCGCACGAAGCCGCCGGCAAGAGTGAACGTTTCCTCGTGAGCGGCATCGATGGAGAACGATTCGGCATTACGAATCAAATGCAGCAAGCGCAGCCCGGATGATTCGTATCCAACGATGTGCCGGTCGGACTCGCGATCGATGACTTCAAACGCCGCCGTGACATTCCACTCATGCAACATACGCCACAATTCGGCACGTACCGCTGAATCTGAAGGAAACAGGCGCTCGATAAGCGCGGAATAATCCGTTTGCCCCGACTTCGACCAGAAGCGGAACAATCCAGGAGTTCCCGCCGCGCCCACGAGCCCGAGAAATCCGTTCTCCTTGCGCTCAACGCGCACGGGCAACGACTCTGGATGTTCTTGAGCGTGATTGACGACTTGGGCGAACGATGTCTCCTCCGTCTCGTCCACAGCAAAGAACTTCTCGAACCCGCGTTGCACCACCTGACCGTTGCCGCCGACAAAAAGCCCTCGCGCATTGATGGTGCGATCCGTCCACCGATGTTCACGAAATGCCTCTGCAGTGAAATTGCACGCATACACGTCTGTTTCGCCGCGCACCGGAATAACCCGAACGTAAGGGTCCGCGCGCATACGCTCCAACAGGTTTCCATTCGGATCGCCCGGTTCCAACGGGCGGAACATCGCGGTGTGAAAATGCTTCCAGGACGAACGAATGTAATCTTCCGGAACACGGTCAGCGGTATCACGCGCCGCATTGCGACGCAACAATTCGTCTAGAGGAACGTCAAAATCCCTCGTTTCCCACAGTGCGCCATGACGTTGAGCGAGTAGCGCCAGTTCGGCTGCATACCGGGGATTAGCGTGTTGCGCATCCGCCACCACATCCCACCCCGCATCCAATGCGTCGGCAATGGCGGGTTCTAGTGATCGTTGCAACACCTGACCTACCGCAAGGAGGGTCAGGTGACCAGAAGCCACCGAAACGAAGACCGTGGCGGGGAACACCGTTGGGCGTTCAACGGCGTCGAATATCCGACGA
>ENA-OUNH01000551-OUNH01000551.1-human-gut-metagenome-genome-assembly--contig:-NODE-551-length-10265-cov-1.615013_pt1 | contig 10265 bp, 14 predicted proteins | sample MGYA00242806_ERZ504814 | MGnify/ENA primary metagenome ERZ504814 (study PRJEB26092, sample SAMD00036389) | human gut metagenome | host: Homo sapiens | study: EMG produced TPA metagenomics assembly of...
TCTGGGACAGATGGGGATATAACCCAGTTCATAAATCTTCCTGTCAGTATTTCTGCACCTTTACTCTGCCTGTCCTCTTCAGAGCAGCTCACATACGCAAACGCTCGATCCATATCTCATCTCCTTTCGGCAGGCATCCTTATGGATGCCCTAAGTTTCTATCACGAAAAAAACGGACATCCTATTGGACATCCACTTCTTCTTTCAATGCTTCTCTCACTCTTTCCGTTCCCAATTGGAAATACGCATCTGTCACTTCAATCCCCACTGCCTGGTATCCCTGCTGGGCAGCCGCAAGAATCGTAGTACCTGCTCCGGCAAAAGGATCTAAGATTCTTCCGCCTGGCTCGCATATCTGCACCACGTCCTTCATCAACTGCAGCGGTTTCTCTGTCACATGCACCCGGTTCTGGGGATTCCCATATCGGAACACACCTGGAAGACAGGAAACCGGACGGCTGATCGGCATAGGTCCGTTACTTCCCCATATGATAAACTCTGTCTGCTGACGGAACCTTCCCTTCTGTGGCCGGCTGTTTGTCTTATCCCAGACCGCTGTTCCTCTCCAGATCCACCCCGCCCATTGAAGAGCATCCGTCATCGATGGATACTGTCTCCAATCAATAAAAAGGCATATCGGAGCACCACTTTTACATGCTTTTCTCACATCATACAGCCACTCTGCCATCCAATGGGTCCAGGAACGCTGATCCTTGTTATCCCCATCAAAATCCGGCAGTGCATTCTCTGCCTTCATACTGCTGTATTTCTGATTAGTCGTGCGGTTTCGCTCATTCTGTTTTGTTCCCCCAGACGCATAAGGCGGATCGGTAATCACTGCATCAAAGATCCCCGGCTGAAATGCTTTCACCAGTTTCAGCGTATCTCCATGTAAAATTGTCCAGTTTTTCCCTCCGGTATATTCCTCCGGGTATGTTCCTTCTTTCAATAAGTTCCCTAACTGCAGGGTATTTTCCATAGGCATCATCCTTTCTTATCAGCGCTCCGGCTGTTTTTTACTTTTTGTTTTTTCTTGCTTTCATTCACTTTATGAATTGAATCACCTCCCCTGAAAACTAACAGCTCCTGTGTCTGATTCTCCACACTCCGGCTTGGCAGAACATTTCCTCTCACCAATACTTTCCCGCATACATTTCCAAAAACCAAGCTATTTCCGAGAATCAAAGGTGCATCTCCTGTTTCCTTTGCCGCAGTAATCTTGGCAAATCCTCGAATGTGTGCCATATTCCAAACCTCTCCAGCTAGAATACGGCAGGATTCCTCTGCAATACTCGTTTGATACATCACTGCAGTTCCCGTAAAGAAGGGCATCACCCTTGGCAATCGCTTCTTGGAACAGTCCTGCACTCCTTTCCACTACCGCACGTTCAACAGCAGATAGCCTGGTCAATAAATCCAGCATGATCCTTCCTGGGAAAGATTTTGCTCATATTCTACAAAGCCACCCAAGGTTCCTTTGGGAACCGCTTCATTTACGTCTACCAATGCTCGGATTCTATGCAGCCATGGAAATTGTGGATGGGCTATGGAAGTGATTTCATATTTCTTCTGCGTTTCGCATTGGACTTCTTTTTGAGAGAACTTTTCTTTTGTATCTACTGAAAAATCAAAAACGACTTCTCCTTCCTCTACGGAATAGGTACGAATACGTGAGGTATCAAAAATTCCCCCTTCGTACTGCCTGCTGAGAAAGTTCTGGATCGCTTCCAGTTCCTGCTGTGTAAGAGGCTCTATTAATGCAAGGCTGGCACAAACATACAAACCATCTTGTTCTTTTTTCACCTGGATATCGAGGTTCTGCACTTTCTCCTTTACAGAATCATCCGCATCATAGTAATCCATCAGATTGAATGGTGCCGACTTTTTTCTGTAATACAATTTTTCCTGCTCCAGTGCCTCTTGGATGGCAGTTTCATAAAGAACAAGATCCTGTCCCTTCAAATCTACAGATTCCCCTTCTTTTGTGGCAAGCCATCCCCACACAGGACTCCATAATTGCAATCTTTTTTCCATAAGACCTCCCTTGTCAGTGTTCTGGCTGTTTATTCTCTTTTCAATCTGTTTCTGCTTATTTTTTCTTCCCACATCTCCTTTGATGTGACAAAAGATAACTTCATCGGCATTCTTCCTTCCCACGTTTCTTTGGGGGCTTGGTATCATTCTGAGAAGATGCACTCAGTTCTGTTTCCACATATTCACTGATGATATGAAGTGCCTGATAATAGTTCTCTGATTTCTGGACACGTGCAATCATTTCTTTTGCCTCTTGTCCCTGCCCATTTTCCTGAAGCAGTTTACTTGCCCTGGCCATAATCGCAAACACATTTCCATCCATTCCCAAAAGCTGCATTTTCAGGCGTTTCGGAACATTTACCGGATTTTCTTGTTTCTCCGACTTTTCTTTTGAGACTTCTGATTTTGCCTGTTGAAATTCAAAATCTATGGGGCGCCAAAAGTGTATACACAGTTCACCACCCTCTACCGGAATCTCCTGCTGTTCAAAGCCTTCTCCCCATCCATCACTATATTGTCCGGTGAGATATTCACACAGTTCCGATAATTCTTCCGCCTCCAGATACTCTTTCAATTCTAAAGTTGTACAGCCATATAACACACCATCCGATTCTTTCACCGATGGAACTGCAGACACTACTTTTTCTTTAATGGCAGCACTTCCGTCAAAATAATCCATCAGATTATCGGTCCTATCATCGTCATGTCCGACACGGTTGTATTCTGCAATCTTTTCCTGAATCACAGAAGCATACTCCGTTAAATCATCTCCTTCAAAAATACCTGCTCTTCTTCAAAGTCATTGTAATCCTCTTCTTCCCAATCTTGTTCCATCTCATTTGGAAGAAAGGTTCCTGTCAGCGGTGTCAATAATTCTATTTTGATCGTATCTTCCATTTGCCTCACCTGCCTCTTTCCTTTTGCTGTTTCTTCTGTTTTTCCACCGCCTGTTTTGCCAGGTCTCCATAATCAGCTCCCTCTATTGGGGGCAGATTACAGAAAACAGCATATTCTTTTTCATAATGCTCTTTTAACTGTTCACATGCCCACCGTCCTGCAAAATCATTATCGGTGCAGATTTCAATCTCTGTCACCTCTGGATGCTTCTTTAGGAATGCTCCAATGCATCCGGGCGTTTCATCTTCTTCGGTGATTGTTCCATCCCTCTTTGGTGCTGCTATCCCACCCAGAGACAGGCGGTACTTATTGGTCCTTCCATCTTCCAGTGTCATATGGGCAAGGGCGTCAATGCAGGCTTCATACACCGCTACCCGATGACTTTCCCCAAAGGCGGAACACAAAAGCTATACTGTTTGTTGCTTCCTTCCTGTTCCATTTTAAAACTCTTTCCCCGGGTGTCATAAATCCCACGCAGAAACGCATACTTTGCTTGCTCCTGCTCATCCAATCCAACAAAACAGCGTTATGGTATGGAACGCTCTCATACAAGATTCCAAGCTGCACACAGTAATCCAATACCTCATCCCGGATTCCCCTTTGGTTCAAATATCTCCGCACCCGGTAAAAGCTGTCATTGGGCAGGGGCAGGGAAAAGGGCTTCTTCCTGGGGGCTGGTTCTGCTCTGGAAACATACACAGGCGTCTGCTCACACAGGATTTTTACGGCTTCCGTATATCCCATGCCATCTACCTGCATCAAAAACCGAAGGGCAGACATTCCACCGATATCCCTGGATTTCCAATGCCATTTACTTGTGATCTCGTTGATCTTAAAACTGTCATGGTCCTGAAGCTGCCATTCATTTCTTGTCCTTGTTTTCTTCAATCTCCCCGGCTGGTATGTCTGCAGATATTCATAAGCTCTCACCTGCTTGGCTGCCTGATATTCTTCTTCGGTAACCCAAGCCATCAGATTACCGCATTGCGAAGAGCCTCGACCTTATCGGTGCGCTCCCACGGAAACTCTTTTCTCCCGAAATGTCCGAAAGCTGCTGTCTGTCGGAAAATCGGACGGGTAAGGCGCAGGCTATCCACAATCTGCTTCGGAGTCAGCCCAAACACCAGCGGGATTGCCAGCTCCAGACAGTCATCGGCACACACCTTCCCCGTACCAAACGTATCCACCTGCACCATGACCGGCTGGGCAACCCCAATGGCATAGGCCAAAGACACCTGACATCTGCTGGCAAGTCTCGCAGCGACAATGTTCTTGGCAATGTATCTGGCCATATACGCTACCGAACGGTCTACTTTTGAACAGTCTTTCCCAGAAAATGCTCCGCCGCCATGGGGAACCATGCTTCCATAACTGTCTACCATCAACTTCCTTCCGGTCAGTCCCGTATCTGCATCCATGCCTCCGCAGACAAAACGACCTGATGGATTGATAAAAATTTTTGTATCTTCATCTGGCGGAAGGAGACGAAGTGCCGGAAGAAGCACCTTTTTTCGGATCTCTGCTTCCAGTTTCTTCAGATTCTTGTCCTCCGTATGCTGACAGGACACTACCACACTGTCCAGTCGAACAGGCTTTCCGTTTTCATACTCTACCGTCACCTGGGCTTTCCCATCTGGTAAGATTCCCTGAATATAAGAGCTTTGTCTACAGGCAGATAATTCCCTGACAATCCGATTGGCCAGCACCACAGGCATAGGCATGAGCTGCTTCGTTTCATCACAGGCATATCCGATCATCACACCCTGATCCCCTGCCCCTTGGAACCAGTCTATCTGATTGTCAGACACTCCTTCCCTTCGTTCTTTTGAAGTATCGACTGCCCCTGCAATATCGGGACTCTGTCGATGGACAAAAGTGTCCATTGCAATCCCTTCACTGGAATAACCCACATCAGATAGTACCTTTCGCACGACTGCAAACACATCCGGTTCATAGGTGCTGGTGATTTCCCCTGCCACAATGATCGTTCCTTTCGTAGCAAGCACCTCACATGCTACCCTGGACTGTTCATCCTGTTTCAGACATACATCCAGGATAGCATCTGCAATCTGGTCACACAATTTGTCCGGGTGTCCTTCTGTTACTGCTTCTGCTGTATAAAATTTTCTCATATGAATTTCCTCTCTTTCATGCAAAAAAGGCAGGATACCTTCCTTTTTACGGGAACATATCCTGCCTGACGTTTCATATTTTCTTTTGATTTTATCATCTAACCTTTTAATCGGCTTTCAATATCTGATGCACTATATAATACATCTGTTACAATCACTTTATCTCCCTGGATTACAAAAAAGACCGAATAATTGTCTACCAACAATCTTCTCATCTCTTTGCTTCGTTCCGGCTCTGATTCCATAATACGGATTCTCTCAGCCATAGTATCCAATGTTAAAATAGCGTCTGCAATCCGGTTGTATTGATCCATCGCATTTTCTGGTGCCTGAAGAACATAAGCGATGTGATTATATAACTGCTCCATATCAGCCAATGCTTCATTTGTAATCTCAACCGTATAGTGTTTCATATCAATGATTCTCCCTGAATTTTGCGAACGCTTCTGCTGCATTTTGCACTCTTCCTGCAGCTATATCATTGTAACCTTTTTCCAATTTCTGATGGATTTCTTCTGTTGTCATGGCATCTGCATGAATCGATACTGGTGCTTTTGGTAAAGAAACAGAAAATGGAATTCCACCTGTAAGAGAAATTTGATTCAAATACATATCAATCGCTGTTGACATAGGAACACCTAACTGAGACAATACTTTTTCTGCCCGCTCTTTGACAGTTGGGTTTACTCTTAAGTTTAATGTTGCTGTTTTTTCCATGATCACACCTCCTTGTTTCTTATATTGTAACGCTTTTGTCGTTACAATTCAAGCACTATTTCTCACATTTTCTAAGTTTTATATCCGATTTTACATTTTCATTATACTCTCAGATTTTCGCTTAAAAAACACATTCCAGATAGATGGCAGATACATCCAGATAGCTGCAAAAGTCCCAGTCTTTAAACACTTTCTGACACTACATCACGCCACATTTCGTTGTGCATCCTACATCCTCGAACACTTTTTGTATGATAGTACTGTCTTTTCATGCAACCTTGTCTCACATTCTGCACTTTTTGGGTACTTTTGAACACTTCCTGACACTACTGACTTCGAAGAGTACTGGAGATACCCAGAGACCGGAAGAAAGTTCCCGTCTTTGAACATTTTTCCCCTTTAAGACCCCGCTTTTACTGCCACAAGAATATTCCGGGCTTGCTTCCACTCATAAGAGCAGGTCACCAGCGTCAGAGTTTCCTCACAACCTATGCCATCTACCCCTGTTTCAAACAATGCTACCTCTTTTGCCTGCTGTACATAAGCCTCCAATTCCTGTGGACTCTGAAAAGATGTCCTCTGAAAGTCGAACATGGACACATCGGCTTTCAAAACTGCCGCTATCCGGTACTCCTCCATTCCTTCCGGTGTCTGAAAGAACACCCTGGGATGTGCTTTCCAATACTCATAGGAGGAGTACTGATCCAGATTCCCGAACATTGCCCCGCTGTTCATGTTGTGACCGTAGATGGTCAGATTCCCCGATTCTCCCAGAATACAGTCTGCCTGGAGGAACAAACTTCCATTGATGTCGTAGTTTCCCCGGTAATCCCTCGGCAGATAATACTCCGGTTCTTCCGGGCTGCTCTGCAGTACCGGATAATCGATGCCACTCTCCTGGATCGTAAGCCAGCCCCGAACATCCGGATACTGACTCTGGAGGGAGCGAAAGTCAACGGCAGGCACTTCCAGTTCTCTTCCAGCCTGTTCTTCTTTTTGTGTTGGAGAGCCCCCGCCCGGAGGAAATTCCTCCGGGAAGTGGGATTTTAAGTCCTCCACCAGTTCCCGGTTCTGCCGGGGGATGATAACAAAATCATAATAAAGCAACGCTGCACTCATCATGCAAATGGCACACAACATCACCTGCAACATCCACAGCCTACTCTTCTTTTTCGTTTCATCTACTTTTTCTGTCTTTCCATGTTTCTTCTTATAAATCATGGTTGCCATGAGTCCGGCTGCTGATGCTCCCAGAAGAACAAACAGCAGGATTGGTTTCCAGTGGTCATCCCCTGTCTGCGGTACACCCGGTGTTTCCGGTGTTCTTGCATCTTTCATTTCCACCTTCTGGATTTCCATGGTATCTTCCAATGTGAATTTCACATCTTCTGCAATCTCATAGCCTTCCGGCGCTGTGATCTCACGCAGAGTCAGCTCTTCCCCTACCGGAAGTTTCTCTGCCAGATGAGGCTTTCCATCCGTTACCCACTCTTCCAGAATCTCACCCTCTTTATTTAAGATCTGCAGCTTGGCACCTTCCAGTTCCTCGCCTGTGGTAATATCCGTCTTGGAAATTTCCACTTTGGAATAATCATCCTTCATCTCCACCTTGGTCACACTGCCATCTTCTTTTACTTCAAACTCGATATCTTCTGCAGATACATAGCCCTCTGCATAAGGCGGCAGTTCTTCGTGAAGGATATACGTTCCTTCTGGCAGTCCATAGACTACGTGCGGTTCTTTTGTACTGATCCACTCTTCTACGATGTTGCCCTCTTTATCGATGATCTGAAGCTTCGCGCCTTCCAGTTCTTCCCCGGTTGTTGCATCGGTTTTCGTAAATTGGCTCTCAGTCGGCTGGTTTTCCACTTCTTTTGTCAGCTTGATTTCTGCAAGGTTCTGGTCTGTGTAAGAGGCATCCATCTCCCAGATTTCTTCATTTGGAAGATATCCCGGTTTTCTCACTTCCTCTTTTACATAATATTTTCCATGATAGAGGTCGCTGTCAAAGGTAAGCTGCCCATTCTCATCCGTTGCTTTCTTCTCCAGCAGCGTATCTTTTTCCACTAAGACTTCATCCTGCTGGGACAAGATATCCTCTCTTGCATACAGTCCGAAAATCACGCCTTCCAGTTTTTCTTCTGTGACTGCATCCTTCTTTTCTACAGAAATGGAAATCTTCTGTCTTTCATTTTTATAGGCAACGCCTTCATAAACGACAGCCTGCGTATCATCCTTTGCAGTCAGGGTAAATTCCTTCTGTTCCGGATTCAGTACGAAATGGTCGCCTGCCACCGTTTCTTTCAGATAATAAGAACCCAGTGGAAGATTGTTCACTACTGCTTTCCTTCTTTATCTGTGACCAGGGTTGCTACCAGATCATCTTTTTCATAACGGATGATCGGATTTCCCTGTTCATCCCTTGCTCCGTCTGGAGAATAAATCGTATCCTTGGCGTACAGTTCAAAAGTTGCCCCTTCCACACCGGATTCTTCATATACAAAGTCATGGAACACCCCGGTATCAGTATCCTCTCCAGTCACTGCATCTTTGATCTTTCCTGCGAACCTTTTGCCTTTGCAAGCAGGGAATCTCCCTTCACCTCCACTGGCTGTTCTCCGGTTTTCGTTAATGTCAGGCTTCCCACCTGCTCATCGTTTGGCTGCTCGACTTCCACGATAACTGCTCCGGTATCCGGATCGATCTGATGGGCAGTATCAGAAGAAACGGTAATCACGATTCCCTCTTTGGCATTTTCTTTGTAACTGCCTTTTTCGCTCACTTCTAATGGAGAAATCACAGTTTGCCCTTCATACAAGGACATTTCATACCCCTGTCTTACAAATCCTTCCGGCGCTTTCACTTCTTCAATCCGATAGGTAGAACATTTCAGTTCTTCCGGTGTGACCAGATAACCTTCCTCATTCGTCTTGAAAACACTGATGGTCTCTTTCTTCGGATAGAATACCGTCTGCTCTACATATTCCTCTTTTTCCATATCAAAGATTTTATAGGAAGCGCCTGCCTTCAAAACCGGATTGCCTGTCTGTGCATCCTTTTTCACAATCTTTTAATAAAAATTCAAACGGACGGTCATCGAACACACGCCACACCATCGGCTCTCTGCTGTCCTCATCTACCTTTACTAAAAACGGATCGATGGCTTTCAAATTCTCCGGTACGGTGCTTTCCTCTACTACATAAAGACCATACGGAAGTTCCGGACTGAGGGCATATCCCTTTTTATCGGTAATCAGTTCCGGTACCGGGACAGCCTTGCCATCCACATAGGTTACTGCCACATCTTCTTTGCTGAAATCATACCCACGGAAATCTTCCGCTGTAAACTGATCCCCATTGGACGGCTGTAATTCCCCACTCTTTACTTTGGAAAGGCTGCTAACCAGGTACACTTTAAAACCAGCCCCTTCCACAAGGTCTGTTTCTGTCTGATTCCCATCTTCACTGATCTTGATGAGCTGGAACGCCTGTTTCTTCACCTGTTCCTGTACGGTCAGGTCCCTGGTTACCTCTGCCACTTCCTGTCCTTCGTAGGTAAGGGTCACCTCATATTCTGTTGGATCCACCGTATAGCCTTCCGGCGGAGTGATCTCTTTCACATACATTTTTCCCAGATACAGTTCAGAAAAAATCTAAAGGTGCCATCTTCCTTGATTACCCCCTGCGCGATGAGGCTGTCTTTTTTGAACAAAAACGCCCGTCTTTCCATCTGGGTGGACAATATCCTCTCTGGCATACAGACCATACACGGCTCCTGCAAGGGAACTGTCTCCCTGTGGAAGAAAAGTCCTGTGTCTCCTTATCAATCTTTTTGATATGGACAGCGCCTTTTACCCTCTCATCGGTTGCAGTGATCGTAACCGTCTTTCCGGCTTCCACATCCACCTTATGAATCACATCACTCTGCGTATAGTTGTCTGGAGCCTTGATTTCCTTCACATATACGGTTTTGATGGTTGCCTCAAAGTAATCACTGACTGCCTTTCCATCTTCCCCGGTAGCTGGCATTTCCATTAACAGATGCTCACACTTGCTGTCTGTATAAATGCCATAGACTGCGCCATCCAATGGGTTCTTGGTATCTGCATCTTTTTTGAGAAGTTCAATCCTTGTCATCTCCAGCCAGTTGACTGTAAAGCTGACCGGATTCGCCTTTTCTGATTCAAACACTCCGATATCCTGATTATTGTTTCCAGTAGATAACACCAAAGTTCTCCAAGTCTCTCCCACAGAACCGTGCAGTTCTCCGGAGGAATAGGTTCCGGTATGGAGCATCGGTGCAGTCAGATAAAACATATCACCGCCATAAATCTTCAACGTACCATTCTCTGCAGAAGTTCCCTTCGTCTTGTTATAAATGGTGATGTTTTTGGCACATTGACAGAAATATAAATTTCGATGATCCCGGACAATGTAGATAATCCGGTGTTTTCTGCACATTTCCGTCACGGACTGCTTTACGGA
>ENA-OUNH01000552-OUNH01000552.1-human-gut-metagenome-genome-assembly--contig:-NODE-552-length-10264-cov-5.801519_pt1 | contig 10264 bp, 10 predicted proteins | sample MGYA00242806_ERZ504814 | MGnify/ENA primary metagenome ERZ504814 (study PRJEB26092, sample SAMD00036389) | human gut metagenome | host: Homo sapiens | study: EMG produced TPA metagenomics assembly of...
GGAATCAATGGAACGCAGATCAGCAATATCGCACTTGCCTTTAAACTGATAAAAGACAAAATGATAAATAATGTCACAGGCGCTAAAATGCTGTAAAACAACTGCGGAAGATATTTTCCAAAATAAATCTCCAGCTGTTCCACACCTTCGGTACTCATCTGTACGACTTCTGATGTCGAAACATGTTCACGGTAAGATGCACCTAAACGTAACAATTTGTCATAAATCTTTTCTCGTAAAATTCTTTTCACATCAACACTTGCCGCAAATGATGCTCTCGTTGCCATCTGATCACATAAGAAACGGATCACTACTGCAACCACCAAAACCATAAATGTTGTAAGGATCACCTGATCACTCATCTGGTGCATCAAAATACAGTCCACCATTCTTCCAATGGAAAAGATCGCTGCGATCTGCCCTAATAATGCGATCCACTGCCACAGAACCATCTGTACAATATATTTTTTGTATGGGAAAGTAATTTTACCAATCTTGTTTTAATCATATATTATTTCCTTTGCTTTCTCTTCTTTGACAGTTTCTACTTTCAATCCAAAATATAAGAAATGAAAAATCCACACGATCACAAGAACTACACGGCCGATCGGTACGTTGTTCATCATAATAAAACCGATTGCCATTAAGATCGTTACCATCGCAATGATGGATCTCTTTGTTTTCTTCGTCATTGCTTTCTCTTTTGCAAAGCTTTCCAAGTGTTTCTTGTAAAGACTTGTCCCTAAAAACCAATCGTGAAGTGTTTTTGAACCCTTTGCAAAGCAAAACACTGTTGCCATGTAAAATGGAACCGTCGGCAGAATTGGAAGTACAACCCCTATCGTCCCAAGCACCAGACATAAAATTCCAAGTGCCATCCACACATATCGGATCGGATTTTTCTCATATTTTCATCTCCTTTTCATTAATATTCTATACTGTCAGAACAAATTTCTGTCCATCGATATCTGCTACATTTAAATGAACATCGTAAAGTTCACTGATACTTTCAGTTGTGATCACATCCTTTGGATCTCCCTGTACCAACACTTTTCCGTCTTTTAATCCAATGACTTCATCAGAAAAATGAATGGCCTGATTGATCTCATGAAGTACCATCACGATCGTAATTCCGTATTCCCTGTTTAATTTCTTGACTAGTCGCAGAATATCCAACTGATAACGGATATCCAGATACGTCGTTGGCTCATCAAGAAATAAGATCTTCGTGTTCTGTGCCAATGCCATTGCGATAAAGACTCGCTGTCTCTGGCCACCAGAAAGCTGACTTAACTCGCGGTTCCTGAATTCCTCAAGTCCTGTCACTTCGATCGCATGATCTATCAGTTTCTCATCTTCCTCACTTTTGCCGCCCATTAATTTCATATAAGGGGTACGACCATAAGAGATCAGTCGTTCCACGGTGATATCATCGGCCGCCTGATTATACTGATGAACGATCGATACTTTTCTTGCAAATTCATTTAACTTTAAATTCTTGATATTCTTTCCATGCAGAAAAACTTTTCCACGGTTTGGATTCAGATTCTTTGTCATTAGAGAAAACAGTGTTGATTTTCCACATCCATTGGCTCCCATGATCGTTGTGATCTTACCTTCTTTGATCATTAAGGAAATATCTTTTAGAATCTGATTGCTTCCATATGCAAAGGATAAGTCCCTGACTTCCATCGCTGGCTTCTCTTCTTGTAATCTTGCAAGGAGTTCTTCTTTATTTGCCATATCTTCCAGACCTCCTTAATAGTAAGATAAAGAACGGACCACCGACAACACTCATGATCACGGCAGCACTGACTTCATTTGGTGCTGCGATCGTACGTCCGATCGTGTCTGCCAGCAAAAATGTAAATGCCCCAAAAAATGCGGAAAACGGGATCAGCATCTTATGGTTGCTTCCGACTAAAATTCTTCCGATATGTGGAACGATTAATCCAAGGAAGCTGATCGCACCTGCAACGGCTGTGGAAATACTTGCAAGTAAGACTGCAACAAGTGAGATCACGATTCTTGTGACATTGACATTCACTCCCAAGCTTCTTGCGGTTTTATCTTCCAGAGATAACAGATTACATTCCTGTGTAAATAACATTGCAAGGAATAATCCTGCAACCACATATGGAAGCAATGTTGTGACATCATCCCATGTCTTCTGTGTGATATTCGCCTCAACGATTGCTGCCACACCAGTTCTGTCCCCGCCGGACATAGAATTTAAGGCACTGGATAACCCAGTAAATAAACTGTTTACTGCCACACCAGTTAAGATAATTCTCATCGGACTTAAGCCACCCTTCCATGACAAACAATACACCATGAAAAATGCGACCACACCACCTGCAAATGCTGCGATCGGTGTGAAGAAATATAGTGTTGGTGCAAATGCCGTAATAATGACAGCGGTAAAACTTGCCCCGCTTGAGATACCGATAATTCCCGGATCTGCCAGTGGATTTTTCAATACCGCCTGGAATAACACACCAGAAACCGCAATGGCCGCTCCTGCTAACATTGAAATGATGATTCGTGGAAAACGCAGATCATAGATCGTTGCCACGTCTTTGTTATATTTGACAAACAGACCAGAAAGGAGCTCCCCAAATCCAACTTTCAGACTTCCGATATTAATAGAGGCAAAGAATAAAAGAATTAACAATATAATGACAACCCCAAAGGAAATCCATGCTCGCATCATTTTATTTTCCTGCCTCTCCTGATCGGCATTCCTCGAACTAACTGCTTCAAGGTCTGCTTTTTTTACCTTCTTGAAAAACATTTATTCTTTCACCTCCTGTGTTCCTTTTGTATTCTGATAAAAATCTTTTTCTAATTCACTTAATGCTTTCTTATATTTGAAGTTTGCACTCATTCCAAAGTATTCATATGTCAGGTCATAAACCCGTTTGTTCTTCACAGCATCAAAATGTTTCCAGATATCGTTAGTTTCAAAGTCTTCGTTAAACATTTTTGTCACCTGATCTGGAAGTGCATGTGCCGCACGGACAATGATATCTGGTTCTTTCTTCTTCATATCCTCGGTATTGACGGTTAAAAACTCCTGATCCGTATTCTGGTAAACATTTTCACCACCGGCAAGTTTGACCAGACTTCCAATATAGGAATTCTCTGTCGCAATGACATAACTTCCTGGAAGTCCCATCAATACGAGAACTTTGGGATGTTTTTATTTTATTTCGTTTTGTATAACTTTTATAAAATGTTGTAAACTCTTTGGTCATCTTCTCGGCTTCCTGCTGCTTCCCAAAGATTTCCCCTAATTCCTGGGCCGAACGGTACATTCCCTGCACACTTCTTAGATTTAAGAATGCATACTCCGTATTCTTCAGTTCTTCAAACTTTGGTTTTAAGTCAGTTTCCAGAGAAGAAGGAGCTAAGATCCAATCAGGATTTAAAGAAGATACGATTTCCATATCGGGACTCATGGCAAGTCCGACTTTCTTTACCTTTTTGTATCTTGATGGAATTTTGGAAACACTGCTCTTTGGTACACCGACAAGATCAAGATCCAGCTTGTCACAAATATCTGCAACAGCCGGAGATGTTGCGACGATCCTTGGATTGCCTGACAATGCTTTGACTTTCGCCTTTGCATTTAACACTGCCTGTTTTCCTTTGGATCTGTGATCTCAAGCATAGTTTCCACGCTCTCTCCCTGACTGCTCTTTTTGCTGTCTTTTGGGTGCTGGTTTACACAACCTGTCAAGAAACAAGAGGAAATTGCAAGCAACAGGATCAAAAAATGCTCGGATATTTTCTTAATTTAGTTTTCATCGTTGTAAATCTCATCATATTCATCCTGATCACCACCCCATTTATCCCAGTTTTTGCGGTAATAGTAAACGATCGTCGCTGCCACTCCAAGTAAGACCAATCCTGAAAATGTCATAGAAACCGTTAAGATCAAAATCCATGTTCCCACAGACTTTTCAGAAGATGTTTTCTTCTTTGTGGTCGTCTTCGGTGCCGTAGATAAACTCAGTCCCTGGGCGTTGCTTAAGGAATCGTCACTGCTTTGTGTGTCAGCTCCTTGGGATGCGGTTGTTGTCTGCTGACTGGCTGTATTATTTGTGTCAGCTGTTGTCTGTGTCTGGTTATTGTTTGATGTCTGCGCATCAGAAGATGATGTTGTAACCATCAACGCTTTCATGCCTACGGAATTTCCTGTGGTGTAATTACCTGGATAGAAATAAAAATGACATTTCTTCCCATTGGTTTTACGTACATGGAACAGCGGATGATGCTGTCTTGGGATGAAAGTTTGATCCTTAAATCTTTTGTTGTTCCATTATTATCTTTTCCTGTCGCTGTCTGTGTTACAGATTGTGTTTGAAATCTTGATTCTCCTCGTTTCTGCACGGAAAAACTCAGATCAGATGTATAATCTACAAGGCTTATACGAAATGTCAGATAATAATCTCCAGCGTCTGTTACCTCTAATAATCCTTTGGATGATATTGCTCCTTCGACCATTCCCTGCCCAGTTGCTTTCGATGAACTTCCTCCAGAATCTTCTACTTTTCCAGTCACGGGATGCTGATATGTTCTTGCAATCTGACAACTGTAGACATTTCCTGATGCTGCTTTTACATCTTTTGAAAGACCCCCAAAAGACAAGAGCGCCACTAGAATCAATATCCAGTTTTTTAATTGAACAATATGTTTTTTCATTTTTATAATCCCCTGCTCTTCACTTTATAAACTATACCTAGAATAGAAAGTAATACACTCATGATCGATGGTACTATGATCGGTGTTTCTTCCTCATCTTCCTGCAATGTCTGACTTCCACTGTTTGTTGATGTTGAAACCTGATCAGTATTAAAACTTTTTTCTTCCACAGCTGATTGTCCCTGTACATTGGATTGTGTTGTCTCTGGTAATTTTGAACTTTGAATCGTAACTTTCTCATGACTTCCTGCTGAAGAAGTATTTGAAGAATTTGTTGTCATTGTAGTACTGCTTTTTTCTGTATTTTTATCATTTGATACAAATTCCTTTGAATTTTTTACTGCCTTTATAGAATTAAGATCTAATTTCAGATATACAGCCTGTGTACCACTTCCCGGACTGATCGCATCCATAATCGGAACAAACACTTGTAATGGAACATATCCGTCATTTTTTGCTTTTGATATCAATGGAAATGTTACCTGGTCTGGGTAATCACTTCCATAAGAATCTCTGACTTTCTTTCCTTTTGTGTCTTTTTGATAAGAATCCACGGTTACATTTTTTAACGAACCTGTTGGTACCTTATATTGATCGATCTTATAAGTATTCGTAAAGTATTTGATCTTGCTTAAATAGCCGTAACTTGAACTAATATTCAATCCTTTAAAATCAAGTGTTATATCATATTTTCCATTTTTGACTGTGAGTTTTATCTTGTGATTGATTGCTTCATTTGCCATGGACTCTGTCTTCTTATCTGTCTTTAACATCTTGCCAGAAATACTGTAAACCCCATCTTCTAATTTCTTTATATTTAGCTTTGATTTCCTTGTTGTAGTTTTCTTAACTTTGGCTTTTTCTTTGTCTGTAGTTGTTGTTTGTTTTGTCTTTGCTGCGTTGTAACAGATGACTCAATTTTCGTCTCGTCACTCACCTTCTTTAATGTGCTCCAGTCAAATTGAAATCTTGCATATTGAAGACCACTCCCTTTGCTGATTGCTTCCATAACAGGCACATAAACTTGAACCCACATCTCTTCTTGTTGATAATTCACTGGAAAATTCATGTAATGTGGATATAGTTTCCCTTTTACCTTAGAATCTGTCCCTGTCTTAGGATCATTATAGCTGTCATATGTATTTTCAAAATATGATTCTATATTTATTGGGATCGGTGTTTCATTTTCTGGTGCCTCGATCTTTCCAGATGTTGTCTTCCAGTTTGGAAAATAAGACATCTGAGCAAGATATCCTGTAAAATCAAGCTTTCCTAATTTTGTACTCAGTGCCTTGCATTCTGCTCTTACTGTATACGTTCCATTTTTTACGATCACTTGTATTGGCTGAACAATCCCTGCATTTCCCATAGAAGCCTGATCTGATGAGGCACTTCTTAAGAAACTTTGCATAGTATAAGTTCCATCTTCTAATGTATTTTTTCATCCGCTGCTGCCTTATGATCTACAAATGCAGCACCAGCCAGACAGCATAATATAACGGAAATGACACAGCTGATAAAACGAAAATATTGTGCTTTTTTCATGATTTTTTTCTACTCTTTTATGGGGACTATAAAGCCCCTGTAGGTTTACAGCGGCTTTATCATTTGTTTCCTGTTACTTTTTAATTTTTACAGAAACTGCTTTTGAATATTTACTGTATGTTACTTTCTTTCCTGCTTTTTTAATTGCACGGACTTTATAATAATATGTCTTTTTCTTTTTCAGTTTCTTATTTTTAAATTTGGTTGTCGAAGCTTTTGTGATCGTCTTAACTGCTTTGTATTTACCATTCTTCTTTGTCGCACGATATACAATATATCCTGTTGCACTTTTGACTTTCTTCCATGTTACTGTTGCCGTTTTCTTGGAAGAATTCTTAACTTTCAGACCTGTGACTGCTACTAACTTTACAGTCGTTGTCGTCTGTGTTGCAGTTGGCTTCTGGACTGTTGCAACTGGCTTCTGAACTGTTGTTGATGGTTTTTGTTCCTCTTTCTTTGGTGCTTCTTCTGTTACATCTTCACTGCTAAAATCTTTATCATCTGCTGTTGTTTTAACGGCTGATGTAAAATCTAAGGAAAGATTCATTTTCTGAGTTCCCATTCCTGATGCAATGCTGTCCATAATTGGTATAAATACCTGCATTGGTGCGATTCCTGTTTCTACAGCTTCATCTGTCAATGGGAATGTTACAAGATCAGGATAATTGCTTCCAAATTCATCGGATACAATGTCACCATTCGTGTTTTTCTGAACCTGATCAACTGTAACGTCTTTTTCTGTTCCATTTTCAATGTACTGAATCTTATTTAAGTATCCATGGAATGTCTGTCCACCGAATGGAATATTCATTGCCTTTAAGTTTAATGTGACATAATATTTTCCATCTTTTACTGTTAACTTTACTTTATGTGCGATCGCATCATTTGCCATTGATAGATCTTTTCCATTTGTTTTTAACATCTTTGCATCTACTTTGTAGATTCCATCAGAAAGTACTTCTTTGTCTTTCTTTTCTTTTAATGTATCCCAATATAACGTGATCTGAGCATCTGTATCAAACTTTCCATGATCAAATGTAATTCCACCATGTTCACCACTTAAATTGCTCATTGCTGGTACATACATTTTAAAGTTTGCTTTATAAGTTAATTCTGGTTTATCACCTGTTAATGGCATATTTACAGTTGTTACACTCTCTCCATCTTTTGTTTCTTCGGATCCTTCTTTTGTCAGATCTGATCCATTATAATACCCATTAAAAGCTAATACATCCATTGCTTCTTTTGTAACCACTGGATATGATAATGTCATCTTTCCATTTTATCAACCTTTAATGTTGCTGTTACTTTATTCTCAGAATTTGCTGCAGACAAGCTATGTTCTACTGTACTTGTCATGTTTTTCATCTGAATCCCATAAGTACCTTCTTCCACTGTTTCTGGTGCTGGTGCAAGAACTTCCTCTTTTGATGTTAATCCTAGAGATTCCATAACTGCATTTTTAATCGCGGAAGCACTTGTCGTTGCTCCAGACACTGTATCGACTTTGTCAAAGGAATTCTGATCTGTGATATCTAGACCTTGTATCTGGTCTTTGATTTTATTGATCGCTTTTGGAAGGTAGATATTTTTATTTTCTTCAGCATATTTTCCTTCGAAATTTTCTCCTTTAATCTGAAGATCTGTCACTTTTCCATCTTTGTATGTAACAGTTGTTTTAATATCGTATCCACCGAACTGTGCAATATGAATCGTATTTTCTTTTGTTCCATCTGATACGTTTTCATTTCCCTTAAGGCTTGCATAATCAACCTTTAAAAATGCATCTGTTTCCTTTGCTATCGGACTGATCATCATATGAAGATAGATACCATCGGTTGTCTTTGCACTCTCTGGAATTGTAAATTTGATCTTTGTTGGATTACCAGCTTCATCTGTTTTCTCAACAGTCACATCTTTTGTTTCTGATTTTGTATCGTTTCCCTGATAAACTTTTAAATCCTTTGCTGCACCTGTCATTCCATAAAGATTTAATGCTTTTAATTCAACTTCTAAACTTGCTGTTCCATCTTCTGCTACTTCTAATGTTGCATTTTCACCTACAGCCCCGGCCGCCATTGAATTCTGTTCAACATCATCTGCTTTTTTTAACGACACTGGAACTGTATAAGAACCAGCTGACAAACTTATTTTGTTTGTTCCAAATGCATTAGACACTGCTGCCTTTACAATTGCTGGATGTGCTACATATATGGGTGTCGCTGTTCCAGCCATTGCAACAGCTAACAATAATGGCATGATTTTTTCTTTATATGATATTTAGTTTTTCTCATAATCTCTCCTTCTCTTAATTTATAGGCATTATCGGTTAGTTTTAATTAACTCACTTCTTTTTTATCATGCATCAATATTCTCCGTCAACGAAAACAAGTTTTTCAAAATCGTTCATATCTGATATTTTAAATTTAAAATTTCTTTTAAAAAAACACGTGTTTCTGCCATTTATCAATAAAACACAAGGTGTTGCAGGCGTGCAACCCCTTGTGTTTTATTGATAATTCTTCTCATTTATTTTTTGATCAATATGCTTTTCTTTGAGGAGAATGCACCATATACTTTCTTACCTTTAACTGTACGATAAGCACGAACTTTGTAGTAATATTTTTTATTTTCTTTAACTTTGTATTTGTATAACTTACTTTTTTATTACCTTTTACTACCTTAACAAGCTTATATTTTCCGTTTTTCTTTGTTGCTCGATAAACTTGATATCCATCTGCATTCTTTACTTTCTTCCATGTAATACGCACCTTACGTTTTTTCAGATTTTGCAGATTGATCTTTGACACTTTCTTAAGAATATCTTTCACTGTTGTCGTTGATAATTTTTGTGTCGTTGTTGTATCCGATGGCTTTTGTTCAGTTGTTGCACTTGATGGTTTCTGTTCGGCTGTTGTATTTGATGGTTTTTTATCATCGTTTTTAGATACTGCTAATTCGTTTGAATATACAGTAAAACGGTATTGTTTTGTTCCATTTAATGTCGCATTTAAGACTTTCTTTATTCTGTATGTTCCCAGATTTGATACACTAAAGTTCCCTTTTAATTCTTCTGCCTGATCAGTTTCTGTATCTTCTTTAACTGTCTCCCATGTACCATCTGCATTCTTTTTCTGAACTTCTGTAATAATATCCCAGTCATATTTTTCATCCATAACTTCTGCGATATTTTTATCTTTCCATCCGTTCTGCTCCAGCATATCTTTATAATCTTCAACCGTTTCTATTTCTCTGGCTTCGTCACTTGCTGTCTTATCAAACCAGAATGCAAGATCTAATACACTTAAATCCTGGCTCCAACTAATCTTCTGACCGTTATCTTCCTTTAGTTCCAGATTCATCGCGTTCTTCTGTGGATAAAATTTATTGATTGCTGTGTCTGATTTTTTCATCACTGCCGGATCCACAACTTTGATATTATTTAACGTGAGATCAAGCTTGTGAAGTACTCCATCATAATCGTTTTCAAATGTTTCAGGAAATGCCTTCTCTGTAATATTGGAGATCTGATTATCATGGAAATCTACAGAATATAGTTTTTTATTCTTTGCAAATGTTCCATCTGGCACTTGAGCAATATAGTTCTTGTAGAAATTAACCTCCTCAAGATTTGACATCTTTGTAAAATCAATATTCGAAATGTCTTCTAATGCATTATTGAATGCACTGATCTTTCGTAATTTCTTTGTTGCTGCATTGATACAGTTTGGAAGTTTTACAAACTCGTTATTGGATAATTCAATAAAATTAATCGTATCTCCAGCATCATCTAAGAGATGATCTGGTAATGCATTTAATTCATTTCCTGAAATGGATAGCTGCTTTAGACTTGTATCTCCATCCAGTGCCCCAGCCTCTACAGACGTGATACTATTATTATCCAGTTCAAGATATACTAATTTATCCAATCCTGACAGTGTATCTTTCTTAATCTCCGTCAGATTATTTGCTCTTATATTGATCCAATTCAATTTTTTTGATTTTTAAACGC
>ENA-OUNH01000553-OUNH01000553.1-human-gut-metagenome-genome-assembly--contig:-NODE-553-length-10247-cov-2.877569_pt1 | contig 10247 bp, 12 predicted proteins | sample MGYA00242806_ERZ504814 | MGnify/ENA primary metagenome ERZ504814 (study PRJEB26092, sample SAMD00036389) | human gut metagenome | host: Homo sapiens | study: EMG produced TPA metagenomics assembly of...
ACTGTTTAAATCTGCCGCATAACGGTCCGCTACTGCTACCAGAACTTGCCTGTTTTGCTTTTCAAAAACTGTGTAAATTGTTTTTTACTGATTCCAAGCCGCTTTCGCCAGATCGTTCATTGTAAATTTCAGGCCGTTCTGTTTAAATTCCTCAATCGTTGCATCAATAATTTTATCCCGCATTCAATCCTCCATTTTGAAACCCGGAAACTCTTTTTGGTTTTCTGGTTTCCATTATTTTAACATTTTGACAAAAAAATAGTCAATCTTAATAAATAAGACCAAAGCGGACAAGTCCGCTTCAAACTCCCTGAATCCCTCAATCTTTGAGGGACTTGTTACGCTTTGCGCGCCAGATGCAGTCTGCTTTAGCAGACATATTCCGCATGCATCTGGTCGCATCCTCGCGGAGCGTTTTTTACTTTATTGGAACATTACGGAGTAATTTCCTATAAAGTAAAAAAGAAACCGGAAGAGGATCGCTCCTGTTCCGATTTCCTTTATATATTATTTTCGATTCATCATGCTTTATTGACAGATCCGAAAAGCTCCATTTTCTCTTTAACAGTAGCTTTGATCGCCTCTGCTCCAGGTGCAAGAAGCTTACGCGGGTCATATCCTTTACCCTGCTGATCTTTACCCTCTTCAATGTATTTACGTGTAGCTTCAGCAAATGCAAGCTGGCACTCTGTATTTACATTGATCTTGGAAACGCCAAGGCTGATTGCTTTCTTGATCATGTCTGCCGGGATACCTGTACCACCGTGAAGAACAAGCGGCATATCTCCTGTCAGTTTCTGAATAGCATCCAGAGTCTCAAAGCTTAAGCCCTGCCAGTTAGCCGGATATTTTCCGTGAATGTTACCGATACCAGCTGCAAGGAAGTTGATTCCGAGATCTGCAACTCTCTTGCACTCCTCAGGATCAGCGCACTCGCCCATACCAACAACACCATCTTCCTCGCCACCGATGGAACCAACCTCTGCCTCAAGAGACATGTTGTGCTCAGCAACGATCTTAACCAGCTCTTTAGTCTTAGCTACGTTCTCATCGATCGGATAATGAGATCCGTCGAACATAATGGAAGAGAAACCAGCCTCAACACATTTCAGGCATCCATCATAGCTGCCGTGGTCAAGATGAAGAGCAACCGGAACAGTGATGTTCAGCTCTTCCATCATACCGTTAACCATACCTACAACAGTCTTATAACCTGTCATATATTTACCGGCACCCTCGGAAACACCAAGGATTACAGGAGAGTTGAGCTCCTGAGCTGTCTGAAGGATAGCTTTTGTCCACTCAAGGTTGTTGATGTTGAACTGACCAACTGCATAATGGCCTGCTTTTGCTTTTTTCAGCATTTCTGTTGCGTTTACTAACATGATAAAATCCTCCTAACCTGTATTAGGATACGGAAAACCGTGTCCTTTATATCCAACCGTACTCATAATAGCAGATTTCCTTTGGTAAGTCCAGTGTTTTACCAAAAATGCTGATGCTGTGGGAATTATTATTTTTTTTGAGAAAAAGCTTGCAATTTTATCAAATGTTATATATAATACATTTATTGTTCACGGATGGATTCCCGAGTGGCCAAAGGGGGCAGACTGTAAATCTGTTGGCACCGCCTTCGAAGGTTCGAATCCTTCTCCATCCATCAGATTTTAACTCTTACATCTTGCAAAAATGTGAGAGTTATTTTTTGCTCAAAAAGGAAAACCGCAAAGGGACGCAAAGCCGATTCCCTCCCACACACTACCCTTCTCAGGACAGGACGCAAGCGGCCGCCTCCGAAGAAGCAGCCACTCTTTTCACACACATCATATATAGGAAGAAAATCTATTATTTATTAACTCTGTTAACTGTATTACCAGCCAGGAATGCCTTGATATTATCAACTGTGATATCCATGATTCTCTGTCTGGAAGCCTGAGCAGCCCAGGAGATATGCGGGGTGATGATACAGTTCTTGGCTTTGAGGAGTGGGTTGTCTCCTTTGATAGGCTCTGTGGATACAACATCAAGTCCTGCTGCATAAACTTTGCCGCTGTTAAGCGCATCTGCAAGATCCTGCTCTACTACCAGCTGTCCACGGCTGTTGTTGATAAGGATAACGCCATCTTTCATTTTTGCAATATTCTCTTTGTTGATCATACCCTCTGTCTCCGGGAAAAGCGGGCAGTGAAGGAAGATCACATCAGACTGTGCAAACAGCTCATCAAGGGAAACATACTCAGCAAGCTTTGCACCAGCTTCACTCTGGTAAGCATCATAAGCAAGAACCTTCATATCAAGAGCATTCAGAAGCTTGGCTGTAGCCTGTCCGATTCTTCCAAGGCCAATGATACCGGCAGTTTTTCCATAGAGCTCGATCATCGGATAATCCCAGTAGCACCAGTCATCGTTGTTCTCCCATTTGCCAGCTTTAACCGTCTCATCATGATGACCATAGTGAGAGCAGATCTCAAGAAGAAGTCCAAGAGCATACTGACCAACGATCTGTGTACCATAAGTAGGAACATTCACAACCGGGATATTTTTCTCTTTCGCATAAGTATAGTCAACAACATTGTAGCCAGTAGCCAGAACGGCGATCAGTTTCATATTCGGGCATTTGTCAATTGTCTCTTTGGAGATCGGAGTCTTGTTGATGATAACGATCTCAGCATCACCGATACGCTCAGCGATCAGTGGGGACTCCTCGTAGGAAGTTCTGTCATAAACAGTAACATCTCCAAGCTCTTTTAATGCGTCCCAGCTTAAATCTCCAGGGTTCTCTGTGTAGCCATCCAATACAACAATCTTCATATTCGTACTCACCTTTCTTAAAAAAATTTTTGTGGTATGTATGATTTATTTAATTCAGATTGATCAGCAATCTGAATTTAACTTTTCATCCAGCGCCTTCATATCATTAAGCTCGCGGATATACAGATCCTGTGCAAGATCAAGGCTTACCTCGATAAAGCGGATCTTCTGTCCAGGACGTGCCTGTGCGATCTTTGTAAAATCAACTGTGATCACAGTACCGATCTTCGGGTAGCCACCTGTACTCTGGCGGTCAGCCAGCATGATGATCGGCTGTCCGTTTAACGGAATCTGAACTGATCCCATGGAAATACCGTCTGTATTGACTATTACCATCACCAGCATGCTCAACCGGCTCTCTCTCAATACGGCATCCCATACGGTCAAATTCATTTGTGATCTTGCCGCTGTACCAGAAGAATTTACGGACACCCTCTTCTGTAAACTCATTTCCTGCGGTCCAAGAACAACCCGGAGAACAACCTCATCATCCGGAAAGATCTCTGCCGGAACATGGCGAAGCTCCATATTCGGAAGCTCTGTCTTCGGTGCTGTAAATTCGATACTGTCACCCTTTTCCAGCTTTCTTCCCTCAACACCGCCAATATGGTTACGAAGCAATGTGGACTTGCTTCCCATCACAAGCGGAATATCCAGTCCGCCTGCAAAAGCAATATATCCGCGACTGCCGTTTCTGGCACCTGCAAACATCAGCTTCTTGGCCTTTTTTTACAAGAACTGCCCTGTACATCGGAAAAGGCTGTCCGTCCAGCATCGGTGTCAGGTCACCGCCTGTCACCGCAATAATATTATCACTGGTAAAAGTAAGGGTTGGTCCGATGAAAGTCATCTCCAGCGCACCTTCTGTCATCTCATTTCCAACCAGCAGATTAGCAATATGGAAGGAATGAGGATCCATAGCTCCGGAGGTAGATACGCCAAATGCCTGGTTTCCGAATCTTCCTTCATCCTGAACGGTTGTCAGGATTCCCCCGTTTTCAACTGTTATTCCCATATCATGTCCCTCGTTCTCAGCCATTATCCTGCAGTGTGTAGGTTTTTACTTGTAAGTACCATTTTCCACATCTCTACGGATCTGGTCATATTCTGCTTTTGTGACGGGAACATGTTTTACCCAGTCACCCGCACGCACAAGGAACGGATCGTCCTTTGCAAAATTACAGATATCAAGCGGTGTACTTCCGATGATATTCCATCCGCATGGCTGCTCAAACGGAATAAAATCTGACAGTGCCAGCTGAACTACAATGGATCTTGCAGGAATCTTAACTCTCGGAGAAGTTCTTCTCTTAAAGCTGAAAGGCTCCTCAAATCTTGCCATATACGGATGTCCCGGTGCAAAACCAAGCATATATACATAGTACTCATGCTGGGAATGCTTGCGGATGATCTCCTCCGTAGTGGTATTCTCAAGTTCTGCACAGTACTCAAGATCCGGCCCTGTCTCACCGCCGTAATAAACCGGGATCTCTTTTACGACTTTCTCAGTTGTTGTGGAAACTTCGTGCATGTCTGCAATTCTCTTCTGCAGTTCCTCTACAAGTTTTCCGTAACGGATCACCTCCGGGCGGTAATGCACGATCAGTGCACAGTAGGTAGGAACTGTTTCCACCATACCTTCAACAGGAGATTCTTTTAATTTTTCGTCCAGCGCACGGACTTTTGCATTGACCTCAAGACTGATCACGCTGCCGAATTCAACGGAAACTGCTCTGTCTCCTGCGATCAGGAACTTCACATCCATTTAAGCTTACCTCCGTTCTTAATTTGACAAAAAGGCCCGTCATACGTGGTGACAGACCTTCCTGTATGTATCTTTTATTCGGTTAGTCTACAAATTCAAATCCGACTTTTTTAAGAGCTTCGTCAACCCATGGACGTGGCCACTCACCGCGTGTCAGGATTCCCTCAAGCTGTTTTTCCTCGCCTGCATGATAGTTTCTTGCGATCTCTGCAAGCTCTGCTGTATGCTCATCCGGTCTGATCGCCAAAAGTCCGTCTGAGTCTCCTACAATGATATCACCAGGATTGATAACGATTCCTGCAAAAGATACCGGGAAGTTCATCTCTCCCGGACCGTTTTTGTATGGTCCGTTTGGTGTGATACCTTTTGCATATACAGGGAAATCCATCTGGCTTAATGTATAGCTGTCACGAACACAGCCATCAATAATGATTCCTGCGATTCCTCTGGATTTCGCATAATTGCTCATGATCTCACCGCAAAGTGCTCTGCTCAGGCTTCCTTTGTTTGCAAGAACGATAACATCTCCCGGCTGAGCCATATCCAGTGCTTTATGGAACAGAAGGTTATCTCCTGCCGGTGCATTTACCGTAAATGCAGTTCCCAGAAGTCTTGCCTTCGGGTTCAGAGGGAAAATGCTGGAATCTACAGCAGCGATCCTTCCACAGTTATCATCAATATTTGCAACCGGAATCCCACGGAAAGCTTCTACTAATTCTTTTGACGGTCTTTCAAAGTTTCGTCTGATTCTACATCCTAATGCCATATGAAAACCTCTCTTCTTCTGATTACTGATCACTTGGTAACAGTGTCTTGTTTTATCTGCATTTATCATATCACACAAGTTTACCATTGAATAACGAATAATTTCTCTGTATAATATAAATAATTTTATATTATTTTGAAACTTACTTTATTCCTGATAGATTGTACCAAAGAAAAGGAGCTGATCATATGAATCTTGCTGAAATTGAAACCTTTCTCACCATCGTAAACACAAAAAGCATCACCCGTACAGCGGATCTTCTTTTCTTTCCCAGCCTACGGTCAGCCACAGACTCACTTCTCTGGAGAATGAACTCGGCTTTCCCCTTGTGATCCGCCAGAAGGGGCACAAGCAGGTGGAACTGACTGCCAAGGGAACAGATTTCATCATTCTTGCGGAACGATGGATGTCCCTCTGGAAAGAAACCATGGAACTGCAGCGCAACCAGGATTCCCTGCTGCTTACCATCGGCTGTACAGATAGTCTGAATGTTGCTGTCTTCGCACCTCTGTATGACAGGATCTTAAATGAGCAGACCAAACTGGATCTGAACATTGAATCCCACCACTCATCAGAACTCTACGGACTTCTTGGAGAACACAGCATTGATATCGGATTTGTCTACCATAAATTGCATTACAAGAATATCATAACAGAGAAAATCTTTGAAGAAAAGCTTTATCTGATACAATCAGATCAGCCAGCCATTTCTGCTCCGGCAATACATACCGATGAGCTGGATCCATCCCTGGAGCTGTTTTTAAGCTGGGATGACAATTATCAGATCTGGCATGACCGCTGGCTTTCCTCCGCTTCCAGGCCTCACATTGCGGCAGATACCATCACGCTTTTGGACCGTCTCTGGAAAAAAACAGGAAACTGGATGGTCGCACCACAGTCTGTGATCCTGGAGCTTTCCCATTACCGGCCTCTTTTTATCAGTGAGCTAAAAAACACACCGCCAAACCGTGTCTGCTATAAAATCAAACATAAATATCCAAAATCCACCAGTAAGCGAGCTGTGGAATTCTTCGAAAATGCGCTGGAAGACTTCCTCGCAGAATCCACTCCTTCTTTCCCCATCGGTCAGGTATGGGAACGTCAGAATAAAAAACGGCAAGCACAAGCCTGTCACAGGAACATTCTCTTGCTTTACCGTTTCTTCTTATATTATATACCAGGATGATTCATCCACCGCTTTTCGCCACAAAAAGCGGTTGGATATTTTTTTATCTTGATTATTTGTTTTTCAGCTCTTCCACTGCTTTTTTGATTCTTGCGCATGCTTCCTGAAGCTCCTCATAGCTGCATGCATAAGAGATTCTTAAGTATCCTTCTCCCTCGGAACCGAATGCAGATCCAGGTACCAGGGCGATCTTTGCATTATCAAGAAGATACTCGGCAACCTCCATTGAAGTCATTCCAAGGCTCTTAATATTTACGAAGATATAAAAGCACCATGTGGGTTGTTGCAGCTGATTCCATCGATCTCGTTCAGAGCTTTTACCACATAATCTTTTCTTCTCTGATACTCTTGTCTCATTGCCTCAACATCATCTGCACAATCAGTTAAAGCTGTGATTGCTGCTTCCTGTACAAAGGAAGATGCACAGGTAACTGTATACTGATGAACACGTACGCAGGCCTGGATGATTCCAACTGGTGCACACAGATATCCAAGTCTCCATCCTGTCATGGAGTAAGCTTTTGAGAATCCTCCTAATGTGATGGTACGCTCTTTCATTCCCGGAAGAGATGCAATGCTTACATGCTCTGTTCCATCGTATACAAGCTGGCTGTAGATCTCATCTGCGATCACAAGAAGATCATGTCTGATAGCGATCTCGCTTAATTTCTCAAGTGTCTCTCTGGAAAAAACACCACCTGTCGGGTTGCTTGGGTTTACAACAACAATCATCTTAGTCTTGTCTGTAATCTTGGACTCCATCTCCTCAAAGTCGATCTGATAATCGTTCTCTTCCTTCAGGCTGTATGTTACAGGTACTGCTCCAAGCGCTGACGGAACATGGATGTAGTTCAGCCATACCGGGTTAGGAACAAGGATTTCATCGCCAGGATCCAGGAAAGCGTCCATGGATGCGAAAGTTGCCTCACCAACACCTACTGTTACAAGAACTTCAGATGCTTCATAATCTGTACCATGGTTCTCGTTCTCCCATTTTGCAATGGCCTCTCTCAGTTTCGGGATACCGTAATTGGATGTGTAAAATACATGTCCTGCTGCAAGGCTCTCATTTGCTGCCTTTTTGATCTTCTCCGGTGTATCAAAATCCGGACGGCCGATCTCCAGGTGAATGATCTTTTCTCCTGCCTGCTGCATTTTGTTTGCTTTTTCCATTACTGCACGGATACCGGAAAACGGAAGGCATTCCATTCTTTTCGCTGTCTTGTACTCCATATTCATTTCCTCCTGAACCCTTTTATTTTTCTGCGGATGTCCCGCTTTTTTACTCTGAAAATTCCGGACTGCAGCTGTGCAGATGGGCTAATCGCCTGCACAGCTGCGCATTCATGTCCATTTAGCATTTAAGCGTATAGCTGATGTTTCAACTATACGCTTAAATGGTATCATCGTAGTAATATTAAGTCAATTTAATAATTTGTATGTATAATATTAAGACTTTTTATATTTACTTACGCGTTATATTTGTTTACGTCAAGCTCATTCTCTTTCTTGTTAACGATAACGTTGACTGTTGCATCACCGATTACATTAAGCGGAAGAAGTGCCATCTCAACCGGACGGTTGATAGCTACAACCAGTGCATATGCGATCATGCAGAGGTCAGATGTCCAGCCCATACCGGAAAGGATTGTTACGATCAGTGTTGTTCCGGCGATCGGGATAGCCGGGCAACCCATTGCTGCACAGATGGAAAGGAATGCAACTGTGATCAAGTTTGCCGGTGTGATGTCGATTCCGGATGCTGTTGCAATAAAGGTTACTGCAAACATATGCATAACTGTTGTTCCGTTCATGTTGATAGTCATACCTGTAGGAAGTACAAAACTTGTGATCTCCTGAGAGCATCCAAGCTCATCAAGGCATGTTCTGGTGTTCAGCGGAAGGCATGCTGCGGAAGAGTTTGTAGAGAATCCGAACACACCGACCTTCGCGATCTTTTTAAGGAATTTCATCGGGCTTAAGCCTGTTGTAAGGCCGATACCGATCGGGTAAATAGTAACAACAAGTACAAACAATGTCAGCATTGCGCCTACAATGTAAGCTGCTGCAGGTGCCAGATACTCTGCTCCGTAGATAGCAAATGTACGGGAAATCAGACAGAAGATTGCAACAGGACCAACCTTGTTGATCAGGAATGTAAGATACAGGTTAATGATGTCGCTGAAATTTTCAAGAACTTTTTTCAGAGGATCTACCTTGTGCCAAGTGCGTTCATGCAAAGTCCCAGAACGATTGCTACTACTACAACTGCAAGGATACTGTTGTTGCTGCTGAATGCGGTTCCGATGTTGGACGGAACTGCTGTTACGATTGTTGCAAGCGGGTTAAACTGATCCAGCGTCGCAGCCTCTGTAACTGCCTCTGCCGGAAGCTTAACGTTGAAAAATCCTGCGGATTTCATTGCAAATGCAACGATACCTGCGATAAGTGCGCCTACTACATAGAAGCAGAAGAATCCAAGAAGTGTACGTCCTGCGATCCTTCCCAGCTTGGAAGAGCTGGAGATACTGCACATTGCAAGGCTTAAGGATACAAGTACCAGCGGTACGATTGCCATCTGCAGACCTCTCATGAACAGCTGTCCGATAATGTAGAAGAGACCGATGGAATGGAAGCCCTGATCTGCTGTGATATCCTGGAACAGAAGTGCATTGATCACGTTCCATGTCCCCTCAGACATCTGCTGTTTCAGAAGCATAAATCCAAGTCCTACGACCAGACCGCCGACCAGAGCGATCATCATGTTTCTTACTATGTTGTTCTGTTTTTTCTCTTTTGCCATAGTTTCCACCCTTCCTTTCTTATCCTAAAAAAGTACAAATTTTCATATAAAAAGAGCCGGACAAATCATCGCAGTAATCCCTTGTTTTAAATCTCCTTTGATTTATCCGGCATTCTATCTCTCATATGAATGTACTTTATTTAGTTTTTATAAGTGTTTGATTTCAATACCTTCTTCTGTGAATTTCTCACGGATCTTCTGTACAAAAGCAAGCGCTTTCGGTCCGTCTCCGTGTACACAGAGTGTGTCACCTTTGATGTCAAGCTCTTTTCCGTTGATGGATGTGACTTTGCCTTCTTTTATCATCTTCACGCATCTTTCGATGGCAACGTTCTCATCTGTGATCATGGATCCCTCCATCTTTCTCGGTACAAGAGAAAGATCGTCCATGTATGCACGGTCTGCAAAAATCTCAGATGCTGTACGAAGTCCCTTGCTCTCAGCAATATCACCAAGAACTGCTCCTGCACAGTAGTAAACGATCAGATCTTTGTCATACTCACAGATTGCCTCGCAGATCGCTGTGGAAATGTCCTCGTCATACTGGCAGGCATTTCCCATTGCTCCATGAGGAGCGACATGCTGAAGCTTCATTCCGTAGCTCTTAGTGAAAGCAGCCAGAGCTCCTATCTGATATCTGACGTAATTCTTAACTTCATCATGAGAGAGAACCATCTTTCTACGTCCAAAGCCAAGAAGATCAGGATATCCAGGATGGGCTCCAACCATAACGCCACGTTCCTTTGCCATGCGGACTACCTTATCCATTACCATCGGATCGCCTGCATGCCAGCCACATGCTACATTTGCTGTTGTGACATATTTGATGATCTCTTCATCTCCACCAAGCTTATATGCGCCAAAGCTCTCACCCATGTCACTGTTTAAGTCGATACTGTACATGTTGCTACCTTCC